>JAEEGJ010017362.1_pt1 | contig 16297 bp, 12 predicted proteins | sample 8958761 | NCBI WGS metagenome assembly JAEEGJ01 (sample SAMN16246546, study PRJNA631951) | gut metagenome | biome: gut microbiome; feature: rumen; material: RS-attached | host: Bos | place: Iran: Karaj | collected 2018-10
GTCTTGAAGTGCGGATTGGTGGTCACGATGACCGTCGGCTCGACAAAGTAACCTTTCTTCTTGTCATAGCCGCCGCCCAGCACGACCTCGGCTTCCGGCGAATTCTTCGCGTATTCGATGTTGGCGGCGATGTTGTCGAACGATGCCTCGTCGATCACAGCGTTGATGAAATTGTCGGGATCGCAGACGTCGCCCATCTTCGCCTCAGCGGCAAAGTCTTTCATCTCGGAAAGGACCTTCGGCCAGAGCGACTTGGGAATATACATACGCGATGCGGCCGAGCATTTCTGGCCCTGGAATTCAAAGGCGCCGCAGAAAGCGGCCGTAGAGACGTCTTCCGCCACAGCGGTCGGCGTGACGAAGATGAAGTCCTTGCCGCCAGTCTCGCCCACCAGGCGCGGGAAGCTGATGTAGTTCTCGAGGTTTTCGCCCACTTGTTTCCAGAGGGTGTTGAACGTGGCGGACGATCCGGTAAAGTGAACGCCGGCCAGATATTTCGAAGCGAAGATCTCCTTGCCGATCACCGAACCCTGGCCCGGGATGAAGTTCACCACGCCGTCGGGAAGACCGGCTTCCTTGTAGATCTGCATCAGGTAGTAGTTCGACAGGATGGCCGTGGTGGAAGGTTTCCACACGGTGACGTTGCCCATCAGCACGGGCGACATGTTCAGGTTCGAGGCAATGGAGGTGAAGTTGAACGGCGTCAGAGCGAAGACGAAGCCTTCGAGGGCGCGGTACTCCACGGTGTTGATCTGGCCCTTGGCGCTCTTGGGCTGGAAGCCGTAGATTTCCGAGGCGAAGTGGGCGTTGTAGCGCAGGAAGTCGATGAGCTCGCAGGTGGAGTCGATCTCGGCCTGGTAGAAGTTCTTGCTCTGGCCGAGCATCGTGGCGGCGTTCATCAGGGCGCGGTATTTCGTGGAGATGAGTTCTGCAGCCTTCAGCAGGATGGATGCGCGCACCGTCCAGTCGGTTTCGGACCACTGCTTGTGGGCGGCCATTGCGGCGTCGATGGCCATACGGACCTCGGCGGGACCTGCCTTGTGGTAGGTGGCCAGCACGTGATGGTGGTCGTGCGGCATCACTACTTTACCGGTATTGCCGGTGCGGACTTCCTTGCCGCCGATGATCAGCGGGATCTCAATCTCAATGGAACTCTGGCGTTTAAGCTCTTTCTCGAGAGCTTCTCTTTCGGGTGAGCCTTTCAGATAGGTTTTGACCGGCTCGTTGGCCGGATCGGGGAATGCATAGATGGCGTCTCTCATTGCAGCTATGTTTTGTTAGATTGTTTCAGAATCTTCAAATTTACGAAAAAAATTATGTAACTTCGCAAATCAACCTGATAAATCCTTACCCAGATGCATATCGGAATCGCCGGCAATATCGGCAGCGGCAAGACCACGCTTACACGGATGCTCTCGCAGCACTACGGATGGACCCCGAAATACGAGGCCGTGACCCACAATCCCTTCCTCGAAGACTATTATAAGGACATCCAGCGCTGGTCGTTCAACCTCGAGGTGTATTTCCTCACTCAGCGCTTCAAGGATATCATGGAGATCTCCCGCAGTTCCGAGACCATCATCCAGGACCGCACCATCTTTGAAGGCGTCTATGTGTTCGTGGCCAACAACGTGGCGATGGGCAACCTTTCGCAACGCGATTACGACGCATATATGGACCTGTTCCAGGTGATGATGCAGATGGTCAAACTGCCCGACCTGCTGATCTACCTCCGCTGCTCCATTCCACATCTGGTCGCCCAGATCCAGAAACGCGGCCGCGACTACGAGCAGACGATGAGTCTGGAGTATCTGAGCGGCCTGAACAACCGCTACGAGCAGTTCATCTATCAGGAGTACAAAGGAGAAGTCCTGACCATCGACGCCGACAATCTCGATTTCGAGAACAATCCCGAAGACTTCGCCTCCATCACCGACAAGATAGACGCCAGGCTCTTCGGCCTGTTCTAGCGTGGCGCCTAAACTACTAACTATCAGCTATATCCAAAAAATCGTGTGCGTAATAATGCGCACACGATTTTCATTAAGTCGCTGACTGTGAGCAAGCTAAGTGCCACAATCAATTACAGATAGTCTTCGAAATACATCGTGACCTTGTCCATCAGATGGACGCGGTCCACACCGCGGACGTTGTGCGGATGGGTCGGATACGGGAAGTAGTCCACCTGGACATTGTTCTTGATGCAGCTCTCCACAAAGCTCAGGCTGTGCTCCCACACCACGGTGTCGTCGATGGCGCCCTGGCATATGAGGAGTTTCGCCTTCAGGTCCTTTGCGCGGGGGATCAGCGAGGTTTTCGCGAAGCCTTCCGGATTCGTGGCTTCGGTGTCCATATAGCGCTCGCCGTACATCACCTCATACCATTTCCAGTCGATCACCGGGCCGCCGGCCACCGCCACCTTGAACACGTCGGGATAGTTGACCGCCAGCGAGATGGTCATGAATCCGCCGTAACTCCAGCCGTGGACGCCGATGCGGTCGCGGTCCACCCAGGGGTGCGACATCAGCCATTTCATTCCTTCCATCTGGTCGGCCATCTCGGCCTGGCCACACTGGCCGTGAATGGCCTTCTCGTATTCGGCGCCGTGGTTGGGCGTACCGCGGTTGTCCATCGTGAAGACGATGTAGCCGTGCTGGGCCATATAGATGTCCCAGCGCGACATGCCGCCCTGATAGACGTCACGGATGAGTTGCGTGTGCGGCCCGCCATAGACGTAGAGGATCACGGGATACTTTTTCGAAGGATCGAAATCCAGCGGATACACCAGGCCGTAGTGGTTGTCATATTTGCCGTCGGCGCTCTTGACAGTCCCCATCTCGATCTTGCAGCTGGTCAGCAGGGGACTCGGTTCCGCAGCCCGCCAGAGTTCCGTAAACTTCTTGCCGTCGGTAGTCCCCCAGCCCATCACGCGGGGCTCGTTGAGCGAAGTCCAGGTGTCCATGAAGTATTTTCCGTCGGGCGAAATCTGGCACATATGCCAGCCTTCCCCGCGGGTAAGCTGCAGTTTCTTTCCCGTCTTGAGGTCCACCCGGAACAGATGGTTCTCCACGGGCGATACCTCGGCCGAATAGTAATAGACGTAACGGCCGCGCTGTGTCACATACGAGCAGTCGGCGTCCACGTCGGTCAGGCGCCTGGGCGTGAACTTGCCGCTGGCCGAGCAGAGGTAGTAGTTCTTGTAGCCGTCGCGGTTGTCGGTGAAATACAGGAACTGGTCGGGGTCGCTCTCCAGGAAGACCAGCGGTTCCTGGGGCTCCACCCAGCGGTCGTTCTCTTCGGTGAGCAGCGTGCCCAGGCATTTGCCGTCCGCGGCGTCGTAAACGTTCAGGTGGACGTGCTTCTGCGGACGGTCGAGCACCTGGATATAGATCCGGTCGCTGCCCGGACCCCAGGTGATATTGGTCAGATAGCGCTCATCGTCGAAATCGGTGACGTCCATCCACACCGTCGTGCCTTTGGCAATGTCATACACACCGAGGGCGATGTGCTCGGAGGCCATACCGTTCATCGGATAGCGGATTTCACGCAGGGTGCCCGTGCGGGTCGTAATGTCGAGCAGCGGAAACAACGTCACGGCGCGCTCGTCCTTGCGGTAGAACGCAATCTTGCTGCTGTCGGGCGAGACGAAGATGCCGCCGTTGATGCCGAATTCGTTGCGGCTCACGCTCGTTCCGCAGACAATACCGGGATCCTGATAGGCCGTGATGGCGTGCTCGGTTCCGGCGGCGTCCCTGTAATACAGATTGTTGTCGCGCGTATAGGCGAAAGGATCGGGACGGAGCCCGCGCATCGGACGGGCGGAAGGATCGTCGAGCGCGACGACCGTCTTGTCACCGGTCCAGTGCCAGGCGGGAGCCTGTATCATCAGGCCGCGCCCCAGCACGGCCTCTTCCATCGTCATCGTCCTGCGCGCTTCCTGCGCGAAGGAGAACGGCCCGGCAAATGCCAGCGCCAGCAAAATCAGCGTAATCTTTTTCATTCCGTAAATATACTGATTATTTTACAAAAATATTTGCCGCGAAGGGCCAGTTTGACCCGTTTTTTGCAGCAAATATTGTTTTAAACTTTTACTTGCTATGGACAAAAAAGCTGAAAGAATACAGACTTCGTTTCTCAACGGCCTTGAAAAAAAGGCCCTTGTCTGGCTTGCCGCACGGCAGCCCCGATGGGTCACTTCCGACCTGCTCACCTGGACGGGAACCTTTGGTTCCGTGCTGATCGCGTTGGGATACATCCTCTCGAATCTCAACGCCAACTGGCTATGGCTCAGCACATTCGGACTGATCGTAAACTGGTACGGCGACTCGCTCGACGGCACCCTGGCCCGCGTACGGAACACCCAGCGCCCCATCTACGGCTATTATCTCGACCATACGGTCGACGGAATCAATGAGACCCTGATGTTCGTCGGCATCGGCCTGTCCCCGTTCCTGAATCTCTACACGGCCCTGGCGATGCTGGTCGTTTACCTGCAACTGACACTCAATGTCAGTATGAACGCCCACCTGAAGGCGGAGTTCAAGCTTACTTACGCCGGCCTCGGTCCCACGGAATTCCGTCTGGTAGCCATTCTCCTCAACACCCTGCTCATATTCATCAAACCCTGGCAGCAGTTTGAACAGGTCTGGAACGTTTTCGGAAAGACGATCTTCCTTCACGCGCTGGATTATCCCGGATTCGTCATCCTGGCCGTCCTGTGCCTGGTCTATGTGGTGACCATCTGGAAAGACGCCCGCTACTACGCCCGGATCGACCCGATGCCCAAACGGAACGATGACTGACAGGACAGCATCGCTTCTGAAACGATTTGCGGAATACTTTTTCGCAAGCCTGCTGGGAACCGGCGTGGACACGCTGGTTCTCTGGCTTTGTTCGCATTATCTGTTCAGCGGCAGTTATTTCGGCCGGAACGTGCTTTCCCCCGTCATTTCCTTCGAATGCGCCGTGCTGGTGAATTTCTGCTCTTCGTATTTCCTGATCTGGCGGGAGCGCATCAGCCGCTACAACGTACAATCCTTCTTCCGGCATTACGGCGCCTACAATCTTTCCTGCACGGGAACCTTCCTGTTCAAACTGGGCTTGCTCCAGATTGTCGTGCTTCTGCTCCCCCTCGACGTAGTTATCTGCAACCTGATTGCACTTTGTTTCTCGGGATTGATTAACTTTGCCCTGAATGAAACCGTGATCTTCAAACGAAAGAAAGGGAAAGATGCCCGTCATAACAGCCAGGGAACTGCAGCAACTGATTCCGAAACTCCGGGGGAAGCGGGGTGAACGCCTCATTGCCCGGATGATGCATTGGTTCTCGGCCGACAAGGTCAACGACCTGTACGACCGGACCAGCCACCTGCTCGGCGCCGACTGCGCCGGTGCGATGATGCGCGACATCGGCGTCGATTACCGGGTCGGCTATGCGGAACGGCTCGAATCCCTGCCGGAGGGCGCCTTCATCACGGTCAGCAACCATCCCTACGGCCATATCGACGGGATGATGCTCATCGACCTGATGGGACACATACGGCCGGACTACAAACTGATGGTCAACGAATTCCTTGCCCGTATCCGGACCCTTTCGCCCAATTTCATCAACGTCGTACCCAAAGGAAACGACGAGACGGGGCCCCAGGCCGCCAGCCTGGCCGGCATCCGCGAAACGCTCGCCCAGCTGCGCGAAGGTCACCCGGTCGGATTCTTCCCGTCCGGCGCCGTTTCCGACCTGAGCCTGAAGGACCACTGCATCCGCGACCGGGAATGGCAGACGCCGCTGCTTCGGGTAATCCAGAAAGCGAACGTGCCCGTGGTCCCCATCCGTTTCTTCGACGGCAATTCGAAAACCTACTACCGGCTCGGCCTGATCCACTGGAAGGTCCGGCTGCTGAAGCTGTTGAGCGAAGTGTTCAACAAACGCGGTTCGGCCGTCCGCCTCGGCATTGGCGAGACCATCTCTCCCGAGCGGCAGGCCGCCTGCGGGAGTGTCGAAGAACTCGGCGTCCTGCTGCGCAGCAGCATTTATGAAATGCCTCTCCCCGATTCTTTCAAAAAACGCAGCGATTTTCCTTTCTGAACGATGAACCGTTTCTGTCAATCCCTCCTTTTCCTTGCCTGCCTGCTGCTGCCCTGCCTCGCTTCGGCGCAGGTACGGTTTGACGGCAACTTCGAAGGCGGCGCATTCGGAAGCGCCGAACTGCTCGATTCGGCGCGCATCGTCGTCGCCCCGGGCGACACAGTGGAACACCTGTCCTTCCTGGTCAACGGAAAATACGACCCCGACAACCCCATCGACACGACGCTGGAGCCCAGTGCGAACTGGTACTGTTTCCGGATGACGGGCGTCAAGGGCAAACAAATCTATCTCACCCAGAAAGACAACGGCGTGGCCCGGACTTCCTATTCCTATGACGGAAAAGTCTGGGGCCATCTTCCGCTGGCCGAATCGCAGCGGCGCCGGCTCGACAAGCGTTTCACGCACGACACGGTCTACATCGCCTTGTATGTCCCCTACACCTACAGCTATCTGCAGGAACGCATCAAGACCTGGACCGCCCGACCCGACGTGACGCTCGACACCATCGGATTCAGCCACGAAGGACGTCCGCTGCAGCTGATGCACATCACCGACCCGTCGGTTTCCGCCGGAGAAAAAGCCCGCCTGTGGATCCACGCACGGCAGCATCCGTCGGAATCACCCTCTTCCTATCTGGTGGACGGCCTGGTGGATTATCTGACCGACGATACACCCGAAGCCCGCTCGCTCCGCCAGCAGTTCGACACCTATGTGCTCCCCTTCGCCAACCCCGACGGCGTGGCGAACGGCCTCTCCCGCTGCAACGCCATCGGTGTGAACCAGGAAATCAATTTCGGACGCTGTGACGACAGTACCGTCGTAGAGGTGCGCGCCATCAAACGCAAACTCGAGGAACTGACCCGCGAACGACCGTTCGATTTCGTAATCAACAGCCATTCCCAGTTGTCCGAATCCGCCACGTTCTGGATGCACAAGGGCAGCACCACCACTCCGTCGTTCTTCCGCAAACTCTGGGCCTACACCGGACTGGTAAGCAGTCTCAACCCCTGCCTGCGACCGCTTGACATGAACTTTTCGGATATGGCGCCCCGCTATGTCGAAGGCTGGATCTGGGACCGCTTCGGCGAGAATACCATCGCCCTGACCATCGAAACCACCTATAACTGCTACTCCTTCGACCGCGACGGCCTCTGGGCCGACAACGACAATATCCGCGCATTCGGCGAGCGGACCCTCCAGGCCATAGCCGAGTATCTCGGACGGTCCGTTCCCGGCCGCTACCTGGTTGAAACCCCGGCCCGGATGAAGGCCGGATGGGAACCGTACCGGGGAGACGATCGCTCCTTCCTCGGAACGGAAGCCTGGACCGCCACCCGCGACGGAGCCCGGGTCACCTATCAATATAACAATCTGCCCGCCGGCCGGTATGCGCTTTACCGCTTCGTCGCCGGCGACTGCATCGAACCGGAAGGATATGATCTGCGCGACAGCGAGACGGGCGAATGGATCGATCCGGGCGTCCACGGCTGGGTCTATGAGGAAACCGTCGTCCAGGAACACGACGGCCGCTTCCGCTATACCCGGAAAGCGGCGAAAGGGGAACTCGCCGACGCCCTGCTGCTCATCCGATGCGATACCGCCGGCAAACAATAAACACGAATTATGGAAAATCTCAAGGATAAACAAGTACTGATCACCGGGGCCAGCTCCGGCATCGGAGCCGCCATCGCCCGGGAATTCGCCCGGCTGGGCGCCGACCTGGTGCTGCTGGCCCGTAACCGGGAGCGGCTGGAGGCCGTGGCGTCGGAATGCCGCAGGCTCGGTGCCGGGGAGGTCCGCCTCGTCGAGGCCGACACCACCGACTATGCCGCCATCGACGCCTTCGCGGCCGCCCTGGAAGGGCGCGTCGACTATCTGGTCCTCAACGCCGGCATCTCCCAGCGCTCGCTCGCCGTCGAGACGGCGGAAGACGTCGACCGCAAAGTCATGGAAGTCGACTTTTTCGCCCCTGTCCATCTGACAAAGGCGTTGTATGCCGCCGGCAAATGGGACAAAACCACCCACATCGCCGCCACCTCATCCATCTCCGGCCTGTTCGGCTTCCCGCAACGCTCGGCCTACTGCGCCGCCAAGCACGCCATCAAAGGCTTCTACGAAGCCCTCCGGCTCGAGATGGGAATGCCCGTGACGCTGATCTATCCGGGCCGCATCAACACGCCCATCAGCCTGAGCGCCCTGGAAGGCAACGGCCAGGCCCACGGCAAGATGGATCCCGGCCAGGCCGGCGGCATGGACGCCGATGCCTGCGCCCGCAAATGCGTCTGCGGCATCCTCCGCGGCAAACGCCAGGTCCTCGTGGGTGGAAAAGAAATGGTCTCCTGCTTCCTCTACAAGTGGTTCCCGGGGATCTTTTTCCGGTTCGTCGGCAAGGTATCGGCAGTTTAAAACACAAACGCTCGTTTTTTTTTGGTCGCATACGGAAAAATTTCTACATTTGCGGTCCACTTCTGGATGTGGCGCAGTTGGTAGCGCACCTGGTTAGGGACCAGGAGGTCGCTGGTTCAAGTCCAGTCATCCAGACCAAGCAAGCATGGCGGCCCCTTTCGCCGACATGCTTTTTTGAATTTAACTGGTGAGTTGTCCGAGTGGTTGAAGGAGCCTGCCTCGAAAACAGGTGTGCGGGTGACCGTACCGGGGGTTCGAATCCCTCACTCACCGCAAAGCAGAATGGCATCGCAGCGTAGCTGCGGTGCTTTTTTGTTGAAAGGGGCTTCGCGCTCGCTCTCGTAAGACCCTTTCGGCAAAAAAGCACCAGAGGGCCGTAGGCCCGGGATGCCATTCAAAGCTTTGCCAGGGCCCCTCCGGCGAGGAGCCAGGGAATGCGCAGCCCGCTCGCGGGCGAGCACAATCCCGCCAGGGAATGCGCAGCCCGCCCTGCTGCCGTGCACAATCCCCATCATCCTATGAAGTCTGGGCACAAGAATCCGACTATTTGTGTCCGTCTGCCCGATTTTGAGCGGCTAGGACACGCCAGGGCCCCCAGATGTGCCCCAGAAGTCCAAAACCGTCAACCGGGGCACACTCGGCCCCTGATTTGTGCCTGATAACTATTGCTTTATTTCCGAGAAGGAGTGATTGTAACCGTCATCCAGATTTGATTCCAGGCGTCAGGATTTTCAATTCCTATGAGGTTCTTGATGTCAAGAAAAACTCCCCCGCGATGACTTTTTGAAGGCTGTATATCTGGAACAGATTTATACGGCTCTTTATTTTTGTTAGAAGTTTTTGTGCCATACAATACGGCCATACAGCGCGACATCAAACTGGACGGATACAACGTTCCATCTGTCTATGCTTATGGTAAATACGACAGATTCCTTTCCATCAATAGGGATTATAAACATAGTCATCTGCTTGGCACCACCTATCCCTTAAAATAATAGAAACAGGGCTATCTCAAATAGAATAATCCTAATCTTCGATAAAAGCCCGGCAAATGATGTGATATTACATATCATATATGATTTTATGCCTTTTTTATGTATCTTTGATCATAAAAAAAGCCCCACGGAGTACGCGGGGCATCAGGCTGGACAAAAGTCCAAAACTCTTCGGCATATAGCCTTATTACGGTAAGGTGTAAAACTTACGAAGACAAAATTAGCAATATTATTTAATATAGCAATGGAAAAGTATCTAGGTATCGACTTGGGAACGAACTCCCTTGGATGGGCCATCGTCGAAAAAGACACCGGCGGAAAGCGGCTTGAGGACTGTGGCGTCTTTGTCTTTCCTGCGGGTGTCAATGATATTGAAGGGCAAAATGAGCCGACCTCCCAGGTGCGCTCCGAGTCGCGGGCTGCAAGAAGGAGGGTCAACCGACGCAGGCTGAGGAAAATCGCACTCCTTTCCATCTTGAGCAAGGAAGGCCTTTGTCCCGCTCTTTCGGCGGAGGACCTCTCCCTATGGCGTTACAAGAAGAAGGCTCCGCTCTCCCCGGAATTCCTGAGGTGGATGTCGACGGATGACAAGACTGGGAAGAACCCCTACTTCAGCCGTCATGAGTGCCTGTCGCGGAAGCTTGACCTGCAGCGTCAAGAAGATCGATACCTCCTTGGCAATGCGCTTTATCATATCTGCCAGCGTCGGGGCTTCCTCTCAAATAGGAAAAGCGAAGACTCCGGTGAAGAAGGCAAGGTCAAGGGTGCCATCCTTGACTTGTCGAAGCAGATGGAGGAGGCGGGATGCCGTTATCTGGGCGAGTTTTTTTACCGGATGTATGGAACGGGACAGCGCATTCGGAATCACTATACGGCAAGGAAGGAGCACTATGAGGCAGAGTTCGATGTGATCTGCCGGCTGCAAGACCTTCCCGAGGCCCTGAAGAATGAGTTATGGCGCGCCATCTTCTGGCAGCGTCCCCTAAAGTCGCAGAAGGGTGCGGTCGGCCGCTGCCCTTTTGAGAAAGGGCAACCTAGATGTCCCATCTCTCATCCTTATTTCGAGGAATTCCGGGCCCTGTCCCTCTTGAACAATGTCAGGGTTTCGTATCAGGGCGGAGAGTGGAGACCGCTGACCGACGAGGAGAGGACGGCGATCCTCACCGACAAGAAGATATTCTGGCGCAAGACCGATTTCACCTTCAAGGAGATTGCCAGGAAACTGGCGGGAAAGACTCCTTTCGGGACTAAGGACGACGGGGAGCCGTTTGCCTGGCGCTTCAATTATGATTCCGACTTCCCGGTCTCGGGAAGCCCCGTCACGGCAAGCCTTATGGCAGCTGTGGACGTCTCGTCGGTAACAGGGTGGAAAGAGGCCTTGGGCTCGCAGTACCTCAAGGGAGAGGGCAAGTCTCTGAATGAGACTGTAAGTGATGTCTGGCATGCCCTCTTTTCATTCGATGATTCGGACAAGCTGGCCGAATGGCTGGGCGAGAACCTGCAGCTGACACAAGAGGCTTCCGTCACGCTGGCGAAATGCAAGATGCAGCAGGGCTATGCCTCTTTGAGCCTGAAAGCGATCAAGAGGATCCTTCCATTCTTGTGGCAGGGCTACCGTTACGACGAGGCCGTGATGCTTGCCGGCGTCAAGGCATCGCTCCCCGCCTCAATCAGGAATGACGAAGAAAGAATACGGGAGATCGAGGAAAACGCTTTGATTGAGATGAGGAATAATAGATTGGAGCGTCTGGACGGTAGAAGGCAGAGCCCGATGGCAGGATATATTGCCGTACGGAGCTATCTCCAGAATTTCCCGGGGTTCAATCAAGACCGCCTGTACCATCATTCGATGGTTGAGTCATTCAGGGCCGCCGTTCCTGACAAGGAAGGACGCCTCCGGCTAGAGCCTCCTCGGACGCCTTCATTCAAGAATCCCGTCGTCACCCGTTCCTTATTCTGTCTCCGCAAGGTGGTCAATGCATTGCTAGATGAAGGAGCCATCGATCCTTCGACCAGGATAAACATCGAGTTCGCCCGCGATTTGAATGACCGGAACAAGCGGATTGCCATCCGCCGCTATCAGTCAGCCCGGATGAAAGAGCGCCAGAAATATGTGGATTGTCTTCGGGAGTTGTTAAGGAGGGAGCCCACTGAAAGAGAGATTCTAAAATATCAGTTGTGGGAGGAGCAGGGGCATCGGTGCCTGTATACTGGCGATCAAATCGGCGTTGCAGACTTCCTGGGCAATTCTCCTAAGTATGACATTGAGCACACCATCCCTGTTTCACGCGGAGGCGACAGCTCGCAGATGAATATGACGATCTGCCGTCTGGACTTCAACCGTGTCGTCAAGGGGCCGAAGCTCCCGTCCGAATTGGCGAACCATCAGGATATTCTCTTACGTATCTCGGAGTGGAAAGACAAGGCCGAATCGTTAAGAAAACGTCTTTACGGCATCAAGGCCAGCATCAAGGGCGTTGGTACTAAAGAAGCGAAAGACTTGCTGATGCAGAGGAGGCATGTGCTGGAGTCGGAACTGGCATATTGGAGAGGCAAAATCGACCGCTTTACGATGACGGAAGTACCTGAGGGCTTCGCGCTGAGACAGGGCGTCGATATCGGGATTATCGGCAAGTACGGACTGCAGTACTTGAAGACGGTCTTTCCGAATTCGTTTGTCGTGAAAGGAGCGACTACGGCTGATTTCAGGAAATGCTGGGGTATCCAGGATGCCTATGAGAAAAAGTCCAGGGACAATCATGCCCATCATTGCATGGATGCCATCACCATCGCCAGTATCGGCAAGGAAGAGTATGACGAATGGAAGCACCTGCGTGAGAAAGAGGACCTGAGTGAGCAGGGGAAAGGGGCAAAGCCGCATATTGCCAAACCGTGGAAATCCTTTACGGAGGATGTTATCTCCGTTCCCGAGCAGCTTCTGGTCGTCCATCACACGCCGGATAACGTGGGTGCGCCGGCTATAAGGAAGATTCGCAAGCGTGGCAAGGTCTGCAGAACGAGCAACGGCAAGGTAATGTACGCAAAGGGCGACGTGGCTCGGGGAAGCATCAGCAAGGCGACATTCTATGGGCAGATCAACACAGGGGAGCAAAAGCGCTTCGTCGTCCGTAAAGACCTGTCAAGCCTGGGGGAGAAAGAGGTGGCGATGATCGTTGATCCCGTCGTCCGAAAGCGAGTCCAGGATGCCGTTCTTGAAAAGGGAAGCCTGGCCAAAGCGGTCGCGGATACTATTTGGATGAACGAAGAGAAAGGCGTACCCATCAAGAAGGTGCGGGTCTTTCTTACACCAGCATTATCCCCCGTACCTCTGAAACGACATCGAATCTTGTCGAAAAATGAGTATAAGCAGGATTATTATTCCGTCAACGAAGAGAACTACTGCATGGGAATCTATCGCGGGCCGAAAAATACTTTCAAACTAGTCAGCCTGAAAGAGGCCGCCGCGTTCTTTAATGGGAAGACCGGGGATAAGACGCTGGTTCCAGAGTTTGACGAGAATGGCAACCGCTTGAGTTGTCTCCTGAAAATCGGAACTATGGTCTTGTTTTACGAAGACACTCCTGAGGAACTCTATGACCTGGCGCAAGGTGATCTTGTGAAACGCCTATACAAGGTAACCGGATTGTCCAGGATGACTGTCCAAGGCAGATATCATTATGGAATCGTTACCCTTCGTTACCACCAGGAGGCCAGGATGGCAAAAGATCTAAATGGTAAGAAAGGAGTGTGGAAACAAGGGGAGGACATTCGCCCCATCATCGGGCTTAACCATAACCAGTGCTTCTTCCTTGTTGAAGGGTTGGATTTCAAATTGACACCTACCGGAAAAGTGGTTTTTTATAACAAAACCGATGATTAAACGGACGCTTTTCCTGGTCAACCCTTGCGAGTGCTCTTTACGCAACTCCCAACTCATTCTTGTTAATAAAGAATCTGGGGAGGAGCGTTCTGTACCGATAGAGGACGTAGGATATATAATCGTTGAGAATAGCAGGATATCCCTGTCTGTCCCGTTGATGAACGCCTTGGTAAAGAATAATGCTGTGGTGGCATTCTGTGATGAGAGGCATATGCCCTCCTCTTTATTATTGAGCATGGCTTCCAATCATGTTCAAAGTGAGGTGTTCCGTTATCAACTCGAGGCGGGCATCCCCTTAAAAAAGAATCTCTGGAAGCAGATCGTTGAAGCCAAAATACGGAATCAGGCTGCCTTACTGACCTCATTGGGATTGGATGGGGATGTCTTGAAGCCTTATTGGTCAAACGTTAAAAGTGGTGACGTTGATAATCGTGAGGGGACTGCAGCTAACCGCTATTGGGATATCCTCTTTGGAAAAGATTTTATGCGGAATCGTCATGGTGAAGACTGCAACTCTCTTTTGAATTATGGATACTCGATCCTTCGGGCAGCGACATGCCGGGCTATTGTCGGATCCGGACTACTGCCTTTGGTTGGGCTGTTTCACAAAAATCGTTATAACGCGTTTCCTCTTGCTGATGATTTGATGGAGCCTTATCGGCCATATGTTGATAGGATCGTCGTTGGATGTATTGAAGACGGTTTTTCCGATCTGCAACGCGAGTCGAAGCAACGATTGCTGGGGAGTTTGACGGTCGATTGCCAATTTGGTAATATGAAAAGGCCTTTAAGCATAGGGTTATCCTTGACGACGGGTTCTTTGGTACGGTGCTTAAGAGGAGAGGTAAAACAGTTGTCGCTCCCGGGAAACTGATATGTTCATACGGATTAATGCATATCGGATAATGTGGCTGTTCGTTTTCTTTGATTTGCCAACAATGACTAAGAAAGAGAGAAAAGATGCCGCTTGTTTTAGGAAAATGTTGGAGAAGGATGGTTTTGTGATGATGCAGTTTTCCGTTTATGTGAGACACTGTCCATCGAAGGAGAATTTGGAAGTGCATGTCAACAGAGTTGAATCATTCATACCTGTTTCCGGACAGGTCAGTATTCTGGCTGTAACGGACAAACAGTATGGAAACATCCGAAACTTTATCGGGAAGAAAGCGTCCTCGCCCATAAAAGGGCCGGTTCAGTTAGAACTCTTTTAATTTTTCAACTTTGTTCTTTGAAATATCGGTCACCAAACTGCTTTTTTTGCAGATACAATTGTCATAAAATACTGATAATCAGCCACTACAGACAACAAGATTGCGGTTTGGTGTAAAACAGTACTAAGGAACAACCGGTTTGTCTGGTGGATCTGGTGGATCGAGATTGCGGTTTGGTGTAAAACAGTACTAAGGAACAACTCTCCTTGACAAAACGGCCGGACTTGCAAGATTGCGGTTTGGTGTAAAACAGTACTAAGGAACAACGTATGCCCGGAGGTAGTTACCAAGACCAGTATTGCGGTTTGGTGTAAAACAGTACTAAGGAACAACATAGCTATGCTTAAGAAACTCTTAGAGATGATTGCGGTTTGGTGTAAAACAGTACTAAGGAACAACGCCAGTCCTACAGTGCTGCACAAATCATTGATTGCGGTTTGGTGTAAAACAGTACTAAGGAACAACCGTAAAGTCATCAATAAGATACTCGGAAGAATTGCGGTTTGGTGTAAAACAGTACTAAGGAACAACGCGGTCTTGCTTGTAGTAGTCGATGCCGCCATTGCGGTTTGGTGTAAAACAGTACTAAGGAACAACTTCCGTCAGCGGTAATGCAGTTTAATAGGAATTGCGGTTTGGTGTAAAACAGTACTAAGGAACAACCAACTCCGTCGACCTATACATCGCCTCCGGATTGCGGTTTGGTGTAAAACAGTACTAAGGAACAACTTAGTCAAGTAGTCGGGCGTACACGCGACATTGCGGTTTGGTGTAAAACAGTACTAAGGAACAACTGAAGAACCATCACAAAACCGGGCTCATTATTGCGGTTTGGTGTAAAACAGTACTAAGGAACAACTTGCCGAACTCCGGCCACATGTATTCCATGATTGCGGTTTGGTGTAAAACGCTTATAAAAAACAACTTATCGCAGGAATTACATCTCTACGCTTTGCAAAGACCTCCCATCAGGAGGTCGCTTCAAGCAATTGACGGATTTCAGCCGTTATTTTCCGTAACATTCTCCGTCCGACACAAAAGGACAAAGGACCCCACAACCTACCTTAAGACTACCGTGCCAGCAAACTTAGAGAAAGAAGTTCCTCACCACAGCGGTGCAGCGCTGTTTCGATTTTAAGCGCCTGCTTTTCAGAAATATATGTTCCTCCCGTTTTATACTGACGCAGAAGTGATGCATTGATGCCTGCCCGGGCGGCGAAACGCGTTACATTGATATAATCGAAATAATCGAAAACAGAAGCAATGTCGTATCTAAACTCGAATTCTACATCTTTAAGTTCATCCGGCAGCGAATCTCCAACTTCTGCAAAAGCAGATCGTATTTCTGATAATGACCGTTCAAAATCTGCCATCGCTTCGGCAACAGTCGCCCCACTTCCGATAATCGTACTCTCCAAGTCGGGCGTATAGATGCCATATTTCCCGTCCCGTCCTTTCTCAATAAGCGCTACTGTTTTCATCTCAAAAACCTATCTGCTTTTCTGAAGAATTCCTTTTCTGTCAGGATGACGATAGATATCGTGATTAGCTCCGCTGCGCCACTTGCGCCATCCGTATTCCTCGGCGATACGTCTTACTTCACTCCACTTCATATACCACGTATCACAGTACAAATATATAATATAATTGCTATATATCCAACTGCTTTTCTCCGCGAATTTAACTCACCCCATCCTCAAGAAAAAAATCGGATGTGAGT
>JAEEGJ010017364.1_pt1 | contig 16296 bp, 13 predicted proteins | sample 8958761 | NCBI WGS metagenome assembly JAEEGJ01 (sample SAMN16246546, study PRJNA631951) | gut metagenome | biome: gut microbiome; feature: rumen; material: RS-attached | host: Bos | place: Iran: Karaj | collected 2018-10
TCCAGCTCATGGTGAAAAGTGACACGAGCGTCGTCACAACAGTAGCGATATTACTTACAATGTTCTGCAGGGTTCCGGAGATCACTGAACTCACGCCGCTGATATCTGTGTTCATTCGGGTAATGATATCGCCCTGTTTTTCGGTTGTAAAAAAGGAATGCGGCATGTACTGAAGATGGTTATACATCTGATTGCGCATATCAAAAATGATCCGCTGCGAGATCCATGCGTTAATATAGGACTCCAGGACCGATATAGCCTGTGAAGCTCCCAACGTAACAACAGCGGCAATCAACAGTTTGATCAGGAGCGTCATATCTTTCCCGATCAAAGCCTCATCAACAATACGGCCTGTAATAATGGATGGAAACAGTCCGATAACAGCTGCTGCAAGAATTGTAATGAACACGATGATAAATTGCAGCAGATACGGCTTCAGATAGCCGAAGATCCGCTTTAATAAACCTCCTGTTACACGAGGCATTTCCTTTTTTTCATCTTCTGTGAGAAAACTTCTTGGCCCTGCCGGACCAAAACCTCTTCCGGGTGGGTGTGCCATTGTTTCCTCCTTCTTGTTCTCTGCTGATCAGTTTTATCCTTTTACAGTCCCCTCAAGTTCATATCTTAAGTCTATAGTTGTTTTCATACTATCACTTTCGTTCCCGGAGAACAATTTATCTTTGATTTGTGTTTTGATACAGGAAACGGTAATCTATTATTATCGATAAATTAATAAATACTTACTGTTTCTAAGGAGAAAACTAAATGATGGAAAATGGAACTTTAAAGGGGTTGCGTGTCATTGACTTTGGCCAATACATTGCCGGGCCGATGGCTGCGATGATCCTGGCCGACTATGGTGCAGACGTGATCCATGTGGATCCACCGGGAGGACCACGCTGGAATGCTTATGAAGCAAATGCCGTGCTGATGCGCGGAAAGCGAAATATCACATTAGATTTAAAAGACCCGGATGATCTTGCCATTGCATACCGGTTGATCGAAACCGCGGATGTAGTAATAGAAAATTTCCGCCCTGGTGTCATGAGCCGTTTCGGTCTTGGAAAAGAAAACTTTTATGCTTCCAATCCTGCTCTGATCTATTGCTCTATTCCGGGATTTTCCGAGCGCGATGCACGTGCAGCCCTTCGCGGATGGGAAGGAATCATTGCAGCGGAAGCAGGTCTCTATACAGGGATGCGCGCCCAGACGCGGTTCAATGCACTTACTCTGGCATCGGTCTTTGCAGCAGCGCAGGCAGTACACAGCATAATAGCGGCACTGATCGTCAGAGAGAAATGCGGGAAAGGTCAGAGTGTGGAGGTTCCGCTTTATGACGCCTGCTTTGAGGTGCAGGGAATTAACGGAACGGCTCCTCGTGCGCCGCTGCCGTCAACACCAGGCGATGGAAAGCGCGTCGTCCGTGATTACGAGTTAGTGCAGTACCTTGCAAAATATCCGACAAAAGACGGCCGTTATATCCAGATCACTCCGCCGCCTCGGGGAGTCAAGAATTTGGTAGATGCTTTTATCCCGGAAGAATGGGCAACACATAAAGAACTGACACCGGAAGAAGATCAGGAACTTAGAAAGCTTGTTGCAAGCAAAACCGCTCTGGAATGGGAAAAGACTGCGCAAGAGGACTATCAGGCCGGCGTCGTTGCCGCCCAGACTGCAGAAGAATGGATCCGGGATGCTTCCGCAATTGACAGCCGATCCGTTATTCCGGTAAAAGATCCTCTGCTTGGAGCAACAATGCAGCCAGGCGTTCCTTCACTGATGCTTGGCTCCGGAGACTGTGCCGGCAGCTCTCCAAGACATCTTCCGGATGCAGACAGAGAGGAGATACTGAAAGACCTTGCTGATCGCACTGCCCCGCAACTGAAACTTGGAACCGATGGCATAGCTCCACCACTTGCCGGGATCCGCGTACTCGACTTCTGCCAGGTACTGGCAGGCCCGATCTGCGGCCGGATCCTTGCAGAATACGGTGCTGAGGTAATCAAGATCAACAACCCTCGAACTTTTGAAAACCCAATCGCCATGGTTGGTCATGAGGCGGTCAATAATGGCAAACTGACAACATTTCTCGATATGAAATCCGAAGAAGGCAAAGCAATCCTGGACAAGCTGATACGGGAAAGCGATGTGTTCCACTGCAATTTCTCCCAGGGTGTATACGAACGTCTGGGAATCACAGAGGAACAGCTGCGGGAAAAGAACCCGGGGATCATTCTCTCTCAGCTTAACGTTCATTCTCTGGGCGGCTGGCGTGAATGGGAACGTGGGCATGAGGATCTTGGCGAGGCTGTTGCCGGGATCACATGCCGCTATGGCGGAGGTATCAAGCCTGAGACCGTTCCGCTTCTTGTCTGCGACAATCTTACCGGACAGTATGCCGCTATCGGCGTTCTGCTGGCAGTTTACCATCGTATGCGTACAGGTGAAGGTCAGCGTGTGCAGGCATGTCTCTCACGTACTGCAACCCTGGCGCAGGTACCGTATATGATCGGATATGAAGGAAAAGTCTGGGATGAACCGGCCGGGCCAGATGCAACAGGCTGGAATATGTTTGACCGCATCTACGCTACCGCTGATGGAATGGTATTTCTGGCAAATGCCGATGCAGACAAACTTCAACGTTCAGGCCTTTTCAATGGGGTCGACTTTTCCGCAGACGAAGCAGAAAAAGAGATTGAGAAAGTATTTCAATCAAAGGCTTCAGAAGAATGGATCGAGGCGCTCTGTCCGCTGGACTGCGACGTTCGCGCGCTGCGGAACTTTGGGATGGAGTGTATGGAAGAGCCATATGCAAAAGCGAGCGGACTGAGCCGGTGGGCTTACCATCCGGGAATCGGCAGGCTTCGGACTACTTCTTGTGCGCCGCGTCTGTCGTTGACGCCTCCTGTCGCCGGAAATGCTGTCTGCGAAGCCGGAGGAGATACCGAGAGGTTTCTTGACAGCCTAAACCGCGTATAAAAAAAGAGACAGGGATCAACCCTGTCTCTTTTTTCATCACTCTTTATTCTTTCGGTGGAATCTCTACAAAGCCGGTAACCGTACGGCCTTCCATCAATGCGTAAAGCAAAAAGCGCCGTGCGTTAAAGAATACCACTTCGCCTGTCTCCGGGAAACGGAATAAAAACCTCTTGTCACCTGTAACAACGGTTTCTAACGTATATGTCACAGGGTCTGCTAATACTTCTGGTTCCTTATTCTCAGACGGATTTCTCATCCCGGCGAATGCTTCCGGAATCTCCGGTTCCGGTGAAGGCGCCAGGCGCAGTTTACCGTCAGCAAACAGCCCGGTCAGCACATATCCGGATGCTAAAGAAAGATCTGTTTCCCAGCCTTCCAGGTCTTCCGGAATTGTATTTGCACCACTGGCTGCTTTTTCTGCATCCAGTGCTTTAAGGCTCATATCTTCTGCCTCTTCTACAAGCAGGATCCTTCCTCCTACATCTGCAAGGAACAGGTCATCATCGCACTTGATAGCCATCTCGTTTCCAAAGCAGACTTTTTCGCCGTCCGGAAGGAGCGCTTCTCTGCCGATCAATTCTTCTGTGGTCGGCACGCCGAAAAGAACGTTCTTGCCATCATTGGAAATATAATCAAATAATTTTTTACTCATATTAATCACCTTTTCTTTATCCCGTTCTTTTAGCGGATGAACAGGGAGCTCTTCTTAGCCAGTACCTCTGTTGCGTCTACGTATACACCAAATGCGCCAAGCGTGTTGTTGCCAGTGCCACCCTCACGGTTGGAACCGAAGGAGCGGCCAACATCATGCATTTCATCCAGATTCATCAATATCAGCATGCTGTTGCCGTTTCCGATCACTCTTGCCTTGACAGTCTCCAAAATGCATGCAAGATAAATGTTGTCACGGATCTTGATCGGTGAGCAGTAGTCTTCGTAGGTATCACCCGGCTCGGTGTAACGCGTCTGGGTGGAACCGGAGCGCATATCCGGTCTTCCCTTGTAAACACGGGCGAGACCACGGGCGCTGAAAGTGACACGGTAGTAATGCTCGGTTGCATATACATGTGCGATATCAAAATAGCCATAGTTCCAGCTGATAGCTTTGCCCATCAGATCGGTCGTGTAGCCATGACGGGTCCGTGAAAAAGTTCCGTCCGCCCGGCGAATAGCGCCGAATACATAGTCGATGGAAGGAATTCCAGGGAATTTCGGATTTGTGCCCACATATCCCAAAGCCAGGGTCACAAGGTCGGTCTGCAGATCCAGTACCAGTGTGATGGCCGTTCTCGGCGTCATAGTCGGATCTTCAAAGTTTACATAGTAGCATTTGTCCGCGATCTTCATGCATTCATAAGGGAAGTCTTTCTCTTCGCCAACAGGACCGAAAGAAAGGACTTTCCGGTCCTTGAAGGTCACGGTGCGGTCATAGCCGTCATCGAAATCCATGTAAAGCTCCTTGCCTGTCAGCTCAAAGCACAGTGGAGGACGAAAGGCGGATAACATTCCGGTATGTTCATTTGGTTTCATAAAATAACCCTCCAATACAATTTTTGCTGTCTGCACAGCTGTGCGCCTGCTTCGGTTTTGACACCCTAAAGCGACGATTATTCATAATTATTATAACACACGCACTGAAAATGCGTGGCAATGGCTTAGAAAACTATTATTTATAATCTGTCATAAATTGTTTTAAAGCTTCGCAAGCCTGCCGATCATACTGCCTTTTAAATCCGTGGCCACCACCTTCCACTTCCACATAGGTGCACCTTGGATAAATATTTTTCAGTTTTTGGGAATAGGTGATATTGACGATCGGATCCGCAGTTCCGTGAATCAGAAAAACAGGACCTTCATACCCTTTCATTTCTTCATACGGATCCATACTGATAACACATCTAGCGTAATCGCCACCCAATTTCATCGGAAAACGGCCTAGCAGATCCGGAATGTTATTCGGGTCAAATTTATAGAACATCATCTTTCCGGCTCTTGCATCATCCGGGATGCAGATTGCAGGATAGAACAGGATCAAACCGGAGATGTTTTCTGCCCCCAACTCTGCTGCGGTCAATCCAGATACAAACCCGCCCTGGCTGCATCCAAGAAGAAATACATCGGAAACATCATACTGTTCCCTGACATGTTTTATGACTGCAATGAGATCTGCTTTTTCTGTCAGCACTGTCATGTCCTGTTTCCTGCCGTCACTCCTGCAGATGATCCCGCCGCCGCAAAAATCATAAGTCACTGCAAGGAATCCCATTTCAGCCAATAGTTTTGCGTAAGTAAAACACGTCCTTTCATTGGCCAGGAATCCATGGCTTAAAATGACAGCCTTCTGACGGCCATCCTGTTTTCCCCATACATGGCCTCGTATAGTCAGCTCATCCCTTTTACATGTGAATTTCATGTTGAATATTTCCTTATTCCTCATTCTTTTCAAATTCGTAGGTGCTCTGCGTTACACAGGAAAAATGGAAGATCGGACGATCCACTTTCTGAATAAAAAGAGGTCCATGCTCTAATCCGGCAGGAAGGAAAATGAGCGTACTCTTGGTGATGACGTGCTTTTCGCCCCCAATGTAGAAGATGATCTCACCTCCAAGATTATTCTGATCTTCCGGATCAGAACTGAAGAACGCGACGATCTCATCGGCCTCATGAACATGCGGTTTAAAGAAAGCAACCGTTTTGTCGTCTTCTTCATTGATGAGATACATATTTGGCTTTTTGTACCATGATGCGTTCAGCTGGAATGCGCCTGGTGTTGTATTTCCATCCATCCAAAGAACACGCTTTGCATAGCGTTCATAGTTTTTAATCGACTCCTCCGATCCCTGCGGCATCGGAAGGATCAGTTTATTGAGCACATATTTTCCATATTCGCCTTCATCATCATAAAATGCTTTATCGTTTAAAATATCCATAATTCCTCCTTATGATTCTTCAGTTATTACCAATTTTTATAAGTATAGCACGTATGTTATAATCAACTCAACAAATCTCAACTTGTGAAAAAGGAAAGGAGTAATTGTATGAACGTAGAAAAATTCCCGCATCTGTTTGAACCAATTCAGATCCGAGGACAATACTTCAAAAACAGGATGTTCGCAGCACCGCAGGGTTATTATCTGATGCCTTCGGACTCTCATCCGAACGCTGATATGATCGCTTATTGGGAAGCAAAGGCCCGCGGCGGTTTTGCCTCCATCTGCGTAGGCGATGCGGACGTCCATACAGCTAGCGGCTCCAAAGGTGCTGATGTTCCGAAACTGGATGATCCTAGTTCAAAAAGTTTCCTTGCTGCTCTGGCTGCTGCCTGCTACCGTCACGGCTGCGTTCCAACGATCGAGCTGAACCACGGCGGTATGTATTCTTACGGAAACTTGGCAAAAGGCAAACCTATTTACGGTCCTTCTGCTGGCATATATGAGATCGGTCGAGGCCGCAAGGTCGAGATCCAGGAGATGCCGGAGGATATGATCCTTGAGATCATTGACGCATTCGGAAAAGCTGCTCTTTTTGCAAAGAATCTGGGCTTTGGTATGGTCAATCTTCACGCTGGTCACGGCTGGCTGGTCCATCAGTTCTTTTCTGAGAGACTGAACCATCGTACGGATAAATGGGGTGGTTCTTTTGAAAACCGCGCACGTTTTGCACTCGAAGTAGTTGACAGCATCCGCAAGTACGTCGGTCCGGACTTCCCGATCGAGGCCCGCATCAGTGCCGCTGAGCGTGTTCTGGCTCCGGATGGATCCGATGGCTATGGCATTGACGAAGGAATCAGATTTGCGAAACTGCTGGATGGCCGTGTAGACCTGATCCACTGCTCCGCCGGTACTCACGAGGTAACAGACTCCGTTACCATCTCTCACCCGACCATGTTTGCAGAAGATCAGCTGAACTCCAAATACGCTGCAGCGATCAAGCCGGAAGTCAAGAGCTTTGTCGCTACGGTCGGATCGTTCTCTGACCCGCAGAACATGGAAAACTTTATTGCTGAGGGGAAGGCAGATGTTATCGAGATGGCTCGTCAGTCCCTGGCTGACCCTGATCTTCCAACCAAGGCCCGCACCGGCCGCGCAGACGAAGTCAACCAGTGCATCCGCTGCATGCAGTGCTACCGCACTGGTACCCAGCTTGGCCTGCACTACTGCTCCATCAACCCTAGAACCAGCCGCGAGCGTACCGTCCTCATGGCTCCTGCACCAAAGAAAAAGGAGAAAGTCCTTGGTGCCGGTGGCGGCATCGCTGGTATGGAAGCAGCACTTGTTGCTGCACAGCGCGGACATGAAGTCATCCTCTGTGAAAAATCCGATAAACTCGGCGGCGTGCTGCTGTGCGAGGACAAGGTTCCGTTCAAGAGACATCTCAAAGAATATATCGAGCGTCAGCAAATGCTGCTGGGACGCGCGGGTGTTGAGATCCGCATGAACACCGAGGTTACACCAGAGTTCGCTAAGAGCCTGCAGCCTGACTGCATCATTGCTGCTTTTGGTTCTGTTCCAGTCAAACCGAAGATCGAGGGCATCGACGGCGAGAATGTTATCGGAGTCATTGATGCTTATGAGCATCCGGAGAAACTTGGCGATAAGATCGTCGTCATCGGCGGCGGTATGGCCGGCACGGAGTTTGCCATCTACATGGCCGGACTCGGCAAAAAGGCAGTCGTTGTTGAGATGAAGGATGACTACACCCTTGATAACTGTCTCCAGGGACGTGCGATCAAGATCCAGATCCGGGAGCTTGGTATTGAGACGCACCTGAGCACCTCTGTATGCAAGATCACGGACAAAGGCATCGTTGCTAAGACAGACGATAAAGAATTTGAGATTGAAGCTGATTCCATCGTCTATGCAACCGGCCAGAAGCCGCTCATTGAAGAATGCAATAAGCTCGCTTTCTGCGCAGATGAGTTCTTTGTAGTCGGCGACAGTCTCAGACCGTTCAATATCATGCATGCAACACATACAGCCTTTGCAGCTGCGTATGACATCGCCACGATCTGATCAGACAGAAAACTAAATAAACAATACGCCCGCTGCAAAATAAGCAGCGGGCGCTTTTTATTCTGTCATAATACAATCATTTTTTACACTCTGTGTTCTGCACGTGAGATGATATCGTTCTGCATCTCTTCTGTCATATCCACAAAGTAAGCGGAGAAACCAGCTATGCGTACCACGAGGTTGTGATAGTTCTCCGGATGTTTCTGTGCCTTCCTAAGCGTTTCACCATCGACTACATTGTACTGGACTTCCATGCCGCCTTGTTCAAAGTAAGTCTTTGTCAGATCCTCTAATTTTGTAATGCCTTCATCTCCCTGCAAAGATGTCGGGTGGATCTTCAGATTCAATGCCATACCGTCCATAAGGTGACTTTGTTCAAATTTAGTAGCCGATGTGAGTACAGCAGTTGGCCCACATTTATCCCTTCCCTGAGCCGGACTGCATGCATCTGCGATCGGATCGCCCGTCTTCCTGCCGTCCGGAGTTGCCCAGGTAACCTCGCCTTGTACGACATGATCGGACGCACCAAAGGTCCCACACTTGTATGTCGTGCACCGGCACGTCGAGAACGCACGGGTAATGTTGTAATACAGATCCAAAACATAGGTCATCTCTGCATCTGCGTATGGATCATTATTGCCATAATGCGGAACAGTATTCAGCACGATCTGACGGAGATCTTCGTGTCCCTCCCAGTTATCCAGGATTGCCTTAAGGAACTCCTCTCTGCTCACAATCTTTTTGTCATAAACAATATATTTCAGAGCAGTCAGGGAATCTGCTGTCGTTGCCAGACCGGTTGCCGTACCGCCGTAGCTGTTGTATTTCGCTCCGCCCTCGGAAACATCCTTTCCGGATTCCATACACCCTTCCGTGGAAATGGAAAGGTTTGGGAATGGAAACAGACGCGGATATTCATGCTCCGACAGATTGTTCAAAGAAGCAGACCATGTCAGCATCCATTTACAGATCTTCTCAAAAGCTGCACGGACATCATCCATGGTCTCCATATCATATAGATATCCGGAACGGACTTTTTCCGGGCATTGTGCTCCGTTGATCGGATTGATGCCGTTGTTGATCGCCATGATCAATGCAATTGCCCAGAAAATACCATTATGACCCATAGCAGATCCGTTTGGTGCCGGATAATCATTTCCGGATCCGGTGATTTCCTGACATCCGATAAACGCGAAGTTCCGCGCGTCTTCCAGAGAGAAGCCAAGTTCCCTAACGAGGGAAGGAACGATAACTTCATCATTCTGCAGCAGAGGCAGTCCTCCAACGCGGGTAGACGCTGCCATAGCGCAGTCCCACATCTCTTTCGGCATGTCTTTTGTCACACGGAGCGAGATTGTCGGCTCATGCAGATCAAGCCGTGCCATTGTCTCCAGCACCATATATGAAACAGGATTCACTGCATCTGCGCCTGTGGCGGGATCCATGCCTCCGATGGTGGTATGCTGGTAAGAAGCCCCGATGCCTGTGGTCTGCGCGGTCTTTCCAAAACCACCAAAGTAGAAGGTATTGATCTTCAGGAAGAAACCATCCACATATTCCTGCGCCTCTTCCATGGTGATGCGCCCGGCTTCCAGGTCTGCCTTAAGATAAGGCCAGGTATACTGGTCAAAGCGGCCAATGCTGGTAACTCCCGGATCATTTTCCGATTTCAGGAATACGTTATATAACATGGCCATCTGGCAGGCCTCCCAGAAAGTACGAGGGGTCTTTGTTGCGATCCAATCCAGGCTCTCAGCCCGGTTCTCGTATTCCTCTTTTTTTGCAGGGTCTGCAGCTTTTGCAGCCAGTTCCCGTGAAAGGTCCGCATAGCGCCGGGTCAGCGTAATAGCACCGTCACACGCCACGGTAGCAGCTTTGTAAAACATATACTTGCCGATATCGTCACCCATGATGTTGCCTTCGTGCGCATCAACCCAGTCCTGGGCCTGTTTGCGGATCTTTCCATAGCCATCCCGCAGAATGTTCTGAAAACCAGGTGTCAGGTGTCCAGGAGGAAGATAGATCGGCCAGCCGCCAATCTTGCCGGATGGGTTCGCCTGCAGGCAGAAAAAGTCCTGTACACCGTCAGGAAGCCAGTCCGGAGCTTCCACGCCGCCAAGGATCTGAGCCCTTTCTGCTACGATCTCGCGCAATTCTTTTACATCTTCCGGTGCAATGGCTATCAGCTGCTTGGAATAAAATGGATCATCCAGCGGTGCGTGATGCATGCCATCTTCCATGATCGGCCAGGTGTTTTCGATATCAGCGCTAAGCCACGTATTGCTGCGCGCACCGCCCCAGCCTTTGTTGCCAAGACCTCCAAAGAAGAATTCGTCCTCTTGAAGGTTCAGAGGCATCCTCTCCAGAACATATAGTGAGATGTAAGGCTTTTGCAGCATCGGCGGATACTTTCTGTACTTTTTCAGCGCTTCCAGCTGCAGCCGGTCTTTGGCAGCATCGCCAACTATAAGCCGGTCACGGACAGCATCACGAAGCCTTGCGACACGCTCGGTAATTGGTTTAAATGTATACATAATTTTCGTTAACCTTTGCAGCCAACATCAGTAGCACTGAAATCGAAGCTGCGGAATAATTTGATCATCTCTTCTTTGTCCATAACTGCATCAGGGTTATTTGCCTTCCATGCTTCAAGCTCTTCACACAGATCCTGCAGTCTTGCCGGGCAGTCCAGATCACGGACATGGGCATCTTCCACAACCTCGAAACGGAAAGGAGTGTACGGCGGGATAACAACGGTGTTATCTGCTTCTGCATCGAATTCACAAGTCTCTGTAGCAGAGGTCTTCACGCTGCAGTGGATCTTGCCGCCCATTACCCAGAACATCCTGTATTCCGGTACAAAGTTATCCCAGTCACAGAAGAAGCCTTTCTTCGGGTACAGATCCCAGACCTCTTTTTCACCCATGGTCTCGTATTTTGCTATCTTCAAAAGCAATTTGATGCAGCCAAAGTCGTGCTCGCGGATGCCTACACCGTCTTTACGCAGCTGGGAGACCTTCTCAGGTTCCACAATGTTCTCAGCAGGGAACGTACGTGCTCCGGCATTTCCGTTCCAAGGACCGAACATTTTCTGAAATTCTTCACTCTCATACACGCCAGGGAAATTCTTGGTCAGGCGCTGTCTGTTCGCTGTGATACCCTTGAACTGATTGATGCCCATAAACATAATGTTCAGACGGCTGTTTGGCTCAATAGGAGTGAAGCTGTGCCCCATCCATGGCTGAATGTGCAGCAGATCACCAGGTTCCATGTAAAAGCCGTCTCCCATGCAGTAGCAAAGGAACTTTCCCTGGCTGATCATAAAGGTCTCGGTGCCAAAAGAATGCTCATGATATCCAACCGGCTTTGCTTCCCCATTGTCAAACTGCATGCAGTCGAACTCATCCTTCATAGCTCCCAGCACCGGCCAGTTAAACTGGCGGTAATAGATGCCGCTCGTTGCATTATAAGTGGAATAGTTACAATCTTCTTCGATATCCATTCGGATCAGATACGGATTTTCTCTCATATTTACCCCTCCTGTTTTACGGGCAGATAATCCTGCCCGGTTAATATACCATTAACAGTTTAAAGCCTTAAGAATTGATTTACAAGATTATATAACTCGGATCAGGAATCAAGATCCCCCTTCATATTCTCTAATGAATCAATTGTGATCTTACAGCCTGGTTTAATGTGCTGCATGATGAACTTCATAATATTCTCCGGAACTCCCACGCAGCCGCCTGTATAAGGACGGTTTACTCTAAAACAATGGAAGAAGAAACCAAATCCTTTTTCTTTCTCACACTCTGCGTTATATCCCATATTGAGGACATACTGATATGCATAATCATAATCCGAAATATGTTCACTGTTTTCCGTATCAAGATCAGGCAGATCCTTTATATTTACAAGTTCATTAAAATGCATCCCTTCGCGGGCGTCCCCGGACCAATAATAGTTATCATCTACCTTTGTATAATCCATTTGACAGCCCGGATCATCTGCAAGACCAAAAGCTTTGTCAATCGTGAAGGTTCCAACCGGCGTGTAGCAGTCATTAATATTGGCATCACCCAGGCCATCCAGGCCTATAAATCCGGGAGTTGCAATGATCTGCTGCCATTTTCCATCTTTGTCTTTTTCATGCATCGTAATATAGGCGGTCGTTTTATCAACCCCTGCAACAACGATCAGCTGGTCTGCATCCTTTGCAGCATCGAGTTCTGTTACCCATTTAGGTGATTCACGAACTTCCTGATTGGTAAAATACAACTCTTCTTGCTTCCCGGAGCAGGCAGTTATGAATATAACAGTCAGCATAACGGTCAAAACGATTGTGATAATGTTTTTGATTTGTTTCATAATACCCTCTTTCAGATTCATCCCTGGTTGTCTTTTTTATCATTATACAACATGGTCCCTGTTTTCTCATCGGCCTCTTTGCATGTTCTCACAGCATAACAGTTATCCTCTATGAGCTTGCTAAAATTGTCAATTGATACAGGGTATGCTACAGTAATTGGGACATTCTGATAAATAAAACTGTATTTAAGACGCGGAGATCAACATGAAATTCGATTACAAAAACAGCGGAACCATCAAACTGTTTGTTCAGCACTATAAAGGTCATCTGGGACTCTTTTCGCTGGATATGGCCTGTGCACTGGCAGTCAGCGCCATCGATCTGCTCTTTCCTTATTTTTCAAAAAAGAGTATGGAAATGTTCCTGCCGAACTATATGTTCAAAACGTTCTTTACGGTTATGGCGATCTTTATCGCTGCCTACCTTTTAAAAGCAGTCCTCTACTACATTATTACTTATTGGGGACACAGGATGGGAACCTTTATTGAAGCGGACTTGCGTGACGAACTGTTTGGTCATATTGAGAAACTCAGCTTTTCTTTCTTTGACAAAAACCGGACCGGCCAGCTGATGAGCCGCGTTACAAATGATCTTTTTGAGATCACAGAGCTCTCTCACCACGGTCCGGAGGATCTGTTCATTTCCTGTGTGACGATCATCGGCGCATTCTGTATTCTCTGCACGATCGAATGGCGGCTCGCGCTGATCGTCTTTGCTGTCATTCCGTGCTTTGTGATCTTCTCTGTGATTTTAAGAAGGAAGATGGCAGAAAAAAGCACACAGGTCAAGGTGCGCACTTCAGAGATCAATGCATCGATCGAATCCGGCTTCTCCGGCATCCGCACGGCAAAGGCGTTTGCAAATGAAGAGATCGAGATGGATAAATTCCGCGATTCCAATAAAAAATATCTTGGAGCAAAAAAAGATTACTATAAGATCATGGGTGTCTTTGGCGCAGGTATGGAGTTTGCCTTGTCCCTGCTTTCCGTTCTGGTCATTGCAGCCGGCGGATATTTCATCATGAAGGATTCCATGAACTATATTGAACTGGTAACGTTCAGTCTTTATGTTTCCACGTTTATTTCTCCAGTCAGAAAACTTGTCGCCTTTATTGAACAGTACATGGCCGGAATGGCCGGCTTTAAGCGTTTTCTTGAGATAATGAGAACCGATCCGGAAATTGAAGATAAACCGGATGCAATAATCCTGAATAATGTAAAAGGAAACATCTCCATAAAAAACGTTTCCTTTTCCTATGCGCCTGCAAAAGAAGATGAGGAAGCACCTGCTGTCCTTAATAATATTAATGTGGAGATTCCTGCTGGAAGCTGCTTTGCTGTCGTAGGTCCTTCCGGCGGCGGCAAGACCACACTGTGTCATTTGATTCCACGTTTCTATGAAGTTTCCGCCGGCGCTATTATGATCGACGATGTCGATGTGCGTGATGTGACGCAGCATTCCCTCAGGCAGTCCATCGGAATCGTGCAGCAGGATGTATTCATGTTCGCCGGTACCATCCGCGAAAACATTGCTTACGGCAAACCGGATGCGACAATGGATGAAATTATCGATGCAGCAAAGCGCGCAGAGATCCATAATGAGATCATGGAAATGCCAAACGGCTATGATTCCTATATCGGAGAACGCGGCGTTATGCTTTCCGGCGGTCAAAAACAGCGGGTCGGCATTGCCAGAGTCTTCCTGAAAAATCCACCGATCCTTATTCTGGATGAGGCGACGTCTGCTCTGGACAGCATGACAGAGATCCGTATCCAGAGTGCTTTTGATGAACTGGCCAAAGGACGCACATCCATCATCATTGCGCATCGTCTGAGTACTATCCGAAACGCAGATATGATAGCGGTTATTGATGATAATAGAGTTCAGGAAATCGGAAATCATTCCGAACTCATGAAAAAAGGCGGGCAATATGCCCACCTTGTAGAAGCCCAAACAATTGCTTCCGGAAGCTGATCATTATCATTATCCGAGCAGCTCTGCTGTCTTTTCTGCAAACCGTTGTCCATAGATAGTGAAATAGTCCCGGTAAAGCTCCATTCCGTTGTGCTTTTCTATATTATTGTTCACTCCAACAGGACCTAAATGAATAAACGGCAGGCCGCATGCTCCTCCGCCGGAATAACAAAGCATACCGCTTACCAGTTCATTTACCAGGATAGCCTGAACAACAATATCCCCGCCTCCGTGCGTGAACTGTTCCGTGGCAAAAGCACCGCCCAGTTTTCCGCCAAATCCAAGGGCACGGCCTGATTCTAAAAGCCACGCATGCAAAGCAGGCGTCATCGCAGCTGCATACGAAGGAGAACCGATAACGATCCCCTTCGCTTCTTTCACAAACTCCTCATCCACAAACTGGATGGAAAACGCTTTGGCTTCACAATCTGCCACTTTCAGCATTCCCTCTACGATCCAGTCCGCTGCCTGTTTTGTATTTCCTGTTTTGGAATCGTAAATAACTGCTATCTTTATCATCAGTCCAGCACCTCGACCAACTCAATAGTAAAGTTTAATTCTTTGCCTGCCATTTCGTGATTTGCATCAAAAGTGATCGTTTTTTCATCTTTCGCGATAATTTTGACTGGAACCGGGCGTCCATACATATTCTGCAGAAATACCTGCTGGCCAACTTCCACTTCTTCTGCTCCAGGCATGTTCTCAATTTCAGCGGTGAAGATTGCATTTGGATTGATCTCTCCATAGGCTTCTTCCGGCATTAAATGAACCTCCACCGTTTCTCCTACTTCCATATTTGCAACAGCGGCATCATATCCCCTGATCATCATTCCTGCACCGCATACAAATTCTAACGGCTCACCTCTATCATAGGAAGAGTCAAACTGTGTGCCATCATTGAATGTCCCCCTGTAATGAGTCCGGCAGGTTTTTCCAACGTTTTTTCCGGTAATCGGCGGTGCACTATGGCATCCGCTGCAGCTGCTACAGTCATGCTCAGAACAATCGTGTTCTTCATCGTGATGATCACAGTTCGCTCCAGTATTCGTCAATTCTCCCCGAAGATATGCTTCCACTGCTTCATCAGCATTCCCGGATGCACCGGCACATAACTCAATCCCGCATGCTTCTAACGCTGCCTCTGCACCACCACCAATACCGCCACAGATCAGAACATCAATTTTATTTTCTGCAAGCAGCGTAGCGAGTGCTTCATGCCCGCTTCCATTTGACCCAAAAAGCTCTGAGGATACCACAGCATTGTCCTGAACCTCATAAAGCTTGAATGTCTCTGTATGTCCAAAATGCTGAAAGACTTCTCCATTGTCATAAGTAACTGCTATTTTCATTTTTGTCTCCTTTTTAATGTATCGTTTGTTTCCGAAAGCCATTCATGATAATGATCATAAGGGATTTGAGTCCACCAGTCAAAAAGTTTGTTTAAAGATTCGATTTCTTCTTCGATACTGGTGCACGCGTACTGTTCCGGATCCCGATTAACGGTCACAACATGATTATTATCTTCTTTAAAGTCGATCTGATAGATACAGTACCCTGTCCAGCTGCGATGTGCCCAAAGCGTTTCATTCTCCATATACCAGAACCATTTATCCTCCATCGCCTGTGGAACATTTCCCAAGCGCAGCGCATCCATTTCTTCATCACTAAAAGATCTGGTAAGTACAAACCTATCATGCTGCTTTGGCATGGGCTCCGTTTTCCAGTCATTGCGATGAGCAGCAACTGTTTTGTTTTTATTTTCTTCTGTCATTTTTTTCTCCATTCAAATCCGGATTATTATGACATGTCTGTTACAGTGTTCCATCCATTATTGCATCAATTATTATTTTGCCTGTGGCAAAGTTATTCTGCATCGCCGTTTCAAAAATATCCACAGATTCCAGGCTGTTTTCTGACGCAACATGATCATCGGATTCCGCTCCCCAAAGCATTTCCGGTGTC
>JAEEGJ010017367.1_pt1 | contig 16295 bp, 14 predicted proteins | sample 8958761 | NCBI WGS metagenome assembly JAEEGJ01 (sample SAMN16246546, study PRJNA631951) | gut metagenome | biome: gut microbiome; feature: rumen; material: RS-attached | host: Bos | place: Iran: Karaj | collected 2018-10
GATATGTATCCGGGTAAACGGTATCGTCCACGATGACCTTCATGTCGGTAAAGACCCAGTAGCGGCCCTGCGGGGGCTTCGCGCCGAGATAGATCGTTCTCGTATCGGCGTCATAGTCCACTTCCTTGCCCAGGGCCTTGCCGATGGTCCGGATGGGCAGATAGGTGGTGCCGTTGTAGTTGGCGATCTCCACGGGGTTGCCGTTGGCGTCCTCCGGCTGGACGGTCTGCCCGTCCACCATGAGGGTATAGCCGCCCACCAGCACATCCCACGTCTGCCAGACGCCGCTCGCCCCCAGCACGGGCAGGGCCAGAGCGATCATCACGGCTACCGCGAGCATGCCAAACAAGAAAGATTTCCAATGGAACCTGCTTTTCATATCGCGCCTCCTTATCCGTTATTTCATGATGTGATAGTTTATATTACCAATGGAGGTAAGTCTTGTCAAGAAAAGCGGTCAGCAGCGGTCAGCGGCGGCCGCCGGAAGGTGCCTCGGGTGCGAAATGGTACACTTCGTTCTTCATCTTGATGCGATGGCCGTAGATGCCCGTATTTGCTTGCTCTAGGGGATAAATAGCATTTTTGGGCATAAGGGGTGGACCAATCGCGCAAAAATGCTATTTGCGAGACTGATTAGGAATATTAACTTTCGTATTGAAATATCGTCCTCGTCTGAAAATTCGCCATTCAACGTCTGTTCGGCCTTCATGGCGGAAAAGCCCGTCAGGGTGCCGTAAATGGCCCCCGCATTCTGCTCTTCCACCTTTCCCGTCAGGGTGATGCTCTCGTCCCCGGCAGGGGAGCCGTTGAGGATCAGAATGCTCATGCCTTGCCTCCGATGGTGGTCGAATTTTGTGGGGGAGGGAAAAAGCCGGAGCGTGATCAGTAGAAGGATTCCAGGGTGCTGGCGCCCGGCATCATCAAAACGAATTTGAAGTCGCCGGTTTCGCTCGTGTTTTCGGTGTAGTCGTTTCCCGACGAATGAGTGTTGGCGACGGTGCCATAGAGATTGATATGCACGATGCTCGGCTCGCCCCCTTCCAATTCGATTCGGAATCTGCTTTGCGTCGGATTGATCTTCGTCAGCTCCCGGAGGCCCTTGTAGGCATAGGATCCTTTGTCGTCATACCCATACCATTTCTGTTCCACTCGGATGCTGTCCGGCACTTCGGTCAGTATGCCGGATATCTCGTATCCGCTTTCCTCCGTGATCCTGCCGCGAACCGTAAAACCGCCCCGGCTGGCGCTGCGTTCCACGTTTTCTTCATAGTAAGAAGAATAATAGCTGTCGCTGAGCTCCGTGGCTGAGACAGTAATGGTAACGACGCCTTCTTTGCTGATGCTGACGCTGCCCGCCGCAGGGTTGGCTTCATGGAGCAGCTCGCTGAAGGAACCGCCGGGATAGGAATAGTCGGGCTCCAGCAGGGCGTCCCTCTTGAGCTCGAGTCCCTCGCAGATCACTGCCCGCCTTTCCTGCCGCTTTCCCCCTTCGACCTTGATGGTAATGTCCGCCTTCTTCTGCCCGGTCATCTTTGGGAGCTTGATATCCGCCGGGACCCAGAGATTGTATGGGTAATTTTCCCTGTCTTCCGTCTCCTTGAAGAGCATGGTATCCGGCGCGCCCATCATCAGATAATGGTAATAGGTGCAGCGGTAGACCACGTCCCCGCTGGCCGGCACCTCGGGCAGAAACTCCGGCGTATAGGGGTAATACCACTCCAATTTGTTGTAGGAGTCCTTGGAGGGGTCCCTGGTGTCCCGGGGGATCAGGGGCAGAAACAGGGGATGCGGATTCCCTCCGAAGCGCATGGGCGTGATGAGGGAGGGATCGTCGAAGCGCAGGCCCGGCTCTTCCGCGGCAAAGCGGGCGTTTTCCGGGATGCTCCGCCAGTTTTCTCCATAGATGGATTGCTGCAGCGTCTCTCCCCCCGTCAGGGCGGTGTCCTCCACATGGAAGACCAGCCGGGTGTTGAGAATGGGAAGCAGCTGCCTTTCCACTTCCTTCTGCAGGTTTTTGCAGCTTTCGTGCTGGATCTTCGCAACCGCATCCCGCAGGATCTCGTAGGTGCCGGCCTTGAGCTGATCTACAAAGGCGTTGGTGATCTTGAGGCGATCCGCTGCGGAAGCGCTGCGCAGGCGCTCCAGGCTGGCTGCCTCGCCCTCCTCCCCGCCCAGCCAGAAGGCGGCGTGGATGAAGGCTTCCTGCTTGTCCTCCGGCATGTTCCAGAAGGCCCAGGCATAGCTGAAGTAGAAATTGTCCAGGGCCTGGGACAGGTATTCCGGATCGTCGGAGCAGGTCTTGAGAATGGCGGTGAGGGCGTCCGCCCAGCCGGGGCTGAAGGAGGGAGACTTGCCGGTGGGAGAGGTGGTGATCTTCAGCCCCTTTCGGTTGACGGCCTTTTTGATCTTCTCCAGGTCCGCGTCATCCATGGTCTCCCCCATCTCCATCGTGAGATAGCGGAATTCGCTGCCGCGGACGGAGGGGTACAGCACCGCAGAGGAGCCGAAGTCGATCCGGTAGCAGCTGCCGGTATAGTATTGCAGGTACATCTCTTCCAGGGTCGGCCTGGATTTGGTTTCATATAACATCCGGTCTGTCAGTTTGTTGTAGATGTTGGTGCCGGACCACCAGAGGATGCAGACCACGGCGGCGACCCAGTTGGCGCAGCAGGCGGCTGCCAGAGCGGAGAGGGTGAGGCCGGCGATCTCCTGCTTGTACTTCCAGCAGGCTTCGGGATACGCCTGGATCATGGCGTATACATCCTTGTTGCCCCGGCGCATTTCCGATATGATCTTGAGATTTGTCAGGGCGATATCCATGATCAGGAAGGTTTTGCCCAACCCGAGATCCTCCAGCGCCTCGATAAAATCCCCGAATCCGCTGATGGTGCTGTCCGCCAGGCCGAACTTGCCCATAAGATCATGCAGCTGATTCGTCATTTCGTCCCTGGCTGCATCATCCACAGCTTCCATGCTGGGTGCGAAGAGCTTATCCAGCTTTGTCCCCAGGGCGGCGATATCTTTCTCGTCCTTTTTCTGATATTGATTCCACAGGCGATTCCAGTCGATGCCCACCTTCCACTCCATGGAGTTCTTCTTGCTGCTGGGGACCAGGACCAGAACGCCGCTTTTCAGGTTGACGGTGAAACCGTCGGAATCCACCAGTTCCAGCAGATCCTTGTCGAATTTATAGGTTTTCTCCCCCAGAACGCTGAAGTGGTCGGTATAAAGGACATAGCTGCTCCCGTCCTCCGAAAGCTCGGTGTATACGTCCTCCCACCGATCCTCCGTCTCGTTGTACCAGACGCAGCCGCCCAAGAGGCCTTCCGTCTCCCGCGGGATGGTGATGGCCACTTCCGAGGAGAATTCATGCTGCCCGGAGGCCAGGGAAAAATCGTAAGCCCGGATTGCCCAGCCCTCCTCTCCCGAGGAGAGCTCCGGCAGGGTTTTCACGATGAGAGTGTCCGTGTCTTCCTCCAGGTTCCAGGAGTTCAGCTGCACCTCCACTTGCCCGACTCGGACGTCGGGGGTCTGGCGGCTGACCTCCGCCTCCGCCCGGGGGGCCGAGTCGATCTGCTCCGGCGTATAGCGCAGGCGGATGGCTTCCGTGAAGGGGCTGTCCTCCTCGTCGTCTGCCGCCGCATCCGGCATGCTCCCCGGCTGGGGGCCGATGCCGTCCGTGGGGACCGGGGAGGCCGTGGGTCGGACGGAGACCGAGGGCCCGCCTCCGGGGCTGTCCTTTTTCCGCAGGAAGCCGGGATATTTGAGGCCGGCGATCCCCAGCTCCACCAGCATCACCACCGCCAGCAGGAAGCTGAGCAGACGGGTGCCTTTGCCGGCCCTGCGGCTTTCTCCGTTCCCGGCTGTCTGTGGATGGACTGACGAGCTACGGTTCGGCGCCGCGCCCTTGCGGTTTGCGGAGCCGGAACGGGCGCTGCTCTGGGGGTGGGGTTCTGCATCTCCCGCCCCGACGGGAAGCCCGTCGGAGATGGTCACGGTGCTGCCGGGCGGCGCGTCGATCACGATGGAAGCCGACCCCTCCTCCGCTGTCCGCGCACCGCAGGTTTTGCAGAATCTCGCCCCCTGCTCCAGCTCCGCGCCGCAGGCAGGGCAGAAGGTTTTCTTCCCGTTTTCCAGCTTCGCGCCGCAGGCGGGGCAGAAGAGGGCCCCTTCTTCCAGCTTCGCGCCGCAGTGCTTGCAGTAGTTCGCCATCGTCTCGCCTCCTCAGTTCCGAAGCGCGTCCGCCACCTCCACGATGGCCGCGCCGCTGTAGCCGGAATACTTCCGGCGGAGCTCCTCATCCTTGGCCTCGCTGCGGGCATGGAGGATCCATACCATCAGGAGGATGTCGATGATGAGAAGAGCGATCACGCGGAGACGGCCTTTCCCGGCGGTTTTTTTCTTTGGTCCCATGATGTCCCTCCTGTCGGTGCGTCGCTCGTGCAAACAATCAATCCTCGATCAGTTCATTATCTTTAGTATAGATCATGTCAAGCGTCAGCATCGGCGATCTCCTTTCCTGAATTTGCTTGGCTGTCACTCACAGCCATCCCCTGACGAACCGTTTTTCAAGATCTCGTAAAGTCCGTCCGTGAAATCTCTGTAATGCTTCGGGAAATTCTCCGAGCCGGTTGCGGATATCTCTTTGTCTTCATTCACTGTCGCCTTGAACCGAAACATTATTCCATCCAGAACGTCTTTCGGATGGGAACCGTGAAACCCGTCCCATGAGAGAATCCTGCAGGAGTTGAGCAGCTTCAGCACCGTTTCTTCATCGCATACTGCGCGCTTTTCGAGGATGCGCTGGTCTTCCTCCTGCGTAAACCTGATCCCATAACGGGACACCTCGGCTTTGCCGTCTTTCATCACGATCTCGACTTCGCCCACGTGCCGCATTCCGCTTGTGTGAAGCGTGACGATCTGGAACGATTCGATTTCTTCTTTGTTGAAGGTTCTCATTTTGCTCCTCCTTTTTTCCGAACCCCGCTCTTTCATCTCCCGGCTGACCATTCCTCTTTTGTCAGAAGATTGACGTGGCCTTTTCTCGTTTCGCCCATCTGCGTAACCGACACGTTCTCCGTCGTCCACTGATAATGGAAGCCCAGCTTCTCCTGCACGCGCTTTGACTTTTCGTTGCCGTCGTAATAAGCGCACCAGACCCGTGCAAGCGCCAGGTCCTCGAATGCATGGCGAAGCAGCTCCCGGGCAGCCTCCGGCACCAGACCGCGGCCCCAGTAGGGAACGCCCAGCCAGTAACCCAGCTCCATTTCGTCATCTTTTTCCGCAAGATCGTTCCGATGCAGACCGATACTGCCGATTGGCTTCCCCGTTTCCTTCAGCACGATGGCATAGGTCTCCGGCACCGCCAACACATTCTGGATGACTTGGCGGCTGTTCTCCACGCTGGTATGCACTGGCCATCCCGCAATGGGACCGACACGAGGGTCCTTCGCGTATCGGAAGCACTCCTCAGCATCCGCTTCTTCCCACGCTCGAAGGATGAGCCGCTCTGTTTCCAGGATGATCCCGGTCCTGTTTCCGCAATTAGCGTTTACCTGTGTCTTTATTTCGTCTTCCTGTCCGGCAAGAGTGTCAGCGTCGTGCTCCCTGAATACGGCAGAAGCCGCTTCAAGATGCATGATCGATTCTTCTGCCGCCTTGACCGCACCCTGGCAGTGAATCCTGACGACAGGGTGATCGTCCGTCTCCGAAAGCTTTTGCAGCTCAGCCACGAAAGGCATAACGAACGCCGGTCTGCGTTTTCCGAGGACGCGGAAGATCTCCGGCGCCTCCATCCGAACCTTGTCGTCCGTATCGTACAGGAGCGCTTCGAACACAGACATGTGAGCCTCATAAATATCGGGCGTGTTCGTAGCGATATTTTCCGAGGCCCAGATAAAGCTCAGCCTGACCCCGGCCTCCGAATCGGAGGCGAAGCGGAACAGGCCTTGCCAATACGGCTCGATCAGCTTAAAGCTTCCCCGACCGATGCGGCCAAGGGCGTTTACGGCCCGCTCCCGCAAAAGGGGCGCCGGGCTGTCGCAGAAGGCCGCGATTTCAGGAACCGCGTCCCGAACGGACGGCGGATACTTTAGCCCAGTTTCGCCCAACAGCCAGAGCGCTTTCGCCTGGATTCTTTCCGATTCATGGGCAAGCAGGGACGAAACATAAGGAATGCTCTCTTCCCACCTGCTTTTGTCCTTCGTCAGTGCGCCCAGTTCCTTATAGAGCTCCGATTCCTTCAATCCATCACATCCTCAACTCCCGATCCATCGAGCGCCCGACAATCAGCGCGACCTCCATTCTCCGGACCTTGGAGCATGTCCCGGACCGTGTCTCCTCTCGTTATCAATCAACACTTCACCTTCTGCCGCTCAGGAAGGCATCGCCCTGGTAATGTTGCCATCGAAGATAAAAAACAGCAGCCGGACCATCGTCGCTATGCTCTGTTCACGAGTATAGCTGCCTTTCGGGGTAAAGTAGTTGTCTCCTGTTCCGTTCATCACTCCAATCCCCTGCATTTGTCCTACAGCTTCAAGAGCCCAGGAGGAGATGCTGTCCCGATCGGCAAAGTCCGGCTCATATTCCCCGATGTCCTTCCCGGCGGCTTTTGCCAAACGGGCAAGCATGGTCGCTGCCTGTTCCCGTGTCAGAGGCGAGTCCGGTGAAAACAGCCCACCTCCCACACCGTTTACTACACCAAGCGCGGCCATTTTCTCTACGTTGGGATCATTGGTATCCGTAAACCCGATCCGCTCAGATATTTCTCCAATGTAGCCCTCGTAGAGCGCCACTGCTAAAGCGCAGAATTCAGCGCGTGTCGTACTCTGTCTATATGCGCCTTGTAAATGCTCGGGGACAATTTCGAGACCGATGCCATTGTGAATATCCTGAATTGCCCATCTGGATGGATGATCCGGATCCGCGGGGTCTTGCTCATCCGGCTCTGTCCTCCGGACCGTGCGGTCAGAAGGATCAACTAACGACATTACGAAAGACGGTGCTGTCTGCAAGGGGACCCAGTTATCTTCCGTAGTTCCCGGTCCGGACATGGAGTAACTCATATCCCCTACATAACCGTTACCCAAAACACCGTTTCCCCCGTAACCCCAGGCCCAGACAACGCCATCGTGGTCTATGGCAAATCCCGCGCCAAGAACGCCAGTCAGACAGCAGTAGGCAACATTCTCCATGATCTGCCGCGGAGCAAGAACACATGCCTCCAGTTTCCTGGTCATACCGACGGCATACGCTTCTCCGTTGCCCAAAACGGCACGGTCGTTTTCGCCCCACGTCCAAAGCGTTCCGTCTGTTTTCACGGCGGCACTGGTCTCGATCCCGGCCCAGGCCTGCATCACATCATCCATAACCTTCACAGGCTCAATAGTCTCCGATGAGTTATCGCTCACTGTTCCGTTACCAAGCTGCCCATAGTAATTGTTCCCCGCCATCCACAGCGAGCCATCCGCTTTGATAATCGCCAAATGATTCCTTCCGCAGCTTACGGTGCTTACACCGTCCATCCACTGAACAGGTGTCTCTGTCTGGAACAATCCGCCCAGGTGTCCCCAAACCCAGAGAGAACCATCGGTTTTTACCGCCGCCCCGTAACCCTCGCCGCAACTGACGGAAACCACATCTTCCATTACTTTTTCCGGTGAACTATACGCAACACCGCCCGGAATCCCGGAGGCGGCTCCCCACATCCAAAGGGAACCATCTGTTCGGATCGCCGCTGTGCAATACTCGCCGCACGAAAATGCTGATACTTGATCCAGTACCATTACCGGCGCTCCCTGGTACTTCGATCCGTTTTGTTCCTTCTCATATTCGCCGCCGTTGCCGACTTGAGATTCATTGTTTCTGCCCCACATCCACAGAGTGCCGTCGGACTTCAGCGCACCGCCATGCTCGTCTCCGCAGCTGACGGAAACGACGTTATCCATGACTTTGACGGGAACGCTTTGTATCTCCACAACGCCGACGGTTCTATCCCCCTGTGTCAGTCCGGGGATGTTTGCGACTCGACCGGCCATCCATAAGCCGCCGTCGTTATCCACGAATGCCGAAAACCAGTCTGTTGCAGATACTGCGGTTGCATAACCGACACGGCCTTCGCTGTATGCTGCTGCGGGAATATACATACAGGCAAAAAGGCTGAGGACAAGAAGCAATGAAACGGCTTTTCTTTTCACAACGCATTTCCCCTTCAGCTATAACAGCTTATTTTCCCGATTGTCCGGCATCATCATTGCACGTTTTCCCTGGGAGCGCCTGTAGGCAGCCTGCGCAGTATCCTCCGCAACAGCAAGATACCTGTAGCGATGAGCGCCAGATACAAAGCCGGATAGAAACCCCAACGTATCCAATCCGGATAGCGCAGCGCACGCAGGGGCAGGATGCAGAGACGCATGGCGGAAAAGCAGGTGGCATAGACGAGGAAGCGTCCACCCTCGGGCAGGGAAAAGCGTCGAACCACCCGGAGTGCCAAAACAATACAGGCCACCGCGCCAAGCAGTTCATAGAGCTGCGTGGGATGCACTGCCTGCCGGAAAACGGCCGCCCCCAGAATGTTCAGGTCCACGCCGCCGACCATGGCGGGAAATACTACGCCCCAGGGAAGTCGGGTGGGGATCCCGCGGCAGCAGCCGTTAAGGAAGCAGCCGACCCGTATGAGGCAGAAGCCCGCCGCCGCCGGCATAGTAAAGGCGTCCAACGCCGCCCACAGGCTTTGCCGCTTCAGTCGCGCCGCTGCAAGCAGTGGGAAAAAAGCTCCCAGAATGCCGCCGTAGAGGGACAAGCCGGTCAGCTGCAGCGTGTACCAGGGCCGGTCCGGACCGTAGGCTCCCGGCGAGACCGCCAGATTCCAAAGCCGTGCCCCGATCAGGAAGGCGACGACCATGGCAAAGATCGTCAGCACACGGCTCAAGGGAGACCAGGCCCGCTTTCCCAGTGCGGGCCAGGCCAGCGCCGCAGCGGTCAGCACTGCCAGCACTGCCGCCAATGGATAACTGCGGATCGGAAGACCGAAGACTTTTAAAACGGGTGCCATGGCTTACGGACCGCCCTCCGGCACTTCGCCGGTACCAAGCGGCTTCCGGCCAGTGATCCGGTAATCGATGGTTAGCAATCCCTTGAGTTCCTCGGACTTCAGCCGGAATGTGCCGGTCACCTGCACTTCCGACCTGTCATTGCCGACGTAGGTGCAGTACAGTGTGACGTTCATAACCTCCCCTTCCAGAAGGAGTTTCGTTTTCATGATGCCCGTTTCCGGGTCATAGGCCGTAGGCTGCTGAGAAAAGATAAAGTTTTCCTGGTCTGGATCGGGCACATTGGAGATGACCGCGAGGTTTTCTCCCTCCTTGGAGATGGTGAAGGGCAGGTCGGTGGTGGCACCCTCAAGTTCATAGGGATCGCAGCCGGAATCGCTGAGGGCTCCGTTAACGGATTCGTCGAGAGCAGAATAGACTGCCTTGTTCACGTCGATCTTTTCAATGGTCAGTTTCGTGTCGTCGTAGTAGCCGCAGAGTTCCTCCAGGGTGGGGATGTCGTCGACGACGCTGATCACGGTAGTGACGGCACCGCCGTGGGGGTACTCCGAGTCGTTGATCCCGGGGACGATGAGCCTGCGGTTGACCCTGACGCCGCTGTCTTCTGCGGGGGGCTTGGGCACGACCACCTTGGAGAAGGGGATCACTGTGACGGGTGCTTTTCTCTGGATGCAGTCGTAATAGCTGTTATAGACCACAAGGTACGTCGGCTGACCTGCCAGAAGATAGGAATTCAGAGTACAGTGGAAGATCTCGCCCTTGCTGTCCATGTCCACCGCCCATTCTTCGCTCTTCCGGATCTCTTCGCTGCATTCCGCCGAACGGTTGAAAACGATGTATTTGCCCTTGAACAGCGGCGATTCGTTGAAGGAGATGGATTCGCCCTTGCTGTTTTTCAGGTCCAGATCGAAATAAAGCACCTGGTTGAGGTAGTCCTGCTGCTTGCCCATGGCGGAGTAGACCTGCTCCTTCATGGCAACGTAACTCTCCGTCATGAAGTTCTTGTAGAAGTCGCCGTTCTCGTTGAGCTCATAGCGCAGCTTCTTGACCATCTCCTCTTTCATGTTATTGATTTCCGTCGAGGTATGGTACGTCGAATCGGTGTGGCCCGCATTGTAAAGCTCAATGAGGACTTTCTGCTCCCGTTCGCTGAAGCTGCCGAAGAAGTAATTGGCGATTTCATTGACCTTGACGTCGAACAGATCCACCCAGCGGTTGGGCTCGTTGGGATTGTTGCGCTTGATCCGGTTCATGATGGAAACGTAACCCGCCTGCTTCCCCTTCTTGGTGCTGAGGTCGATATAGCCCCCGAGCTTGTCGCTGTACTTGGTCTCGATCTTCGCGCGATCGTCGCTCACGGTGGTGATGTTTTTGTAATCATCCTTCGTTACTCGCCAGTCCAGCCCGCCGGTCCGGGGAATATAGCGAAGGCGTTCCTCCGTGAAGGTTTCATAGGCGTTGGCAAGATAGCTGTCGCTTCCGTTATAGGCGAAATTCTTGATCTTGGAATCCAGATAGCTGAAGCCGAGGACCAGCGCGGAGGCTCCCAGAAGGATGGGGCCGCTGGCAACGAAAAGCCCCGCGCCTGTGTAGTAAATGGCCGCAGTATTGGCTATACTGGCGGCGCTCACAGCCGCGCCCATCAGATCGGTCTTATTACGGGATACCGCGGCATCAAAGCTGTCGGTGCGCATAAAATCCCGATAGACCCTGATCCCGGCGCAGCAGATGCCGATGGCGTTGAAGCCGACGTCCACTCCGCTGATCAGCTTGCCGTTAGGGAGGATCAGATCCTTCAGGCTGAGGGAAACATCCCCGCCTGCGGCGATGTTCCCCGTGTATCCCGTCTGCTGATAGAGCCACTCAAGCGTGTCCTGCTGGTTGCGGGCAAGCAGGGCGTCCACATATTTCTCCGCGCCTTCATCCGTGAAATAGGCACGCTCGATCTGGGACGGAACCAGATTCACTGTGATCATGTTGAGAGGTTCACGGTCGCTGGTCGGCGTATAGTCGTCCCAGCTATATTCGGCCATACCTTCTTCGGAGAAATGGCGGAGATAGAAGGTGATGGTCCTGTCTTCTTCGTTCACGTCATAGGCGCTGTATTCCCAACAGTCCAGCTCCTCGTTGAAGTGCTGGGGCACCAGGGAATAGGGGTCGCTGGCCGAGTCGAAGGGGACGGTGACTTTCACCGGCATGGCGAAGTCGTGAATGTCGCCCAGGTCAAAGTCCCAGCCGCCGAATTTGCAGCCGTGCTCCGCATCCTCTTTCGCCGGGAGGGTGCGGAGGGTGAATGTCCGCATACCGGCCTCCGGCTCATCGTTCTCATTCTCCTCGTCGGCGAGGAACATGAGATTATCGCCGAAATCCACCGTAATCCCGTTGGAGAAGCGGGCCACAGGGTTCTCAGGGGACACCTCGACGGACATGGCAGGGGCGGCGGCGATCTCCGCATCCGTATAGCGGATGCTGATGGGCATGCCGATACCGTCGGTGGACTGTCCTTTCGCCACCACCTGCCCGTTGGATGTGACCTCCAGCTCGATCCGTTCGGCACCCAGGGCCTTCCCTGGGCGGTTTATCAGCCGGAAGATCCAGGCGGGCTGGATGACTCCGGTGAAGAGGATGACCAGAATAAGCAGCACTGCGATCAGGCGCTTCGGGTGGCGGCGTCTTTTCAACATCGCCCGACCGTCTTTGCCGATGACCACCCGCCGGTTCTTCGGAATGGCATTTCGGGGTGCGCCGCATTGGGTACAGAATCCTTCGCCCTCGCGGAGTGGCGCGCCGCAGTTGCCGCACTTCCCGCCCTTACCAGACCTGCGGGCCTGCGTTCGCGTCTTTCCCGGCGCGGGTACCGCCGCAACCACGCCGGAGTCAGCGGCCGCTGCAGCAGGCGCAGGAGCCTGTGGTCTCTGAGCTGGCGCAGCAGGTACCGGGGTCTGCGTCGGTGAAGCCTGTTTAGAAGCGGCAACAGGGGCGCCGCAGGAGGTGCAGAACTGTGCTTCTTCCGGCAGCGGGGCCCCGCAGCTGGTGCAGAATTTTGCCATCGTGTCATCTCCCTCTCTTTCTCAGGCTCTGCCTGACCGTGCGGACTCGACCGTTTCTGAGAAGCCCGGCGCGTTCAGGTCAAGATCGAATCCATCCTTGAGCTTGCCGATGGGACGCAGGACGAAGATGTAGAGAGCGGCGGCCAGCAGCACGATGATGATAATAAAGATCAGCAGCGCTGTAAGGCAGCCCCGTTTCTTTTTCTTCGGCGCGGCGGCGAGATCCGCTGAGACCCGGCTCCAGGCGTTGGCCGGGGGGACCTCGCCTGCTGCGAGATTGCCGCAGCTGCCGCAGTAAACGTCACCTTCCTGAAGCTCTTGCCCGCAAAAAGCGCATTTTCTTGCCATTTTGCAGCCTCCTACCACGTGCATTCGAATCTGATTCTGTCTGATTCTGAAAATGAATGAGGACCTCAACAATAAACAACTAAGAGCTATTATATATAGGGCGGTTCCTGCCACCTAATACATAAGACTGTGGTTCATTTGTAGTAAATCAGTCGTCCCCGTAAGCCCGGTACAGGAAGGTGACAATCTGTGCGCGGGTACAGGTGTTGTCGGGAGCAAAACGCCCAAAACCTTGAGAGTCCTTGCCGACGCCATTGGTAATGCCATTGTCCACCGCCCATGTAATCGGTGATTTCAGTTCGTAGGGCATATCGGAGAAATTCAACAGACGTTCCCCCTCCGCCTCTGGCGCGCCCGCCAGCTTCCAAAGATAGGTCACGGCCATGGCGCGGGTGCAGTCCGCATCGCCGTTGAAAACGCTTCCTTCCACGAGGCCCATTTCACAAGCCCAGATCGCTGCGTCGGTGTAATACTTTCCTTCTGGGACATCGGTGAAGGGATTCGGCCCCTTCGGGGTCGGCTCTCCCTGGGAACGCCAGAGGAAGGTCAGGATCTCCGCTACGGAGCAGGTGCGCTCAGGCGTGAAGGTCGTGGCGGATGTACCGCTGGTGATACCTTTTTCCACTGCCCAGAGGACCGACTCCGCAAACCAGTCGGTCTCGAGCACATCGGCAAAACCGCCGACCGTTTTCACTCTGCCGGTTTTAATGCTGCTGAAGGGCTGTCCCGGCAGTGCGACGTTCTCCGCCAGCTTTACGATCTCATACCGCAGGAACTCTCGGTTATACTCGTCGATCTGCTCATAGATTGGTTTCTTCTCATACAGGATCCCGTCGTCGCAGAGGATATAGGTGGATGCGTAATTACGCTCGTCATTATTTGGTAACTCATGAGCTATATCGCAGGTGTCGACCCAAACTACATGATCCATGATGAACTCTACGCCGTTCTTCCCGTACAGTTCTCCGTTCTGATACAGAATGTAATTAAATTGAAAGGAGCGATAGGAAGAATCTGCCTTGAAAAGCTCTTCCTGGTCTATATACGGGCCGACCACCAGCTTGACATCGTCTGCGATTTTTGTCTTGTTTGCCAGGTTTTTTGTGTATGCACTGCAAAGATCCCATTGAAAACAACGGGATGGATCAGCTTTCCGATGGCCTATGCTTTCAATCCATGGTATTCTTGTTTTTTCTCCACAAGATCATTTAAGTGAAGGATTGAGTCATATCTCCGACGTCCGGGGCCTGCATGCCAGTCGATGTCTCTTTAATTTTCGTCTGCACTTCTTCCCACAGTTCTCGGCTTACGATGTCACTAGTAGTGATAGGAGTGACTTCTATTATGTGGGGTCCTCCTGACAATGGGAACCTTTTGGCTCTCAGGTTTTCATTGTGTTCTCTCTTTCTAATGAGGCTCTCATACTCGTCAGGCCACTTTTCTTTTATTTCATCGTTAATTATTTGATCTACTAGATCACTTTGTTCTGCCGGATACTGGTTCGATAATTCGAGGTATCTTGAGAACACATATTTGACCACCTGTGCTTCACCGGGATTTGTTTCGAGCTTGCCGTCAATCTGATCATAGCCAAAGACCAGCTCCCGATCGGTATCGTAGATTTCATTATTCGTTGCTTCGTGAGATGCTTTGTTAGCCATTGTTCAGACACCCTCTTTCACTTCAAATATAACTGTAACACATCTTTTGCCGGTTGCTTTTGCTCTTTCCAACGTCTCCGGTGCAATGCGCAGCGCGAACATCGGCTATTCGCGCTGGGAACGACGGTTTCGTGCGGTGGCAGTCATTTCCGCATACTGTTCCAGCGTCAGCTCCAGCGCGTCCTCATCAGGTACGTCGGGCTTGGAAGCGGCAGTCTTCTCACAAATCTGCGCTTCCGTAGGCTACAGTCCCGTATGAATGACACTTTACTCTTATCTTTTCTTTAGGTATTTGCCCATGCGTAGCAGTACGACTGGGTTCTCGCTGCAAATGGTTCCGTCCGAAGTAGTTCCCGCATTTCTTTTTTTGTGTACCAGCCAGGAACGATCTCCTCAGCGTCGGAGGTGCTTTTGCGGAATTCCCCGGCCGCAACACCAAAAATGCAGATATTTCGCTCATTTGAAAAGCCGATGGCGCTGTAGCTGTTGTCAAGCACATCGTCAATGCGGACCAATGTCAGGCCTGTTTCCTCCCACAGCTCACGCTTTGCACTTTCCTCCGGACTCTCCCCTGGGTCGATCAAGCCGGCTGGGAAATTGTAGATCCACTGTGCCATGGCCATACGATATTCCCGGCTGACCAAGATATGTTCGCCGCTTTCGTCTGTCAGAATCAGAACGACAGAATCAGGCGTCTTGTTTTGCAGCTCCTCCAGTGTCTTGATGTCTTTTCCCCGGCTGATGATTTCATAGGTTTTCTCGTTCCCACTGGCAGTCACATAATCCACGTCGTAGCGAGTGATGAATTTGCCCTCGTGAATCTTCCGGATGCCTTTGAATAACATGCTGTTCTGCTGCCTCCTCAAACCGGATCATATCCATTGGCCCATAATCAGTTTATGCTTATTCTACGATTATCACAGTACTTTTGCAACAAGCATCCACACATTATTGTTGCTGTCGCATGGTTATCGGTAATAGTGATCCAACCTTTGCATGGGCAATGTTGCTAGACGTTTGCCCTTGAACGTGCTAAACTAAAAACAATAGGAGGCGATTGGCATGACAGTTCAACAGCAGATAGCTCAACGTGTTTTGGATTTGTCCGATGAAGGGGCAGAACTGGTTAGCCAGCTCCTGAACAGCTTGAATCCGCTTTGCTTCACGCGCCAAGATCGTGATATGGATACGCAAGATGTCACCAAACGCTTTGGAGCAGGCAAAGGCATCATTCGCAACACGGAATTATTTGACAGTGTCAACGATGAAATCGCTGAGTTGTTTGGTGGTTCAGAATGATAAAGTATCTTGCTGATACGCACATTTTATTATGGGCAATGGAAAGCGATCTGAATCAGTCGAAGCTTCCTGAAAAGGCTAAGAGTATCCTGCTGGATACAAATGCGGAGATATGGTACAGCTTCGTAAATGTTTGGGAAGTTGCATTGAAGCGTGTCCGCTACCCAGAGTTGATGCCATATACAGCTCAACAGTTTGAGCAATTGTGTCGGGCTTCTGGATTCCTGCCGCTCAGGACCGAATTCAAACACGCAATAACAATGGAAACTTTGACATTTGACCGAGAAGCCGCCCCGCAAGACCATAAAGATCCATTTGATCGTCTGTTGCTGGCACAAGCGAAATCCGAGAACATGTTTTTTATGACGCATGACCACTTGATGCCGTTTTATCACGAAAACTGCATTGTAATGGTTTAGTTGTAACTCCAACAATCGAAAGCGGAATTAAGCCAACCATGGAGCGCCGAGCAATCGGAGCTCTTTTTCTATACCCGAAACGAGGTGAAATACACGGGACAATACATCCATTTCACTGAAGAACAGAAACTCCGGGCCGGAGCGGTAGATCTGGAATACTTCCTGCTTGGCAGGGGAGAAAAGCTGATCGCCTCCGGCCGGGAGAAGCGTCTCGCAAGCGACCACAGCATCACCGTCCGGGGCAACGAATGGTACGACCACGCAGCCGAAAAAGGCGGCGGCCCCGTATCCTTCTTGCAGACCCATTATGGCCTAAGCTATCAGAATGCCATGACGATGCTCTTGGGCGGGGATACCGGCCAGATAAAGACTATCTCAGCGGAAAAGAAACGATCGCCGCCCAAAACCTTCATCCTCCCGGAAGCCAACAGCAATATGCGCAGGGTCTATGCTTATCTTTTGAAGGAG
>JAEEGJ010017377.1_pt1 | contig 16289 bp, 6 predicted proteins | sample 8958761 | NCBI WGS metagenome assembly JAEEGJ01 (sample SAMN16246546, study PRJNA631951) | gut metagenome | biome: gut microbiome; feature: rumen; material: RS-attached | host: Bos | place: Iran: Karaj | collected 2018-10
CAAAGACTATCAATATATAGTACCTTCGTAAGAAAATATCCTGTTCAGTCCGAGAAACAAACTCTCCAATGCAGCAATTTGTACCTCCCACTACATCATTCGGGATTCTTGAAGCACAAAATTGACGAATGCTTTTTTCATCATTTTCATTAAACTCAACTAATTCATTTTCCTCGAAAGATGTAGTCATATCTTGCAAGCAATGATCTCTTACAAGGATTCCATAATACTAAAGACTTTCTTCAGACATATTTACAATTGCTTCTTCATCAAGCTCAGGAGTGATTATTTCGGAGGAACGTGCATTGCATCCACAGCAAAATATGCATACCATCACCAATACTATAAGCTTAAATATGAAATATTTGTTATCAAATTCTTCTGTAAGTTTTGTATTTTGTTTTCCAACCTTTGAGATAAGCATACAGAGATTTCCCTCATTGTCATATTAACAAAAATTTAATATTGACTTATTATAACATAATTCTTGACATTGTCAAAGAAATAATATATAGTCATAACGAGCTGAATAATGTAGTTTACTATCATCCAGCTCGTTAATTATCTTAGGAAATCTAATTTACAGAAAATCTTTCACACACTCGAAAAACATATACTCAAGCTTTTTCATTTCCTTCATTGTCAAATACATAAGTCTTTTTTGTTCCATCCGGCATTGTAAACACCGCTTTCGACATATATATCTCTCCATATTCATAATCTGCCGTAAAGACTTTTTCACTTCCCATATCACTAACTATAACCTGTACAAGATTCTTTGAACTTGAATCATACTGATATTTAACCTCATATCCTGAAAAACCCAAGAAAGATGATATATTATATCCATAATTCCTTCCGTATGGAATTTCTAACACGCCGTACGGTCCATAGTGTTCGATATCAGATATGGTAGCTTCATCTAATTTCAAGCTATCTATTGATCCAGATTCCATAAAATATTCAGCATGGTTACCATATGTATCATAATATGTCAATTCTGATAAAACACTTTCATCATCATATCCGATAATCCAAGTTAAAACGTTTCCATCTGAATAATTCCATACAGCCTTTACCTGGAGATCATTTTCATATTCATACAAAGCTATCATTGTTTCATTGGTCTCTGTATTAGTACAATCTATTCTTACAATTTGTCTTTGCTCATTATAATAATATTTCTTATCCGTTACTGCCTGTTTGCCCCAAATGTTCTCTCTCTTCATTCCTGCAGATCCATTTGTAAAATAAAACTGAACTTCTGAAGAACCACCTAATTCTGTGATGTTATTATCTTTGTCCTGAATCCAAGTATACCCATTCGGATTAATATGAGTAATGGATGTTTGCGCTCCTGAATTATCAAATACCCATATTACCTGTGAACCAGTAGAATAAAGCCATACTGTCTTTGTATTTATGTTCCCGGTATACTCAAAAGCAGCCTCTATTTTCTCATCTGAATCAGGCCTTGTAGCTGTTAATCCAACGATTTTTCCGCTTTCATCATAGTTATAATCCGAAAGATCAATGTGTCCAAAGTAATTGCTAAATGCAACCGCAGCATATGATTGTTCTCCTGCATAACATAATACATAGCCATCTGCAAAATCAGGGATATTCTGGTGAACGGTCTCTTCCGGAACATCCTGATGAGCCGTCTCATCATACCATATAATCTCTACCTTGGCATCAGCATGAACAGTATTTTTCGTCAGTTTTTTATTATTACTTAAATCCAACTTTTCCAGATTATTATGCCAACAATTAATCCATGTAAGATTAGGGCACCCACTTATATCCAGTTCTTCCAGTTTATTATCCCCGCAGATTATTTCTGTAACCTTTTCCCCACTAATTTTGAGTGATTTAACTTTCATACCCCAACAATTCAATTCTTCCAGTTCGGGGTTGTTGCTTGCATCAATGCTTCCAAAAGAAATTACAATTTCTTCCTCATCGCCAAATGTTAATCTTCTTATCTTAGTATTACTACAATTAAAGCTGTCCAACTGCTGAAAGGCCTCTATACCTTCAACCGATTCCACATCGGTTTCACTGACATCAACATTGTTTACTGCTTTTATCTCTTCAGTTGACAGATAACCGTCCTTATCAATGTCAAAGCCTGATATATAGTTTCTGAAGATACCATCTTCAAATACATCTTCGCTAATCTCAATCTTACGTATTACTTCTACACCTTCATCACATACCAATCTGGTCAATTTAGTATTTCTACTTAAATCAAGCTTCGAAAGACCGGTTCCTACGCAATATAAATATTCCAAATCCACATTTGGACTCAGTTCGATTTTCGAAATATTATTATCCTCAAAATCAAGCCTCTTCAGTAATGTATTTTTACTCAAGTTCAGATTATCCAAATGATTAGAAAAGCAATAAAGCTCTTCCAGTTTAACATTATTACTTAAATCGAGTTTCTCCAGATTATTGCATCCACAATTTAAGAGTTTCAGAGCCTTATTATTTCTTAAATCCAATTCCGTAATTTGATTAAATGAACATGTAAGATCTTCTAATTTTGAAAAACACTCGATTCCCTTTAGGCTCTTAATTTCGCTATTTATGCTTATACTTATGTTCTTTACATCTTCCGCCTCTTTTAAAGATAATATTCCATCTTTATCCGTATCTATTTTTTCTAAAACATAATTTCTGAAATTATCATCCGGAAAACTTTTATCATCAATAGGCATTGTTTCAAATGCTATGGGTTTTGTTGGTAACTCTACACCCCAGCCGCCTGCCAGAAAACGTCTGAGCATAGTAACATCCTTAGCGTTGATCTCATCATCTTGATTTAAATCCGCTTTTTCTTCGTTTATGTTAACTTTCCAGCCTCCCGCAAGATGACGACGGAGCATGGTTACATCCTTGGCATCTATCTTTCCATCATCATTAACATCGCCATACCAGACATCTGCCGTTTCATCAGCTTTTACTGATTGTACCGGCAGGCATCCGACCACCATCATCACACACAGAAATAAACATAAAAAAACCGTAAGCTTTGATTTTTTATTCATACAGCGTCTCCCTTCATATGTATACGAATATTATTCATATATGTATGAATATTTTATCATCAAAGCTTACTGTCGTCAAATTATATTTATGAAAACATTACATTTGTGGTTAATATATTATGACATTGTCAGTTATCGGAATATATTCCCATTCATAAATATCCAATATGTATCTTTTTCCATCCGGATCTATCTTTATATCTACATATGGATCTTCCTCTACATAATCTTTATTATACTTATATAATTTTCTACAATACGATCCATCACTTCCATAGGTATTCCTCTCATAAGCCCAATAACCTTTACCATCATTATCCCCATAGCTTTCGAGGCTATACACTATGGATCCATCAGAATACCTTTTCAAAGCTTTTCTGCAATCCGTGCCCTTTTCATTATCAAAATATTCATATACAGCTTCATACTGTTTGTTTTTCCATTCTATATCTTTTCTTTTTAGTTCCCTTCCTTCTTTATCATTATAATATTCTGTAGTAATGATATTATCACGTATAACAATTATATGAGTTAGAATAATGTTCCAGTCAGAATCGATTATAATCTCATTTCCTGTTCCGTTTCCATTATCATAATATTTATATTTCTTAATCATCCCTGTTTCTTTATCAAAAGAATAATTATAGGTATACACGTATCTATCATCAATTATCTCCATAGTTATTACTGATCCTTCATCATAATAACTAATTGACAAACCTTTAGTATATATTAACCTTCCTTTATCATCATATAGCGTCTTTTCAGAGTCATCTTCTGTAATGGAATTCTCTTCAGAGTCATATTTCTTAATGATAGTTTCCCCATCCAAAGTCTCTCTAGTCAAAGATTCAGTTATTTTACCATCAATATATTCTTCTATGTATAAATATCCGATATCATTTCCATCATCATCTATATGAATAGTTGTTTTTCTTATAATAACTCCATTTGAATATTCGGTTGTAGTTACAGCATCATATTTGTAAGACGGGCTAGTAGTGTATATTGTCTTTTGAATTACATCAGTATCCTCTTCATATATATATTTCGTATTATGAGAATGCCCGGTATCCCAATTGTGCTCATAATAATCTTCACTTATTATTCTGTTATTCTCATCATACTCATATATAAATGTCCTATTAAACTCCAACGTATCATCCCACATATAATATTTTTTAATTATTCTACCCATGGAGTCATAGGTATACTCCGCAAAAAACCATTCTTCTCCCAAAAAATGATCATCCAAATATTCAAAGCCTGTTATAAGTCTCCCCTGTTCATCATAAGTTATTTCTCTAACAGTCTCTAAAAAATTACCCTCGCTCAAAAACTCCTTAGTTGTACGTCTGATCATGTCGCCATTTTCGTCAAAATCATAAATAATTATAGCATTATTCCATCGTTCAAAACGATCATCAACAATCCTTATTACTTTCCCATTATCATCATATTCCGTAGTATATTCGCCGGTTTTTCCCGAGGGCGTTTCTATATATCCGCTAATTAACTTTCCATCCGGACCATATTCCATAAACTGTGTTCTTGGGGTTCCATCCCATCCTTTTCCTTTTGCAGTAGATGTTTTTTGGGTACCATCAGAATAATAAGTATACTCTTTCTCGTCGGTCAGAACACCTTTTTCTGAGCGTTTTTCTTTTATCACTCTATCATTATTATCATACTCATATTCATCTACATATTCATATTCATGGTTTATGCGTTTTACAATCCTTCCTTTTTCATCATAAGTGTTTTCTGTTTCTAATTTTATATCGTTCTGAATACTTAACTCGCCATCTGTTTTCAAATAACCGTTCTCATATTCTTCTTTAAAATACAGAGTAGGAGTGCCATTTTCACTAACCTTCCATTCAAAACTGTAATTACTGTCAAGTGTAATATCGTTATAAGCTTGAAGTGGATCTTCTACTAAAATGTCCGACAAATCAATTATTCCCAGATTATATCGTAACTTTACACCCTTATCATATGTATAACCCCATCCGTTCATTATATCAGCACTTGCAGGAATATCTACATAGGAAATAGCATTTCCATCACATTCAAAACAATCTAATTTTGAGTTTTGACTTAAATCCAAACTCGTCAGTCGATTATCACTGCAATATAATTCTCGAAGTTCGGTAAAATATTCAATTCCTTTTAAATCGGATAACCCTAATCCATTTACATAGATTTCTTTAACACTTTTTATTTCTTCTTTTTCAAGAATACCATCATCATTTTCGTCAAAATTATTAATCACATATTCTCTAAATATGTTATCCGGAAAATTATTTTTATCTATTGATACTCCCTCTATCAAAGCAGGATTTTTTTGAGGCAGTATAATCCCCCATCCACCCGCTAAATATCTTCTAAGTTTTGTTACATCCTTAGGTGTAATAGCTCCATCTTCATCTACATCTCCATCCTCCGTAGCTACATCGACACCCCAGCCACCGGCCAGATAACGTCTAAGTTTTGTAACATCCTTTGGTGTAATACTTCCATCTCCATCCACATCACCAACATATTCCACTGCATCGGCTCGTGCACCATAAACTGGCATAGACTGAACTGTCAGTATCAAACATAACACCGGTACCCAAAAAAATTTAGTCAACTTACTCAGATTTCTGTTCTTCACTCTTCTTCCCTCCGTTTTTTTATCTGCAACAAATAACAAACTTTCTGTATTTTTTCAAATGTCCGCTATTCATTTGTATATTTATAATACCATATCCTTGTCTAAAACTCCTACATCATACCCAGCATATACGTTTTTCTGAGCTGTCAAAAAACACAATTACTAAAGTACATATTGCAAAACCAAGCACTTTTATCTTCATCAAAACTCCAATTTTATAGTTATATTAGGATTTCATATTGTATCCCATCTATATATAACAACTTAAACCAAATAGCATTCAAGGCTTAATTATAATTACCGGCCTTATCCCTATGCAAGCATGAATATCCTTTTCAAATACATCCGAATATCCAGCAAATAGTGCTTGTTCAACTTCATCAGGTCCTAATTTAAGCCACCAGTTCCCACAGTAGTATTCTTTTAATAAAGAAATATTCCCCTCTTCAAATAGTTCCTTTTCTGAAAGCAGATCTACTATATCATGTCTCAACTCAGCAGAATCATTAATTAATGATTCATTCGATTTTATCATGTTCAATTCATCTGTGTTAAAAGCTTTCTTGCAAAACAGCTCATTTAACCACTCTCTAACATATGATTTTTCCCAGTTAGTTGAACCATCTTCATAAATATACGGGAGCGAAGTAATTATGTTTTTACTTAATAAAAGTATTCCATCTTCTGAATTTGATAATACTATCCACTCAATTGGCTGAAGTGTTAAATCATTAAAGCTATATGATTGTCTATATGATCCGAATCTCACAATATCACCTTTTTGAGCTTTTGCTATATCTTCATAAGATGTCATATCATCTCTGCTTTTAGTGGCATATTCTAATTGTTCCATTTCATTGTATAAAACTTCAGTTTCTTCATCCACCTTTACATCCTCAAGATACAAGTTATTTGTCAAGTCTTTTTTTTTTATATGATTTCCCCAGCATCTTAATTCTGTAAGTTCAGGATTTTCGCTAAGTTCAATATCTGTTAAAAAATTATCACTACATCTTAGCCCCTCAAGAAGGGGTGCCATGCTTAAATCCAACCTGTATAAATAATTATGTTCACATTCCAAAAAAGTCAATTTCTTATTATTACTCAAATCTAGTTCTGTCAAATTGTTTTTCCCGCATAAAACAAGTTTCAAATCTTTGTTACATGATAAATCTATCTCTGTTTCCAGGATATTCTCGGCATATGGGATTTTCAGACACTTCTCACGAAGGATAGACTCTACCTTCTCAAGTTCTTCTTCAAGTTCAATGATCGAATTAGCAAACCATTTCACCGCTTCCCTGCCGGCATCTGTTCCTTCGTTGATTCCGACGCTCTTCTCCGCACAGTTGAAGATCTGTTCTGCCCTGTTGTACCCGCGTCCACGTAGCTTGGCATTATGCCAGATCTCTTTCAGCCCTTCAGTTCCGAGGCTGACGATGTCTTTCGGAAATGGTGCATTCTTTATGACTTCCTGTGCAAAGACACTGTCCAGTTTTCCAAAGGCTTCCATATATTCAGGAAAATATATCTTCATTTCCCTATGCAGCCTGTTGATCGTCCTGATCCTGTCCTCACTGAGTTGATCACGTAACATCGAAAGATGTCTTAGTTCAGCATATATATCCTCCGGCAGATAAGGCATACCATAGTTGCCGTCCTTGACCAGATTTGCTATAAGTTTTGGATCTTTCCTGTCATTCTTGTCCTGGCTGTTGTCCTCAAGCTCTTTCGTCTGTTTGACAGCGTAAGGATTTACCTGTACCACACTGATCCCATTAGCGATCATCCAAGATGCAATGCAGAACCAGTAATGTCCGGTAGGTTCAATGCCAAGAACTATCTGTTTCTTGTTATGTCGTGCTGCTATGTTGATGACCCATTCCTTTGCCGCCTGAAAACCTTCGGCTGTATTGCTGAACGAAAATGCTTCCCTGTTAAGTTCGCGTCCTCTTGAATCAATAACCCTTATATAGTGTGTTTCACTGCCTATATCGCATCCTACAATAAGCGTGTCATCACTTATAAAGGAAAGCTTTTCATTCTTGCCAAACTTACGGTTGATCTCCAGATCTCTCCAGGTAGCTGCCTTCATTTCGGTGTTGATAGAATCAATTCTCTGATTCAGTTCCTCATCAGACACAACATTGTTTACAGAATTGTTGATAACTACTTGATTTTTTCTCTTTTTTGTTTTAAGATTCATTTTAGATACCTCCCGTATTTTTGGATTTTACCAACTGTCCAGTCAGTAATAATTCAACTTTACTTGAGGTATTTTTCAATGTCAAGGATTTCCTTTACTGTTTATATTATACAGGAAGCTCCTATTTAATACTATTTCTTTCATATTATAACATCGAATGATTATTCTTTCAACAAATATAAAAAAGTTATGTCCAATACGAAAAGCAATTAGGGACTGCGCTCAGAAATGCAGTCCCTTCTCTCTGATTAAAATCATTCTTTGTTTTCCTGCTTCTCAAATGATACGACTACCCACCCATTAATAGTTTTTTCCAATTTCATATCATATAAACATACCATACTGTCTGAAAAAAGAAAATGCACCGCATACCCCTTTTAGCAGGTATGCGGCGCTCCAAATAATATCTACTCTGTAATCATAATTTCAAATATCTGATTATGACAATCTGTATAACGATGTCGACACGGTAAAAAGTAATTTTGTCCCAGGCTATGCCGCCTTCCCTAGCTGCACTCCCCAGCCACCAGCCAGGTAGCGCCTCAGGATGGTGACATCCTTCGCGTTTATGTTACCATCGCCGTCTGTGTCAGAGTTCCCAGATACGATCTCGACGTTCCAACCACCTGCCAGGTACCGTCTTAAGGTTGTGACATCCTTTGCATTTATTTCCCCGTCGCCGTTCACGTCACCAGGTATGACATCTCCGGCTAGCTGCGCAATAGATAACGATGCTTGCTTCGCTGGTGTACCCGCATAGCTTACGATGCCCTGCGTGATCGACACTTCCCTTGCAGCCGCGCCGACTATGACAAACGTGTCGGCATACTTGTCCTCTTCACTCAAAGGCTTCGGGATAATAGTGTATTCACCTGCAGAATCCAGTTTCAGCGTGTCGGAGCTTACTGTTGAGATATCCACGAACTTGGAAAGCTTTACTGTTATGCCGTCCGCTGTCAGTTCAGCGCTCACCAGCTCAGGAGCCGCCTTACTCACCATGGAGAAGTCCACGTCAGTCCTTATGGGGGGAATCCCCATCCATTCAGTCTCCATGGTTTCGTAACCATCTTTCTCACATACTACCTTCCACTCGCCTTCCGGCACATCCCAGAGATACTTGCCCTCATAGTCAGTGAAAAGCGGGTTGCCCTGATCGTAATCCTCGGCGTTCCACTTCACAGCAGATCCCGTCTCCGGATCCTTATAGTATACAGTCACAGTAGCTCCCTCAAGCACATTGCCCGGCACAGCTTCGTACACAATGCCGCTTGGGTCGATGATGAATCGCAAAAATCCGGCAAGAGAGAATTCCCTGTTGTTCTGGATGCAGTCAGTTATATAGCTATCAATCAAGCCTATGCCCTTCCCTATGAAGAATTTTATGACAGTTGAGAATGGAGGCTCTATGCCACAGGCGTTCAATATAGGACCTGTTGCGAGCGAATTGAACATCTTAAGTCCAAAGAGAAGCGTGGCAGCCTCTTGGTACTTCTTGTTGTCACCAGCCATCTCCATCTGTGCGCAGTACTTCATAAAGTCACTGCCCATGGACAGTCCCTTCCCTATGTCTCCGTAGGTATCACCAAACACATACTTCATGTATGCGTTTGTGCCCTCAGTCACAAAGGCATTCGCAAGGTCGCACTCAAAACTGTCTGCGTCATCCCCCTCGATGACCTTCAGCACAGATTTACCAGTCCAGACATCCTTAGCCGTCTTAAGGTCACTACTGAAGTCCAGGAGCATGGTTGAGATGATGTCGCTGTTATCAGAATCGTGAATATAGTAGGTTACTGTCTTCCCGCTCTCTATAGTCCTCAGCCCCGAATCCACGAAGCCGTACCGTTCGGGATCCTTTGCTATGGTGTCTGCAGAATAATAAGTACCGCCGATGTACACACCATCGCTCTTGTCATTGGAATACAACTGGAATTTGCCGCCTGCCACGCCGTCAGAAACTTCGATATTGGCGAGGAATGCATCGTTATTCTGCCCGACTATCTCCACGGAGCTATTCTCGGCAAACTCTACTGGTAGCTCCTCAAGTTTCTGGTCTTGCTCATAATCGTAGCTGCCGTCAAGGACCGTCTCTGACTTCTCGAGGATGCTGATGTTCAGCGACCCGGGGACATACGACCTCGAATTCTCATCAAAGTAAGCCTCCGTAATCCAAGTTCCCGTCTCCCTGTTGTAAAAAGCTTCGATGTATCTCTCACTGTTAGCCTTTGTGCTTATGACGAACATCCTGTCTATCCTATCATTGTTCGTTGCAGTTATCTCGAACGAAAGCCTATATGCTGGGTTGAAGCTTATGACCGGAGACGTGCCTCTCGTGAACACGTCAGTGATATCAAGCGTCTGCACGTTATCGCTGTGCTGGTTGTAATTGAACACAACCTTCTTAACCACAGGCTTTTCGGCAGAGTAGACTGTCGTGACAGCCTCCGTGGCCTTACCTCCGCACTCCGCATATATGGAATATGCGGTTCCTGTTTTACCAACCGGAAGTGAAACGTTACCCTTATACTTCCCGGTATAGGCATTTGACCTAAAGGTACCTGCGAGCTTGTCATTCACGTATACGCTCACATCCTGGTTCTTCGCCGCTATGCCATACACCTCTGCTATGTACTCGTTCACCGTCTCGGGTACAGCCACAGTTATATCCGGACATTCCACGTCAAGCATTCCTATGGACTGCTCCCAACGAGAGTTATTGTAGTCAAAATTCAGCTGCGCTGATACCTGGTAGCTACCTATCTCAGTCACGCGCACCGTGAACCTCAGCTCACCCTCTGGCGAGTCAACGGGGATCACACCGTCCCTTATCTGCTCTGGGTCAAATGTGATGTTCTTGCTCTGTATAGATTCAGGAAGTAGGGTAAGTGCCTCTGGTAAATCAATGCGCAATTCGATATTCTCAGAAAACTCTGCCACCGAAGGCATCAGTCTATATCTTATCGTATAGTTTACAATTCCATTCACATTTGCTTGTTCCAAATTAGTTACAAGGTAAGTATTCTCTGTATCAAGAACAGAGAATCTAGAATCATAAAGTTTGTTGCAACCATTAAATGAATTGGCCGAAAAGAGGAATGTCTCTCTATTCGACTTTATCCATTCAAGATTAATACAATTAACAAACGATCCTAAACCTATCACTTCTACACTATCAGGAACATAAACTGTTTTAAGTGACGAGCAATTTTTTGCCAAATAATCTGGTATCTTATTCATACCATACTCTATCATTAATACTTCAACACTGCTTCCTTCAAATGCTCCACCATAATACCAATCACCAGCGGAAGTTACTGTTTTGGGTATGGTTATCTCTGTCATACTCACACAATCTTCGAGCAAACATGTGCCCAGAGTTTCTACACTTATGCCTAGGCTCAGTGTATTCAGCCTCTTACAGCCGGCAAAACATCTTCCGCCTATTTCCGCTACATTGTCCGGAATCGACACGTTAGTCAGCAGCGTGCAGTCTCTGAACGCACTCTCTTCAATCTTGGTAACACTCTTGGGTATGGCTATTTCTGTTATGGATGTTCCCATGAATGCTGCCTTTCCGATTGTGTACCCATCCACCGTATCTGTTTTTTCCGGTATCACCACCTTCTTTACGCTACTTGCATTCTTGCATACATAGGCCGGAATGTTTGCTATCCCCTCTTCAAACGTTACTGTTTCTATGCTACTTCCTTCAAGTGCTCCGCCATAGTACCAATCACCAGCGGAAGTTACTGTTTTAGGTATGGTTAATTCCGTCATGGCAGAACAATTGTTAAATATATAACTTCCGATTCTTTTAACGCTCTTACCGAAATCAAGTGAAACGAGATGCTTGCAGCCCTCAAAACACTTATCGCCAATACTTTCTACATAGTCACATATTTTAATATTTTCTATAACCGTATTGCCAGCAAATGCCTTGTTCCCTATCGCAACCACATATTTACCATCAATCTTATCTGGGATAATAATCTCTGTCGACTCCCCAATATATCCTGTAATTGTCACAGCATCATCACTTACAGTGTATTCCCACCCATCAGCAGTAGTCTCCGCTGCCTTTACTTTAAATACAGTATCCATGTCTAGCTTGCCAGCATAATCCGATATAAACACCACAACTAATAATAATACCACCAATACATGCAGCAGTGTCATCAAAATATTTTTGAACTTCATAAAACCCTCTCTATTCTTTTTTGTGCATGTTTAACAAGAATCCTTGATTTTTAAGATTTTGTTAAACGGTTAATAAGTTACATATATCTTCGAAAGTAAGGTTTTCTGGATATGAACTAGCTTCTTTGAGCCGTATTCTGGTAATTATAGGTGTAAAAAGAAGAACGTCTTTGTTTTCTTTTATGAAGGCCTTCCTTTTCTCTCATTCTCACCTACAGTAACAAACCTCTCATATCTCCTTATAAGTGAGCTTAGTATTGTTACTAGGCAAACAAATTTCAACTGTTAATATAACTGGATTAAACAAGTTTCATACACCAATTTTTTACCAGCACAAATCCAACGCCTACTTTTGTCCTATAATACCATACGAGACATTATAATACAATATTTTTTTACCTTAACCACTTTTTATTCAGTTGAAGAAATCATTATTTGATGATATAATCAAGGAAGATGCATAATAAAATGACAACCCCAAAAGGTTATCTATTTTTCTTACAGGAGGTTACACAAATATATATGAAGAAACATATACTTAATGTTTTCCACAAGAGCCTTGTATTTCTGTTTGTATTTTTTGTGGTACAGATTGCATATATAAACTTCATATCCGCAAAAGCTGATGATCAGGTATCCAAAGGCATCAATGTAGAGACACCGTCTCAGGCAGCGATAAAGGAAAGACTTGAAAAGATAGAGAAACTGACAACAGAATATAAGACAGAACCTTTACTTGAGGCACCTTACTCAGCCGGAGAACTGACAGAAGAGACTCTGCAAAATGCTCTGGACTGGATGAATGTAGTAAGATTCATTGCCGGTATACCGGACAATGTGACCCTCAATGATGACTATAACCAACTTACACAGGCCTCCAGCATTGTTAATTATGCAAATGATGGTTTATCCCACAAGCCAACCCAGCCTTCAGGCATGGATGACAGTTTATATAGCTTAGGCTATTCAGGTTCAAGTTCATCAAATATAGCTGCAGGCTGGGGATCTATCTATGCAAACGGGACCACCTTCTTTAAAATGATAGTACAGCAGTGGATGAACGATGGTGACGAGTCCAATATTGACAGGGTCGGACACAGGAGATGGGTCCTGAATCCCACTATGAGTCAAACGGGGTTTGGATGTGTTTGGGCAAACGACGGACAATATAACGGAAGATACTTTTCGGCTATGTATGCCTTTGACAGATCCGGTACTTCAAACGCCTATGGTGTTTGCTGGCCTGCCCACAATATGCCAATAGAGTTATTTGGCAAAGATTACCCCTGGAGCATATCCATGGAAAAAATCGTTCCCTCTGATGCAAAGGTGACCCTTACAAGAATTTCCGATGACAAAGAATGGATTTTCGAAAACGGCAGTACAGACTTTTTTATAAATAATAATAATTATGGTCAGATCGGATGTATCATTTTCAGACCTGATGACATTTCAGCATACAGGCACGGAGATACTTTTAAAGTAACTATATCCGGTACCAATCTTGATGTACAGTACTATGTAAACTTCTTTAATCCTGCACAGATTGAGAGTACTAACCAGAATGAGGATCCCAACCAGAATGAGGATCCCAACCAGAATGAGGATCCCAACCAGAATGAGGATCCTAACCAAAATCAGACCACTGTTCCGACCGCTACGATAGAAACACAATACTGTATAGATTTACCCGATGGAAGTTTTAGGGGATACATAGGTGGAACACTTGGTAACGGAGCTACCGGCTGTGAAGTAAAATATAACAGTAAGGCTGACGGAACCGGAACATGGAGCAATATAGAGGTTAGTTATCCGGCTTCTAATGTATGGCGCTTCTTTGACGATCAGCTCACACCCGGATATTATCTCCTCTCTGTAACACCTTACTACCTTAATACTTCCGGAGAAAAAGTGTACGGAGAAACACAGGAAGAAGAATTTTATGCGAGATTCAATTCCCCAAGTAATCTTACCGGTCAATTTGACGAGGACAATCAGAGCATCACTCTCAAATGGGACCAGGTAAGCGGCGCCTCCGGTTATATTATAGTTAAAGTAAATACCGAATCCGGCAGCAGCATTACTAAGCTTGCTCAGGTTTCCGATTGTACATATACCCATGCCAATGTTGATTTTGATACAACCTATGTTTATGGCGTGTATGTATACAGTTCCAAGTTTAACAGCTCTCACCTGTGGTTTAATTATTCTCTTGTCTCAGAAGTAGAAGTAGTTACTCCATTTAGCGATAAGTTACAGGCTTCTTATTTCAAATGCACAAAAAGTTCAGATAGGACATATAACGGATCAGGGCACGAAGTAACCGTTAACTGCACAAAAGATGGATGTGGAGATATTACCGTTTTCTATTCCCCGGAAGGTTTGGAAGATTGGTCAGAAATCGCACCTATAAATGCAGGTACATATGATTTTGCCATAGATGTGACCAAAGGCAGTATATACCAATCAGCCACAAAGCTTCGATCAACTTCTTGGAAAATAACTATAGACCCGGCAGAACTAACCGTTACACCTGATGCAGGACAATCCAAGGAACTGAATGATAAAGATCCGGACCTAACCTTCACCTATACAGGCAATGTTCAAGGTGAAATACCGGCTTTCAAAGGGAAAATGATTTACAATGGGTACTGGCTAGGCAGTTATGAGTTTAAACAAGGTACATTGTCATTAACAGATAACAATAATTTTATCGCTTCTAATTACACGCTGGTATTCAGTAATCCCAACAAGACTTCTTTTACAATAACCGACATTGTTTTTGAGGCTCCGACCATTTCAGTATTGTCAAACAGTAAACATTCCGTAAAGTTGAAATGGACTGCTGTCCCCAAGGCTTACGGATACTTTATATATACGGAAGGCTCATTTATCAGGACCGGTCAAACAACCGAAACCGAATATGAGATTACCGATCTTGACGCAGAGACAAAATATACTTTCAAGGTCTATCCGGTAAGAGAAGATATTTATAGGAATTTCAGCAGCGAACCTAAAAATTATGCAGGAACTATAGATGTGACTACCAGCCAAAAGAACGCTCTTTCGGCAGATGATTTTACTTTTTCCGCAAAAGATGTAACCTATAATGCATATGACCAAGAGGCAACAATAACCTGCAAGATATCAGACGTCACCGTTAAGCTAAGTTACTATATTCAAGATGAAAATGACAAATGGGTATCTTCATTCCCAAAGGATGCGGGAAAATACAAGGTCACGGTTGATGCTTATGGCTCAAATGAGTATGCCGATGTAAGCGAATTATCCGATGATTCTTGGACATTTACCATCTATCCTAAAGAAGTCGAACTAAGATGGGGCGGCCTATCATTTGATTATGATGGCGAGGAACATAAACCTTGGGCTGAACCAATAGGTATCTATGCCATTGATTATTGTCTGGTGTCAGTGTCCGGAGCACAGACTAAACCTGGCACATACACTGCAACAGCTTCTCTTACAAACAAAAACTATAAGGTACCCGACGATAATACGGTATCATTTACAATAAACGGTACAGAGAATCCTTCAGATGATCCTGAAACACCAGTAAAAATCGGTGATGTGAATGGCGATGGTGAAATAAATGCTAAGGATGTCACCATGCTCCGGCGTTATCTTGCCGGCGGCTGGGGTGTTGAAATAAACATGTCCAATTCTGATGTAAATGCAGATGGAGATATCAATGCCAAAGACGTCACTATGCTCAGACGTTACCTCGCCGGTGGCTGGGGCGTAACTCTCGGGAAAACACTATAAATAAATCAAAGGAGTAAGCCAATAGGCTTACTCCTTCTTTGCAGATTTACAAGTTTTAAATGCAATTACATCAGATGTATCTGAAATACTGTTGCTTATTTCCATAGCCATAGTTACTATGAAGTTATTGTCCTGAAGTTTGAAATAGATTGCGAATGAAACATCATTACCATTTACACTACCTGAGCTAATTGTTTTTCCATATGTCACGCCATCCTCATCAAAGACCTCAACCTTAGGATCGGTTGCACCGGCCTGCTTTGCTAACTCATCAACAAACATCTGACCGATGTATTCGAAGTTTGCCTTAGAAGAAACAGCCTCTTTGAAATCCTTCTCAGGAACTGCTACAGATTCATACATATAAATCTGCATATTAGATGTCATATAT
>JAEEGJ010017379.1_pt1 | contig 16288 bp, 15 predicted proteins | sample 8958761 | NCBI WGS metagenome assembly JAEEGJ01 (sample SAMN16246546, study PRJNA631951) | gut metagenome | biome: gut microbiome; feature: rumen; material: RS-attached | host: Bos | place: Iran: Karaj | collected 2018-10
TGCCGAAGGCGGACTCACAAGTCAGGAGATTGCAGAAAAGACAGGCCTCTCAGATTACGCCGTGAAATGCCTGCTTGAAGCATCGTTGACCATAGGTACCGTCCTTATAGACGAGGAGACAGAGAAATATACCATCAGCAAGACCGGATGGTTCCTGCTGACAGACAAAGCCACAAGGGTGAACATCGACTTCAATCACGATGTCAACTACCTAGGGTGGTTCCGTCTGGAGGAATCCCTGCTGAACGGAAAGCCAGAAGGACTGAAACACTTTGGTTCATGGCCCACCATATATGAAGGGCTGAGCTCTTTACCCCAGCAGGTGCAGCAATCGTGGTTCGCCTTCGACCATTTCTATAGCGACTCAGCCTTCCCTGAGGCCCTGCAGATTATCTTCAGGGAGCACCGCACCCGCTCGCTCTACGATGTAGGTGGTAATACCGGCAAATGGGCTTTGCAGTGCGTGGGATTCGACAAGGACGTACAGGTAACCGTTCTGGATTTGCCCCAGCAAATTGGCTTGATGCAGCAGAATATAGCGGGCAAGCCAGGTGCTGAACGTATCAAAGGAATCGGTATCAACCTGCTTCAGGAGGATGCAGCCTTCCCTGTTCGTGAGGGAGGCCTTGACGCCATTTGGATGAGTCAGTTCTTGGATTGCTTCAGTATGCAGGAGATTGTCAGCATACTCAAGAGGGCCAAAGCCGTTATGACACCCACCACCCGCCTCTTTATCATGGAGACGCTGTGGGACCGCCAGCGTTTTGAGCCGGCAGCCATGTGTCTGACAATGACTAGCCTCTACTTTACAGCCTTAGCCAACGGCAACAGCAAGATGTACAATACCGCCGATATGCAACAGTGCATCACAGACGCAGGCTTGCAGATAGAAAAGATATATGATGGCTTGGGACAAGGGCATAGCATTGTTAAAGTAGCCCCCTCCAACTCCCCCAAAGGAGGAGAGAATTGAACATTGAGCATTGAACATTGAACATTAATATACGGATGACAAGAACAGAAATTGAAGAGAAAGTAAGGGACTTCATGATTGAAGACATGGAGATAGCTGAAGAAAAGGTTCATGCCAACGCCCTGCTGAAGGAAGATATGGGCATTGACAGCCTTGATTACGTTGACATCATAGTTATTGTCAACAGAGTCTTTGGCTTCAAAATCAAGCCCGAAGAGATGAAAGATGTCAAGACATTAGGGGATTTCTGCGACTATATTGAGAAGAAAATTGAGAATTGAAAGTTGAAAATTATGGAAAGGGAGTGGGCAGGCACAACATACGGCAACGCCTGGATGCACCGTTGGCTCATACGTATGCTACGGTACATTGACATCAGGGTGCTGTATGCCTTTACGGCCATATTCGTCATCCCCGTCTGCCTACTCATCAACCCCAGTGCCGGTATCATCTACCGCTATTTCAGAAGGCAGCATGGGTACGGCCCCTTGAAGTCGGCTCTCAAGACCTACCAGAATCACTGCCAGTTTGGTCAGGTGGTGATAGACAAATTTGCCATGTATGCAGGCAAGAAGTTCAGCATGGAGATAGAAGATGTTGAGCACTTTCAGCAACTTGCAAAAAAGCCGGAAAGCTTTATCATGTTAAGCTCACACGTAGGCAACTACGAGATTGCCGGCTATACCCTCTCCTCGGAACACAAGCCACTAAACGCCCTGGTATTCTTTGGCGAGAAAGCTTCCGTAATGGATAACCGCAACAAACTCTTTGCCGGTACCAACACCAAGATGATAGCTATCAGGCCCGACATGGGACACCTGTTCGAGATTGACCAGGCTCTGCAGAACGGAGAGATTGTAAGCATGCCGGCCGATCGTCTCCTTGGGTCGCAGAAGAAACTGCAACTACCCTTCCTGAACGGCACTGCCACATTCCCGTACGGGCCGTTCAGTATAGCTACCCTAAGAGGCCTCAACGTTGTTGCCGTTCATGTGATGAAGCAGTCGGCACGCACCTACAGGATATATGTAACACCCCTCAGCTACGACAGGGAAGCACCCCGTCAGCAGCAGATACAGGAGCTCGCCCATCAATATGTGGCAGAAGTTCAGCGAATGGTAGAACACTACCCTAACCAATGGTACAACTACTTTGAATTCTGGAAAAACGATGAGTGTTAAAGACTATACCTGCCCACCTGACAGTTTTGTGCAAAGCATCAACATCCATACGCTCCTGCCGCAGCAGGAATCGTTTGTGATGATAGATGCCTTAAAGCACTTTAGCATGAGCGTTGTGGAAACAACATTGCATATCAGCCCTGAGAATCTGTTTGTTGAGCAGGAGAGCCTTTCCGCCAGCGGTATGTTGGAGAATATTGCTCAGACATGTGCTGCACGGATTGGATATATCAACAAATACATCCTCAAAAAAGACATACAGGTAGGCTTCATAGGTGCGGTACGCAATATGGAAATAGTATGCCTACCCAAGATTGGGGACACTATCACTACAACAGTCACCATTGTAGAAGAGGCTTTTGGCATATCACTGGCTACAGCCACCATCAAGTTAGGGGACAAGACACTGGCTACTACGGAAATCAAGATAGCCGTCAAGGAGGAATAGATACATGGCAGCAATAATAGCAGATAACATCATATCGCCTCTGGGTTTCTCCACCCAAGCCAATTACCAGGCAGTAAAAGCAGGTAAGACGGCATTGCAGCATTACAATGATGCCCTCGGAATACCCTTCCCCTTTACTGCATCATTATTCTCAGAAGAACAGAAAAAAGAATTCACGATAGACGGCCTTACCCTATTCGAAAGCCTGGCTGTAACATCCATCCGAAAAGCCTTGGAGAGTTGCCAGATTCATCTGGACAAGAGAACCTGTCTGATAATTAGCTCCACCAAGCAGAACATCAGTTTGCTGACAACCGACAGCAATCCCTCCGAGAATATTACCTGTCCGGGGCTCTCTGCCGAAAAGATTGCCAAGGCCGTTGGAATAACCACAACTCCCATCATCGTCTGCAATGCCTGTATTTCAGGTGTTTCGGCACTGATGTTAGGCAACCGACTGATAGATATGCAGGAATATGACCATGCGATAGTATGCGGTATTGACCTGCAAAGTCCCTTTATCATCTCTGGCTTCTACTCACTGAAGGCTTTGTCAGAAAACCCATGTCGTCCCTTCGACATAGAAAGAATAGGTCTTAATCTGGGCGAAGCGGCTGCCAGCGTGATATTAGGAAAGGAGAACTTGACAGGCGGATGGAACATCGCAGGAGCAGCCATCAGGAACGATGCTTATCACATCAGCAGTCCTGCTCCCAAAGCCGACGGATGCCTTATGGCATTGGAAGCTGTTATGAAGGGACAGGATGCCAACCAACTGTCCGTTATCAATGCACACGGCACTGCCACGCTGTACAACGACCAGATGGAGGCACGCGGTATCAGCAGAGCGGGGTTATCAGATATCCCCATAAACGCCTTGAAAGGTTATTATGGCCACACTATGGGAGCTGCAGGCATCCTGGAAACCATCATCACCCTACATGCTTCAGAAGACGGCATCATCATCGGCACCAAAGGCTATGATGAGATAGGAGTGAGCGGCAATCTGAATATCGTCCGTAACAACACTACGACAGAGAAGAAAGATTTCCTGAAACTTATCTCGGGCTTTGGCGGATGCAATGCGGCGGTATATGTAGAAAAGGAGCAAGGGGCAAGGAGCAAGGAGCAAGAAAAAGGAATAAGAGCCAATTCTGAAAACGAAGCGGCAACGCTCAATGTTCATCATCACATTGTCATCACGCCCCAGTCAGTACAGATTGATGATGAAATGATAGATACTGGGATGCAAAAGGGAAAGGCACTGCTAACATACCTATACAAAACATACATTCAGGACTACCCCAAGTTCTACAAGATGGATGTGCTGGCACGCCTGGGCTTTGTGGCAACAGAGTTACTGATTCAGAAGGAGAGAGGAACAAGGAGCAAGGAGAAAGAGGAGGGTAAGAGAGCCGTCATTTTCTTTGGCCAGTCATCCTCTATTAATGCCGACAAAGAGTTCCTTAGGTCTATTGCCGACCTCGAGAACTTTTTCCCCTCCCCAGCCGCATTTGTATACACATTGCCCAACATTGTAAACGGGGAGGTCGCCATCCGCAACAACTATCACGGAGAGACGGCTTTCTACATCCTACCCCGCAAAGATGATAGCATCATGCGCATGATAACCCAAGCTACGATGCTTGATAACTTCCACACAAGTATCATCACAGGATGGCTGGATTGCAAAAGTGAAGACGAATTCTATGCAGAATTGTCAATTATGAATTATGAATTATGAATTAGAATAAAATGGAAGATTTAATTTTAGAACTGAAGGAAAAAATCATAGAAGTACTCAACTTAGAGGAACTGACCCCTGAGGATATTGACCCCAAGGCTCCGTTGTTTGGAGCTGGTGGATTGGGCTTGGATTCTATTGACGCACTGGAGCTGATTGTCCTGTTAGAGAAAAGCTACGGCATCCGTCTGGCAAGCGCTGCTGAAGGTAAAAACATCTTCACCAGCGTAAAGAATATTGCCCAGTACGTTAGTCAGAACAGGAAAAAGTGAAGAGAGAAGAATTTCGCTAACCTCTAATCGCTAACCCCAACAATAACCCCTAACCGCTAAACAATAATGACCGACAGTATTGCAATAATAGGAAGCGGCATCATCTGTGCCTTGGGTTCCGACAAGGGTCAGGTAAGGGACTCCCTGCTAGAGAACAGAACCGGCATTGGCGAGTTGCATTATCTGAAATCCTGCCACAAGGAACTGCCCGTCGGGGAGGTCAAGATGTCCGATGCAGAACTCAAGCAAGCCCTTGCCGTACCAGCAACTGAAGAGGTCAGCAGGACGGCTCTGCTGGGTGCCTACGCTTTGCGTCAGGCATTGGCTGATACACATCTCAGCCCCCAGTTGTTACAGGGAAAACGCATAACCCTTATCTCAGGCACCACCGTAGGCGGAACGGATGCTACCGAGCAATACTCTTGCGCCAACAACACACAAGCCATTACCCGCATTGTAGGTATTGACTGCCAGCAGAGCACCATCTCTACCGCCTGCTCATCGGCCCTGAATGCCATCATTCTGGGAACAAGGATGCTGCAAGGTGATGAGACCGATATAGTCATAGCTGGTGGCACAGAGGCATTATCTTTGTTCCATCTGAATGGGTTCAACAGCCTGATGATACTGGATCACGATGTCTGTCGGCCGTTTGATGCCACCCGTCAGGGCCTTAACTTAGGAGAAGGGGCAGCATATCTGGTATTGCAACGTACCTCTGAGGCTTGTATGCAGGGAAGTAATATCCAAGCCTACATCACCGGTTGGGGCAACAGATGTGATGCTTACCACCAGACGGCAACCTCCGAGAACGGAGAAGGGGCTTTCCTGGCAATGACAGACGCCCTGCAGATGGCGAATCTGAAGGCCAAAGACATTGATTACGTGAATGCTCACGGAACAGGAACGCCAGACAACGACAAGTCGGAAAGCACGGCTCTGCGTCGGGTATTCGGCGAGGAAATGCCTTTGGTATCCAGCACCAAGTCGTTCACGGGTCATACCACATCGGCATCAGGCAGCATAGAAGCAGTCATCTGCCTTATTGCCATGCAGAACCGTTTTGTCCCCGCCAACTATGGGTGGAACAACAGCACCCCAGAATGCATCACGCCTGTAGCATTGCCTACACAGAAAGAGCTGCACCATGTGCTGTGCAACTCGTTCGGCTTCGGAGGCAACGACTCTTCACTTGTCATCTCAGACAGAGAAAAGCCCTTCTGCAGCATCCCAACCTGCAAATGCACCTTTGTCGGTGAGAATGAAGTTACCCAGGAAGAGGAACTGAAAGAGCTGCGGACATACATCTCGCCTATGGAATCCAGAAGGATGTGCAAGATAATGAAGGCAGCCTTCCTAACCTCCATGCGTGCCTTAGAGAAGGCTGGCATCACCGCACCAGATGCTATTATCATAGCTACCAAATACGGAATGCTGGAGAACGGACAGAGGATTCTATCCACCATCCACGAACAAGGCGAGGAGAGCATCAGCCCCACCCTCTTCATGCAAAGTACGCACAATACACTGGCAGGGGCACTGGCAATACACTTGAGGTGTCACGGCTACAATATCACCTACTCGCAAGGCGAGGAATCCCTCCAATGGGCCCTGAGGGATGCTCAGAGGCTTATCTGCGAGGGGAAGGCCAACAACGTACTGGTAGGCTTACACAACGAGATGCCGCCCCAGTTGTTATACTCAAAAAGCATAATCGTTAAAAAGGTATGAATATCAGTCTCTTGTCATTAGCTCTGATACAGAGTGCCCTGCTGGCTATGGGTCAGGTGATGCTGAAGTTCGGACTTCTCAGGATGGAACCGTTCGGATGGAATCTTTCCTTCTGGCGCTCGGCACTGGTCAACTGGCAATTTGCACTCTGCGGCATATGCTTCGGAGCTGCCAGTGTGCTATGGATGTACATCATCAAGCACTACCCCATCAGTACGGCATACCCGCTGGTAAGCCTGAGTTATGTGTTTGGTATGATTGCCGCCATAGTGTTCTTCCATGAGCACGTTGACATGGGCAAATGGATAGGTGTACTGCTGATAATGGCGGGGTGTTACTTTATAACAAAGTAAAAGCCCCCTCCAACTCCCCCAAAGGAGGAGTGACAATTATGAATTATGAATTGTGAATTATGAATTATATCATCCTTACGATACTATTCAGTTTTTGCACCGTATTTACAACTGTGGCACAGACAGAGGCTATAGACGAGATTAGCAAGGCATCTCAAGCTGTCAGTACGGTGCAAGCCGACTTCACACAAACCAAACGCCTGAAGATGCTGAATGATGCTATGGTGTCAAAGGGCAAGATGTGGTGCACACAACCCAACCACCTGAGATGGGAATACCTCACCCCTTACGCCTCCCTCTTTATTCTGAATGGCGAAAAGGTTTTGTTCAAGAACAGCAAGCACAGCAACACCCTCAATGCCAATCGTCACAAGAGAATCAGAGAGATGATTCGCATCATGATTCCCAGCAATTTAGGCAAGATTCTTACGGAGAAGAAAGACTTTCATACATCTATAGAAAATACTGAGAATCAATACGTTTTAACAATGATACCGCAGAACAAGGAGATGAAGCAAATGTTCACACGGATTGTTCTTTACTACAACCGCAAACAGGCTGTTGTCACCCAAATAGAGATGTACGAGAAGAACGGGGACAGCACCACCATTGAGCTCTCCTCCATAAAGAAAAACACAACTATCAACCCCTCTGTTTACAACATACAGAAATGAAACTCAGAGATAATCTATACAATATATCAGGTGTTCAGCAAACCCCGGAAAGTGTCACATACAGCATTCAGCTGAACAGGGATTGCATCATCTACGAGGCTCACTTCCCCGGTATGCCCATAACACCCGGCGTGTGCATAGTTCAGATAGCCGAGGAGCTGCTTTCAGATTATTTGCAGAAGCCCTTGCAACTCACCAACATCAGGAATGCCAAGTTCCTGTCAATCCTCAAACCCACAGATCATGCTGTACTGGTGCATTTCAAGGCCATAAAACAAGCCGAAGGAACAGTTTCCGCACAGGCTGTGATAGACGATGGCGAGGATACCGTGTACGCAAAAATCTCATTCACTTGTAATGACGTCTGAACAGAAGCATATAACTGATACGGCCGGAATGCTGCACGACAGGAAGATCTGCGTCATAATACCTACCTATAACAATGTAGGTACCATTGCCGATGTGGTACAGAGAACCCTGCTGCAGTGCCAAGACGTTATTGTGGTGAACGATGGCAGTACCGACGGTACCCGTGAGCTGCTCCTGCAGACAGAGGGCATCACCTTGGTAGATTATGCCCCCAACAAGGGGAAAGGTTCGGCACTGAAACACGGATTGCAGAAGGCCCTGCAGATGGGCTTCGACTATGCCATTACCTTGGATGCCGACGGACAGCATTACCCTGAGGACATTCCCTTGCTCCTCGATGCTAACCTACGTCACCCGGGAGCCCTGCTCTTAGGTCAGCGCAAACTGAATAGTGTAGAACGCTCGGGAGGCAGCAAGTTTGCCAATGCCTTCGGTAATTTCTGGTTCTGTGTACAAACCCTGCATTATGTTCCGGATACCCAGACAGGCTTCAGACTTTATCCTCTGCACAAGCTGCACGGCCTTTCTTTGCTGACATCACGATACGAGGCGGAACTGGAGTTGTTGGTTTCATCGGCTTGGAACGGAGTAAAGATTGTCTCCGTGCCCGTGAACGTCTATTATCCGCCCCGTCAGGAGCGCGTATCGCACTTCCGTCCAGGTCCTGATTTTACACGTATATTCATTCTGAACACCTTCCTGTGCCTGCTGGCACTGGTATGGGGGTATCCTATGCTACTGCTCAGAACTGCGGATACCGTAGCACGTATGGTCTTTGCCCTGTTGGTTTATCTGCTGGGACTCTGTATTATCATACCGCTATCTATGATTTACGTGCCCATAGCCAAGGTATTCAAATTAGGCAGCCAACCCTTGCATACACTGCTGTACGCCACTGGCAAGGTGGTATCCAAGCTACTGTACATAGCCAGCGGAAAGGTGAGCATCTACAACACTACCAACGAGACGTTCAGTAAGCCTGCCATCATCATCTGCAACCACCAGAGCCATCTGGATCTGATGGTGCTGTTGGGTTTGACCCGTAAGATGGTGTTCCTGACCAACGACTGGGTTTACAACAGCCCGTTCTTTGGCTATATCCTGCGTCATGCCGAATACTACCCCGTCTCTATGGGATATGAACAGCTTAGGCCTAAGATAAAGGCGCTGACAGACAGAGGATACTCCGTGGCTATCTTCCCCGAGGGAACCCGCTCGGCGGATTGCCGGATAGGCAGGTTCCACAAGGGAGCCTTCCAGTTGGCCAACGACTTGCAGATTGATTTGCTGCCTCTTGTTTTGGACGGTGCCTGCAGAGCTTTGCCTAAGGACAGTAAAGTTATGCACAGAAGTCCCATCACCCTGCATATAGAGAAAAGGATAAGTCCGGAAGAACAGGAGCGCATAGGAGCTACCGTTCAGGAGCGTGCCAAGTGGTTCCGTAGGTACTACATCGGCCGGTTGTCGGATATTGAGGAGCAAGGGGCAAGGAGCAAGGGGCAAGAGAATTGTTAAACATTTATGAATTCAGCAATCAGAATAGTAACAGCCATCTTGTTTGCGATAATCGCAACAACTGCCTCTGCCCGAATAAACATCTGGGAGGGTACATCCTGCCACAAGGAGGTGTGGATGACACCCTATCTTGCCAAGGGAGGGACGGACATTGCCGTTATTGTATGCCCGGGCGGAAGCTATTTCTGGCACGACATGAATGCCGAGGGGCGCTGTGTGGCCGAATGGCTGCAGGCAAACGGCATATCGGCCTTTGTGCTGAAATACCGTACGGCACAGACGCCTGCCTTTGTGCTCAGATACAGATACCTGTTCAGGGGCGTCAGATACCCCGATGCACAAGACGACCTCAGGCAGGCACTAAAGATTGTCCGAAGCAGAGCATCAGAGCTTGGCATCGACCCTAAGAAGGTGGGAACCATGGGATTCTCGGCAGGCGGACATCTGGTGATGTCGGGTGCCGAACTGTTCTCAAGCTCTGAACGACCCTCATTTGTAGCCCCTATCTACCCCGTGGTAACAATGGTGGAGGATTGTGTGCACAAACGTTCCAGAAGGGCGCTGCTAGGCGACAACAAAAAGAACAACCGGGGACTGAGAGAACTATTATCGTTGGAGAGAAATGTCCCTGCCGACTGTCCGCCTGTCTGCCTGGTTAATTGCAAAGACGACCCCATCGTACAATACCATAATGCCGAGCTGTTGGATGCAGCACTGACCGCACGGAATGTGCCGCATGTATATCTTCAGTACCAGATGGGAGGGCACGGATTCGGGGCTTCTGAAACCAAGGGAACGCCTGAGTGCAGGCAGTGGAAAAATGCATTTCTGAATTGGATAAAGACATTATACAAGAATGACTGACATCACCCTGAGGATATACGACTATATGCGTTGCCACACAATGCTGTGTGTGACGCTGTTCTGCCTTGCCACGGCACTGTTGGTGGGGTTGGTCAGTCGTATCCGTTTCACAGAGGACATATCGGCCTTCCTGCCGCTGGAGGAGCAGCACAAGGAGTCGTTGCAGGTCTATCAGGATATCTCGGGTGCCAGTAAGCTGCTGGCTATCTTCCAGCTGAAAGACACTACGCAGACGGATGCAGAAGAGCTTATCTGTGCCGTGAACGACTTCGAGCACTACCTCTCGACTACCGATACATCGGGCATCATCCGCGAGGTTACGGCACAGGTGGATTATGAGGGGATTGCCGCCGTTGCCGACTTTGTGTATCAGAATATCCCGTTCTTCCTGACGGAACCCGACTACCAGCGCATAGACAGCCTGCTCAGCATCCCCGGATACGTAGAAAGGCAGTTGCAGGAAGACCTTTCCATGCTGATGTTCCCAACCTCGGCCCTGATGGCACAGAACATCCAGCACGACCCGCTGAACCTGTTCTCTCCTGCATTGCAGCAGCTGAGCAGCAGCAATCCCTTGGCAGGCAACTTCGAGCTGTATGACGGCTATATCTTTACCTGCGACATGAAGCGGAGCCTGGTTACCCTGACCTCGCCTTACGGCAATAGCGAGACGCACAACAACGCCAAACTGATGCAGATGCTGAACTGCGTGACAGACAGCGTACAAGCGCATAACCCATCGGTATCCGTCCATTACATAGGAGGCCCCAGCATAGCCGTCGGCAACAGTACACAGATCAGGCAAGACAGCATACTGTCCATTACCCTGGCAGTGGTACTGATTCTGGCACTGTTGTACTATGCCTTCCGCAGTATGCGCAACATTCTGTTGGTTGTACTGTCCATATCATGGGGGTGGCTCTTCGCCTTAGGTCTGTTATCGCTCTTCCGGCAAGACATATCCCTGATAGTGGTAGGTATCTCCAGCATCATCGTCGGCATTGCCGTCAACTACCCGCTGCATCTGATAGCTCACGCCTCCCATACCCGCGATATGAGGCAGGCACTCTCCGAGATTATCTCGCCACTCATCATTGGCAACATCACCACCGTAGGAGCCTTCTGCGCCCTCATTCCCCTGCAAGCTGTCGCGCTAAGGGATTTGGGCATCTTCAGCGCCCTGCTGCTGATAGGCACCATCCTGTTTGTGATACTATGGCTGCCGCATATCTTCAAGATGTGGGCTCCCCAGCAGAGCCACAGCACAGCTCTTCTGGATTGGATAGGAAGCCTGAGCCTGGAGCGACACAGATGGGCAGTAGTACTGATAGGCATACTGACGCTTGTCTTTGGGTGGTTCAGTCTTAGAACCGGCTTTGATGCCAATATGAGCCACATCAACTACATGACTGCCCAGCAGCGCGCTGATATGGAGTTTCTGCAGCAGCTGACGCAGGGAGCAGCATCCGACCGCCAGAGCATTTACGTGGTCACAGACGGAGGCAGCATCAATGAGGCATTGGAGCGTTCACAACAGATACAAGATACCCTCTGCAGCATTGCAGACAGATATAAGGGATGCACCATACGTTCCTGCAACCGATTCCTCTGTTCAGCGGAGGAGCAGGCACGCAGGATAGATAGATGGCAACACTTTACCGCACAATACACTCAGCTTTTAGGGCCGCAGTTGACAGAGCAGGCAGTTGCTCAGGGCTTCAGTTCTGATGCCTTTGCGCCCTTCTGTGAGACAATGAGCCGGCAGTACCAGGTGCAGGATCTGTCCTACTTCAAGCCCCTGCAGAGCATCTACGAGACGCACCTCAGCACCGACTCGCTATCGGGCCGTTACCGCATCGTTACCGCCCTTTCAGTACCCAGTTCCGCCACGGATTCCGTCCGCAGGGAGATCGCTGCTATCCTGCCTTCCACGGCGTGCTGCTTTGATATAGAAAGCCTGAACAGCACCTTAGCCGTTAATCTGACGGATAACTTCAACTATGTGGGATGGGCCTGTGCTCTCATCGTCTTCCTGTTCCTGTGGTTCTCTTTCAGGAACTTCAAACTGGCTTTGCTGACATTCCTGCCCATGACCATCAGCTGGATATGGATTCTGGGCATCATGGCAATACTGGGCATACAGTTCAACCTGGTGAATGTGATACTGGCAACGTTCATCTTCGGTCAGGGCGACGACTATACCATCTTTGTCACCGAGGGGTGCCTGTACGAACGCAAGCATGGCCGCCAGATGCTGGCAGCACACAAACGCTCTATTGCCCTATCGGCACTGATTATGTTCATAGGCATCGGCTCCCTGATATTTGCCCAACATCCTGCCCTCCGCTCACTGGCAGAGGTCACCATAGTGGGCATGTTCTCTGTAGTGCTTATGGCCTACGTCATACCACCACTTTTCTTGAAAGTGAAGAGTGAAGAACGCCGAAGGGGTCGCGAGCTAAACGCGAGAACGAAGTGGCAATGAAGAGTGAAGAATTTGCTACCGCAGTGTTCGCTAACCGCTAACCTCTCAATGTTCAATGAAATAAAAATGAAAGAAAGAATAAAAGAATTATTGGAAGACATGCTGCCATTGGTGGACTTGGAATCCGACTTCCTGTTTAGTGACCTCGACTCACTGGGCGTCACAACCATCCTGATGACACTATCGGCAGAGTACGGCATAGAATTAGAGGCGAAAGACGCCACACCCAAGAACCTCAGGAACCTTGACAGCATAGCTGCTATGGTGGAGGAGAAGCTGAAAGTGAAGAGTGAAGAATGAAGAGTGAAGAATGAAGAGTGAAGAATGAAGAGTGAAGAATCTGTTTTAGAGATGCATTGTATAGAAGATTATCTGAATCTTTGGGCAGAAGAAAATCCTGCTAAGCCGGCAGTTATCTGTGAGGAGGAAACGCTCACCTATGAGCAGTTGTGGCAGCAGGTGAAGGAACGCAGCAGGGAGTATCAGCAGGCGGAAGGCAGTGCTGTGCTTGTCCGCAATACCCAGAGCATAGACTTCCTGATTCAGTACTTTGCCACACATCTGGCAGGGAAAGCTGCTGTACCCGTAGAGGAAGACTGTACCCCCGACCGCCTCGGCTCCATACAGCATCAAATCAACGCCTGCGCCATCCCCGTGGACGTGGCAGATATCCTCTATACCACAGGCACTACAGGGCAGCAGAAGGGCATCATGATTAGCCACAAAGCCATCATAGCCGACGCCGAGAACCTTATCTCCGCTATGCAGTTCACAAAGGACCTGTTGTTCGTTATCAGCGGCCCCCTCAACCACATAGGCAGCCTCAGCAAGATATGGCCCACCATCATGGTAGGTGCCACACTCTGCATCACCTCTGGTATGAAGGACATGAACCGCTTCCTGCAGGCACTGAGCCTTCCCTACCCCAAGGTTGCCACCTTCCTGGTTCCTACCAGCATACGCATGCTCTTGCAGTTTGCCAGAAAGGAGTTCTCCGGCATTGCCAACAAGATAGACTTCATAGAGACAGGAGCCGCTCCTATGTCGCAATCCGATATGGAAGCCCTCTGCCAAGTTCTCCCTCACACCAGGCTGTACAACACCTACGCCTCCACCGAGACGGGAATCATCTGCACACACAACTACAACTCGGATTACTGCGTAGCAGGATGCCTGGGACGCCCCATGCGCCACTCGTCCGTCTTTATCACCCCCGAGGGCAATGTCGCCTGCAAGGGAGACACCCTGATGGTGGGTTATGTCGGCGATGAAGAACTGACCCGCAAGGTACTGCAGAACGGTACCCTTTTCACCTCCGACTGCGGACGTATCGACCAGCAGGGACGCCTGCATCTGACGGGTCGCACGGGAGACATCATCAACATTGGCGGCTACAAAGTCAACCCCATTGAGGTTGAGGATGCCGCCCTTTCCTTCCCCGCCGTTGCCGACTGCATCTGCGCTCCCAGTCCCCACCCCGTTCTGGGAACTGTTCTGAGGCTGTATGTAGTACCAAAGAATGACACCGTCATCAACAAGAAAGAGCTGGCCGCCCATCTGACGCAAAAGCTGGAACATTATAAGGTCCCTCAGCTCTTCAGCATTGTAGATCACATAGAAAGAACATACAACGGCAAACTGAACCGCAAGTTTTACACCACCAACACTTAACGCTATACCTAACCATGGTACAAAGATACAACATCAGCATTGCGGTTCTCGAATAAAGCAAAGACATAAAGCCGCGGTCATTTTGGTCATTTGGTCATTTGTCAAAATCAATTTCAAAAAGTGTCAAAACCGCCACTATAATAAATATTTTATATTTATATATAGTGAGCAAATGACACAATCCCGAAATGAAAATGACCATTTTGACCTTGACCACTTTGACCGGCATAATGAAAATATTTGCAAATTTCTTGCCCCTACATTCATAGACCGCAATGTCAGTGTTGTATCTTTGTAACGTCAAACAAGAAGAAATATTCCTCGCCAACTGGGCAGTAAAAAATTCCCCAACTGGGAAGAAAAATGTCACTGAATAGCCCCTAATCTCCTAACCGCTACCAATTTAAAAACCACTAATAATTATGTTAAAAGAAATTAAAAATATTTGAACCGCCGTTATATTTACTAACTTTGTGCGTATAATAAGTAAAAAGGAACGTAAACGTAAACGTGAACGATAACGCAAACGAAACCGAAACCAAACAAACCAAACAAACAACACACCAAACGTATGAAAAAAACATTCATCGTCGCCCTATTCTCCCTGATAGCTTGGGGCGGACAGGCAAAAGAGAAATCTGGTCTTGACCTTTTCTTGAGAGACGAGGCAACAGGCGAATGGCTCATTGGCTTGTTCGATGATTTTGCCATCTACGACTGCCAGTATTGGGACTATGCCAAAGCTGGCAAAGGGCACTGGATACTAACCAGGGACGGACAGCAAAAGGAGGTTCGGCTGAAGAAGAATTCCTTAACCATAAACGGCGTGAAGCATCAGACCTCCGTTCTGACATCTGAGTTCCTGCCCGACTATCCCCAGAAGGATACCTGCAGAACCTTTAAGGACACCCACTACCAGACAGACACCGTAACCTTCATTGGCTGGCTGAAGGATATGCCTCAGGAGATAAGAGAGAAAGGAGACAAGGCAGTGGTTGAGGTCATAGGCGACATTATTCCAATAAGAGGTAGTTGGTACAAGCGTAAAAATGCTGCAAAGGTTGATTCTGAAGGCCGTTTCATGATAAAAGTCCCCATGGTGAACAGCGCACAGGTGAACGTAAAATGGGGAAACTGCAATTTGCACACTGTATTTGAGCCTGGGGAAACTTATTTCCTGATACATGACTATAAGAACAACAGGAAGATGTTCATGGGTAAGAACTGCCGTCTGCAAAACGAGATGCTGGCCTATCAGATAAAGTGGGAAAAGGTTCCATTTCCAGAAAAAGACATGGATGAGGCAAAGACAAGAGCATACATACAGAAGGAAGAAAGCGTCAAGGAGGAAAACATTCAGGAACTGGAAAAGATAATTGCCGCACATCCTAATATTTCAAACCGATACATCAATTTCCACACTTACTACGGCATCACCCAAGATGGCCAAATACACGAGTATGCGCTAAGCTACACAAAAGATGAAAACATCAAGAAAGAACTGTTTGATCACCGACTTCAATTTAATGAACAGCACTCCCCCCGTCCCTATACGCTTTTCACTGATTATACAAATTTCATCAAGTATCAACAACCTTACCTGATGATGGGAGGAAATGAAATAAATATAAAATTAGGTTCAAAAGAATACACAGTTCCACATCCTACCTACAAATTCCTCCGTCGTTACAAAGATGCAGGGAAGCTACAGATTACAGACGAGGAACTGGCAATAATTGAGACTTTCGACAATACAACGAAACATACAGAAGAAATTGTTTTCCCCGCTCTGAAAATATTTGAACGTGAAAACGTCAAGAAAGCACTGAAAGACAAAGAGCAATATGACTACGTTACTTGCAAAAATCACATAATCAAAGAAAGAGTCCATGACCAGGAATTGCAAGACATATTTTTTGCATTCGACATTTACGACCGTATGGAAAGGACTCATTTGCCTCTGCCGGAAATAGCCATGGAATACTTCCTGGAGAATGTGACAATACCT
>JAEEGJ010017382.1_pt1 | contig 16286 bp, 12 predicted proteins | sample 8958761 | NCBI WGS metagenome assembly JAEEGJ01 (sample SAMN16246546, study PRJNA631951) | gut metagenome | biome: gut microbiome; feature: rumen; material: RS-attached | host: Bos | place: Iran: Karaj | collected 2018-10
TGGCATGTTCGACGGTACCTATTCGGCGCCCTTCGGTCTGGTCATCAGCACCGACCTGCGCTACAGCACCACCAGTGGTTACAGCGCCGGCTACAACAGCGACCAGTGGATCTGGAACGGCTCCATTGCCTATCAGTTCCTGAAGGAGAAACAGGCCGCCGTGACCTTCTCGGTCTACGACATCCTGGGACAGCGCAAGAACATCTTCCGCAATGTTACCGGTGACTACATCGAGGATGTCTTCTACAACTCCCTGGGCCGCTACGGCATGGTGACGTTCACCTATCGCTTCAACACCTTCAAGAAGGGCGAGCAGCCCAAGGACCGCAACGCCGACCGATGGGGTGGACCGGGTCGCTTCGGACCTCCGGGTGGCGGAGGACGCCCTGGCGGACGCCGTCCGTTCTAAGGGGAGGCCGCAACAAGAGACAAGTGCCCCAAAAAGCCCGTCAAAATGGCTTTTTGGGCACTTCTTTTTAGTGTTCCTGCCGTTTTCCGTAATTATTGCGTCTAGATAGTCTTCAGCGGTTTTTTTTGAAAAAAAGTTGTCAAAAGTTTGCTGGTTTTGATATTTGTAGTATCTTTGCATGCAAACTATATAGTGCAACAACTGGCTAGTGATTATTAAGTACTTTGAGATGAACAGGTTATGCATTTTCCAAGAGGCCGAGATGGCAAGCCTTGCCATTGGGGTGTTTCTGTGTCGCCACTTGAATGACCACACTCGACATCGGCAAATATATAATGTATGACCGTTTAATACGATAAACCCCGAATTTGATGCATGAAGAAAAATAGAGAAGTATATAAAGTTATTCCGAAACGATTTGAGAGACCAGATTAGATTCTACCATTTATGCTAAGACTTTGATTATTTAGATTTTATACTTTTTATTATTAACTTTTTAAAAATTTGTTTTCTATTATGAAGAAATTTTTATTTACTCTTGCTGCCCTGCTGATGGCAGGTAGCCTCTGTGCCGAGGAGTACTTCTTCATCGACGACATTCAGTTGACCCAGGAAGAAGCTGCTGCTGGTGTGAAGAAAGTTGTCAATGTGAAGGCCCACTTTGACTATGCTGTTAGCGCTTGGCAGGTTGACTTCACCTTGCCCGAGGGCGTGACTATCGACATGGCTGCTAAGGGTTCAGACATGACTCTTACCTATCAGAACCAGTTTGTGGATGAAGAGACTCTGGATGAGTACTATGCTGAGGCAACTTACACTCCTAACCTGTCAACTAATGATGACAAGACCAGGATCATTGTAGCGGTAATGGATACCAAGGAGTATGATCCTGAAACAGGTAATGCTTATGGTATTTGCTGGCGTCCCGGTGACTATGAGCAGATGTGGCGTGTACGCCTCGTCTTCCCCGCTGGCTTTGAGGGTGGTGACATCGTTATCAATTCTCAGCCCGCATGCGGTGCGAACATTATGCCGGGTCTTGAGCCCTGCCCCAAGAATCAGAGCAACGACAAGGTCTGCACCGTTTCTGTTGAGGGTACGACTCCCGAGCCCGAGGTAACCGAGAAGCCCGTCATCACTTGGGAAGCCAATGATGAGACTCAGGAGGTTGTTATCACCGTAACTGGTGCTGGCGAAATCGTTCTGTACAACGACGACGTTGAGGTTGCTCGTGGTGAGAGTCCTCTTACCTACACTGTACCTTACACCGACGATCCCGAAGGTGAGGAAATGGGCTTCAGCGCTACCGCTCAGGAAGAGGGTAAGGAAGTCAGCGAGTATGCTCTGGCTACCGTTGAGGTTCCTGGCAAGCCCCAGGTAGTTCCCGACGTAACTCCCAAGCCCATCATCGAGGTTCTGACCGATATGGAGAGCGAGACCGTTACCGTTCGTGCTACTGGTTATGGCCACATCTGCATCTACTGGGATGACCAGCTGATGGCTGAGGGCGATGGCGTAGCTGAATGGGTAATTCCCTTCGGCGAGGATCCCGAGGGTGAAGAGTATGGCGTAAGCGCTACCGCTCAGGAGGAAGGCTACGAAGTCAGCGAGTATGCTCTCGAGACCGTATTCGTTCCTGGCAAGGCTGAGCCCCAGCCCTACGAGACTCCCGCTCCCGAAATCGCTACTGATCTGACCGATGACGCTTTAGTTATCACCGCTACTGGTGAGGGTACTGTAACCGTTTATGTTCAGACCATCGACAACGAGACTGGTGAAATGACCGTTGAGACCTACGAAGGCGAAGGCACTGTAACCGTAGAGGTTCCCCGTGGTGATGAGGCTTATTTCATCAACTACTGGGCTGTAGCACAGGCTGACGAGGATGCCGTTCCCGGCAGCACTCAGGTTTCTTACTTCGTTGAGGTTCCCGCTAAGGAGGTTACCCCCGTTGATCCCAGCCACGATCAGGGTGTTTGGATTGTAACCTACCTCGTTGACGGTAGTGAGTTCTGGCAGGAGATGCTGCCCTCGAACGATGACTACACCTGCATCGTTCGCTTCAGCTATGGCAACTATGGCACCTTCCCCTATGATCCCAACAAGAGCATGGCCGAGAACGACGCTATGCGTCCCGACATGCCCTTCTATATCGTTATCGATGGCGTTCGCTACGGCGCTGCCGAGGATGGCACTCTGTGCGTTCTGGGTACTGCTCTGAGCAACGAGCTCTTTGAGAACGAGAACCTCTACGTGCTCGAGCACGCTCTGGGTCGCGTTTACAACATGGGTGTAGCTATCGACGAGTTGGATCCCTCTAAGAAGTATGTTTACGCTGCTGTTGCTGCTTACACCGAGGTTGAGGAGATGAACGCAAGCAAGACCGTTGCTGGCGTACGCTACTTCAACATGGCCGGTCAGGAGATGCAGGAGGCTAACGGCATGACCATCGTCGTTACAACCTACACCGACGGTACCACCAGCGCTGTTAAGGTGATGAAGTAATTCACTCCCCTTTAACGCTAACCAAAAAAACGGGCGACCCCTTCGGGCCGCCTGTTTTTTTATCCGCCCCTCCACGTCATAATACCCAACGTCAAGCCGCAAATCCTCAAAACTTATTTGGATCGCGCTGCGCGAACAACCCTTTAAAACTTAGCGTCTTCGCGGCTTTGCGCGGGTTCAGAGTGTCGATGTGCCTGGGTCGAGAGTGAGCGGATGCCATTAGATTAATTCGTTTAATTCGAAGACCCTTTAAAACTTAGCGTCTTAGCGCCTTCGCGTGGGGTTTTGTGGTGTTGTTTGCGCAACCGTTATGGCATTGGTTTAATTCGTTAAATTCACCGTTTTATAAAAAAAAGGTTTTTTTATTTTGCAGGATATAAAAAAGTGTGTATCTTTGCAAGACAAGATGGACCAGCTAATCACGATTACGACTAGTGTCATGATGAAGGAACTTGATGACAGTTAGTGTTTAACCTCTAGAGCAGGCGTCCCCAGCGGTGCCGCTTGACGTGTGCTGGTGCGCCACCTCAACCATTCCAGATGAACACATGGCTGTCAACCTCGATTAATACAAACAATTGAACCATTATATAGTTATTCCGGAACTCTTTGATAATCAAAACGGATGATAAAACCTTGAAATGCATTTTACTATCGAATTTGTGTGTTATTTTTTATATTCATTAATTTCTAAATTGTTCAATTTATGAAAAAATTTTTATTTACTCTAGCAACGTTGTTGATGGCTGGAAGTATGTTCGCTGGTGAGAACTACTTTTACCTGGACAACATTACGCTGACCAAAGATGAAGCGGCTGCCGGTTGCAAAAAGGTAGTTGATGTCAAGGGTCACTTTGACGAGGCTGTCAGCGCTTGGCAGGTTAAATTTACTTTACCCGAGGGCGTTACCATTGATGTGGCAACGGCAGGCTCTGACATGACTCTTACCTATCAGAACCAGCTTACGGATCCTGTGACTTTGGATCCCTACTATGCTGAGGCAACTTACACACCTAACCTGACACCTAATGCTGATATGACCCAGTTCATTGTGTCTGTAATGGATACTAAGGAGTATGATCCTGAAACAGGCATTTCTTATGGTATTTGCTGGCGTCCCGGTAATTATCAGCAGATGTGGCGTGTACGCCTCGTGTTCCCCGCTGGCTTTAAGGGTGGTGACATCGTTTTGAACACTCAACAAAGTTGCGGTGCTAAGATTATGCCGGGTTTGACCGGTTGCACGCTGAATCCTATTGATAAGACCACTGAGGTTCGCATTAAGGCTGACAAACCCGAAATCGCTGTAAATGGTGACGACTACAGCAAGACCGTGACCATCACTGCCGAGGAGGATGCAACCATCTATTACAGCACCGACGGCGTGAACTATCAGGTTTACAGCGCTCCTATTGTGTTCGACGAGGAGGGTACCTACAAGGTTTATGCATATGCCGAGGGTCCTGGTGAGGGCGTTGAACGTAAGAGCAAGTCTGATGTAGCTGAGAGCAATGAATTCACCATCAAGAAGAAGGAGACGCCCGCATTTGAGGCTACTGCTGACGTTACCTTCAACGAGAACGTTGCAACGTTGACCTATAAGGCTAACGATCCCGACGCTGAGGTTGTCGTTAAAGTTGACGGAACCCCGACCACCGTTACTTGGACCTATAATGAGGAGACCAAGGCTTACACCGCTACCTACACTGTAGTGAAATCTGATGAGCCCGGTGAGCACAGTGTGACTGTTGAGTTGACCGTTACACCCAGCGAGAACTACACTGGCGAGCCCGCAAGTGACAGCGATACCTACACCTACAAAGTTAATGACGAACTTAAGGGTGAAATCGTCTTTGGTGAGGTTGATCCTGAGACCGGTTTGATGCCCGTTAGCTACAATGGCACCGAGGATGGTGTTGAGCTGACTGTAACCGTTAATGGTGTGGAGGTTCCCGTGGTCGACGGTAAGGTACAACTCGCCGAGGGCGAAAACGAGGTTACCGCTACCGCTTCTGCTGAGGGTTACAATGACAAGGAGAAGACCGATAACGTAACCTGGACCAAGCCTCTGCCTAAGGCTCCCGAGGCAACCAAGACCGAGGATGTGACTGACACTCAGGTGACCGTTAACTTCACTCCTGCCGAGGGTACTGCAGTTAGCGTTAAGGTTGGTGATGAGACCGTTACTCTGCCTTACGTGATTGACCGTCCCGCTTACGGTGAGGAGCCCATCACAGTAACCTTCGAAGTAACCGTTACCGGTGATAACTACACCACTAACACCTACAACGTGGTTGTTACCGTTCAACCTCAGGGTCCCACCTACGCTTCTAAGCCCAAGATCACCTTTACTCCCAACGCTACTGGTGTAAATGTTAAGATCGAGAACTATACCGAGTACACCATCACGGTGAACGGCGAGCTCGTAGACAAGGCTCCTAACCGTGCTGGTACTGGTTCGTTCGATGTTGAGAAGGGTGATGTCGAGAAGAGCATCGTGGTTTATGCCAATAATGCTCCCGAGAACATGATTGCAGCTGACACGACCGCAACCTACTTACTTGCCGCCAAGACGGTTTATAATACTCCTAATCCCGTAATCGGTGAACCCACCGTTAACGATAATGATGTAACCTTTACCGTAACCGGTGAGGGCACCGTAACCGTAACCGTAACCAATGGTGATAAGACTGAAACCTACACTGGCACTGGCGAAGTTGAGGTGACTATCCCGCGCACCGATGAGGAAGTTACCTATACCGTCAATGCAACCGCTAAGTCTAACAAGGAGGGTTATGATGTAATCAATGAAGGCACCGCTTCTGCCACAGTTACCGTTCCCGCTCTCCAGACCGAAAAGCCCACTATCACTTATGAGTACGGTACAGCTGAGTTTGACGAAGATGGCAACGTGGTTGTTGATGGCCGCTATGCAACCATTACTATCACCAACAACGACGAGGGTGAAAATGTCGTTATCGAGTATAGCTTGGATGGTGGCGAGTGGCTCACTTACAATCCCGAAGTTCCTGTAACCGTAAGTGGTGAAGGTACTCACACTGTAAAGGCTCGTGCTAAGGCTGATGGCAAGGACTGGAGTGAAGTGGAATCTGTGGATATCAAGATTGACAAGACTACCAGCGTTAACGAGCTCGTAAACGGCAAGACCGTTGCTGGCGTACGCTACTTCAACATGGCTGGTCAGGAGATGCAGGAGGCTAACGGCATCACCATCGTCGTTACCACCTACACCGACGGTACCACCAGCGCTGTTAAGGTTATCAAGTAATTGATTTCCTCTAATAGAGCAAATTAAAAAAACGGGCGCCCCCTTCGGGCCGCCTGTTTTTTTGTGACTGTCTGTGTCATGATTCGCTGACGAAAGGATAACCGCCCTGCGGGCGAGAAATTGTACAAATATTTTAAATCAAGATAACGTGAGACTAATGAAAATAAAGCGTTGTCAATCAACTCCTCCCCCGCCTGGGGGGAGGTGCCCGTTAGGGCGGAGGAGGGGGAGTTCACCGGAGGAGTATGATTTGTCCTTGTATTATATTCTCAGGTGGTATCAACGCCCCCGCCGCTCACGCGGCACCCCCTCTTATCCAAGAGGGGGAGTTGCTATTGTCTTGACTGATAAACAACAAATTTACCGGACTGCATTTTAAAAACATTTGAATAATTTCCCGTGCGTCGGCGCGGTCAATAGATTGTGTCGTCATCGTGGCACGGCTACTTTGGGTGTCCTCACCCATTTTTGCGTTATTGACCCGACTCATTCTGCGACATTTTGGAAAAAAAGCATTACCTTTGCAGGTTATCTGATTATAATGAAAAAAGAAGTGGAAACAAGATACATCTTTGTCACCGGCGGCGTGGTTTCGTCGTTGGGAAAAGGCATTATCGCCTCGAGCATCGCGCGCCTGCTGCTCTCGCGCGGCTACCGCGTAACCTGCCAGAAGTTTGACCCCTACATCAACATCGATCCGGGCACGTTGAACCCCTATGAGCACGGCGAGTGCTACGTGACCGTCGATGGCCACGAGGCCGACCTGGACCTGGGCCACTATGAGCGCTTCACCAACATCAAGACCACCCGCGCCAACAACGTGACGACGGGTCGCGTCTATCAAAGCGTGATCGACAAGGAGCGCCGCGGCGACTACCTGGGCAAGACCGTACAGATTATCCCGCACATCACCGACGAGATCAAGCGCGACGTGAAACTGCTGGGCACCACCGGCAAGTATGACTTCGTCATCACCGAGATTGGTGGCACCGTGGGCGACATCGAGGCCTTGCCGTTCATCGAGGCCATCCGCCAGCTGCGCTGGGAGCTGGGCAGGCGCTGCATCTGCGTGCACCTGACCTATGTGCCCTACATCAGCGCCGCCAAGGAGCTCAAGACCAAGCCCACGCAGCACAGTGTGAAGCTGTTGCAGCAGGAGGGTATCCAGCCCGACGTGCTCGTGCTGCGCACCGAGCACCAGCTGCCCCCCACGATGTTGAAGAAGGTGGCCCAATTCTGCAACGTGAGCGCCGACGCTGTGGTGCAGTCGCTGGACGTGCCCACCATCTATGAGGTGCCCCTCAAGATGCACGAGCAGCGTCTGGACAACATCATCCTGGAGAAAACCGGCCTCAAGGCCGAGGGCGAGCCCGACATGGACAAGTGGAACGAATTCCTGGCCAAGCTCAAGGGCGCCCGCGAGGTGGTGCGCATCGGCCTGGTGGGCAAATATGTTTCGCTGCAGGATGCCTACAAGAGCATCGACGAGAGCCTGCTGCACGCCTGCGCCTACCATGACCGCCGACTCAAGCTCGACTACATCAACAGCGAGCACATCAACGACGGCAACGTCGAGAAGCTGCTGTCCGGGCACGACGGCATCGTCGTGGCACCAGGATTCGGCCAGCGCGGCATCGAGGGCAAGTATGTGGCCCTCAAGTGGTGCCGTGAGCACGACGTGCCCACCTTCGGCATCTGCCTGGGCATGCAGTGCATGGTCATCGAGTTTGCCCGCAACGTGCTGGGCCTGACCGATGCCAACAGCACCGAGATGGACGAGAAGACCACCCACAACGTCATCGACCTGATGGAGGACCAGAAGACCGTCACCAACCTGGGCGGCACGATGCGACTGGGCGCCTATGCCTGCCGTGTCAAACCTGGCACAAAAGTTGCACAGGCCTATGGCGTGACCGACATTGAGGAGCGTCACCGCCACCGCTTCGAGTTCAACGACGAGTATCGCAAGCAGTTCGAGGCGGCGGGCATGACTATTGCCGGCGTGAACCCCGAGAGCGGCCTGGCCGAGGTCATCGAGCTCGCCGACCACCGCTGGTACATCGGCACTCAGTACCACCCCGAGTACTCCAGCACCGTCCTCAACCCTCACCCTCTCTTCATGAGTTTTATTGAGGCAGCAATCGAGAACTCCTCCTCAGCCGACCCGGTCTCACGCTAAGGCGCTAAGTCGCCTGCCGAAGCAGATCGTGCTAGCGCACGAGAAATCAAACAAATCGTTAACAAATCAAACAATATCATATTATTATTAACGATAATAATGACAATAGATGAGTATAATAGACATTACGCATTCTTCAATGAGATTACTGGAGAGGCGATGAGGGTCCACAGTAAGTATCATGGGGGATTGTTGGAGTCGGCCTATGAGGCTGCTTTGACCTATTTACTCTCTCTCAAAGGGTATAAGGTAGAGAAACAGGTCTATTTGCCCATCTTTTGGGATGATGTGAAACTGGATCAGCATTATCGCATGGATTTGGTTATTGACAATCGCATTATTGTTGAACTAAAGGCCATTTCCTATTTGGGGAAAGATGAACGCAAGCAATTGTGGAATTACATGAACTTGACCCACATGCCATACGGAATGCTCATCAATTTCAGCCCAAATGGCCTATATTCTGAATGGTATCACCGCCAAGAAGATGGTGTCATTGATAAAATCAAGTTGAAAAAGAAACTCGAGGAAATCGAATGATATTATTTAAATAGGTTAGATTTGAAAAAATTTGTTCGATTTCTCGCGCGAAGCGCGATTAGTGGCCGAGTCAATACAACTAACAACTAAAGACTAACAACTAAATAATATATAATGGACAAAAACACTTTGATTGGAATGTTGCTGATGGGCGTCGTGATCTTCGGATTCATGTGGCTCAATCAGCCCAGTGAGGCCGAAATGGCCGAGCGCCAGCGACAGATCGACTCCATTGCCGCCGTGCAGCGCGCCAACGACCGCGCCGCTGCCGTTACCGGCAATGTCGATACCCTGAGCAACGACGACCTGAGTCTGCTCACCGGCGTGTTGCAGAACCTGCCCGCCGATCACGCCACGATTAACAACGAGGGCGTGATTCTGTCACTCAAGGACGGCAAAATCGACGGCACCATCACCGTGGCCGACACCACCGTCACCTGGGACGAGGTCATCGCATCGACAAGTAAGAATCCTGCTGCCCACAATCTGGCCGTGCAGGCCGTGCAGCGCGCACTCGACGTGTATGCCAAGAACGGCTCCTTTGCCGCTTCGTTGACGGGCACCGAGGAGCTGGTCACCCTCGAGAACGACTCCTTGAAGGTTGAGCTCAGCACCAAGGGCGGCATCATTGCCCGCGCAACGCTGAAGGGCTACAAGACCTACAAGTCGCCGCAACTCGTGCTGTTTGACAAGGGTGACAACGACTATAGCTTCACCCTGAGCAACAACACGCAGCGCTTCGAGACCAAGAACTTCTACTTCACGCCGCAAAAGCTCAACGACAGCACCGTGGTGATGAACCTACAGCTCGACGGTGGCGCACAGTGGGGACTGAAGTACACCCTCGTGCCCGGCAGCTACATGGTGCGCATGGAGATGGTGCAGCAGCACATGTCGCGCATCATCCCGCTGAACATCAACCTCATCGACCTGGACTGGCACCAGAAGATCTCGCGTCACGAGTTCGGCAAGCAGTTCGAGGAGCGCAACAGCGGCATCTACTACAAGTTTGCCGGTAAGGGTGGGGACGTGAAATATACCCGCGAGAGCGGCAACGACGAGAAGGAAGTGAAGGAGAAACTGAAATGGGTGAGTGCCAAGAACCAGTTCTTCTCCACCGTCCTGATTGCCGACAGCGTCATGAGCACCGCCAAGCTGGCCAGTGCCGACACCAAGGACACGCCCGACTACGAAGACTATCTCAAGGACATCAACGTGCACACGATGATTCCTTACTCGAGCGACCAGCCGACACCCGCCTCGTTCTACTTCTACATGGGCCCGAACCGCTACCACATGCTCTCGAGCTACGACAAGTTCTCGCCCAAAGAGGACCTGAAGCTGACCCACCTGATCCCGCTGGGCTGGAAGCTCTTCCGCTGGATCAATACGGGTATCATCATCCCCGTGTTTGACTGGCTGGGCAAGTTCATGACCAACTACGGCCTCATCATCCTGGTGCTGACCATTATCCTCAAGATTGTGCTCTCGCCCTTGACCTACAAGACCTATATCTCACAGGCCAAGATGCGTTTCCTGGCTCCTGATATCGCCAAGATCAACGAGAAGTACCCCAATCAGGAGGACGCCATCAAAAAGCAGCAAAAGACCATGGAGCTGTACCGCCTTGCCGGTGCCAACCCGATGGGCGGCTGCCTGCCCATGCTGCTGCAGATGCCCATCCTGATCGCGATGTTCACCTTCTTCCCCTCCAGTATCGAGCTGCGTGGCCAGTCCTTCCTGTGGGCCAATGACTTGAGCGCTCCCGACAAGATTGTGGAGTGGCCAACCCACATCCCGTTCATCTCGAGCACCTTTGGCAACCACATCAGCCTGTTCTGCCTGTTGATGACCGTGACCAACATCCTCTACACCTACATCACCACCAAGTCCCAGGCCCAGTCTCAGTCGATGCCGGGCATGAAGGCGATGATGTACATGATGCCGTTGATGTTCCTCGTGTTCTTCAACAACTACGCGTCGGGCCTGAGCTACTACTACTTCATCTCGCTGTTGATCACCATCCTGCAGACCTACAGCTGCCGCCTCTTCATCACCGAGGACAAGGTGCGCGCCACCATGGCCGCCAATGCCGCCAAGCCCAAGAAGAAATCCAAATGGCTCGAGCGCATGGAGCAAGCCCAAAAGATGCAGCAACAGCAACAACGCCAACGCGCCAATGCTGGTAACGCCAACAAGCGCCGTCGCTAAGCAGGCCTGATTTGTCCATGCGGTCGATGTATTGCAAGCCAGTGGCTTGCAAATCGCCAGCAGGGAAAACGCAGCACCTCAACGCCTTAGTGTGCCATTTGTGAGAAATTGGAACGATTCTTGCAACTTTTTGGCAGTGTCACACGTCTAACAGACGATAAGACACATTACTAACAACTAAAAACGAAAAGACTATGTATATTCATCAGTGTCCCGAGTGCGGGAAGCAGTATAGCACTCAAGAGAAAGTGAACCGTGTGAAGTGCCCCTATTGCGGTGCCGAGACCAACGTGTCCTATTCCGACCAGCAGCAGTCCCAGTGGCAGCAGTTCGGTAATCAGGCCGCATCGACCGTCGATGACGTCTTCAGCAGCGGCCCGTCGGGCAAGAGCCGTGGTGTGGCCGGACTGTTGGCCCTGTTCCTGGGCTGCGTGGGTCTGCACTACTTCTACATCGGCAAGACCAGTGCAGGAGTCCTGTTCCTGGTAGCCACCATGCTCACTTGCGGCATTCTGGGTGTCGTCACCGAGATTGTCTCGATCATTCAGGGCGTGCTGTTCTTCACCTCGACTCAAGATGAATTTGAGCGCAGGTGGGTGAACTCACCGAGTAGTTTCCCCTTGTTCTAACCAATCGTGATTGCCTATGGGTAGACGCCAAGTGCCTACACGTCCCGACTTCATCAAGTGGCTGCTCCTGGCAGGGGCGGCTGCACTTGTTGTACTCATCGGTGCCTATGTGGGCTGGCGTTATATCCTTCCTCACTCGGTCAACGTGAACCGTTACCGGTATCCCATTGCCGGCATCGACGTGTCGAAGCACAACGGCAACATCGACTTCAAGCAGGTGCGCGACGATGACTACCAGTTCGTTTTCATCAAGGCCACCGAGGGCAAGACTTACAAGGACGACGCCTTCGACCGCAACTACCGCGGTGCGCGCGATGCTGGCCTCAAAGTGGGCGCCTACCACTTCTTCCGCAAAAACCGCACCGGCGAGGAGCAGGCTAACAACCTGTTGCAGGCCATCAAGGGCAAGGAGTTCGACCTGCCGTTGGTCATCGATCTCGAGGACGATTGGGGCAACGGCGCCACCGTGAACCGCCAGAATGCACTCGAGCGCGTCATGGACATGATCGAGATTCTCAACGGCAAGGGCTATCAGGTGATGATTTATACCAACCTGGACGGCTACAATAAGTACTACAAGGACATGCTGGGCGATCACGACCTGTGGCTGTGCTCGTTCACCAGTCCCGACCTGCTGTCGTCGTTACCCCACTGCATCCAGCAGATCAGCCACGAGGGCACCGTGAGTGGTGTCAAGGGCGACGTGGACTTGAACGTATTTCGCGGCACCCGTGGCGAGTGGGAAGACTACCTGGACAGTGTCAAACAGCCCGACCGTTAAGATATCGGGTATATATAAATATATATAATGTGTCTCCGCAATGAAAAATAGATTCAAACCCATAGCATCACTGCTTGCCCTGTTGCTGCTGATTGCCGCAGCAACGGCCGATGCCAGCGCGACAGTCTACAACTGGAGCCGCTATGACCTCTCGTTTGAGACCCCCGAGGATGGCTTTGTCACCTTCAACAGCCACACGCGGTTCGAAATCCAGTGGGAAGACATGGTGATGACCGTGCAGCTCTATAGCAAGGACCAGGGCGACGAGAAAAAGATGCTCACCGAGAATCTGCACCGTAAGGCGCTGGGATACAGCATGTATGACCTGCATGACGGCAAACTCAAGGTGAAAGGCTTCAAGAAGACCTACAGTATCGACGGCACCATGCCCGACGGCTCACGTGCCATCATTGCCGATATCGTTTCCAAGCACCAGAACCTCATCATCGAGGTAACGGTCAACTACCTGTACGGCAACCGCGAGATTGTCGAGGACATGATCAAGAGCTTTGCCGAGAACAAGACAAAACAGCCCAACCGTGAGCGCAAGCACCAGAAGGTGCAGCCGCGCCACAAGGCCAAAAAGCAGCAACCGCAGCAGCAGGAGACACCTCGTCCCGCCGCCAAAAAGGAAAAGTTGTATGACGCCTGATGGGCTGGAAACATCCATCTGTTTAACCTGACAACAACATAAAACCTGATGAAAATGAGTAAATTGACAACTTGGAAAGGCTGCTTGGCGCTCGCCGTGACGATGGCGATGGCCATGAATGCAGCCGCACAGGCCGAGGACCCTGTCGTGGAGCCCGACATGCTCTACGCCCCGCTGGTCTATGATAACGATGCGTCGCTGCCCGCTCACGGGCAGGTATTGCCCGGCACCAAGACCGGCCTCTACAACCTGGATGCCGGCGACGAGTGGTTGCAGCAGGCCATGGCAGGCTCTGAGCGCACGCGCCTCATCCGCCACCGCGCCATGATCGACAACCCGCAGCTGGTGGCCTATAACGCCGGCCGCTTGCCCCAGGCACCCCCCGAGGGCGTTATCCCCGCCGACCCGCGTCAGGGCATGCTCACCATCGCCCCTCAAGCCGTTGTCGATGAAGTCACCCCGCCCGAGGCGCCCGTGCTTCCCGTCCACAACTGGCTGCATGTGTTCAATGCCTCGCTGCAGTTCACCCAGGCCTACATCAGCGGTAACTGGTACCAGGGCGGTGAGAACAACCTGGCCTTGCTGGGTAGCATCAACTGGAACTGCAACCTCAACACCGACGTGCATCCTAACTGGTTGTTCAACAATGCCTTGTCCTACAAGTTGGGCATCTCCACCACCCACGGCGACAGCATCCGCAAGTACATGATCAACGAGGACAATTTCCTGTTCACTTCGCAGTTGGGTTACAAGGCCGTCAAGCATTGGTACTACAGTGCCATGTTGCAGTTCACCACGCAGTTCCTCAACAACTACAAGGTGAACACCAGGACGATGACCGCAGCCTTCCTCTCGCCCGCCGAGTTGAACATCGGTCTGGGTATGACCTATAACTACAAGAAGGCCGACGACCGCATGTTCACCCTGGCCATCGCGCCCATTTCCTATAACCTGAAGTACTGCCGCAACATCACCGACATAGACCCCACGCGCTTTGGCATCGATGCGGGCAAGCACTGCAAGAGCAACGTCGGTAGCAACTTCGAGGCCAAATGGCTGTGGCGCTTCACGCCCAACGTGATGCTCACTTCCAGGCTCTACATGTTCACCAACTACGAGTATGTGCAGGGCGACTGGGAGAACACGCTCGACCTGTCCATCGGCAAGTACCTGACTACCCAGCTCTACACCCACCTGCGCTTTGACCGCTCACGTCCCTATGACGACGACTGGAATTACTGGCAGTTCAAGGAAATCCTCAGCCTGGGTATCATTTACCGCTTTGCAACAGTCAACTGATTGATTGACAATGAGACGCGCCGTTTTCATGTCCCTGCTGCTTTTTGCACTGCTGCCCATGGTGGCTGTGGCAGGCAATGGCGTGCCCAAGCAGTCGGTCATATTGCGCGGGCTTGATGTGGACTCGATGCGCTCTCGGCTCGACGAACTCGACATGCAGCCCCTGGAGGGCATCTGGTACTATCCCAACGAGGAGATGACACTGGGCATCGAGCGCTACAAGGGGCCGCACAACATCGGCTACCGCATCATCCTGCTCGATTCGCCCAACATCTATGTGCTGCCCGGTACGGTCATCGGCTACATCGCCAGCAGTGCCGTCGACAACAAGTACCAGCTGTGGCTCTACAGCCAGCGCGACAAGGTCACGTTGAAGAAACCGCTGGAATGTGTCGCTACGCTCGACAAGTCGGCTTCGACGTTAACCTTCGATCCGCCGCGCTGGAAGGTCAAGGTGCGCGTCAACCTGGCGCGTTTCCTGCCATCGCTTTTCAATGGCATTAGCATCATCCCCGAGCGAACGGGGGAGAGGTTGCCTGTGGGTTTCCGCAAGATTTATCCCGAGGGCGGCAATGGCGCTCCGTTCAACCGCATTAGGTACCTGTAATGAGACACAGTGATAAACATATTTTAACTCTTCCGACCCTCCTGCTAATGGTGGTGCTGCTGCTGTTGTGTATCAACACGTTAGATGCACGCACCCGCACCACGCGCAAGAACCTGCGCTCGCTCGAAGTGCCCGTCGCTGTAATGGACGCCGACGATGGGCTGCTCCCCGATAGCCTGGATGCCAATATCGACCCTAATGCGGTGACGCTCAAGGGTTACAGCAAGCGGGCCAGTGACAGCAAGGAGTCGTTCTTCATCACCAACAACACCAAGCACCGCATGAGTGCGGTCAGGCTGCTGCTGCGTTATTCCACGATGAATGGCGAAATGCTCACGCAGCGCACGGTAACCGTGCCGGTGAGCCTCAAGCCTGGCGAGACCAAGTTGGTCAGCGTCAAGACCTTTGATGTGCAGCGCCTGTTCTATTACTATGCCGGTCCCAAGCCGCGCAAGCAGGCCACGCCGTTCAAGGTGGCCTTCCGCCTCACGGGTTACGATATCCCGGTGGGCAATTGACGAAAATCATTGAACAATCACCATAATCATCAATCAAACAAAAGAAAAATGAAACATTTGTCAATTAAATTGTTATCGGCTGCTCTGCTGGCTCTCGCTGGCTGGACTGCCGCCGATGCGTGCACCAATCTGCTGGTGGGTAAGAACGCCAGTGTCGATGGCTCGACCATCATCACCTATGCTGCCGACAGCCACACGCTGTTTGGTGACCTGCAGTACTTGCCCGCTGCCGACCATCCCGCTGGAGCGATGCGCGAAATCATCGACTGGGATAGCGGCAAGCGCATGGGTGCCATCCCCGAGGTGCCTCACACCTATGCCGTCGTGGGCAACATGAACGAGCACCAGGTGACCATTGCCGAGAGCACTTGGGGCGGACGTGAAGAGCTCTGGGACCTCAACGGCAAGTCCATCATCGACTACGGCAGTCTGATGTACATCGCCCTGCAGCGTTCCAAGACCGCCCGTGAGGCCATCAAGTGGATGACCGAGCTGGTGGCACAGTATGGTTATGCCAGCGAGGGTGAGTCCTTCTCGATTGGTGATCCCAACGAGATCTGGATCATGGATATGATCGGTAAGGGTCCCGATGAACTCGGTGCCGTTTGGGTAGCCATCCGCATTCCCGACGACTGCATCGCCGGCCATGCCAACAATCCCCGCATCT
>JAEEGJ010017383.1_pt1 | contig 16285 bp, 20 predicted proteins | sample 8958761 | NCBI WGS metagenome assembly JAEEGJ01 (sample SAMN16246546, study PRJNA631951) | gut metagenome | biome: gut microbiome; feature: rumen; material: RS-attached | host: Bos | place: Iran: Karaj | collected 2018-10
AGATCGAAATGACCACCTTGCCCGTCTTGTCGATATAGCCCCACTTGCCGTTGGCATCCGCGACCTAAGCCATACCCTCATGGAAAGAAGATGCATTTTTCCACTGGCAGGGAACGACGACTTTGCCCGTCTTGTCAATAAATCCATATTTACCTTTGGAATCTTGGACACTCGCCATACCTTCATAGAAAGAACCAACATCTTTCCATTGGCAAGTACTGACGACCTTACCTGTTTTGTCTATAAAACCAAATAGACTGTTGTCGTCCATGACTTGAGCCAATCCTTCCTCAAAATAGCCAGCACTTGTCCATGTGCAGGGAATGACCAGCGTTCCTGAGTCATTCACATAGCCATACTTGCCGTATCCGTCTTGAGCCAAAGCCATCCCCTCATTATATTCGCTGACAATCGACCACTTCTTAAGAGCAGCCTCCTCCTGTTGGCGCTGACGTTGTGCTCTTTCACGGGCAGCGGCTTGATCACGTTTGGCTCGTTCGCGGGCGGCATTTTCACGTCTCTCACGCGCCTCTCTTTGCTGTCTTTTCTTCCTTGCCGCCTCACGTTCAAGCCTGGTCTTTCTTTCTAAAGGCGTTTCAATGTGATCTTGCGCACAGACATACACTGTGGGAGTCAATGACAGCACAAATACTGCCAATAGGATTTTCAGGATTGTTTTCATACGCGTAATTCTATTGTTCTGTTGGCAAATATAAGCATTTCTTCTCTAATAACAGAGAACATTCGGATTTAGTTACACCTCTTCAAGAACTTTTCCGTTCTTGTCGTACCAGACTCCCTTCTGAGGCTTATTGTTGGAGCTGAAGTGACCCTCGAAGCGACTGCCGTCAGTAGCCTCAAAGGTGCCATCCTCGAAATGGTCATCCTTGAAAGTACCTGTATAGACGCTTCCATCCTTGAAGGTGAACGTGCCCGTGCTGTCGCGCAGGCCATTCTTGAAGTTGCCTTCATAACGGCTTCCGTTGTCAAACACTACTTTACCCCATCCATTCGGTCTGCCTCCTTCATCAACGAAACCTGTATATTGGCCGTTGTCACCAAGACTCGACGTATATGATATGGTCACTTTCTTTGGCTCTTCCTTCAGAAGTACCACCTCCTCAACAGGCGACTTTCCACTCAACAGGAAGTATCCGCCCACTCCGCCGAAAGCAATGATTGCCAATACCACACCAACGATGATTCCCCAAGGGATGGACTTTGAGGTCTGAGGTTCTTCGCGCGAAGCAGCAGAGCCAAGCGGGAGATTATCTTGAGACTTCAAAGCGGACTTCAGCTCTGGTTTGGGAGCAGGCGGAGGTGTCGTAATGACCGTCTCTTCCTCAACTGGTGGCGGAGTGATATCAATCACAGTCTCTTCCTCCTCCACCGCAAAGGGCGTATCGAGGAATTTACGTACCTCGGCTGACGACTGCGGACGTTTGGTATAGGCCGGATTCATCATCCAAGCGATGAGGTACTGCATACGCGGACTGACGACAGGTGGAAACAGTGGACGACCACCCATCGCAATAATCTCGGAGGCCGAAGGAGGTGTGTCGCCTGTCAGCAGCTTATAGAGCGAGGCTCCCAGGGCATAGAGGTCGGTCCACGGACCGAAAATCTTGAAGTTCTGGTCTGTCTGCTCCAACGGCGCATAGCCAGGCGTAAAGGCCATAGCCGATGATGTAGCTACGGAATGACCGTCGTTGGTATGCAACTGCTTCGAAGCACCGAAGTCAATAAGGAACAGCCTTTCCTGCTTATCTACCATCATGTTGGCAGGTTTGATGTCCAAGTGCCATATCTTCTGACGATGCACGGTTTCGAGTGCATCGAGAGCCTGACGGAGCAGCGGTTCCAGCTCGTCCTCGGTCAGCGGACGGCCCATACGTTTCAGCCGTTCGCCCAACGACTCACCATCGATGAAGTCCATCACGTAATACACGGTGCCGTTCTCCTCGAACAGGTCGTGTACATTGACAATATGATCATTCTTCAGTTTCCATAGTCGCTGTGCCTCCTTCTTGAACTTGTCACGCTGTGCATCGAACGACTGACGGTTTTCCGGCACGCTGACGGTAACGGTATTGCCGTCGCGCAAATTGACGCCCTTCATGAAAAACTCCTTCATGGCCCATAACTCGTCGAAGTTCAGGTTCATCACCACGTAGGTATTACCAAAGCCGCCCGAACTGAGCGCCCGCTCCACACGGTAGGCTCCTCCACGCAGCAGCGTTCCTGGCTGAAGTGTTGCTTGATTATCCATGTTGTGTATCTTATTTGCGATATTTCTTGATGACTGAATAGGCGGTATAAAGTCCCAGTTCGCCAGCCTTCGAGAGGTCGCTGATGCCCTCCTGCTGATGGTTGCTGTAGAGACGGCAGAGCCCTCGATTGTACCACGCCTCACCCAGTTGTGGGTCAAGCTCAATGGCACGGGTGAAGTCGTCAATGGCACGGGCATAGTCGGAACGCTGGGCATAGACGGTGCCCCGGTCATAATACAGATAGGCATTCTGCTGACTCAGCGCAATGGCCGCCGTCAAGTCGCCGATGACACTGGCAACCTTCATGCTCACATCGGTGCCCTGCGCAGCATTGAAGTCGTTTGACTTGGCCTGGCAGAAAGCACGTTGCCAAAGGGCAAGCACCGATGTGGTATCCGTCTGCAGGTAGGTAGTCAGGTCATCAACGGCGCTGTCAAAATTCTGTATCTCGGCATAGGCAACAGCACGCTGGAGATAGAGGGTGGAGGATGAAGGGTGGAAGGTGGAGGGTTGAGCGTCAGTCATCCGTAATCCCTCATCCGTCATCTTGAGTGTCAGCGAGTCGATGTAGGAGAAGTAGGCATTGGTCTGTGCCTCGTCGAGTACCGACTGGCTGTTGGAGAGATAGAGTTTTCGGACACCACGCTGTTGGTTGTAGGCTTCCACCAAGGGGTTGAGCGTGGAGCGCTGGGTGTCGAGTGCCGAACGCCGTGCATTGAGCGAGAGTCCGTAGAGCGGTAACAGTTCTATCTGCACCTTACGATTCTGTACGCGACCACGATATTCACTTTTGTACTCATGCTCTATCTCCTCCTCGTCGGCCACGACAATCTGGTTGTACTTCTCCAAGTCGTCGTCCGAACGCTTACGCATCTGCTTCTTGTTGAGTCGCGGTTGGGTGCCGTAGAGGTGTTTGTAGAGCTGTGCCTTATAGACGCGGAACTCGTCAGCGTCGGCCTGCTTCGTCATGCCTAAGCGACGGTAGCAGCTGGCACGGCTCTGCAGGCCTGTCCAGAAGTTAGGATACTGGTTTATGACTTTCGTGTAGTCGCGGATGGCACCACGAAGGTCACCCGTCTTGTCGAGCAACGTTGCGCGGTTGTAGAGTGCCATGAGGTTCTCGGGTTCCAGCTTCAGCACGAAGTCGAAATCCAAAATGGCACGGTTGTCGTCGCCCACTTGGGCACGCAGCAGTCCGCGGTTGTAGTGGCCCAGAAAGTTGTTGGGATCGAAGTCGAGGGCAGCGTCGTAATCGGCCATTGCCCCACGCAGGTTGTTCTGGTTGTAGCGGGCAAGGGCACGGTTGATGTAGTTGTTAGCTTGCTTGGGCAGCAGGTGGATGGCCTTGCTGAGGAACTCCTCAGACTCCTTCCACTCGCTACGCGAGAGGCTGATGATGGAACGTGCCGCCCAACTGCTGCCATCGTAGGGGTCCAGTTCCAGACTCTTGTCAAGGGCGGTAATAGCCTTGGCGGTGTCCTTCTCCATCATGTAGATTTCGGCACGCATGGAATAGCCCCGTGCATACTGACTCCAGCGGGTCAGCATGGTGTCAAGCTCCAGGTGAGCCTGTTGGTAGTCTTTCTCCTGAATGTGGCAGAGGATGCGGTTGTGCCAGAGGTTCTGCCCCTCGGGGTCGTACTTCAGCGCACGGGTATAGTCGCTGATGGCCTCCTTGAACTTCTTCTGCTGTATGCGCGTCAGACCTCGCAACTCATAGAGGTTGACAATGTAGGGGTTACGCTCGATGGCCTCCGTACAGTCTTCCTCGGCACCAGCAAAGTCGTCCAGATAGTACTTGGCGACAGCACGGAAGAACCACGGTTCGTAGAGGTAGGGCTTGGCGGCAATGGCCTGATTAAAATACTGTATGCTAAGGACATAGTCCTCGTAATAGAGTGCCGAACGGCCTATCATGACCAGCCGGTCGGTATTGAACTGCGAAAACGCAGTTAAAGGTAAAAAGGTAAAAAGGTAAAAAAGTAAAAAGCTGCGCCAGCCTTTACTCGCCACCCAAGTCTTATGAAGATCGCTTCTCATCTATCTTTTTACCTTTTTACCTTCTTACTTTTTTACTTTTGCACCGCCTTTGTCTTGTATCCGCAGCGGTAGCGCCCCTGCAACAGGGCACGCAGTTTACTCTTGATGAGCTGCTTGCGCAACGGCGTGATACGATCAACGAACATCTTGCCGTCCAGATGGTCGAACTCGTGCTGCATGACACGCGCCAGATAACCATCGACCCACTCGTCGTGAGGCTGAAGGTTCTCATCGAGCCATTGCACATGGATACGTGTGGGACGCGTCACCTTCTCGTGGATGGCAGGCAGTGAGAGACAGCCCTCTTCCATGGTCTCGGTCTTCTCGTCGTCAAACTCAATGATGTGCGGATTGATGTAGGCATGTCGGAAGTCGGCATACTCAGGCATGTCGTCCTTCAGCACGTCGAGGTCGATGACGGCCACACGGATGGCCTTGCCAATTTGCGGTGCTGCCAGTCCCACACCATCGGAGGCTGTCAGGGTTTCGTACATGTCGGCCAACAGCTCCTTCAACTTCGGATAGTCCGTCGGAATATCCTCGGCCACCTTGCGAAGTACCGGTTGGCCATATATATAAATAGGTAGAATCACTGGAATTAAAAATTTGAATTAAGCATTTTTCGTGAACGCATATAGTCCTCGAGAATGATGGTAGCACTAATCTCATCAACCAGCGCTTTATCCTGACGGGCTTTCTTCTTGAGTCCACCCGCAATCATAGCCTGATGAGCCAGCACAGAAGTAAAACGCTCATCGTAATACTCAATGGGAATTTGAGGCATTGCCTTGCGCCAGCGGTTCACAAACTGCTGAACACGTGCCAGATTCTCGCTGGGCTGGCCATTCGGCTGACGCGGTTCGCCAATGACGATACGCTCTACGTCCTCACGGGCCACATATTGCTGCAGATAATCATACAACTCATACGTAGCGACAGTCGCCAACCCGCCAGCAATGAGCTGCAGCGGGTCGGTGACTGCCAGTCCCGTTCTTTTCTTACCGTAATCTATAGAAAGGATTCGCGCCACGGATTATCTTGCGTAAAGCAACCAGGCACCAGGATATCTTGCCTGAAGTGCATCACGGCTGGCAGCGGCATCCATCTTGTTGTCGAAGGTAGTGGCAACGACACGATACATCGCAGGTGAGACAGCAGAGTTCAGCACAATCTGGGCATTGTAGCCGGCATTCCTCAGCGTCTGCTGGAGACCTTCAGCATTGGCAATCAGCGAGAAGGAACCGACAACGACACTGAAGTTCTTCAGTCCGGTACCGCTAATGACAGACACTGCTTCCTGACGTACCGAGATATTGTCTGAATTATCCACCACGCGGGTGTTGGTGACAACCTTCTCTTCCATAGGAACGACGACATTGTTCTCTGCAGACTGAGCATTCTGCTGGTTAGCCAACTGAGCCTCTTCCTGGGCTTTTGCCTTCAGATAAGCCTGCTTGTAGGCACTCTCACTTGATTTACAACTTGTAAAAGCCATGGCAGCGCAAAGACCTGCGCAAATAACAGCATACTTTTTCATAATTACTATTAATACTTATTATAAAACTAGAATAATTCATGTTATTGAGCGCGAAATTACAAAATATTGGGCAATGTAGCGAAAAATCCTGCCTAAAGTTTGTTAATTTGGAAAACTTTCCGTATATTTGCCTGCGAAAAGACGTTTAACTCGATAAAAAATATCAGACATTATGAAAAGTTTAGGTTATTTTGGTGCATTCTTCGGCGGCGCTATTGCCGGAGCTGTAATTGGACTGTTGCTGGCTCCCGAAAAAGGAGAAGACACTCGTGGAAAAATCACGGATGCTGTGGATGACTTTATGAAGAAACACAACATCAAGCTGAGCCGCAAAGAAGTCAGCGACCTCGTTGATGACATTACGGAAGCCGCCCCTGAAGTGGAGGCATAAGCCGCGTAACAAACACCGCCACGATGCTCTCCAGCGACAAAAACGTTGAGACTATTGCCAGGCTGGCTGAGATTGTCAAACATTACCTCGGGCTTCAGAAAGAATATCTGAAGCTCGATGTAATTGACAAGCTTGTGCGCCTGCTGACAGCGACGGCGCTGGCCATCGTCTTCATTCTGATTCTCGTGGCCGTCGTCACATACTTCTCGTTCGCCATTGCCTTCTGGATAGGCAGCTACATCGGCAACGTTGCCGCATTCTTTATCGTCGGCATTATCCATTTCATCCTGCTACTCCTCTTCATCACTTTCCGTAAACCGCTGATACAGAAGCCGCTCATCCGCTTCTTAACCAGTTTGTTAATGAGTTGATGCCTATGCTGCCCGTTAGAACCCCCGAAAAGAAATACCATTCGCTTGACGACATCCGCCTTCGCAAGGAAGAGCTTGCCAAGGAGATCCAGCACGACAGTGACCGTTTCAGCACGCTGTGGAAAGGGCTGTTCGTTTCACGCAAGGACAGCACCAAGGGGGAGTTTGTGGCCAGTCTGGTTAACAACGGCATCGTTGCTGTTGACGCCTTCCTGCTCGTCCGCAAACTCATGAAAAACTACGGCCGGTTCTTCGGGCGGAAGCGGTAGAAACAACTGCCACCTACTGGTTGTTTGCTTGAATCTTGAGGTCAAGACGAAGTAAACAACGGCAAAGAGCCCTGCAAAAATCGAAAAAACATTAATTCTTTTGGATTATTGCTTCGGTTTTTGTACCTTTGCACACCATATTAATATAATATAGGAAAAGAATGAAACCAACAGCCATTTTGCTTCTGCACTGTCCTGACCAGCAGGGCATCATTTCGGAAGTAACTAAATTTATCACTGACAACCAGGGCAACATCGTTTACCTTGACCAGTATGTGGACAAGCAGGACGGTATGTTCTTTATGCGCATAGAGTGGGAACTGGACGGTTTTCTGATTCCGCGAGACAAGCTCTACGACTATATCACCACACTTTATGCACAGCGCTACCAGATGAAGTTCTCGCTCTACTATAGCGACAAGCGGCCACGCATGGCCATCTTCGTGTCGAAGATGAGCCACTGCCTCTACGACCTGCTGGCACGGTGGAAGGCGGGAGAGTTCAACTGCGACATCCCATGCATCGTCTCGAATCATGAGGACCTGCGCTATGTGGCTGATCAGTTTGGCATTCCTTATTATGTGTGGAGCATCAACAAAGACCACTCCAACAAGCAGGAGGTGGAACAGGCTGAGATGGAGCTGCTGAAGAAGGAGGACATCTCATTCATCGTGCTGGCACGCTACATGCAGATTATCTCTGACGATATGATTGCTGCCTATCCGCACCACATCATCAACATCCACCACTCGTTCCTGCCAGCCTTCATCGGTGCCAAGCCTTACCATCAGGCATGGGAGCGCGGCGTGAAGATTATCGGTGCCACAAGCCACTACGTCACAGCAGAACTGGACGCAGGCCCCATCATCGAACAGGATGTGACGCGCATCACTCATAAGGACACGCCCGAGAGTCTGGTGCTGAAAGGCAAGGACCTGGAGAAGATTGTGCTGTCGCATGCTGTCAGCAAGCACATCCAGCGCAAAATACTGACGTATAAGAACAAGACGGTTATATTTAGTTAAATGAAGGTAGCGATAGTCAAATATAATGCTGGAAATATCTATTCGGTGGTGAATGCACTGAAGCGGATGGGCGTGGAGCCCCTACTGACCGACAACGCCGAAGAGTTGCGACAGGCTGACCGCGTCGTATTTCCAGGACAGGGCGAGGCCCGCGGCGCCATGGAATACCTGCGCGCCCGAGGACTGGACGAGGTGATTCGCTCGCTCAGGCAGCCCGTACTTGGAATATGCATCGGCCAGCAACTGCTCTGCCGCCACTCCGACGAGGGCGACACCGACTGCATCGGCGTGTTCGACGTCGACGTGCACCGCTTCCAGCCCCAGCGCCACGAGGACAAGGTGCCATGCATGGGGTGGAACGCACTGAGCCTCCCCCAGCCCCTCCAAAAGGAGGGGAGCATTGAGCCGCCATCTCTGTTTAAGGGACTGGAGGGACAGTACGTCTATTTCGTCCACTCGTACTATGTTCCCCTCTGTGAGCACACTGCCGCTGTGGCCGACTACATACTGCCCTACTCTGCCTCACTGCACAAGGACAATTTCTACACCTGCCAGTTCCATCCCGAGAAGAGTGGAGCTGCTGGGGAACGCATCCTCAAAAACTTCCTCGAACTCTGAATTATAAGCTATGAATTCTATAGAACTGATTCCCGCCATCGACATCATCAACGGCCAGTGCGTACGCCTGACAAAAGGCGACTACGAACAGAAGACCGTCTATGGCCAGCCGTTAGACATGGCACGGGAATTTGAGCGCATCGGTTTCCAGCGCCTGCACGTTGTTGACCTTGACGGCGCCAAATCGAAACACATCGTCAACAGCGCAGTCCTCCAGAATATTACAACGGAGACAGCGCTGACCGTCGATTTCGGTGGCGGCATCAAGACCGATGAAGACATTGAGACGGCCTTTGCCTCAGGTGCTGCGATGGTGACAGTCGGCAGCATAGCCGTCACCCAGCCCGACCGTTTCATCGCCTGGCTCGACAAGTACGGCGCCGACCGCATGATACTCGGTGCCGATGTGCGCAACGGCAAGATCAGCATCAACGGCTGGAAAGAAGACTCCGAGGAAGACCTGCTGCCATTCCTTAGAAAATACATTGACGCCGGTGTCCGTAACGTGCTCTGTACGGAAATTTCGAAGGACGGCACGTTGGCAGGTCCCGCCATCGACCTCTATCAGCGTGTGATGGACACCTACCCGCAGCTGCATCTGATAGCCAGCGGCGGCGTCAGCAGCATCAATGACATCAAGGCACTGGATGCCGCCGGCATTCCTGCTGTCGTGTTCGGTAAAGCTATTTACGAAGGTAAGATTAATTTGGAAGAACTATGGGCCTGGCAAAACGCATAATACCCTGTTTAGACGTCAAAGACGGCGAGACCGTCAAAGGCATCAACTTCGTCAACCTACGGAGTGCCGGCGACCCTGTGGAGTTGGGCAAGGCCTACTCGGAGCAAGGTGCCGACGAGCTCTGCTTTTTAGACATCACGGCATCGTTTGAAGGCCGCAAGACATTCACCGAAATTGTGACGCGCGTGGCTGAAACCATCAATATTCCTTTCACCGTGGGTGGAGGCATCAACGAGCTGAAGGACGTGGAGCGCCTGCTCTATGCCGGTGCCGACAAGGTCAGCGTGAACAGCGCTGCGATACGCCGTCCTGAGCTGATTGACGAGATTACCACACGCTTCGGCAGTCAGGTGTGTGTGGTGGCCATCGATGCCCGTCTGGATGACGATGGCTGGCACTGTTACCTGAAAGGCGGACGTGAGCGGACGGAGCGCGGTCTCTTTGAGTGGGCCCGTGAGGCACAGGAACGTGGTGCCGGAGAAATACTCTTCACCTCCATGAACCACGACGGCACTAAAAACGGCTATGCCAACGAGGCGTTGCGTGAGCTGTCAGACACGCTCTCCATACCCATCATCGCCAGCGGCGGTGCAGGGTGCAAGGAACATTTCCGCGACGTCTTCACCGAAGGCCATGCCGACGCTGCCCTGGCTGCCTCGGTGTTCCACTTCGGTGAGATTCCCGTGCCGGAACTGAAACAATATCTACACAACGAAGGTATCAACGTAAGAATATGACAATAGACTTTGAAAAGATGGGCGGTCTGGTGCCTGCCATCATCCAAGACGCCGACACCCGACAGGTACTCATGTTGGGCTTCATGAACGAAGAAGCCTATCAGAAGACGCAGGCTACGGGCCATGTCACCTTCTGGAGCCGCACACGCAACTGTCTGTGGACGAAGGGCGAGACCAGCGGTCATTTCCTGAACCTAGTCGACATGAAGGTAGACTGTGACAACGACACGCTACTGGTGCGTGTCAACCCCGTCGGACCGACCTGCCACACTGGCACTGACACCTGCTGGGGCGAAGAAAACAATGTGCAGCAAAGTTCTGCTTTGCAGTTCCTCTCGGAGCTGCAGGACTTCATCTACCGCCGCAAGGAAGAGATGCCCGAGGGGTCATACACCACGAGCCTCTTCAACAAGGGCATCAACAAGATAGCTCAGAAGGTGGGCGAAGAAGCCCTGGAAACCGTCATCGAGGCCACCAACGGCACCAGCGACCATCTGGTATACGAAGCCTCCGACCTGCTGTATCACTTGCTGGTCATGCTGACAGAGAAAGGTCTGCGCATTGAAGATGTAGCAGCCGAACTACAGCAGCGTCACGACCCGAACTGGGACAAGAAACGTCGTGAGGCCAAAGCTGCCGGGAAGATGAAGTGAATGGTAACAAGGTAATAAAACTATAAGATAAAATGCTGCGATGTTAATAGACTACAAGAACGCGAACATCTATCAGAAAGACGGCATCCTCGTTTTGAAGGAAGTGGACTTCCACGTTGACGAGGGCGAATTTATCTACATCATCGGACGTGTGGGAGCCGGCAAGAGCACCCTGCTCAAGACCCTCTATTTTGAGCTGGACGTCGACGAGGCCGACAACGCCACGGTACTGAACCACGACCTGCGCGAGATGAAGCAGAAGTACATCCCCGCCCTGCGGCGCCAGATGGGCATCATCTTCCAGGACTTCCAGCTGCTCTCCGACCGAACAGTCAGGGAGAACCTTCGCTTCGTACTGAAGGCCACGGGCTGGAAGGAGAAAAGCGAGATAGACGACCGCATTGACGACGTACTGAAAGACGTGGAGATGCAGGACAAGGCAGACCGTTTCCCCCATGAGCTGTCAGGTGGCGAACAGCAGCGCATCGCCATTGCCCGTGCCATCCTGAACAAGCCGAAAGTCATTATCGCCGACGAGCCTACGGGCAACCTTGACATGGAAACAGCCCGTCAGATCATCATGCTGCTGCGGCAGATTACACAGTCGGGTACGGCTGTGGTGATGACCACACACAACACGTCGCTGCTCCAGGAGTTTCCTGGCATTGTCTATCGCTGCAACAACCAGCAATTAGAGGACATCACCGACAAATATAACCAGATGTCCCTTTACGAAGAGGAAGAAGGCAGTTCCGCCCAGAAGGGTGTGGACTATTCTGCACGTGAGGACCTTTCGATATAAAATTAAAAAATTAAAAGAGCAAAAAGTAAAATATATATAGCTATGAAGGTAATGAAGTTTGGCGGAACGTCGGTAGGAACGCCGGCCCGCATGAAGGAAGTAACCCAGTTAGTAACCAAGTCCGGCGAGCCCGTATTCGTCGTGCTGTCAGCCATGGCAGGCACCACCAATTCGCTGGTGGAGATTTCCAACTATCTCTACAAGAAGAATCCCGAGGGAGCCAACGAGGTCATCAACAACTTGGAGCGCAATTACATCAAGCACATTGACGAGCTGTATTCCACGGACGAGATGAAGTCAAAGACGAAGGATTTCCTCGTGACCGAGATGAACTACCTGCGCTCATTCACCAAGGAACTCTTCACCAGTTTCGAGGAGAAGAGCATCGTGGCACAGGGTGAGCTGATGTCAACGAACATGGTGGTCAACTATATGCAGGAGCAGGGCATCAACGCCGTGCTGCTGAACGCTCTTGACTTCATGCGCACCGACAAGAACTCTGAGCCAGACCCCACCTACATCCGTGAGAAGCTGACGGCTATCATGGAGAAGAACGAAGGCAAGCAAGTGTATGTCACTCAGGGATTTATCTGCCGCAACGCCTATGGCGAGGTGGACAACCTGCAGCGCGGCGGCTCTGACTACACGGCATCGCTCATCGGTGCTGCGCTGAACGCTGAGGAGATTCAGATATGGACTGACATCGACGGCATGCACAACAACGACCCTCGCGTGGTCGAGAAGACACAGCCCGTCCGCCAGCTGCACTTCGAGGAGGCTGCCGAGCTGGCCTATTTCGGTGCAAAAATCCTTCACCCGACATGCGTGCAGCCTGCCAAATATGCCGGCATCCCCGTGCGTCTGCTGAACACCATGGAGCCCGATGCCGAGGGTACTACCATCAGCAACGCTACTGAATACGGTAAGATCAAGGCTGTGGCCGCCAAGGACAACATCATCGCCATCAAGATCAAGTCCAGCCGCATGTTGCTGGCTACAGGTTTCCTGCGCAAGGTCTTTGAAATCTTCGAGTCATACCAGACACCTATCGACATGGTCTGCACCTCTGAGGTCGGCGTCTCGATGTCCATCGACAACTCAGCCCACCTCGGCGAGATTGTTGACGAACTGAAGAAGTATGGCACCGTCACCGTCGACACCGGCATGTGCATCATCTGCGTCGTCGGCGACCTTGACTGGTCGAACATCGGCTTCGAGACTCTGGTCATGGATGCCATGAAGAACATCCCTGTCCGCATGATTTCCTATGGTGGCTCGAACTACAACATCTCATTCCTCATCCGTGAGGAAGACAAGAAGCGTGCCCTGCAGTCACTGAGTAACACCCTGTTCAAATAAATTATGCCAAGAGGGTGTTTCAAAATGTAACTCTCTCCCCTCCTTAGAAAGGAGGGGCTGGGGGGGTGGTTGATAAATCGTAGATCTCTGAATAGAAAACAAGACACAAACACTTTATTATGGCAAAAGGACAATTTCCAACGGACAAGCTGAAAACAATTCAGACACCGTTTTACTACTATGACGCTGAGCTGCTCAGGCAGACGCTCCGCGCCATCAATACCGAGGCGGAGAAGCACGAAGGCTTCGTCGTCCACTATGCCGTCAAGGCCAATGCCAACGCCAAGCTGCTGCGCATCATTCGCGAGGCAGGACTCGGTGCCGACTGCGTCAGTGGCGGCGAGATAGAAGCCAGCATCAAGGCCGGCTTCCCCAGTTCTAAGATCGTCTTCGCCGGTGTAGGCAAGAGCGACTGGGAAATCAACCTCGGACTCGACAACGACATTTTCTGCTTCAACGTCGAGAGCATCCCCGAGCTGGAAGTCATCAACGAGCTGGCCGCAGCCAAAGGCAAGGTGGCCCGTGTGGCCTTCCGCCTGAACCCCAACGTCGGCGCCCACACCCATGCCAACATCACCACGGGACTGGCTGAGAACAAGTTCGGCATCGACATGCGTGACATGATTAAAGTCATCGAGGAGGCAGCCCAGATGAAGAATGTCAAGGTGGTAGGACTGCACTTCCACATCGGCTCGCAGATTCTCGACATGGGCGATTTCCAAGCCCTCTGCAACCGCATCAACGAGCTGCAGTTAGAGCTGGAGCGCCACCGCATCCGCGTGGAGCACATCAACGTCGGTGGCGGACTGGGCATCGACTACCAGCACCCCAACCGCGTTCCCCTACCCGACTTCAAGTCCTACTTCGACACCTACGCCAAGAAGCTGAAGCTTCGCCCCGGCCAGACACTCCACTTTGAACTGGGACGTGCCGTCGTTGCGCAATGCGGTTCGCTGATAACACGTACATTATATATTAAGGAGGGCAGCGTCAAGAAGTTCTGCATCGTCGACGCCGGCTTCACCGACCTCATCCGTCCCGCCCTCTATCAGGCCTACCACAAGATTGAGAACCTGACGAGCGACGAGCCTAAAGAGACCTACGACGTCGTAGGCCCCATCTGCGAATCCACCGACGTCTTTGCCAAGCAAATTGACCTGAACCGCTGCCATCGCGGCGACCTGCTGGCCATCCGCTCCGCTGGAGCCTACGGCGAGATCATGGCCTCGCAGTATAACTGCCGCCGACTGCCCCAGGGCTACATGAGCGACGAGCTATGATATTCTATTTCTCGGGAACAGGCAATACGGCATGGATAGCCCGCCAGCTGGCCAATGCTACGGGCGAGGCGCTGTGCTCCATCGCCGACGAACTGCGTCAGGGCAGCATGGCGTACACCCTGTCAGACGACGAGCGTCTGGGCTTCTGCTTTCCTACCCACGGCTGGCAGCCGCCAAGAATCGTCCGCGACTTCATCCGTCGTGCCACGTTCCACACCACACCGACTACCTACGTATGGGCGCTGACCACCTGTGGCGACAGCACGGGAAAGACGATGGACATCCTGAACCGCGAACTGGCCCGCAAGCAGCTGAAAGCCGAGACGCTGTTTTCCGTCATCATGCCCGAAAGCTACGTCTGCCTGCCTTTCATGTATACCGACACCGAGAGCCGTGAACGCGAGAAGATAGAACAGGCCCGCCGACAGACGGAGCACATAGCCCGCATCATACGAGACCGCCGGCGCGGCATAGCAGAACTCGACGAGGGTGCCACGCCACGCCTCTTCTCCTATGTCATCGGCCAGTACTTCAATCGTCACATGATTACCGACAAGAAGTTTACCGTCGATGCGGACGTCTGCACCCGCTGCGGCAAGTGCCGCAAGGTCTGCCCTGTCGACAATATAACAGGTACACCGCCCGAGTGGCTTCACAACGGACGGTGTACCTGTTGTCTGGCTTGCTATCACCATTGTCCGGTGCATGCCATCAACTACGGCAGCATCACCAGACGCCGCGGCCAGTACTACTTCAATAAACCCGGGGACCGAAAATAGTGGTACCGACGCGCACCATGGTACTTCCCTCCTGAACGGCTAACAGGTAGTCGTGGCTCATGCCCCACGAGCGTTCACAGAAGTAGTCGCAGTCAGCGAAATACTGCGCCTTCACCTCATCAAACAGGCTCTTGGCCAAGCGGAACTCAGAACGTATCTGTTCCTCGTCGTCCACATACGACGCCATCATCATCAATCCGCAGATGCGCACATGCTCCATCGACCGCCATTCACCAGCCGCCAGCAGCTCACGCAGCCCCTCGGGCGTCAGCCCGTACTTCGTTTCCTCCTCGGCGATATGAAGCTCCAGCAGTACGTCGATAACACGCTCACACTTAGCCGCTTGCTTGTCAATCTCCTTCAGAAGCTTTAACGAGTCCACGGCCTCTATCATCGTCACGTAGGGCGCGATATACTTCACCTTATTGGTCTGCAAATGACCGATGAAATGCCACTGGATGTCCTTGGGCAGCGTCTCGTGCTTCTGGCGCAGTTCCTGCTCGTGGCTTTCACCGAAGATGCGCTGCCCCTCGGCGTATGCCGCCTCGATGTACTCGTTGGGGTGATACTTGCTGATAGCCACCAGCTGAACCCCCTCCGGCAAGTGCCTCAGCACCTCATGCAGATTCTCCCTGACATCGGATAATTCGTAATTATTATCCATTATCAATTATCAATTATCAATTATCAATTATCAATTTTCAATTAGCGAAGCGTCAGCGTCAGCGTCTTTGCCGTACTCAAAGACATCCATCAGCGTCGTTTCGTTGACGGCAGCAATGACGTAGTCAATCATAGTCGTTCCCATGACACTCTCGATGTTACCCACGGCACCCTTCAGCGTCCCAGCCTGCACCAGGTAATTGACGTTCGAGCGCTTCTCCTTCTCCGTCTTCTCGTCGATGGTGATGAACTGGAGCTTGGCCTTGTACCAGCGGTCGGCCATCTCCTCGTCCGAGAAGAAAATCTCCTTATAGGGAGCTATCTTAATGTCCTTGATGGTGAATTCGCCGCTGATATACGACGACATCTCCTCCATGATGCGCTTCTCGGCCTCTGTGAACGAGAGGGCATCAACGACATACGATTCCGTAACTTTTTTCTGCAGACCGTCCTCCATAACCTTTTCGTAGGCAATCTTGCATTCAAACCAAATGGCTGTTCTTGATCTCATAATTATTCAATGCTTAATTTATATATCAGCCGCCTACGGCGGGAAATTGAAAGAAAATTTATCATATCTGTATGATGAATAATTTTTGAAAAATTTCCACGCGTAGCGTGCCCGTTAAAACTTCAATTCTTTATTTTTTCTTCGGCAGTTTCACTGAGCGACTGTTGGTCGAGCCCATTTCCTTTTTCTTCTTGTCGGTGACGCGCTCTATGATCTGCGAAGCTATCACCTGGGCGCGCTC
>JAEEGJ010017385.1_pt1 | contig 16283 bp, 12 predicted proteins | sample 8958761 | NCBI WGS metagenome assembly JAEEGJ01 (sample SAMN16246546, study PRJNA631951) | gut metagenome | biome: gut microbiome; feature: rumen; material: RS-attached | host: Bos | place: Iran: Karaj | collected 2018-10
TGTATTGAAAATCACATCACCCTTACCATGCTTACCGATTCCCCAACCATCGAGAATCATCAAAAGTGCCTTTTTTGCCATAATCTTATTACTATTTAAACGTACGTTTCTAATTGTGGGTGCAAAGTTACGAAAAGTCGAGAGCAAAACAAAAGAAATCATTCTTTTTTTGCCGAGACGGAGTAACTTCGCCATCTACGATGGCAAAGATACTAAATAAAAAAGAATCTTTGCAACATCAAGTTAACAAATTTATGAAACAGATAGAAGGCAAATCCTAAACTTCTAAACTCTAAATATAAAAAGGAGGCCCATTAGAGTCCAAGTTTCTCCATACCATTTGGGATACTTCTTCTAGATACTTTTACCACCTTCTTGGTCTTTTCCTTCTTATTGATGGCCTACTTTTTCTTGATGACCTTTTGCCACCAAAAGCTAAACCAACCAATGCCCCACAAATATTGAAGACTGTATTCGCAGCCTTACGAGCATCTCTACTCACCCTTTTTTCAAGATTACTTGCCATAACTTATGTGATTTGTATTAATACTCTATTTCAATCTCATCACCTTGATACTCCTCGCAATACCACTCCCATTGGCGTATTCTCTTTTCAAGTTTTAGTTTTTCGAGTGGGTTCTGGATATAGATTGCCTTTGACTTGTCATCACCATGTTTGAGCAAGCAGACATAGTAATCGTTACCATATTGATGGGCTGCTGTATATTCGTTATTCGTGAGTGAGAAAGACAAATCTGATCTTGATACAGACTTCACTTCGATATAACGCTTTCTTCCATCTGGCATGGTGCTCTCTACATCATAGCCTAAATTTTGGATACTTACGTCTTTGGCCTCATTACCTAAGAAACGTTCTATTTCCACACAGGCATTTTCAGCAGAACGCCATTTGGGGATGATTGGCTTTGATGCCTTGAATATTGGCTTTGGTGCAAATACAGAACTTGTTTCTTCCACTACATTCTCTTCTTCATCTTCGAACTGATTTGAGAAAGAACGGAGGTTTTCTGTTTCCTTGTATTCCAATCCCAACTCTTGAGTGAATGACTTAAGGCTGACATTCGATAGAGAACTATTGTTGTCATTTGTCTGCAACAGATTATTAATATCCTCTGATGTCAAATTACTCTCACTCAACGGTACAACCTCATTATCATTGCCTTTCATCAAGATACCAGACACATCTACATCATTCTTTGACAGCAACTTACTTCGATTGTATGCCTGAACGGTTTTCCCTAATAGATAGGAATAGATATATCCAGGCAGTTTCTTTACTAAAACTTTGTCTTCCAACAAATCGGCTATGTCCTGAGCAGAATAATATGATTCACTATTAGAGCCAATAAACTCCTCAACCCCATTCAGACATTCATAAACCTCTGGTGCTAAGCTTTTGGCCCTTATCAGATCAGATTCTTTCCTCAAAATGCCAACAATACTCTCCTCAAAGCCAACAGGGAAACACTGATAATCGCTTAGCTTACCTTTAGTACCATCATTAAACGATAACAACTGTCTGTTTCCCAGTTCTTCTTTTAGCAATTTCTTCAATGACATATTGATCGAACTAAACGATACGCTGTCATTTATCATCGCTAATAAATTCTTGTATATAGAACCTGGGTTGGTAAATGCTTTTTCTACCACATTAGAAATAGAAATAGCCAAAGCCTTCAAAGTAGCCTGGGTAGTTTCATCCTGACGAATGTGCTTACGAGAAGGATCTGTTGAAAAGTCACCATTCAACTTAAATGGAAATGGTGTCTTGTCGTAAGTTGGAAGGAATGTATAATAGACGGCATCTTCAGAATCACAGCCTACAAAAACCTCGTCTTCCATTTTGAATGCCACGCAATCATCAATTAATCCCCATGTCTTCTTATCAATTGTTATCTCTTGTCCCCAATCTTTACTGCGTCTCGTCACTCTCAACAGTTTGTCCTCACCCATACCAGAAGTCTCTATCTCCTTCAGATTCTTCAAGAACAGCATCAGGTCTGAACTCAGGGATTCAATCTCCTCTCTCAACACATCCTTATTCGACGACTTGAAGATAAAGATGGTGGTAAAACCATTATCTTGCAACTCATCGATAATATCTTTATAGGGTACACCATCCACTAAGAATGGTATGCGAATAGTTGGCACATGATCTTCGTCAACTCCTAATGCCTCAGCCGTCTTTGCTTTTGAGAAACTAAAAGCTGTATCATTGGAATAGATGATGATTTCCGAAGACAAGAATGATGTGCTCTTGAAACCTATTCCACGATAACCAATTGTCTCACCACGTTTCTTCTCACTGGCTCCTGAACGTGATATAGCCATCACATCAGCATCATTGAATGGCCTACCATTATTGGCGAATATTACGTTACCATTCTTTTCAGTGATATATACTCGTGAAGACCGAGCATCATCTGCATTCTGTAGCAATTCCACAATAATGCGCCCACTATAACTCTCGCTCATATACTTCTCCATCGCTGCCATATCTGCAAGAAGAGCTGGAGAATTCTTCGCTTCTTTTATGAAGGTATAATTAATATTCTGTATGGTTTCGCCTATCATATGAGGAATATAAGAATTATAGCAATATTAAATAACGCAATTAAAAAAATATCATACAGCACAATATTACATAGATAAAATAGCAATGGTACATTCTGCCCGACTCTCTTTGTCTGAAATCAAACTAATAGAATTAAAATACGCCTCCTTTACTATGTCAGTAACCTTATAGTCCATGTCAAATTCGTTAATGTGACTTCGTACAGCTTCTACATAGTATTTGGCTTCTGTTAACAGTATTCCTATCTGACTACCAGTGAATTTTTTGTTTTGAGACAGTGACTTAATCATAATTGTTACCATCTGGGGAGAGTTCATAAGGAGGATACATGCTGTTAATGCTTGCTGAAAACCAACTGTACCCTTGTCGTAAGTGTCAAATCCGCACATAGATTTCTCAAAAGCCAAAGAAACAAAGGTCTCAATATTGTCATGTATCAATATATGCTCAAATATAACTTTACAATAATCCTCTTTTGTTGTCCACCTGGCATATTTTTCTTCAAACCGACGAATAACATCATATAGAGGCAAATGAGGGTTCTCCTCCGTATTATTTTTTAAAATATAACACCACATGTCTATAGCTAAATTGCCATCGTATCCTTCAGTTTCCACTATACAATTAACAATTGCTTCACTTTTAGTTGCCCATGAATCCTTTAAAACTTCAAAAGCTTCAACTAATGATTGTTTGATAATCTCGCTATTCATAACTACAGAATTGTTTAAAATACAGTTTATTATCTATTTTGGCAAAAGTATATTAGAATTATTCTCATTCATTAACAACGTAATCAAATTCCAAACTCTAGTTATTAATTTAACAGAACAGAAACGCTCCTTGACCCACAATCAAAGCCCATATTCCAATGTCCCCTTTAGAATTCTTTCTTTATCTTTGGTTAAGATGCAATGATTAGGAATTCCTCCCGTGTGGGTTTGCTGATACTCATGTATAGCAGACATCAGTTGCTTATAAGTACCGTTTTCTCTGGCTTGCTCTATTATTCTTTTTGATTCGTTGAACAAAGCAATATTTTCATCTTTTACCTTCATTATAATAATTTGTTTTTTCTATTGTTGGCAAATTTATTAATAATTACTGACACTTGCAACTAAAAACAAGAAATAATGCAGAAATCCTTATAAAGTTCTTCAAATGTTAATGAATTTAACGTATTCGCATTGTTTTTCATTCTGATGAAACCAAAAATCCTTCAAATCCATATTGAGGTAGCGCGATGATTGGTCAATATATAAAAGTAGCCAGGTCCTTTGTTATTCTTTTAATTTCTTCTTTAGAGTTTCAACTCCATAATAGTCTAATACATAAATTGGGAAGGCACTTAATACAGCAACTTTGGGGCACTTGTGATTGATATGCTTTTCCATTTGCTTGCTGAATATCACACTTTGCAACTCTATTTGTATTGGCAGGTCGAAAACATCGTTTACCAGATAATTCATCTTGGATACATGGGCACGAATCAGTTCTTGCCATACTTCTTTTGTGTATTTGTTGATGTTGGTAAGTTGAGGCTGGCACTCTGAGGCCGAAACTTTCTTATAGTGAGGCTCCTTCAAACATGTTTCTACTTCGTCACATTCTTCCTTATATGGACAATTGGCACGTTTGCATTTGACAGTGAGTTCCTTGAAACTCTGCATGTCTTTATAGTGACGAATGGCCTCAAGCATCGGATAACTGATGTAGAGTAAACCGTTTTCGGTTTCGTTGTTGAAAAAATTAAGCATCTCTACTATCTTGTCATCATCCGCAAGCGTTGAATGAGCATCATAATCAAAGAAAAGGTAGATGTATGCAAAGCTGTCTCTGGTATAGTCACGCAAGAGTTCTGCATTCTCTTTGTTCCGCTCTTTAAGCAGTTCTACTAAATCAAAATCGGGTTCCTCTTCTTTCAACACCTTGTAGAGCTGATAAATCTCCGCATCATAGACACACTTAACAGAGATCCTTTTCCCAAGGAAATGCTGTTCAAGCATATCTACGTATATTGATTCTGCCCGAACACCCTCAAATACGAAAAGATGTAGTTCGTTATTCGACATTGAATGCTCCTGCTCTATAGATTTTCTCTATGTTATGCCCAAACCTGAGTTCCTTTTCTGTGCAGGCTTGTAGTGGTTTTATTGTATTGTCCTGCAAAATAAAATTGCAGTCTGGACGCAGCAAGTCATTAGTCATGAGATAGGTATTATGCGATGATGTAAACACCTGGCAATTGAGATTGAACAATTGCTTGCAAACCTCTAATGACAATTTGAAATGATAGAATGCATCAAACTCGTCAATGAAAACAAATGATGCGCCACTTATTTTTTTGAGCCAATAATATAATAGGTGTAAAGACCGTGTGCCTGTTGAGATTGTAGAGTCAAAAAATAAAGAGCCCGTTCCAACTTTCCAAAATAGCTGTTTGTCTGTAGATTTCTCCAAATCGAAAACATATTTCTGGCCACTTACCTTAAACAAGAAATCAGAGAAGTCGTCAATTAAATTGTTCTTAATGATAAATTCGTCTAAATTCGTTGGCGTATTTTCAAACCCCATAAATTCATTAATCCCCAAACATCTAAACCATAGCATTGCATCAACAAAGTTGCGCAATTTTATAAGATAATGATTCTTCGTAAGAGGATAAGATGTCAATAGGTAATTAACAATTGATATATTGTTGGCATTCGTTTGCAAGTTCTTCTTTGCATTGGAATTGATAGGAAATTGTTTCTCGTCCAAATCCAGATGTTGGTTCTTTCGGTTAAAAACACTTTTCCCTTCTACAATGAGTGATTCTTCAACAAGAACACCCTCAGAGTTCTTTTTATATTGATATTCAATAATCTGGTTACCGAGATTAAATGTATATTCAAATAGTACATCTAATGCAGGATCTCCACCATAAGTAAAATTTTTGTAGTACTTATCAGATTTATAATTTTGGGTAAGATGATTAACGATGTCAAATAGAGCAATTCCTAAATTGGATTTGCCAGCACCATTGGGACCATAGATGATTCCATTTTTGATAACCCCATCTTTAATGGCATAGGGGTTAAAGGTATAATTACCTGGATGAGATAAATCCCACTCAATCCTTTCCTTAAATCCTCGGAAATTTTTTACGGCAAATTTGATAAGCATATCTGTTCCCTTTTTATTACGGTGCAAATATACACATAATAATTTAATAACCGTAATTTTTTTACGGATTTATAACATTTAAGCGTAAAAAAGTAATGGTGTGGACTGCTCACGATGGGTCTGACACTTCGTAACAATAGAAAAAGGGACTCTCACGAGCCCCTTTTCTGTGCTTTATGCAGCAGATTTCAATTTACGGAATTTTCCATGGCCGATTTTCTCCACGACGCCTGCATCAATCAGTTTGGTGATACGAGTGGAGGCTGTGGCATTTGATGTGTAGCCCCAGAGATTCTTGACGTCCTGGGTGGTAAACTCCTTGGGCAATTGCTGATAATACTCATTCGTCTTGTCGTATGTGATACGAGGCTGGGCATCACGATTCTCATTGTCGAAGTAGTCTTGCCACATCAGTCCAAACAAGGCATCCTCACAAGCAAACAGCACCTCAAACATCAACGTGGCAAAGTCCAAGTGTTGACGAGTAATCTTAACCGTCATCGTCTGCTGGAAATCCTCCCACGATTTCTGCGTAGAAATCACCTGCGGGATGCAGATTGCCATCACCTTGTCCTGCATACGCTTCATCATGGTAACAGTAACCTCATCGCCCTCATTAGCTGCTTCCTCTGCGCGCTGGGCTATCAGGCTATAGACATGGGCTACCAATTTATCCAATCCCTTGATTTCACCCTGAAGGCTATTGAATCGACGAGACCACTTCTTCATCTCGTTAGCAGCCTCCATACTCTTGGGTTTCTTGCAGAGCGGACGCATCTTGAAGTTGCCTGTTGGCATGACAAACACACTCAGACGTGTGGCCAGACCGTCACCAATATTATTTGGATTCACAAAACTCTTGAGAGCTGTGCTGGTACCCGTAGCAACAATATTATAATGTACGGGCATGAGGCCATTTACACTATCCTTGTTGCTATAGTCCACACCGTTCATCTCGTTGTGGAAGCCGTGAAGCATGAAATCACGCTTCTCCTGGAAAGAGCCCGATGCCTTCACGATTGAGAGCAACTCTGATGCAAAAGTATAGAGATGATAGTAGTAGAGTGTACCATCAGCCATTTGTACTGAGGCATTCTGCATACGACGATACATCACGTTGTTGGAGGTCTTCACTGGACAATCGCGCACGATGGCGGTAGGACGTTTCAGTGCTTCCTTCTTCTGCTCCTTCTGCGAGGTCTCGCGCTCGTTGATACCTTCTTTATATTGGCGTTCCAGCTCACGGCCCTCAGCATCAGCCTCGCGCAATACCTCCATGATATACTCGTCCTGCTTGACGGCAAAACCCTTACCAGTAGCAGGGCCACCAATGGCCATAGCCATCACATTCAGACGGTGAGGATAGCCCTCCCAGTCCTGATATGAACACCTGGTAAGCAAGGTGTCGTACATACCTGCAGCGGTAATCACTCCTCCTGGCTTGATTTGGTCATCGACGATATAGGCGATAGCAGGGGCATAGCATCCCAACTGCAACTTCAACAAACGACGAGACCAGTCGCCATAAGGCAGACGATACTTGCTAAGGCCTGCAAACTCATCGATACCTGCTTTCTTCAAAGCATGATACATACGCTTAGGGATGCGCTTCTCTTCCTTGAAGGCAAGGGCAGACTTCACCGTTTGGGTGACGTTCTCGTTACGCTCGCGGACGATGTCCTGCACCCATGACTGAGCACGCAGAATGGCCTCAATCATAATGGGATCTGAGTCGCAGATGTAACGTAGATCGCTGGCCAACTCGAGCGATGTCTTATGACGCTCACCTGATTCTGGCAGATCTTGACCTATCCAGCAATCAACGATCTTCTGCATAGGCACACCCTTGTAAAGAAGCTCTGAAACCACTACCTCTTTTACTTCCGCATGCTTTTCCTTGCTATCCCCATCGCTGTTGTCCTTACGATACTGTTCACCAAAGAGCTCGTCATACTCAGGGTTCTCATAGGCGAACATGCGCTCGGCATCATAGAAAAGGATGTCGCCTGCTTGACGTGAAGGGGCGTACGACATGCGAGAAGCATCTTTTCCGCTTTTATCTGGCACAACACCTAATTGACGTGCCAGCTCGCAGGCATTCTCAATCAGATTGCCCCACTCCTTGCGAGCAATGAACACAAACTTGATACCCTCATTAGAAGAGGTAACGAACACCAGCAGCACACCCAGTTCTCGTAGTTGCTCAATTGTCCACTTCTGGAACAGCTTGCGAGGGTCTTCCTCCAGGTGATCCACGTCGAGCACGGCCAGTCCGTTCAAGTGAGCTGATTTCTGCAGGCGCCACTTGCCACGTACCATCACCTCTTTCTCTACGCCATTTTCCTCCACCTTCACTGGCTTCTCGCACTCGGCAAAGTCGTCGGCCACGAAGATAAGCCCTTCGAGCGAGTTCTTTACGCGTGAGGCTGTCTTCAGGTCGCCTTGCATGCGAGCCTTGCGAATCTGACACACCTTGCGGTAAGTCAAAGGGTTGTTAAACACTGCCTCCAGCTGCTCTGCTGCAGTAATCTGCTCTGTCTGAGCCAGGAGATTTTTCTGAATTGTAATTCTCGCCATAATTATTGCGATTAAAAATTAAACTTGACGAGGCCCATGTTGACCCCGCTGAGAACTTTTCTCATCGCAAAATTAATCATATATAAAATGGCATAAACAAAACTGAGACCCCTATCATTTGAGGTCTCAGAAGTATCATTTTTAATATCAGTCGTTCAGTCGAACTATCAGTTTTAAGCCGTTTAGAAGCCCTTTCGCATGAGTATCATCTTCAACGTCTCTGCCACTTGATACATACGTGTATAAGATGTCACCCAACGAGTGCTGGCATCTTTGGGCACCTTCAGCTCCCATTTAGTGAATGGGAAACGGTAAATATCCTGAGTGATGTTACTCAGTGTCGTCATGTCAAGTTCTGCATTCACATGATCGAATTGTAGCGATTCAATCAGTTCAATGAACTCCTTATAACGGTTTTCCCTGATATTGCATACCTGAAGATCAACAAATATTCGGAACACAGCCCACCAATGGTTCTTCTGACAAAACATCGGCAAGTCCTTTGCATCCTTCAGGTTCATCAGTTCTTCTATAGCCATCTTTGCCTTCGAGCGCATCATGAATGCATTCATAACAACTTTCTCTGTTGATTTGTCATCTGAAGCTACATTGTTTTCTTCCTCCTTATAGGGTTGGTAGGGTGTCAGTCCTTTACGTTTAAACACCTCTTCCACGTAGTCGGAAAGGGTCTGGTCTTTAGTATGGATGGAATGTAACAATGCAGGAGTTGCCCAGCGATAGGTTTCCAGACTATTGTCGGCATCCTCCATCAGTCCGAGCACAAACCGTAAAGTTATGGGGCGCTGGCCTATTGTGAATTTATCTTCCAGTTCCATCTTAGTCCTCCTTACGCTCCAGATAGTCGTTCAACTCGTTGTTCAGTCGCTCAACCAAGGGGTTCAGTATCTCCAATGCCGAACTGAAATGGAATCGGTATTTGGGATTGATTTTCAGATAAGCGCGCGCCTGATTAACATATTCCATAAAGATTTCATCCCACCTGATATGTACCCCTTTCTTGTCAGCATATGCCCAGAACGGCACCATAAACAGGATTTCAGTCAGGTCGTTTATCAAAATATCGCCACGTTCTGGATGATCCTCGTCGCAAAACGTAGTGATATGTATCTCCTGCACCTCCTTTTCAGGGAATATCAACTTGATGGCATAGTATTTCATGTCTTCAATGAAATCCTCCAAGTAGAAATCCTCATAATGGGTACGGGTGAGCCTAAAGAAAAGTGCATTAAACCTCAGATAATTCAGCGAGCGGACTTTTGAAAGACACACTGGCGTACAATCTTCCAACAATAAGTCATCAAGCACATTCCCGTTGGCAGGGGTCAGCAAAGTATAAACCTGCAAGGTATCACCTTTATCTTCAGGCATATCAATAGTAGTATTAGCTACGACGGGGTGACTATGGGTCTTGATTCCATATTCTCCTTTCTTCGTTGATGCATCTTCTACTACGGTTAGCGTGCCTATCTGCTCGTAGATCTGTCCCTGGGGAGTCACAATCAACCAGCGAGGCTCGGGCAACGGGATATAATGCGTATTTACTATTTTCATATGCATGTTGCTTTTTAGGTCGGCAAAGGTACGAAGAATTTAGCAAACTACCAAAGTTTAGAAGTTTAGATATTTAGGTTTTTATACTAAAATAGAAATTAAAATTAATTTTTTATTCTTATACCTACCAAATCCTAAACTTCTAAACATCTAAACATCTAAATACCCAATAACCTCACATCGCAAGCTGATAGTGAGAATACTGCAATCTGGCAGAGAGAATACTGCAATCTATGCGCGGGAATACTGCTCTGTTGTATTTTCTAAAAATCAAAACTCAGCTGACCATCGCCGAGGAGATTGTAGCTCTTACGATGATAGGGGGTGATGCCGAACTGCTTGATGGCCTCGCGATGCTTCTTCGTAGGATAGCCCTTATTCGAGAGCCAGTCGTATTGGGGATATTCCTCAGCCAACTGGTTCATATAGTCGTCACGATAGGTCTTGGCGAGAATCGAGGCAGCAGCGATAGCCAGATATTTGCCGTCGCCCTTGACGATGGTTGTCGAGGGTAACACCTTGCCATCTGCAGGATCCTTATAGGGCTTAAAGCGATTACCGTCTACGATGATAGCCTCTGGGCGCACCTTGAGTTGATCCAAAGCGCGATGCATCGCGAGAATAGAGGCATTGAGGATATTGATCTTGTCGATTTCCTCAGGGGTAACGATACCTACAGCCCATGCCACCGCATCGCGCTCGATGATCTCACGCAGTTGATAGCGCTTTTTCTCTGAAAGCTGTTTGGAGTCGTTCAGAAGTTCGTTCTGATAACCATCAGGGAGAATCACTGCAGCGGCATACACGCTACCAGCCAAGCAACCACGTCCAGCCTCGTCGCAGCCTGCCTCAATCTTCCCTTCGTAATAATGACCTTCCAACATTGAAAATTGAAGATTGAAGATTGAACATTAGAACATCTGAGACACACGACGGATGCCTGCCACGAGTGCATCGATTTCTTCTTTCGTGTTATAGAGGGCAAACGAGGCACGAACCGTACCATTGATACCCAGACGATCCATCAGGGGCTGGGCGCAATGATGACCTGTGCGGACGGCAATTCCCAAGCGATCGAGCAAAGTGCCCATATCCAGATGGTGAATCTCACCCACGTTGAAGCTCACTACCGCATCTTTGACAGTTGACAATTGGGGGCCGTAGATATGCATATCGGGGATAGTCATCAGCTGCTCCATGCAGTAGCGGGTGAGCTCTTGCTCATGCTGCTGGATGGCGTCGAAACCCAGCGACTCGATATATTCGATGGCTTTGGCAAGTCCGTGAGTAGCCACATAGTCAGGGGTACCTGCCTCGAACTTAAACGGCAGACGCTCGAAGGTGGTCTTCTCCCACGTCACCTTGTCGATCATCTCACCGCCACCCTGATAGGGAGGCAACTTTTCAAGCCATTCCTCTTTACCATAAAGCACACCAATGCCCGTAGGTCCGTACATCTTATGGCCGCTGAAGGCAAAGAAGTCGCAATCCATCGCCTGAACATCCACTTTGAAATGGGGTGCACTCTGAGCACCATCCACCAAGACGGGAATGCCATGTGCATGAGCTATCTTGATGATTTGTTCAACAGGATTTATCGTGCCTAGCACATTGCTGACATGCGCCACACTGATAAGCCTCGTTTTTTCAGAAATAAGCGGCTCCAGTTGATCAATACTCAGCGTTCCTTCGTCAATAAGAGGCAAGTGTTTCACTACGATGCCACGTTTCATCGCCTGAAGCTGCCAAGATACGATATTGGAGTGATGCTCCATCTCTGTGACGATGACCTCATCGCCAGCCTGCATCTGCGATTCGCAGAACGAGGAAGCCACCAGATTGATAGCTTCTGTCGTACCACGTGTAAAGATGATTTCCTCGATCTTCTTGGCATTGATGAACGCACGCACCTTCTCACGGGCAGCCTCATGGAGATCGGTAGCCTGCTGAGAGAGATAATGCACCCCGCGATGCACGTTGGCATTCACGTTGAGATACTCATCCCTCATGGCATCGAGCACCATGAGCGGCTTCTGTGTGGTAGCCGCGTTATCGAGATACACCAACGGCTTACCATACACCTCGCGAGACAAAATCGGGAAATCTGCCCGTACTTTATTGATATCGTACATATTATTACTTAACTTTCCTCTATTACCTAATCTTCTGAGGGGGCTGGCGACCATTGGGTCTTCGAGCTACTCCCATCACCATCCTTCAAGATGATATACTGGCCTGGTGTGTCCATACTGGTAGAGCTCAGATAAAGGTCTGTCACAGCATTATCCTCAATTCTGCCAGAAATAATGAAAGCCATGCCATCACCGTCAGGCACACAGATAGTGAACTCATCACCATTACCCTTGATCAGACCCTTCATGTCATTGCCAGCTTCATAACTTTCACCAGAAGCAACAATGTAGCTATTGAATGTTACCTCTCCGTTATTCTGGCCACTCAGTTTAATGATGAACTGATCAACTCCTCCAAGCTCACCCTTGGCATCGACTAAGTCTGCCGTTACCGTGAGGGGCGACATCACATATGTTCCATTCACGATAGGTGGCGCACTGCCTTCATAGACAGGCATTCCACCAGACTTCAAACCTGACATGACAGCCTCGCTGGGCCATTCCAGCGTAATGTCGGAAGATGGTGCTTCCTTATATTCAATCGCCAGCCAGATATAGTTACCTGCATCATCAATGAGAGTGGACGTCGTCTGCTGATTGACAGGAGCTATGCCTGTATTATCTGGATCAAACTGACTGTTGACGTCGTAGGTGGCGTTAGCATCCGTCTTCGAAGAGAAGCTGGTGAACTTCAAGCCCTCGGCTGCAGACACTTTTGACTCCTTATAAGCCAGGCCGTTAGTGGTCAGCGGAATGTCATTGAGTGACATAGACGCCACGTTATGGAAGGCCATGTGGATTGTGCCCACACCTGGGAATATCATATCCTGCTTGGTGGTCGCATCTGTAGCAAACTGGAGATTCTTCACTATATGATCCTTTTTGGTGATGTCGAACGACAGGGTGGCTGCCCTCTCACCAGTCACTTCGTCTTCTACATAGCCTTGGCACTCATAATGGTTATAATCCTTATATTCCTTGAGGGTCATCTTACTATTGCTATCCTCAAACTTGAACATATAATAGGCATTTCCCACAGTGTCCACGTCCTCCGTAATGGATCTCGTCATAACCTGTGCCATGAAATTGATATACTTGAAAGGACTGTCGCCACTAAGGCTTGGCTGTGGCTGCGGTGTTTGACCTGTACCAGCCTGTACAACATCAAAGATAGCACCACCCATCCTTCCGTTTTCTGTCGTGCCGTTCACAGACACAGACTCACTACGTTCCTCCGGATTGGTATTCTCGTCAACGGTAACAGTAATGGTCGTACCTTCGATAGAGGCGTGTATATAACTGGAAGTCCTGCCCAGCGTAAGGTCCTTAAGATTCGTTTTCTTGATGGTGACAGTCTTCGTGCCACCCTTAGCATCAAACTCAAGTTTCGTTGGTGACAGTTCGAGATAGGTGCTGGACTGAACGACTACTATACTGTCCTCAACAAGTATCTCACCTGACTTGGAGAGACCATAGAGGCGAACAACACCACGACGCTCTTTGACATCTTCGGGCAGTTCCTGCCAACCGATGCACACCCTATTCTCATAATCTCTCCAAGAAACCTGCTCCAGCCAATCAGCTTCAGACTTCACCTCCATGTTTGGCATATTCGGAATCACCTCAATCTTATTGTCACTGGCAGCACCCATCTCTATACCGGCTTCTATCAGTCGCTGGGCGATGTCAATGCGAGCAGGATCAAGGGTGAACTCTGTCTTGTGGTCACCATCAAGGATTTTTTGTTGGGCATATTCCACCATAGGATAGGCCGTATAGGCCACAACCTTACCCTTACCGGGATCCAGTTCGAAAACGCAACCAGAGGTGCCTTCCTGATCCCTTTTAACAGACAGCTCCTCCTTATAATAAAAGTCGCAAAGACTGTCGGCAACCAGTTCTTCATCCTCATTAAAGACTGCAAATCCGATGTACCTACCTGTAATGAGATCGTTGCTGGCGGTGGAATTCAAGCGTATACGATAAGGACGGACAGGCTCGGTCGTATCCTGTCCTGATGAAATACTTTTGAAGTTGGGCACGATACCCCGCAACGTCGTCTTCAGCAAGTCGAGTTCTGGTTCTACACTGCCCTTCCATTTCCCAAGTTCACCGGACAGAGCAAACTTGCCATATAACATGACACTGACATTGCCCAAAGAATTGAGCGTACGATAATCATCAAAGGTATCCAGCAACCTCTTGGGGAATAAGGGTGATAGTCCCAGTTCCGGGACATCATACTCCAGTTTACCACCTCCCTCCAAACGCAGTTTGACTGCCACGCCAGCGGACTTTTCTTCTGGTGATGTCTTTTTAAACGGATAGGCAACGCCCAAATTCACTTCGCCATAAGCACCCAGGGTGAAACTCCATTTGCCGTCGGTATCAGCCTCGCATTCTGTTTCATCGCTGATGACATCTGTATGATAATTGATAGAAGGATGAGGATTCAACTGATTAGTCAAGTCACGGTCGTTGTACACCAAAACCGACTTTTGGTCAGTCTTGAATTTCCTGCCATAGGTGACCGACAATGCATTAAACTGTGCGCCAAGGCATATACCAGCCCCGATTTCAGCCTTAAAGAAATCGGACAACTTCTTACCGACCTTTTTAAAAGGAATGTCCAAACTGGCACTCAGAGACCCCGTAAGTGAGGCGCTCGCACTCACATCGTCGATGACCCTCACCTTACTATCGTATTGGAATTGTCCAGTAAAGGCATCCACATACAAGAATGCACGTATCTCCCACTGTTCCTTGATACTATAATCGAGGGAACCCGTTACATTACCGCTGAAACTCACTGGTCCTAACGATCCTATCGCATAGGATCCCTGAAAGGGGATGCTTCCAGCAAGTTCGGGTATCACGATGGGCTCTTCTGTGGTATAACTCATCTCCGTACCGTCAAGAAGGCCTCTGGTGGCATTCCTGCCGTCAGTGGCGGCGGCAGCCTTAGCCACCAGACGGTCGAAAATATCAGTGATTTCCAACTCGCCAGTCATGACGGTATAGCCATCACTGCCATTGGTAACAGCGGTCACCAGACCTACGAAGCCATTGGGAATAAAGGTACTGGCATCCTTGATAAACATCTTATCACCAACCTTGGGGATTAATTCAGATGGTGTATTGGTAGCTAAACGTATCCAATTGACAGAGTCGGAGGCCACGATGTAGTCGGCTATCGACTTGTCGGGAAGGAAAACATCAACTTTATACTTTGTCTCAGGCGTAACAAAAGACACGGAATCAATTGCAGAGATAGGGATGCGATAGACACTGTCGAGGGCGTATACCTCCTGTACCACGTAATCATTCTGCTCAACGCCAAGAGTGTCAATTTTGGAATATTCTATATGGTCGATATCGCCAAAGAAGAAAGCATCGAATTGTCCGTCATTGCGGAAAATGTACAGCGCATCCTGAGCGGCCTGAGCCATCGAAGTCTGGACATAAAACAGTGACAGCAGAGCCGTCAGAAAATATATTACTGACTTCTTCATCGCTTTGTAATTTTATAGGTTAAACTACCAGTCTTTACAAGATATACTCCAAAGGGGAGCGAAGAGAGATTAAGCCTATATGTGCCGGCACGCTTCACCGCAAGTTGACGAACGAGCCGTCCGTCAAGCGAATAGACACAAACATTGGAGTTCGCCTTGACCTGAGAAACGACCAGCATTCCATCTTCAAGCGACACGTTAGTATCCTTAATATAAACTTCCTGGATTCCAGAAGGATCTAAATCCTTATAGGTAAAACGGACGACATCAGAAAGAGCAAACGTTGTGGTTGTCTTGTCCGAGACAACGATGAGATTTTTACCTTCGAAACTGACCTTCGGCTTATCGGGCAGGGCAAACTGGTGTTGGGCATTGTCCTTAGTCAGAACGATGAGCGTCGTAACAAGATCAGCGGCCCAAAGGCTTGACATCGGTGTTAAGAGCACTACTGCCAACAATAGGATCATTCTTCTTCTCATAGGTCTTAATGATTAAATGATTATATGCTTTAGACTGTCATCGGCAAAGATAGGCATTTTTCTTAAAACTTCCAAACTTTCCCTGAACTTTTTTATCATTCAATTAATTTAGACCTCAAAGACTATTACTTGCAGAGTTTACACCCATCGCATTTATTGAGTTCACCACGGAAGCGCTTCTCCACGAGGTAGTGAAGACGGTCGCGCAAAGGTTCCAGCTGCATTTTGTCAATCACCTCGTTGATAAAGG
>JAEEGJ010017386.1_pt1 | contig 16283 bp, 10 predicted proteins | sample 8958761 | NCBI WGS metagenome assembly JAEEGJ01 (sample SAMN16246546, study PRJNA631951) | gut metagenome | biome: gut microbiome; feature: rumen; material: RS-attached | host: Bos | place: Iran: Karaj | collected 2018-10
CCCATGACATCCCACACCGGCAGCAGATATCGTTCGTTCGGCGCGTCCTTCTTTTTGACCTTCATGTAGGAAAGTGAGATGCGCGTCACGACCATCTGTTCCGTCGATTCCGGATCGCCCTTTTCTGCCGGGTCGAGATAGATCGACCGGAAGATCTGCTGCTTGAAAAGCTCCCGTATCCGTTCAAACGGCAGCAGCGCAATATTTTCGTTCTCTGTTTTCACAACGTCGAACGCGTTGTACCAGGTCAGCGCCGTCACCTTGCCGTCCCGCACAAGCGCGCTTGCATATTCGGGACGGACCGGATCGTCATAGTCCGAGGAAACGCCTGCCGACTGCTTTGCCGTATCGGAGCCATGAAATGCGGAATACGGATAGCACGGGATGCCGTCAACGGTACGGACCAGCGTGACCGTGTACTCCTTCGGTGGAAATTTTTCCGGCGAAAGGTTGTAATACTTCAAAAACAGCTCTTCTTTATATGTGATCCCGGATGCAAGAAACGACGCGTCCGTCATGTCCGAAAAGAGCGTTTCGGCGACGCGCATCGCAGCCTCTTCTTTCGCATTTTCCGGCGCGCGTGCGTCGAAAGGCATCGGTGCGGTGCCTGTTTCGTCGTAAAAGTAGATGCAATCTCCTGCGATCCCCAGATAGCGGTTCGCTCCGTCCGAAACAATCGTGCGTTCGTTCGTAAAGCTGCCCGTCCACGGCTCCGATGGTCCCGGCTCCGGGAGCTCGGCGTAACTCTTCATGTGCTGCTCCATGTTGAACTCCGCGCCTTCGCGATAGCTTTCATACGGAAAATCCTCGCCGTAGATGCGGTTGTCGTAGTTGCTGATTTCCTGCGTGTATTCCTCGATCGTGCACTTTGCGCGGATCTGATCCGTAAGCGCGCGGTTGTAATTAAAGTACGGTCCGTCGCCAAGGAGCAGCTTCGTAATATGTTCACGCTCCTCGGGCGTGAAGTTTTTCACCTGCACCGTATACACCGGCACTTTGGATACGTTCGGGATCTCCAAATCCGCATTGATCTCGACCTTGAGTGTGCCGCCATAGACCTTGTCTTCAAACGTGTCCGTACAGCGCTCCGGTGCGCCAAGCGCATCCGAAAGCGTATTGATCGTCGGCGTTTCGGGCTGTTCGTCCGCAGGCGTTTCGTGCTCTGCCGAGTGTTCGTCCGCCGCGGGCTGTTCCGCTCCTGCCGAAGGCGACTGGACCGCATAGTCCGTCACTGGCTTACTCTCGATGACGTCCTCCATCGTGCCGTCGCCCTTGTTGAACACAGCCTCCTGCTCCGGCGTGGGCACGCAGGCGAGAAGCAGGGCAAGCGCGAAAAGAATAACAAGCAATCGTTTCATCACAGTTCCCTTTCAATATCCTTTCCCGAGATCGTGTACTTCATTTGCGTTTGTCATAGTAATTCTCCTTAATATCCGTTATACGGATCAATGACCGTGCCGTCGACCGCGTTGATGATCAGAATATCCGTGTCACGCGAATCGTCTCCATCGCTGTCCCGATAGGTCAGGTCCAGATAAAAGCAATAAACGGGAACCAGCAGTCCAGCGTCGATGTTGTTCTTTTCGCGAATGCGCCAGAGACCCAGCTCGATCCGCTGCACCCTTGCCTCGCAATGCTCGTATCGGGTGATGCTCTTTTCCAGAAGCATCGGCAGCTTGTTTTCCATCTCGCTTTGGATCTCGGAAAACGGCAGCAGCCGACAATTCGGTTCGATGACCTCCAGCGTTTCGATCGGCGCGCCCCAATCAAAGGCCACATCTTCGCTGTCGTCAAAGAACGCAACCATCGTCTCATAGATCCATTGCGGCGCCATCTTTTCCTCATACCAGAACAGCTTGCCGCCGAGCCCGTTTTTTGCACAGACCGGAACGCCGTTGACCAACCGTGTGTATGTGATCTGGTACCCATAGCCCAACAGCTTGTAGGTGTGACCCAGGCCTTCGACAATCCCTGCCCACCGCTTGTCCGGAATCAGACGGATTTCAAAAATCCCGAATTGATCGGAAAGGCCCATCTGTTCAAGCAGGGCGTTTGCGCGCGCCCGAATCTCGGTGGGCGTGGTATGGATATAGTCATTCGCTTCCTCCGGGATCGGGTCGCCCGGCTTCAGCATAAATTCGGGATCATTCGCAGCGTTGCTGACATGAGGCCGATCTGTGGTGCTGTAGGAGAAGAAGCCGCCGCGCGTCACCATGAACGCGCCATCGCTGTCATAGATTGTTTCCGTGTTGTCGTTGGAGTTTGACACATGGAACGATAAGCCGTATCCCGGCTCGTATGCATTCAGCTCGGTCCGGTGCGCAATGACATTGCCGTTCGCGTCCTTTACGTCGACCGTAACCAGCGTGCCGTCCGAATACAGGATGGGGACATCGTCCGGCGCGTTCTGATAGCGTTCCTGTAACGCGCGGATTTGCTCCGCCGCTTCCTCCGGCGTATACATATCGTTCACGATCTCGCCGCTTTGGATCTGCATCCAGAACTCAATTTCTCTTGCGATAACTTCCTTGGATACAACGTCCTGATCCAGAATCATTTCACGGTCGCCGACAAGCCGGTTCCAGAGGTCATAGACCTGCTCCTGCGAAAAGTCCTTCGGCACGGTGCGCACGATCGGCAGCGGTTGATCCGGCACGTTGATATCCGCATCAACGATGATCGTCACCTTGTCGGACAACCCGGAGAATTCTTCGGAAAGATGCTCCGGGATGCCATACATCGCGCGGTAATCGAGCGTCGTAAGCTCCTTTTCGCTCTCGGTGGGGTTCTGGTTTTCGACCGTGTCGGTCCCTTCTCCGCGCGCCATCTCGATCATGGCGTCCTGATTCTTTTGCCGCACAGCGTCCGTTTCCGGTGTGGGCTGACACGCAGCGAGCATGACAAGGGACAACAGTACAAGGATGATTCGTTTCATAGCTGCACCTTTCAATATCCTTTCCCGAGATCGATCGCCGTGCCGTCGAGCGCGTTGATCACGACCACGTTGTATTCCCTGAAATACCCGTTCGTGTCGCCTTTCACAACGCCGTTGCTGCGTTCCAGCGCCGCGCGCTCGTCCCGATAGAAATTCTCCCATCCGTTGTTGTACTTGTTTCGGTATTCTTCGGTGTCAACGATATCCAGATAAAAATAATACGCAGGAACATAATAGTACCCGCCGCTCTTTTTCGCGATGCGGCACAGACCGAGCTTGACCTTGTCGATCTTCACGTAGCTTCCCGGATCGCGTTCGAGCTCGTACGCCCAGTGCGCGGCAATCATATTTTTGCCTTTCGACACCGCCTCGTCAAACGACAGCAGCGTCTGATCGGCGCCTAAGATCCGCGTAATCTCCATCGGCGTCTGCCAATGCAGATACACCGGTCCTTGATCGTCGATGACCAGGAACAGCCGTTCGTAGGAGGGAATGCTGTTCGTTTCGTCGTCCATGCGGTCGCCGATCTCGCGCGAAGCGAATGCGGACGGAAAGCCGTTAATTTCGCGCATATATACAAGGCCCCAGCCCCAGTTGCGCGTGACGTTGTAATCATCCGCAAACCGCGCGGCGGCAGGACCGCAAAAGCAGAGTGAATAGTTTTCGTCGATCGCCTGCACGATCGCGTTGCCCTGTGCGATCGCGTCGCCTTTGGAAAGTGTTACGCCCCAGGGCGTGTCGATCACCGGGTTTCCGCCGAATGACGAACGGCCGAACACGCTCACGTCCGTCTGCTTGCCGTCGATCGCGATTTCAAGGATCTGGTTGCCGTAATCCTGCGTGAGTTCCAGAACCCACTGTTCGCCGTCGATTTCCGCCCGCGCCAACAATCCGTGCATGGTTCGAACGTACTCCCCGCCCGAATCCACGGTGTATTCCGTCGGTGCAAGCGGAATCGGTTTTAGATCGCTTTCGGACGGCGCGCGGTTGTACGCTTCGCTGAGCTCTTTGATGCGCTGCATCCAGTATTCGCTGTGCGCTTCATCCTCCGCGGTCGGCAAAAGGTCCTGCCAGTAGCGGATCAGTTCCGCAATTCTCTCTTTTGTATACGTTCCGTAATCGTACCAATCGATCTGCCGCTTCCCGAAAAACGCGTCCACCGCCGCATTCAGTTCTTGTTCGGAAAAAGCAGTGGGCTGCGCTTCCGCCGCGGGCACGCGATCGACGATGGGCAGAATGACCGGCGCTTCCTCCGCAACCACGCGCACACCGTTCACGTCCATGTCGGTCGACCAGTATTTCGGCGCACCGAGCCGCTCATACAGCTTGCTTTCCGTCGGCAATTCGGGATCATTCGCCGCGACGGAGACAAACACGTTCTCGTTTTCGGGAACGCCGCCCGTCCCGCCCGTTCCGACGTTCTCCGGTTCAGCAGCCTGCTGCCATTCTTTTTCATCGCCTTTGTTGACCACAAATTCCTCCTCCGGCGTCGGCACGCAGGCGAGCAGCGCAAGCGATAAAAGCAATACCAACAATCGTTTCATTTCGTTCTCCTTTCTGTGCCATTCACCGATAGAACCAGATCAGCGATCCGTCGACTGCGTTCAGGACCAGAATGACGTCATTCTGAAGCTTTACGGGATCGGATATCTCTGTTCCGTTTATCTCGATCACGTTCTGTGCCGAGCCGGTCACGCTCCAGACCGGGATGATCAGATACGCTTTGTCTGCGTTCGGTTTCCGAATCAGCCGATAACCGAGCGATACGCCAGTGATTTCGATCTCTGTCTTTCGTATTTCCTCCGGCTGCCACGCTAAATGTGCGTTCAGCGTTGCGCAAATGCTCTTTTCTATGTCCGAAAACGGCAGAAGCGTACAATCCGCTGTTTCCACGCCGTCGATCTCAAAGCTCCCGGACCAGTTGATTTCGGAGAGCGCACATTCGTCCCGGAAAAAGCAGAACCGGATCCGTTCCTGCGTAAAGCCGGTATTGTACGGTTCCTCCGCGTTGCAGTTGATCGAACGCGAAAACGGTACGTCATGAATGACGCGTCCATACCATGCGGAGATCCCGCCGACGCCCTCGCTGCTGCAGACATACGCGTATTCGTCATCCAATCCGAGCTCTTTGATCAGCCGGTCCGTGGCTTCTTTCGCGATCTGTACCGACGAAACGGGTTGATCGGATACCGCCCGGTTGTCCGTCCGGAGCCCTTCGATCGTGAACCCGTCCGCGTCCAGATACACCGTCCCGCGCAGCAGCGCGTCGCCGTTTGCATACAGACGCACCTGCGCATAGCGCTGCTTCTCAAAAACCTGTTTCAGATCGGCAACGACCGTTTCGGACGCCACCGGCGCCGCCGCATAGGAAGCGGCAAGCGCGTCCAGCTCCGCGTTCTGCGCGACAAGATAATCGCTGCGCTCCGCGTCCGTGAACTCCGGATGATTCGCGTCCATGCTGTCGATGCGGTCCCGCACCGTCTTCATTTCCGCTTCGATCTCCGCTTTTGTTTTCAGAGGAACGCCGGCTTCATCCTGCGCAGGAAGCGCGCAGACCGGACCGTTGACAAACAAAGGCAAAAAGCGATCGATGCAGTCGAGCCGAGGCCCGCTCATACGTGCGGAATAGACGTCAATCGCCGGGACGTCGGGCACGTCGACGCTCGCCTGAATCTGAATGTCCGCAACGCCGACCGAAAGCGATTCCGACCATTCCGACGGAATTGATTCCAACCCGCCATTTCCCTCGGATGAAACGTCCATGTTCTGTTTAGCCGTGCCGTCATTCTTATTCACTACAAATTCCTCCTCCGGCGTGGGGACGCAGGCGAGGAGCATTATGAGCGATAAGCAAAGAATGATAATTCGTTTCATAGTGCCACCTCACCAACCGGAACCCGTATGCACGACGGACCCGTCGACGGCGTTGATGATCAGATACTCGCCGTGCTGTCCCGGCTTATCGCGACCTTCTCTGATATCGTCCCATGTCCAATTCGGATTTGAGGTATAGCTCAGTATATCAAAGTTCACGATCCAGCACGGCATTTCATAATAATCTGAGCTGTTTTTCTCACGGATCGTAAATGTAGACAGGTACATATCGAAGATTTCAGCTTCGGCAGGACGCGGATCAACCGCGGGATCCGTCGCCCATTTATCATACGGGAAGCAGACCGAAAGCGCATTTTTGATGCGCACCCGGATCTCGTCAAACGGCAGCAGCTCCACGTTTGCATTGACCAGTCCCGCTATTTCTTTCGGTCCCTGATATTCAAGAAATTGGATCCCGTCTTCGGAAACGAACAGGATGAACCGTTCCGCTTGGATCTCTGCGTTCATAAAGAAATCGTCGCCGCTACTGTAGTACAGACTGCGCGATGCATAGACGTTGCCTGCAATCTGCGGATACCCGCCGTAGCTGCGCTTCAGAACGAGCCACCACCCGCCCGCAATGCCGCGTTCTGATGCCAAAAGTGTTGCTGTGGAAGCGTCGGAAACGGCATATCCGGTGTAGCCGAGCCGTTCCAACTCCGAAAGCGCTATGCTTTCCGCCTGTTCGCGGCTGAGGTCGGTTTCGATCCAGAGCTTATAACTGCCTTCTTTCCACCGCAAATCATCCTGATATCGGGCAAAAGAATAGATGTCCGGATTCGTTTTGCAGCCTTTTGCGATCATATACTCGGTTTTGTTAAAGGAAATCCATGCCACGTCGCCGGACGCGAGCGTAAACGACTGCGGTTTTCTGATTTCCAACCCGGAATAGTCGTTGACCGCCTGCTCGGACAGCGAAGCCGGCGCATTACGGATCTGCTCCATATACCAGTTCGTCCTCTCCTCGAGTTCTTCCGGCGTTTCATTCAGGTCCTCAACGTCCGTCCACCCATCGGGCTTGCCCGCTTTGGCCCATTCCTCGCTTTTCGCAATTCGTTCCAGATACTGCTGCAGCGCCCGTCCCCAATCCTCCTTGGTCAGAAGCGCTTCCGAAGAAGCCGTCGGCTTGTCCAGAAACTTGATCGCAACGTTTTCGACCATCTCTTTGGTGATCTCCGTTGGCCGCGTGCGATAGACGGGATACAGCCCGTCCGTTCGCACATGGATCGCCGTATTCGCGCGAACGATCAGCCGATCATTTTCAACGATCGGGTCCTCGTCCCAACGGTCGGGGAAGGTCTGACGCGCGGCGATCGAGCCGCTGTCCGGGTTCGGCGTTTCGTTCAGCTTCTGCTCCACGGTGTCGTCGCCCTTGTTGACGACAAACTCCTGCTCCGGCGTGGGCACACACGCAAGAAGCAAGGTAAGCGATAATATAACCAAAATCAGCTTTTTCATAAGATTCTCCTTTAAGACTGCTCCGTGCCGAGGAACATGAAGTTGTACTTGCGGATCGCGCGGAGAATGCCGAACATCAGCCCCGCGATCACGGCAAGGAAGATCAGATATGTCTGCCAAAGCCGCGGCAGAAGATCGTAGCCGAAGTTGTGCATGTGATACGTCGCCTGATTCAAGGGCGAGAGCCAGCCCACCGCGACGTTTGCCTTGTACATCAGCTCATCCGGCAGGTTGAACATCTTTTTGATCAGCTGCGGATTCAAAAGAAGTCCGTAGAGCGAGAAGCCGAACGCCGCAACCACGCCCGCGCTCTTGCCGCGGAGGAGCTTCATGAAGAGCATAAGCAGCGCAAGCACGAGCGTGTACAGCAGCATCAGGAGGAAAATCGTCGCAGCGCATTGGTACGGACGTGACATCTCGAGTGTTTTGACGAGCGCCGGCAGCGCGACCGCCTTGCCCGCGCCGGAATAGCCGAGGATCGCCGCCGTTTCCGACCACATATTGCCGATGAAGCTGTTCTGCATGCAGATCAGCGTCGTTGCAACGAAGATAAAGAACATATAGATGAGCGTCGCAAGGATCAGATACACAAGCTGTCCCCACGCCCAGGTCGACCGCTTCATGCGGACGAGATAGTACGGCACGCCCGCGCCTAAAAACGGAATGTCCGCAAAGAGCAGAACGAGCAAAAGCGAAATGAGAAGCACGGAGTTTGCGTCGCCGAAGGTCCACACAAACGGCTCGAACGCCTGCATCGCCGTGCCCATGTCATAGGCGAAGCTCGCCGCCTTGTCGGACAGCAGGAAGCACAGAATGAACGCAAGCGCAAACGTCAGGACGATGCGGACGTTGCCGCGCCACATGCGGAAGTTGTACCGCACGACCGCGCCGACCTGCGACAGCGTATAGAGCACGTGGTTTTCCTTCCGGATCCTTTTCGGCTTTGCGCGCTCGATGCGTTTTGCGAGCATCTTCTGCCAGAAATCCTGCGCGGCATAGTGTTTCTTCTGCCGCTTGTCGTCGCGAAGCTCCGTCTGCGCAGTCATATAAAACACGAGCTGCAAAATCAGCACGAGCATCAAAAGCGTCAGCGCCGCGCTCTTGCCCTCAAGCGGCCACGCGCCCTGCATGGTCAGATAGTTTTTCGGGTTCAGCATGAACGTCGTGCGGAAGTAGCGCTCCTGCAGAATGATCAAAACATAGTAGAAGATAAACGGCGCGGCGTACGCCAGGTACACGTTCTGCGTGAGTGACGAGCAAAGAAGCCCGACGCTTGCCCACATCGCGCCGGAAAGAAAGAACAGAAAGCAGCGCAGGACGATGTCCGGGATCTTGGATTCGACCGCGTACTCGCCGTAAACCTCCATCGGGGAAAACACAAGCATAAAGATCCCGAGCGCGGTCAAGATTCCGAGCACCAGTGCAAGCCCGCCCGAGACCGCTGCTCCGATTCCTTTGCCGAGGATATAGCGCGTGACGCTCGTGCGCGTCAGATACGGTTTTAGATAGCCGGATTTCACGTCGTCGGTAAACGCGGTCGTGTAGGGAATGGCGGCAAGGATCGGGACGGCAAACAGGATGATATCGCTTCCGAGCGCGTTCAAGAGCAGCTCACGATGATAACCGTACAGCACATGCCGTTCCTCCATGCGAAACACGGAAAGCGCGTCCGAAAACGCGCCGATCAGAAGGCACAGTACCATGCCGCCGAACGCGATCAAAAACGACCGCCCGAATATTGCTCTTTTGATGTCTCCCCAGATCTGTCTCATTCCGTTTTCCTTTCCCATGGAAAGCTGCTTTTGATTTTCAGTATCCCAAATACCGGTCGATGACGCTACCGTCAACGGCGTTGATCGTCAGGATGGACATACGCTCGAAAAAGGCCTGGCTGATCGCATTCTCGCCGGGCGTCGCATCCCAGTCATAAACCACGTAGCCGATGAAATCCCATACGGGAACCAGCCGGTATTCGTCGGAATTCGGAACCTGCACCCGCATATAGGAGAACTGAATGCTCGTGACCTTGTACGTCATATCGTATCCCGCATCGAGATAAACGCTCATGAACACCTGCCGCTTGAAGATCTCCATGATCCGTTCGAACGGAAGCAGCGGTACATTTTCGTTCTCAATGCGCGTGACCGTAAACGGACTGTTCCACTGCAGCTGAACCACTTCGCCGTTGTACAGCGTGCCGAAGATCTCCTCCTGATCCAGATTGCGGGCAAAGGGAACACCCGCCGCCTGCCGTCCGGTGTCGGAGCCGTACATGGTCACATACGGATAAACCGGAATGCCCTCGTAAACGGGCAGCAGGGAGAAAACCTTATACCCGCTTTCAAATCCAGTTTCGACGCCGTATCGCATCCGTGTCATTTCATCCGCGTCATTGATATACTGCGGGATCACACGGGCGAAGCCCAAGCCGTTCGCAAAGTCCGCGGCGTTCTGCATCCATTGCCGTTCCTCTTCGTTCCGGGAACCTCTGGGATTGTCGATCCACCCGCCGCCGACGGACGGATGACTGCCCGCACTGTAAGCAAAAACGCTGACACCGACGTTGTGCATGCTGATTCCCTTTTCGCCGCTGCTGATGCTGATCGCTTCCTTGGCGTCGTCAAAGGATCCGGTCCACGGCTGACTCGGATGGTCGTTTTCTCCGGTTGCCATTCGATAGCTCTCGGCATAGGCGTCCAGATGCTGCTGTACTTCGTTCCGGATGGCGTCGTAGTCCGCAGTCGGGCCGTACGGCTTTTGGTCCAACGCATTGAGCCATTTTTGATAGAACGCCAGATGGACTTCGGCATACGCCCGTTCGCTGTGTCCGGGACGGATATAGGGCCCGTCGCCCAAAAGGAGCTTTGTGATGCGTTCCGCCGTTTTTTCCGGCTCATAGCCGACCTGTCCGCGCAGGACCGGGACCTTTTCCACATTCGGGACCTCCACCTCGGCGTCCATCTCGATATACAGATGTCCGCCGACGGCGTTCCCGTCGAAGTTCTCCTGTACCTGTTCCGGCGCATTCAGCGAAAGGCGCAGGGTGTTCTGTTCTGCTGTCACCGCTTCCGGTTCGCCTTCCGCCTTCACAACGTTCTCCGACTGATAATCCGGAACCGGCGTCGCCGCAAGCTGCTGCTCGAGCGTGCCTTCGTTCTTATGGATCACGACTTCTTCCTCCGGCGTAGGAACGCAGGCAAGAAGCAGCGCTGCGGCAATCAGCAGAACAACCATCCGTTTCATTCTCTTTCCTCCTTCTGTATCGTACCGTATTCGGCTCAAAAAGTTGTTGCCGTTTTGTAATTGATTTGTAATGATCGGCGATATCCGGGTTGCATATCCGAAAAAACCGAACCATTGCAGACCTGCAGCGCGGCAACGAATCCAAAACAAAGGAAACGATGAAGTGAGCTGCGTCGATTTGCCCCGCCCGGGTTCCGATTGTTTTCCCAATCATTTAGACGCACGTACATGCACTTTTGTTTCCTCAATCATATAGACGCGCTTACAGGCGCTTCGGTAACGATCAGGCGGAGAAAAGCGGAGCCGCCGGAGAATTCGCATGGTATGCGATTTGGGGAGGGGCTTCTCCGGCAGCTCCAAGATTCATTTTTCCGTATCAATAGCCATAATCGTTGTGAACGATCGAACCGTCGACCGCGTTCAGAATGACGACATCGTGCTGCAGGTCCTCATCGTTCCGTTCGCGCTCGCGAATCTCCGGCTCCATGGAATGCATGCCGTCGAAGAAGACCACCCAGCAGGGCATTTCATAATAATCGTCGGAGTTCTTGACGTGCAGGGTAAAGGTCGTCAAAAGCATTTTGTAGATTTCCAGATCGATCTGCCGGTCGCCCCATTCCTCAAATGGGAAGCTGACGGAAACGGCGTTCTTTGCGATGCGCTTCACGTCCTCGAACGGCAGCAGCTCGACGCTCTCGTTCACAAGCTCCAGAATGTCCTTCGGCGAAGAATAGGAGAAATACTGAATGCCGTTTTCGTCAATCAATACCTCGATCTCCTCGTCGCTGATCGGCTTGTTCATCAAATGCCCACTGTCGTCACCTGTCCCCGGTCTTCTTGCATAGGACACGGGTGCATACGGAATGTTCGTCGAGGGGTACCCGCCGAAATTGCGGATCAGCTTAAACGTCCAGCCGCCGGTGACATAGTGATGCCTGCCGCCCGTATAGTCCAGAAGGTTCGATTCGACTGCGCTCTTCACCGCAAAGTCCGTAAAGCCGAGCCGTTCCATCTCCGAACGCAGGATCTTTTCGGCTTCCGCCCGATCCATCTTGACGTCCTTCCAGACCTTTGCGTTCGGCTCGTCGAAGCGCTTGTCATCCTCGTAATAGTAGCGATAATAGTTATAGCCGAAATTACTGCAGCCCTTCGACACGGCGACAAACTCCTTTCGCCATGAGACCGACGCCTTGCCGCCGCCTTCAAGCGTAAAACCGCTTGTCCGGTTCAGTTTCAGACCGCTGTAATCCGAAACCGGCGTCGTTTCGAGCTTTTCCGGGGCTTTTTCGATCTCTTCCATGTATTCCTTAAGCTGCGCGTCAACCTCCTCCTGCGTAATCTCCGTCTCGTCGCGGTCGACGCCGTCGTCCGGCTTGCCCGCCGCCTGCCACGCCAGCTTCGCGTTCGCCTCTTCGAGATACCGCTCCATATCGCGCTTAATGTCGTCCTTGGTCGGTTCCTGTGTGAAGACCTCCATGGGCGCCGGCAAAAGCGCGGAGACGAGCTTTGCCGCCTCCTCCGAGGAAACCTCCCTGCCGCGCGTGCGCCAGACCGGATACAGCCCGTCCGCCCGCTGCACGACGTCCGCGTGCACGGCGATCGTCAAATGATCGCTGATCTTCTCCGTATCCTCGTCCCAGCGATCCGGGAAGGTCTGCGGCGCAAGCGCAGCTGCCGCTTTCGGTTCTTCCGTTTCACCCGTCGGCGCTTCCGTCTTGTTGTCGACGCCGACCGCATCCTCGACCGGCTGTGCCGGGACCGGCGTTGCGGAGAGCTTCTGTTCCACAATATCGTCGCCCTTGTTGATCACGAAATCGTGATCCGGCGTCGGCTGGCATGCCGCCAGCAACAGCAGCATCAGCAAAGCCGCAATGATTCGTTTCATTTGTTACGCCTCCTTATGGTTTCTGTTTTCATGCTACCATGCAAATGCGTACAAATTGCAACAGAGTTGTAATCGACTTGTAAGAGAGTTGTAAGAGAGTTGTAAAAATGTTGACTTAAGGTTGATCCGGTCGGAAAAACTGCCATTCGCCGTTCAGAAGCAGTGCGATCCCGTCGTCCAGAAGGACGAAGGGCGCGTTCTTGCAGGGAATATTCGCTTCATTGTTTTCGGCGGGCAGCGCCGTGGAGGGGACGACGCTTTTGATCCTTCCCGCATACTCGCTTTCATCCGGCGTGCGGTAAAAGGCATGTCCGGACCGGTAATAGACGGTATCGTACGCCTTGACCGCCGGCTGCACGGCGGTCGGTTCGGCGGCGGACAATATGCACGCAGTCATTAAAAGCAGCAAAAAACAAGCAATGATTCGTTTCATGGTTTCTCTCCCTTTTCCATTTTCTACCTATAAAGACGTTTGAAATCGCAAATACGTGACATCCATTTTGCTTTTTTGCAAAAATCCCGCACCGATCCATTCGATGCGGGATAAAATACATATGTTTGCTCAATACCCCTGCTGCGGATCGATGACGCTGCCGTCGACCGCGTTCAGGATCAGGATCGGCAGAAACTCCGTGCCGCGAAGTCCGTTCAGCGAGCCGTAAAAGCACCACACCGGCGCAAGAATACCGCGCGTATAGGAATCTTTGTCGAAAATGCGCCACAGGCACAGCCGCACCTCTTTAACTTCGATCTGATAATCCGAATCCATGCCGAAGTTTGCGTAAACCACGGGCATCATTTTTTCAAAGATTTCCTGAATTTGAGAGAACGGAAGCAGCGCTGCCTGATCGGTGATGATCGACTCTACCTCCAGAGGCCCGGTCCAATGTACAGCCTGAATGCCTTCATCGTCCACGGTCACCTCAAGCACCTCATAATACCACTGCGGTCCGTATCCACTGTCGTCTACCTTTACCTGGCTGGCGCCGAAAAAACTCTCCACCGGCACGCCCGCCACCTTCCGAAGGAAGCGAACCGCGTACGCCTGATGCTCCGAATGTGCACGCTGCTCCTCCAGATAGTCTGCGGGGACCCATTCGGGATACAGCGGCTGCCGATTCGTCAGCAGGTAAACGCCGTCCACCGCCATATTCTCCACGCCGCACTGCGTTATCAACGTCTCCGCCTGACGTCGCGCCTCGGCGGGGGTCACGGAAAGCAGCAGCGTTTCCGGCTCGTTCCATCCGTGGATCGTGATATCGGGGAATACCGCCGGCTCATCGCTTTCGCTCTCCTTTGTCACGTCCAGCAGCACATTTCCGCCCGCCCATGTCCCCAAATGGACGTCGCTTTGGCGATAATACAGCAGGCTGGATCCGCTTGACGGGATAAAGCCTTGCACGTTGCCGTTCTCATCGGTAAAAGTGTAGCTGCCGTTGTCCGCGTAGTCGGCGTCGTTCTTCACCCGGAAGCTGCATTTCACCTTTTCAAATGGCGCACTGACCGCAGCGAAGCCCGTGGCTGTACCCCGATACTTCCCCATGAAGTTCATCTCATACGACTGCAGTGTGCCGTCAATTGGAACCAAAGTCACTTCCTCCGGCGCGTTCTGATACTCCTGCTGCAAATCGCTGATGATCTCGCGACAAGTGCACACTTCGCGGTCCTCGTCACCTTTTCCCTGCATCAGCAGTTCGTTCAGCCGATCCTGCTGCTCTTTGATTTGCTTTTCGATCGCCCATTTAGGGGTGTCATTGGGCATATCATACATCTCTTTTCCCGCAGTGAGCGTCCGGAAAAAGGCGTAGACCTGCTCCTGACTGAACCGCGCCGCCTGCACGTACGCAAGCGGAAGTCGGTCTGTCTCCGGCAGTATTACCCGCGCTTCGCCCTGCACGACCACGCGCGCGGTCTCGCTTTTGAGATCGACCGAATAAACCTTCGGTGCGCCGAGCGTGTCATACAGAGTTTCGCCCGTCGGCGCAGGTACACTCGTTTCCTTTGCTTTCTCGATCATCGCCTCATTGTCCTTTCCGATCACCACCGGCTCGTCCGGCGTGGGCTGACAGGCGCAGAGAAGCAAAAGAGATGTAAGCAGGATGATACAAATATGTTTTTTCATATGTGTGTCCTCCCATCAATAGCCGAGCAGCGGATCAATGATCGTACCGTCGATTGCGTTGATGCAGAGCAGCGGCAGATAACCGCATGGAGCGCCGTATCCGCCACAGGCATGATTATTCAGCGTACTGCCGTCATAACATGTGCTTAGATCGCTTCCCCAGAAAGTCCATGTCGGCACCAAAAGCCCATATTGCAGATTATCCCGCTCGGCAATGCGTTGTAATCTCAGTTCGATCCGATCGATGCGATAAGTGAGATTCTCGATCTGGTCGGAGTTGACGACCTCCTCTTCATGAATGATCGGCAGCATCTTCCTCGCGATGCCCATGATATCGGAGAACGGCAGCAGCGCGGCGTCATCCACCAGCGTTTCCGTGATCTCGATCGGTGCAGCATAGGCGAAGCTGCATACGCCGTCGTCACTGATCGTGACATTCAACTGTTCGTATCTCCAGCTCGGCGCATACTCTGTTTCACTGTGAATCGATGCGGATGCAAAATTGGAAGGCATACAAACCGGGATTTCACGGAATACACGGCAGAAGCGGATCTCGTAAACATACTGATACACATAATCTACCGGTAGTTGCCTGTTGATATTATATCCCTCGCGTCCTTCACTGCGCACTTCCTCCTGCAAGAGATACACGCGATCCACCGCCATATCGCAAAGACCGATTTCGGCGACCAGTTTTTCGGCTTCTGCCTGCGCTTCAACCGGCGTCTTTTTGAGATTCGTCCCGATTGGAACCGTCCTTTGTCCGGTCACGTCGGCATAGCGCCAGTACGAACCGGAAACCGTTTTCGGAATTCGTCTCTGGTTCGAATAATACACGCTGCTTTCGATCGATTGGACAATCTGCCCGTTCTGCTCTACCCGACTGTCCGGGCGGAAAATGAAATCAACCTCCTCATCCGTTGTATAGACGCCCCACGCCAGATAAAACGGTGTCTTTTCCCAATCGACATCCGATAGGTTTCTGACCGGATTCTCCGCCTTTTCTTTGGCGGTTTTCCACCGCGCCTTCAATTCTTTGATCAGGGATTTGAAGTGTCGGACCTCTTGTTTCCGTTCTTCTTCAGTCGCTTCAATTAAATCGGGAATGTTGTTGTCTACCTGATACTGATAGTATTCGATCTGTTTTTCCAGGTTTTCCTTGGTCTCCAATTCATCATACGTGTAAAAGTCCTCGCCCTTGCACAGGACGTCAAAGTACGGCTGCGCTTTCTCAGCATTGAATTCGTCCGGCTTTACCCGCACAATCGGCATCCGTCCGTCGGGACGGATCACATCGGCGTCGACGATGACCTTGAACGCCTCCGTTCTGCCGGTAAACGAATCGGTCACATGCTCTCTGCTCGGCGATTGCGCGGTCTGCGGCGTTTCCGTCGGTGCATACAGTTCGGGCGTACTGCCCGCAAGCGTTACGGTATCCGCAACCGGCGTTTCCTTCGCCTTTTCGATCATCTGATCAAAATCCTTTTGGATTACAATCTCTTTTTCCGGCGTCGGCTGACAGGCGCATAGCAGCAGAAGAGACGCAAGCAGAATTATAATAATATGCTTTTTCATGGCAATTCTCCTTTCTGCGCCGGTCACTGTCTGGCAATGATACTGCCGTCAATGGCGTTGATCGTCAGATAGCAATATGATTCGTCCGAGCCTATACTCTCTTTCGCATGCGGTGTGTCGTTAAACCAAGGCGATTCGCCCATAAAGTTCCAGCAGGGGACAAGCAAACCGCCGCCGTTCTGTCCCGGGAT
>JAEEGJ010017390.1_pt1 | contig 16281 bp, 13 predicted proteins | sample 8958761 | NCBI WGS metagenome assembly JAEEGJ01 (sample SAMN16246546, study PRJNA631951) | gut metagenome | biome: gut microbiome; feature: rumen; material: RS-attached | host: Bos | place: Iran: Karaj | collected 2018-10
ATGTGAAGTTGTATTTGTAATATTGTTAGTATTGTGGTAATATACTTGATCCTTGTGACTGTAATTTGAGACAGTCAATAGGGTATTATTTGTATACACTTTAGGGAATTGGCTTTATTGGGTTAGAACAGGTATCATCAGATGACTATATAAATCGAAAAACAATTATTAAACAGTCATTAGAAAAACAACTCACACCTTTTAAAAAGTATATATATGAGAAAACAACAACTGAATTTGGAGGGATATCATGAATATTACTAATCCCGATATTGTTGTTAGAAATATTAGAACAAAAAACAAAACAAGAAAAATTACAACATATCGTCCAAATGATCGTTGCTGGATTTCATAATAAAAATTCACTTGCGTTATGAACACTCCGACCATCGGGCTTATCGCAGAAAATGCGGTAAGCCCTTTATTTATGCGGTTTTCCCGGATGTCGACAAAGATATGCCCGGATATGCCTTGATACGGAAAAATGTATTTATTTGGCCAAATGTATTTATTTTTGTATTTATTTTTAATGGAATTTGACACTTAAAAATTAACGGCTTGCTTTTTTGTACTGTTTTGCTTTTTAAGTATAATTCGCCAAACTTACGCTCTATGCCAACCTTGCGGCTTGCGATTGAGGTGAAGCATACGGTTTACTTCTTTTGGCAGCGTTTTTGAGTAACGAAACCGGAGGTCATTTGATTTTTGGTAAATTGAAAAGACATGGTTTCTTCCTTTTAGCAGGGTTGATGAGTGCCTAAACCAGAAAGCTTGCATTTTTTGACAAAGTGAAACACCTGCGTAACATTTAGCCAAGAAGCCGAATTCTAACGGTGATATTTTAAAAGACTTTATAGTAAACTCGCAAAAAGTCTGTAAACACCCGTTTTAATTGGCTTTTTAAAAATCAAAAATTGTTAACATAACAATAATGAAGGGGGGTGATAATTATGAAGAATCGTTTTGAAAAAGTCGTACTCGATAAAAAAACCGGCGAAATCATACGCGAGGATTTTTTGCGAAAAAATGGCGCAGTTGAAAAGGCGTACGTAAAAATTCATAAAAAAACAATTTCTAAGATTATTAATGATATTTCGGGGCGAAATGTCAAATTGAAAATGCTTGCTACAATAATTAGAAATATGAACGAAAAAAACTTTTTGCCGTTCGGAATGAATACATTAACTAAATATTTTCTAAATAAACATACCGAAAAAAATGTTTATGATTCTGTCGATTTTTTGATACAAAAAAATTTCATCAAAGAAATTAGCGGTAGTGAAATGATGGTTAATCCTGAGTTTTTGTGCTTTGGCAGTAGCGAAAAATACATCAATACTCATTTTATATATCAGAACGTTAAAAAAGAAAAAACTCGAGCCGGTGGTAGAAAAATCAGGGGAATAGATGAAATGTGCAAAATCTTTTCTTTTGACACCTCGGACGGTAATGGCAACCAGCCCATATTTGACGTACATTACGCCAAAATCAAAGAATTATTCTTCAAACTCTTGGAGGAAGTCGGAAGTAAAAAGGCTATCATTCTGGCTGCTCTTTTAAGGAGTATAAAGGATGATGAAACGATAATCTTCTTGAAATGTTGCTTGCTAATCGATTTACTATCCATTGCGGCGGAATGTCTGACCCGTTTCAACCTTGCGAGAGTATTTATAAAATCACATCGGAATTTATAGATTTGACTAATGAATATGGCTTGCCGGTACTGTTTAGCACTAAAAGCAATACAGTATATGGCGCTAATATTAACCCAAAATTTCATAGTTTTCAATTATCAGTTTCAAATATTGGTGACAATAAAACTTTTGAGCCAAACGTTCCGCCCTTTGAGCAACGGCTAAAGTTTTACAAAGAATTAAAAGCGCGTGGATTTAAGGTCGGCATAAGAATACAGCCATTTATTCCGGGAGTGACAGAGCCGGGAATAATTGACTGTTTTAAAGACGCAGATCTGGTGACGATTGAATCAATTAAGCTGGTTCCGCAATGTCCGGAAAGGCGGGAAGAACTTCGCAAGCTTATAGGTTTAAAAAAAGAAGACTTTTACTATTTTGGTCTTGAAAACTTAAAACCAGAACTCAAAATCAAATATTATGAGCCTTTTATTGAAAAATTGAAGCGATATGGCATACCTTTTTCAATCGCAGATAACGATTTGCGAAGTATTGGCACTGAAAAATGCTGTTGCGGCGATGCGTTAGTATGCAAAAGCACGTCTTTTAACACTACCGCCATGCTGAACAGTGCCGGTCGCGGTTATTCAGTTGACGATGTCCTGAATTCGGCGCGGAATGACGGAATAATTGTCTGTAAATACAAAGGCTTATTTGCTTCAAACCGGCAGAAAAATGTGTCGACAGTCGGTGATTTCATAAGAAATAATTTTGCAAATCAACGCAATCCGATGTGTCAGGAAATCCAATTTTTCCCGACCTAAAATACTACTAAAATCCAATTGTAAATATTAAATCGGTTTTAGTAGTAAAAAACATGTCAAATTACCTTTAAACAAAGGACTATTAACGTTGAAAGAGGGTTTGCAATGTCCGGTGCAGAGACACCTTATAGGTTTTAAACAATCTGTGCGCGCCGGACATGTGTTTGAAAATGAAAAAGAAGGGAGGGAGAGAACACATGAGTAAAAATCTTTCAGACGAGGAAAAAGCAACATCGCTTGTCGAATTGACATACGGTTTTTTTGAACTTACGAAAAAGTATGTGCCGGATTTCACGGGCGATAACAAAACTTACGATTATGCCAATTCGTTTTTCGGCAAAAACGGGACTTATATTTCAATGAAATTTAATATGAGTATTGAAAATTTTGCTATTACAAAAACAAGCAAGATTCCGAAGAGAATTGCTAATAAATAATGGAGGTGGTATGGCGTTGGAAAAGAGATACGGCAATGATATAAATTATGTTAATACATCGTGCGGCGGCAAAGAAAGTATATGGGCTGTAAATACAGTGGAAGAAAATGTTAATGCATATAATCCGGACTTTGTTATTTATGGTTTCGGAATGAACGACTCTCTTATTGTGGGAAACCATAATTGCAAGGCAGATATAACATACTTTTTTGTAAGCATTTAGCTATAATAAAACTACCATCAAAGGAATATTCGCAGAATACAAGTTCTGCATGTCCGGCGCATTATCACCTGCGGGTGTTGGTGAGACATTGTGCGCCGGACATGCTTTTTTGAAGAAAATCCGGAAAACAACAACTTGAAAACGTTTTATTTTCGCTCTGCTTTTCTGTTTGTAAAAAGCTGTAATGAGTATTTTAGGGGTATAAAACACATAAAAATTAAAATTATTGAGGGATTTTTTGTAAATCGGGGCAATAGATAGCTTGAAATATTAAAAATATGTTCTATAATTTCTTTTTATTTCAAAAAAAGACACAAAACTGGTATACTTATAACCTGAAAGGATTTATAATGAATTTTGTGAAATTTCACTTAATTTTTATTTCGATTGTATTTTAATGTTTTTTGGGGGAGAAAAGATATGCAAAGGGCAAGACAAATAATATCGCTGGTGTGCTCGGCGCTTTTTGTGCTGAGTTGTATTGCCATGCCCGTACTTGCCGAAAGCGCACCGGCGGTAAGTATGCATTCAAGCTATGACGAATACCGTGAAACAAACTCCGCTTTCCCGTTCGGAGAAAAACGCACGTTTTCTTACGGCGAGCTAACCGAAAAATCCGAAAACTCCGAAATAAAAGAGGATATAAACTCCACAGGCACCGGCGGCGTAATAATCCCGGACGATGGCTTTGCCTCGTGGAAATTCACCGCCGAAGCGGACGCCTCATACATAATAAGCGTAAAATATATGTCGACGGAGGCGTCGGGAGGAAACCTCGAAACAGAGCTTAATATCGACGGTAAAATACCGTTTTCCGAGGTATCCATAGTTTCATTTGAGAGGTGCTATGAGCAGGAAAGCGGCGAGTTTAAGAAGAACAGCGCCGGCAACGAAATAAAGCCGGAGGTAAAAGAGGTATTCGTCTGGCGCGAAAAGGAAATAACCGATTCGTCGGGGTATAAAACCGAGCCGTTCGTGTTTGATTTTACAGCAGGCGAGCACGAGATAACCTTCAAAGGTTCAAGAGGTAGAATCGCAATAAGCGAAATAACCCTCTGCGCGCCCGAAAAGATAAAAACGTATAAGGAATACTGTGAGGAGATAAGTAAATATCCCGACGCAAAGGGCGGGGATATAGAAATAGAAGCCGAGCATTTAAGGTATAAAAACTCGGTAACGATACTGCCCGGCACGGACAGGATGTCCGCGGCGACCACGCCGCAGTCCGCCTCGGCGCTGCTTCTTAACTGTATGGGCGGAAGCAACTGGAAAAGCATAGGCAACAGCGCGACGTGGGAATTCAGCGTAAAGGAATCGGGCGTATATAAAATATCGACAAGATTCCTGCAGAACACAAAAGACGGTATATTCACCTGCCGTAAGCTGTACATCGACGGCAATGTGCCCTTCGAGGAAGCCAAGTCGATAAGATTCAACTATTCCTCAAACTGGCAGACCGAAAAGCTTGGTCGCGACGATTACGCTTTCAGATTTTATCTTGAAAAGGGCAAACACACAATAACGCTTGAAGCGACCGCCGGAGAGGTCGCGGATATAATAAACACGGTTTCGGCGTCGGTTACGGAGCTTAACCGTATAAACAGAAGAATAAAACTCATAACGGGAAACAAGGTAGACGTAAACCGCGACTATAACTTCAAAGCCCTTATCCCCGAAGAAATAAAGCAAATGGCGAAGATAAAGGCCGATTTGCAGAACAGCGTGGATTATATAAACAGTCAGGCGGGCGGAAACGGCAGCTTTGTATCGGTTATACAGAAGGTAATATTCCAGCTGGATAAGATGTCGTCAAACCCCCGGCTCATACCCAAATACTTAACCCAGTTCCGGTCAAACCTCGGCGCTATGGGCGAGTGGCTGCTCTCTGCTACCGAACAGCCGCTTAAACTGGATAAGATATATATCCTGCCGGCGGGCAGCGGTACGCCGAAAGCAAACGCCCCGTTCTTCAAGGAGCTCGGCTTCGGAATAAAGAGCTTTCTTATCTCGTTTACCACCGATTACAGTACGATAGGCGCGCAGGGCGAAGGCGGAGCGAGAGAGGAAATAACCGTCTGGGTGCAGACCGGCAGAGACCAGGGACAGGTAATAAGGGAGCTTGCCGATTCCTCATTCGTAAAACAGCATAATATAAACGTGAAAATACAGGTCGTGTCCTCGGGACTTTTGCAGTCGGTACTCGCGGGAATATCTCCCGACGTGGTGACAAGCTGCGCCGAAACACTGCCGCTTGAATACGCCCTGCGAAACGCGGTGCAGGACCTGACGGAATTTGACGATTTTAAGGAGGTATTCTCGAGGTTTTCCGACGCCGCGATAAAGCCGGCGCGATTCCGCGGTCACGTATACGGAATGCCGCAAACATACTCATATCTTATGATGTTCTACCGCACGGATATATTCGAGGAGTTCGGATATACCGTACCGAAGACGTGGGACGATCTTAAAAACATGATACCGTCGCTTCAAAGGAACGGTATGGAAGTGGGAATGCCGCATACGCTCGACGTGTATACGACCTTCCTTTACCAGAACGGCGGCAAGCTTTATAAGGGCGACGGCGTAAAGACAAACCTTTCGGATTATACGTCAATAACGTCGTTTGCCAATATGACCGAGTTCTTTACGCTTTATAACTGCCCGGTCACATATAACTTTGCAAACAGATTCAGGAGCGGCGAAATGCCGGTGGCGCTGGCGCCTTACAGCGAGTATAACCAGCTCACCGCTTTTGCGCCCGAAATAAAGGGTATGTGGAAAATGGTGCCCATCCCGGGAACAAAACAGGAAGACGGCAGTATAAACAACGTTTCGGTCGGCAACTCCTCCTTTACGGTAATAATGCGTTCAAGCAAGCATAAAGAGGCGTCCTGGGAGTTCCTTAAATGGTTTATGAGCACCGATACGCAGAGCAGTTACGCGATACGTATGGAAAGTATACTCGGCACCTGCGCGAAGGTCGATTCGGCGAACGTCGAGGCGCTCGGCAAAATGACGTGGAGCAGCAGCGAGTATAAGGAGCTGTTTAAGCAAATGGAAAACGTCGAAAGCGTACCGCAGGTTCCCGGCAGTTACTATCTGTCGAGAATAATCACCTTTGCTTTCAACAGAGTATATAACAACAACGAAAACCCGAAAGAGGTTTTGCGTGATTATATAAAGGAATTAAACGATGAGCTTACGCGCAAGCGCGCGGAATTCGGGCTGGAGGATTAGGCGTATGAAGAACAAGTCAAAATACTCCGCCTGGCAGCGTATGAAGCGAAGCAAAATATCCTATCTGTATATAGCGCCGTATATGATACTGTTCTTTACGTTTACGGTGCTTCCGGTGCTTATAGCGATGTTCTTGAGCTTCACTTCGTTCAACGTACTCGAAATGCCGAAGTTTATCGGCTTCGATAACTATACCCGCCTGTTTCTTAACGACTCGGTGTTCATAAAGGGCGTAAAGAACACCATTGTACTGGCGCTCTTTATAGGACCGGGCGGATACATAATGAGTTTAATCAGCGCGTGGTTCATAAACGAGCTTACCCCGAGGGTAAGAGCGATACTTACGCTTGTTTTCTACGCGCCGTCGATATCCGGCAACGCGTATCTTATATGGTCGGTAGCGTTCAGCGGCGACGATTACGGATATATAAACAGTCTTTTGACCAGACTGGGCTTTATAAGCGAACCGATACAGTTTTTCCAGAATAAAGACTACATAGTTCCGCTTATTATCCTTATATCGCTGTGGAACAGCTTCGGCACGGGCTTTCTTTCGATGATAGCGGCGTTCCAGGGCGTAGACAGGACGTATTACGAGGCGGGCGCGCTTGACGGAATAAGAAACCGCTGGCAGGAGCTGTGGTTCATCACGATGCCGATGATGAAGCCGCAGATGATGTTCAGCGCGGTAATGAGTATAACGGGCGCGTTCAACGTGGGCGCGATAGTCACGGCGTTCTGCGGTTATCCGTCTACCGATTACGTCGCGCATACAATAATGAATCACCTTGAAGACTACGGCGGTATCCGTTTTGAGATGGGCTACGCTTCGGCGATAGCCGTGTTCCTGTTCGTAATGATGATAGGAGCAAACAGTCTCTTTAAGAAACTGCTGTCCTCTGTCGGTAAGTAAGGGGGAGGGGCGTAATATGGAAAAGAAAAAACACGTTCGTCATAAAAAGCTCCGCCTCAACCGTTCCGCGGGAGGAAATATAGCGATAAACATACTGCTCTGCCTTATGGGCGTATTTATGGTACTGCCTATGGTATACGCCGTATCGAACTCCTTAAAGCCGCTTAACGAGTTGTGGATATACCCGCCGAAGTTTTTTGTGGAAAATCCGACTTTTTCAAATTTCAAGAATCTGTTTAATATGATGAACGACAGCTGGGTGCCGTTTTCAAGATACGTTGCCAACACCGTGTTCATTTCGGTAGTAGGTACGCTCGGTCACGTTTTTCTGTCCTCGCTATGCGCGTACGCGCTTGCGAAGCACGATTTCCCCGGCAAGAACATACTGTTCAAAATGGTAGTGTTCTCGCTTATGTTCTCAACGGTTGTGACCGCGGTGCCGAACTTCCTTATAATGGCTAAACTGCGCCTTATAGACACCCACTGGTCGATAATACTGCCGGCGTTTTCCTCGTCACTCGGACTGTATCTTATGAAGCAGTTTATGGAGGCGAACATACCCGATACCCTAATAGAGGCGGCGCATATAGACGGCGCGAAAGAGGGAACGGTATTTTTCAGAATAGTTATGCCGCTTGTAAAGCCGGCGTGGCTGACTCTCATGATATTCTCGTTCCAGGGTCTCTGGGGAGCCACGGCGACCTCGACGATACGAAGCGAGGAATTAAAGACGTTAAACTACGCGCTTTCCCAGGTGGTGGCGGGCGGCGTAGCCCGTCAGGGCGCGAGCGCGGCGGCGTCGGTCATAATGATGATAGTGCCTATCCTCGTGTTCATAACCACACAGAGCAATATCGTCGAGACTGTCGCCACGTCCGGCATGAAGGATTAGGGGGCGCGGTATGAAAAGATTTGCTTTAATACTTATAGCCGCCGTCCTTACGTTTTCGGCCTTCGCGTTTTGTGTAAGCGCCGAAACGCCTTATGAGACGTATACCTATTCCTATTCTGGAAAGGCGCAGATTTCTCCCGCGGCGTATGAGCCGAAGGCAAAGACGTACGACTTCGGGGATATAGGTATCCTCAAATCGCCCAACGATATATTTTACGATAAAGCAAGCGAAAAAGTCTTTATAGCCGATACCGGAAACAACCGTATAGTAGTAACGGATAAGGACCTGAAAGTAGTAAAGGTAATAAGTGAATTTGAGGTAAACGGCGCCGCACAGACCTTTAACCAGCCGTACGGCGTTTTCGTAAACGGCAAGGGCAACCTGTACGTTGCGGACACCGCGAACGCGAGAATAGTTATATTCGATAAAGACTTAAACTTTCTTAAAATACTCCCGCCGATATCGGCGGATATACTGCCGGAGGGCTTTACCTACAGCCCGAAAGCGGTGGCGACGGATAACGCGGATAACGTATATGTGGTATCGATGAATACCAACATGGGTATAATCTCGCTTGACCCGGACGGTAACTTCGAGGGCTTTTTCGGTGCGCAGGAGGCAAACGTAAACCCGTTTACCGCGCTCTGGAAGAACTTTATGAGCGAGGAACAGCTCGAACGCAGTGAAGCGAACGTATCGGTTGAGTATTCAAACCTCACGATAGATGAGAAGGGCTTTGTATACGTCACCTGCGCGGATATAGACCGGTTTAAGCTGTACTCCGCCGTCAAGGCGAGAGACCCGGGAAGCGCGCACGCGCCGCTTAAAAAGCTGAACCCGGCAGGCACCGACGTGCTGGTGAGAAACGGCTTTTTCCCGCCTGTCGGCGATATTAACTTTGAGGCGTATAAGGACGATCCCGCCCCGTCCAGGATAGACGGCGTGGAGCTGCTGGAAAACGGAATGTACGCTCTGCTCGATACTTTGCATAACAAGGTGTTCGTATACGATTCGAGCGGCAACCTGCTTTACGCGTTCGGCGGCAAAGGCGAGGCGGCGGGACTGTATAACAGCCTTGTATCCTTTACGTGGAACGACGGGAAGTTCTATATGCTCGATTCGTTCGACGGCTCGGTAACGGTGCTTGACCGGACGAAGTACGGTGAGCTGATAGACGAGGTAATCGGTTACCAGGAGACCATGCAGTACGAAAAGGCGGACGCGCTCTGGCAGACCATAATAGCCGAAAACAACAACTTCGACATGGCGTACCTGGGGCTCGGCAAAATAGCCCTCGAAAACGGCGAATACAAGGAAGCCATGCGATATTTCAAGCTCATAGGGGATAAGGTCTATTACGAAAAAGCGTACAGACTTTACCGTGAGGGCATACTGCAAAAAGCGGGATTTGTTACCTTTATAGTAATAATCGGTGTAATCGTGCTTCTTGTGTTTGTTTTCAGAAGGATAAGCATACATAACGAAAAGCTGACCGAAAACCCGCATACCGGAAAGTTCACGGATGAAATACTTTTCGGCTTTTACGTAATGCGCCACCCGTTCGCGGGGCACTGGGCGCTTAAAGCGGAAAAGCGGGGCAGCGTACGCGCGGCTGTCTTCTGGATGGCGCTTTCTGGTATAAGCGCGGTATTCGCTTCGCTCGGCGCCTGTTATCTGCAAAAAAGCGAGGGCGCGTCGGTAGTATCCGCGCTTTCGAACACGGTATTTCCGCTGCTTCTCTTAATAGTTTCAAATATGTGCTTTACAACGCTTATGGACGGCAAGGGCAGCTTTAAGAACGTATACGTCGCGGTGTTCTATTCAACCGTGCCGTACGCGGTATTCACGATACCCATGACGCTGATAAGCTATGTGCTTGTTTCGGATGAGCTGAGTATACTTAACCTCTTTACGTCGGCAATAATCGCGTGGGTACTGCTTCTTGTGTTCTGCGGGCTTATGACGGTGCACGATTATTCGTTCGGCAAGAACATAGCGGTAAGCATTCTTACCGTTCTCGGTATCGCCTTTATGCTCTTTATAATGATGATATTCATAAGTCTTACCGGCAAGGTAATATCGCTTGTTACGAGCATTATTACCGAAGTGTCGTACCGTTCGTAAAGGGGGTAAGAGTATGAAGAAAAAAGCAATATACGCGGTCACAGCGGCAGTGCTTGTTTTAGCCATAGTGTTATCCCTTGTTGTATTCCGCGGTCCGAAGAACGACCCCGTTCCCCCGGTGGAAAGGGAAAAGTTTGAATTCGGCGAACTCGTTTCAGAGACCGAGGGAAATACGAACATCGCCGAGCTTAAATTCGCAAGCGAAGAAGAAATGGTTTCTTCAATGACGCCCGCCTGCAAAAACGGAAAGTATGAGCTTTACTATTCGCCGGATAATATGACGGTTGCGCTTAAAGACGCGCAGACGGGCAAATATATGCTTTCAAACCCGTATAACGCGGCGCTTGACAGCAACTATTCGGGCGCGATAGGGCAGAAGCTCGCTTCGCAGATAGTTATATCCTATCTTGAAAACGAAACCAAGGTGGTAAATCTGTATTCCGCCGAGGAATGCGCGGATAAGGGGCAGTATAAGGTAAAAGTATACGGGAACGCCCTTTCGTTCGATATGACCTTCGGCGACAAGGGTGAAAGCGGCGTCATAACCCGCGCCATGAGCGAAGATACATACAAGGAAATATGCAAAAAGATATCCGAAGACTCAAAGGATATTCTCGACGTTTACTTTACCTACTATAACGCTTCCGACCTTACCGAAACCGACATATTAATCTATTATCCCGACGCGAAGAAACAGGATATGTACTACTGCGGCTCGGAGCTGAGCGACCGTGATATAGCGAAGCTTAACGCCGTGTTCGATGAGGCGGGGTACACGAGAGAGCGGGCGAATAAAGACGCGAAAGAGCTCGGACTCGGCGAGTCGGCGGAGAGTAAGCCGTACTTTGATATAACGTTAAACTACATACTGACCGATTCGGGCGTTACGGTAAATATACCGAACGGCTCAATAAAATACAATTCGGATTACCCTCTTCTTCGTGTAAGCGTACTGCCGTACTTCGGCGCGGATGAAGCGAGCGCCGATTCAAAAGGATATCTTTTTATTCCGGACGGCTCGGGAACGGTTATAAATATGAACCAGGACGATAAAGGCCGCCGCACGATAATGACCGGCAAGGTATACGGCGAGAATTCGTCAAAGCTGCCGCTCAAAACGCCGGCGGAAAAGACCGAGCAGTATTATCTGCCGGTATTCGGCACCGTAAGAAACAACGGCACCGCGCTGTTCGGGATAATAACGGGCGGCGACGGCAACTGCGAAATAACCTCGCTTCTCGGCAGACCTAACGGAAACTTCTATACGGTAAATCCCGAGTTCATAGTCGCGGACTACGAGCAGTACACGAGAATTTCGGTGGTATCGAACGCCTGGTCAAACAAACTGCTTTATCTTTACGATAAAAACGTTACCGAAGACGATTTTAATATACAGTATCACTTTTTAACCGGCGATAAAGCCAATTATTCGGCTATGGCGGAGGTTTACGGAAACTATCTGTTCGGAGATGCCGAAGACAGCGCGAAGAGGGCGACCGTAAATATCCGTACCGTCGGCTCGGCGCTTGTAAAGGACAGTTTTCTCGGCTTTTCGTATAACGCGGAGGCGGCGTTCACCTCTTATGAGGATAACATAAAAATCCTCGGAGACTTAAAGGAGAATAACGCCGGCAACGTATCGCTTACGCTCGAGGGTTGGCAGAAGGACGGACTTGACGCCTCCGTTTCGGACAAAATACGGATATCCAACGACCTCGGCGGCAAAAAAGAACTTAAAAAACTTGCAAAGTACTGTAAAGACGAAGACATACCGTTTTCGCTTTACAACGATATATCCTTCGTTGGCTCGGATAAGTCGTTTGACGGCTTCAGACCCAAAAAGGACGCGACGAGAACACTTGAACTCAAATACGCGAAGGAGTCGAAGCTTTGTCCCGATACAATGCTTTACGACGAGGGAAAATACGTCGTAAAGGCCTCGGCGTATAACAGACTTATTTCGGGACTCTTAAAGAACGCCGGCGATTACGGCATAAGCAATTTCAATATGGGCGCGCTGGGTTCCTCTCTTAACGCCGATTACACAAAGAACGGCGGCATAAACAGAGCGCAGGCGCTGCGTTATGTAAAACAGGCGCTCAAAAACAATAACAATGCGGCTCTTTCCTTTGATAAAGGCAACGCCTACGTGCTTCCCTACGCAAAGGAGATTACCGGCATATCGGTCACAAACTCGGGGCTTCCGGGCGAGACGGCGGCGGTGCCGTTTATACAGATGGTATTAGGCGGCAGGGTATCTTACAGCTCACAGCCGGTAAACCTCCACGAGGATATACGCGGCGCACTGCTCAGATGTATAGAGAGCGGAACGACGCCGACCTTCCTGCTTTCGTATAAGAACACGCCGTCGTTAAAGAGGACCGAATACACGGCGTATTACTCGATAGATTACGAAATACTGAGGAAGACTGTTTTTGAAAGCTACGGCTATGTAAACAAGGTAATTACCGCCACAAACGGCACCGGCGTAGTAAACCACGAAATACTGTCGCGGGACGTCGCCGTTTCGACCTATGCAAACGGCGTAAAGGTCTACGTCAACAAGTCGGATAAGGACTACACGGCGGGCGGTATCACCGTAAACGCGAACGATTATTTTATTGAGGGGTGAAAAATGTGAAAAAACGCAGCAATTCAAGACTCAATCAAAACGTCGGCATTGTTTTTTCACTGCCCTTTATAATCGGTCTGCTTATATTCTTTATTCCCACGGTTTTTATGGGAATGAGGTTTGCGGTAAGCGAGGTATCGGTCGCACAGGGACTCTCGCTCAAATTCACCGGCATAAGCAACCTTAAATACGCTCTCCGTGTAGACGCGAGATACTTTCAGCTTGTACTGTCCGACCTCGGCAGTCTTCTTACGACTCTTCCGATAGTGCTTATATTCTCGCTGTTTGTAGCGGTGCTTCTTAACAGCAAGGTATGGGGCAAGGGCTTTTTCAGGGTAATATTCTTCCTGCCGGTTATCGCCTGCGTGGGAATGCTTGCGGCAAACTTCTCGAACCTCGTTATGCAGAATATGACCTCGAGCGCGCAGGAGACCGAAAGCGAAGCGCTGACTGCTATGAGCGATATTACAAAGATGCTTCAGAATCTCAATTTCTCTCCGCAGCTCATAAGCACGGTATCCGGCGCGGCGAACAACATAATGGATATAGTAAACCGTTCGGGCGTGCAGATACTCATATTCCTCGCGGGCATACAGTCGATATCCCCGTCGATATATGAGTCGGCAAACGTGGAGGGCGCTTCCGGCTGGGAAGTGTTCTGGAAGATAACCCTGCCGATGATAAGTCCCATGATGATAGCCAACGTACTGTTCACTTTTGTTGACAGCATAACCCGTTCCGATACCGACATAGTCAACTATGTAAAAAACATGGCGTTTTCGAGAGCGGAGTTCGGTTACGCGGCGGCGATGGCGTGGTTCCATTATCTGTGCCTGCTCGTTATGCTCGGCATACTGGCGCTTATAGTCTTTATAGTCATTAAGACGGCAAGGCGCAATAAGGAGGTATACTGATGAACTCATTTATCTCCGAAAAGAAAAAAGCCAAAGCGATTAAAATAATTAAAAGCTTCGGCGTTAAGTTTTTGATTTTTATCCTGCTTATAGGGCTTTCGTACGTAATACTGTATCCGTTTTTGTTCAAGCTCCTGGCGGCGTTTATGTCGAAGGACGATTTATACAATTCGCTTGTAGAAATCGTCCCCATGCACTGGTCGCTTGAAAACTTCAAATACATAATAGAAAAAACGGAGTTTTTAGAGGCGCTTAGAAACACGGGTATATACGCTCTTGCCGACGCCGCTCTTGCCACCGCCTCCGCGGCGCTTGTGGGTTACGGCATAGCGAAATTTAAGTTTAAGGGCGTAAATGTGCTTACGGTAATAGTTATTGTAATAATGTTGATGCCGATACAGACGCTTTCAATACCGCTGTATCTCAATTTCCGCTTTTTTAATCCCTTCGGCGTATTCTCGCTTTTCGGAAGCAAGGGTATAAAGCTCGTAGGCACGGCGTGGCCGATGATAATAATGGCGGCGACTTCGCTCGGCTTCCGCTCCGGCGTGTTCATAATACTTATGCGGCAGTATTACATAGGCGTGCCGAGCGAACTGCTTGAAGCCGCGTGGGTAGACGGCGCGGGACCGTACAAGACCTTTTTTTCGATAGTAGTACCTATGGCGAAGTCTATGTTCATAGTCATCTTCGCGCTGTCCTTCGCGTGGCAGTGGACCGACACATTTTACTCAAACCTCCTGTACGGCGACGTGAAGCTGTTGCCTACACTGGTTTCGATGCTTAAAAACATAAAACTTGAAAATTCCACTTATTACCTCGATTACGTCCGCGCAAATACCGCCGAGCTTATGGCGATAGCCCCGCTTCTGCTGTTTTACGCGGTCCTTCAAAGGAAAATTATCCAGGGCATTGAGCGTAGTGGACTTGTAGGATAATAAAATATAGATTTATGCAGACCTATAGTTGGATTGTTTTATTCAGACCTCATAGCAAACAAAATTCCTACCTTGTACAACGGTGAGTGTTTAGTTGTAGAAAAACAGTCAACAACTGATTTTTCACAGAGCGATTTCGTTGAATTTGATTTTTATGTTGAAGATGCAAATGCAATTAAATCCGCAATGGAAAGGTCGAATTTGTGGTTTAACGTAATTAAGGGGTATGAATGAAGGATATCCCGAGGGTAAGATCTGTATAAATTTCGGCTGGTGGCATACCGCTTTTATCTACGAGCTTTATAATCAGGGCTGTCGGTTTGATATAGTCGGTATTGATTGGTATTCGGATTGTGAAGAGGTTTCCTCAATAAAGCTGCTTATGGACGATGTTATTTCGCATATTCCCGATTGCGATATTATTCTTTGTGAAACAAATTATTGGATGAATCTGCATAAGAGATATCCAAAGGAGCGTAAGGAAGCGCTTAAAAATGCGGAGAACCGATATATGTGGCAGGCGGAATGGATACCGGAGTTTCTGGATACGGTGATAAATTGCAATACCGAAAAACTCAAAGCGATTGTATTTTATGAGCTTTTGGATGAACCTGTTTTTGAAATCGAGTCGGGAGAGTATAACGGCGAATCGCATTTCGGGCTTGTTGAATGTGATAAAGACGGTTCAAATCAAGTCAAAAAACCCGCGTTTTACACGTTGCGGGAAAAAATAAACGAAATAAAGCTCGGCGGGTGCAAAAATGCTTATTTGTTGCGTAAGGCGCAGTGATCCGGTCTGCGACCCGGACGGCTCTCGCCTGTATAAGGAGAATTTAACCGCCGGGTACAACAACGGAATTTATATATAATCGAGGTTTAACGATGATGTCCACAGTCAAAAAAATAATGGTAGTATCGAACACCCACTGGGACAGGGAGTTCAGGTTTTCATTTGAGAAAACAAGACATAATCTGCTTCGTATGCTCGATACCACGATAGATATACTCGAAAGCGATTCCGACTATCAGTCTTTTACAATGGACGGACACACGCTTATGATAGAAGACTATCTTGAAATGCGTCCGGAGCGTACAGAGCAGGTAAAGCGGCTTATTTCAAGCGGTCGGCTCATAATAGGACCGTACTATACGCTTGCCGAGGAGTTTTCGATAGGTCACGAGGCGCTCGTGCGAAACCTTATTTTCGGAAGAAAGCTTTTGGATAAATACGGCGCGAAGCATAACACCGTCGCGTATACGCCCTCCTCGTGGGGACAAACGGGGCAGTACCCGCAGATACTCGCGGATTTCGGTATAAATAAAATGATGTTCTACCGCGGCATTTCGCACGACGAGGCAGACGCGGAATATATATGGGAAGCGCCCGACGGAACAAAAATGTACGCCTCCCGCTTTGCGCTCTACTGCCGCTATAACTGGTATTATCAGGTGCACAGAGCGGCAACGCGCGGCAGAGTATGGAAAAAAGATTATATCTGGGGCGAATTTAAGGAT
>JAEEGJ010017391.1_pt1 | contig 16280 bp, 13 predicted proteins | sample 8958761 | NCBI WGS metagenome assembly JAEEGJ01 (sample SAMN16246546, study PRJNA631951) | gut metagenome | biome: gut microbiome; feature: rumen; material: RS-attached | host: Bos | place: Iran: Karaj | collected 2018-10
AAGCAACTTCGCTTACGAAAATCATGTAGCCCACGCCGGCATTGTAGAAGTCTTCCTCATTATCGCTGTCTGCGAAAACAGAACGAAGCATGTACTCCATACCGGGAACAGGTGAATCACAGATAACTGCATCAGCTGCGTTTGCATCTCCGGGAGTTACGTTTGAAGCATAGATAGCTACGGTCTGTCCACCCATTGACTGTCCGTGTACGATTACTTCGCTTGCTCCAAGCTCGTTTCTTGCATAAAGAACCATTGCTGCTACATCAAGTGACTCGTTGATTCCGAAAGTTACCTTATCATCAGCATTGTCTCCGCATCCTCTCTGGTCGATTGCGATGCAATTGTAACCGCGGATGAGATACTGCTCAGCAAGAGGGCTTACACATACTCTGTCTCCGCCTGCTCCGTGTACGAGAACTACGCACTTATCACTTTCTACATCTGCTTTGAAATAAGTTCCGGGAACCACATTTCCGTCCTCAGCTACTGCACTGATCTCGGTTCCTGTGTATCTTCCGTTAAATCCGTCCAGATCATATCCCCATATATCTACAAGCTGCTTTACGCTGTTTGACTTGGTGTCGTTATCTTTATTCTGATACATTACCTGATCGGCGATCATTTTACCCAGTGCTGCGGATCCGATGATTCCGAGAAGTACAAGTACGATGACTACTACCTTAACGATCTTTAATGCTTTCTTTTTCATAATTCTTAGCTCCTTTGTTGTTTGCTTTGATGATCATACTCTAACAAACAAAAATGCAACCTGTGGCCAAATCTGCACAAGTTGCATTTTGAGATGTATATGTTGCATTTGACAGAGGGGAAAGCCCCTTGTCACGCTCTTATTTGCTGCGGATAACCGCCACGGGAACGCCTGCAGCCACGATTGCAAATACGGGAATACAAGCCAGTACGGGCCATATCACGAACTTATAGGTGAACATTATCATTCCGCCCGCGATCAGGTTGACGATCAGGTAATTAAGGAGCATTCCGACAGTAAGAACCAGTGAAAACGTGAGAATGATGTGGATAAGTCCCTCCCCGATAAGCATGCTCTTCTGCTGCTTTCGGGTCATACCGATTGCCCTTAAGACCTCAAGTTCCTTCTTGCGCTCATGGATTGAAGTATAGGTAAGGTTTACGAAATTCAGTATTCCGATAAGGGCAAGGATAAGGCTTAACGCTCCTCCTACGATTAAGAATACATTCACCATATCCTCAAAATCCTCGAGATATGTTTCTCTGGATTCATAACCGAGCCTGGAATTAATCTCGGAACAATACTCTTCTACAAACGCCTCCGCATCTGCATAAGCTGCTTCCTCAACATTGAAGAACAATTTCATGGCTCCTTCGGAAGGTGCATGCTTAATATATTCATCCGCAGGAAGAGTAAAGTATATATCCAGTCCGTGGCTGTGCTGGGGTCCCATTGCGAACTTCAGATCACCGATTGCCATTACCTCATATTCCGCGCTGGTACCATCCTGGAAACAAACATTTACTTTTTCTCCGATTTGGTACATAGCGTATTCAGAATCATCCTGACTGCTCTTTACGGAGGCGGATACGATTACATATTTACCGGTAGAAAACTTCTCCCAGTCGAGATCTCCGGCATCAATATCCATATTGTCGAAGACAAACTCATCGACTCCGTAAACATGTGATGCCATAACGTGTCTGTTATAGACCCAGTCGTCATAAATCTTTTTTGATTCTTCATCATATACAAACCATTCTGTATGTGCTTCATATAACGAAATCATTCTCTCGCATGCAATTCCTTCAACTTCCTGCTGTGATTCCATCATATATGATGCTCCGATATCAGTAATTCCCGGAATGGATGAAAGTTCCTCGATATCTGCCTGAGAAACACCATCAAATACTTCGTTTGAAAGGTTTCTGTTCATAAGAGAACCTTCAGCAACAGTAAAATCGGAAGCTGCAAAATTGCTTACATACTTATTCTTATCAAAGCTCTTTGTGATAGATACAGTAACATTTATCATCAGCACACTGAGAGAAAGCGACAGCACAACCACAAATGACTTCTTTTTGTTTCTCTTAAGATTTTCTCTTGCCATGGAAAAAGGAGTTACCTTGCTTATCTTCTTTTTCTTAGACAGATTAGCTCCGGTATATTCGCTGTATCTTACCGCCTCAACAGGAGAGATCTTCTTTACAACTTTGCAAGGCTTGATACAACTGATCCTGATTGTGATCCATGCAAAGAGAGCGCTCAGTACAAATATCAAAATGCCGGGATGAATTTCACAGGGTACATTCAGCATATTTTCCGTGATAAACGGAAGGAGAACAACCGATACCAGATATCCGAATACCATTCCGACAGGTATTCCGATTACTCCGAGAAGTACAGCCTGTCTGATGATAAGTCTCTTAAGCTGCTTGTTTGTGGTTCCGACAGTCTTTAACAAACCGTAATATCTTATATCAGAAGAAACGGCGATGCAGAAAATATTGTAGATGATCAGATATCCGGATCCCATAATAAGAATCAGGATGAATACTATCATAATAATCGAAGTAGGATCTGTTTTTGCGGTAGCATATGCCCAGTTGATTCCGTCATTAACATCGGGGCCGAATCCAAGTCTTTCCTTCAAATTTTCCATCTGTCCTTCCAGATTATATTTTGAGGGGAAGTTGAAATCAGGATTAATGGCGCCGGTATAGGTCTCATTCATCAAATGGGCCTTCTTATCTTCCGCATCCTTCCAGACGGGAGCATATGTCTCCTGGAACTGCTTTGAAACATAGATCTGATTTGCAAGTGTTGCCGCAGGCTTTTCCCAGTAGCCGCTCAACACAAAATCAAATTCTCGGACCGTCTCTCCGTCATATATGATCAAATGAAGCGTTTCGCCCAATTCATACGGAAGGCCGAAATCATCAAGCACCTCAGTACAGGTCGCTATTTCATACATATCCTCCGGGAGTCTTCCCACCTCGGGATAACTGAATGAGGTTTTGGCGCACTCATCGGTTGTATATCTGATCTCTGTATAATCCTCATACAGTTCATCGTTCAAAAGCGACCCGACAATTACGTTATAGGAAAGGTCTCTGATCCCGGAATCCGTTTTGAGGATTTCAAATTCTTCTTCGGTCATGAACTTAAAGCCCGCATGGCTGGTAGTTCCAACCTGAAGCAGTGTGCTCTGTTCAACAGACTCTATTATGCTTCCCGAAACTGTAAAAAGCGTGGTAAGCATCATTGTGGAGAGAATGATTGCAAAGGTAAGGATCACATTTCTTCTTACATTCGCATATATACTTTTCTTGCACAGATTATCTATGCACTTTTTATTCTTAACATTACGCATTTGCTGCACCGTCCTTTGTGATCACATGTCCGTCTTCGATACGGATGATCCTGTCCGCCATCTGAGCGATTTCTTCATTATGTGTGATCATGATCATGGTCTGATTAAACTTAGCTCCGGTAGTTTTAAGAAGTCCCAGAACGTCCTGGCTTGTTTTTGAATCAAGATTTCCTGTGGGCTCATCTGCAAGGATAAACGAAGGCTTTGTAGCAAGTGCTCTTGCTATGGCAACTCTCTGCTGCTGTCCGCCGGAGAGCTGATTGGGCATGCTGTTTACCTTCTCGCTAAGCCCTAAGATATCGATGATCTCTTTAACGTACTCTTCATCAACTTCGTTTCCGTCCAGTTGTATGGGAAGAACGATGTTTTCATATACATTCAGAACCGGTACCAGATTGAAAGCCTGGAATACAAATCCTATCTTTCTCCTACGGAAGATCGTAAGTTCCTCATCCTTAAGTGAGAAGATATCCTTACCGTCTACGAATACCTTTCCTTCGGTGGGACGGTCCAGACCTCCGAGCATGTTGAGGAGTGTGGACTTACCGCTTCCGCTGGTTCCGACGATTGCTACGAACTCGCCCTGAGCTACGCTGATGTTAACTCCGTCTATTGCCTTAACAGGTGAAGCACCCTGCTCGTAATATTTTTTCAAGTTCTCAGTTCTTAAAATTTCCATTTCAATCCTCCAAATAAAATATGCTAAGCACCTTTGATGTACTTAGCATATCAATACAATCTAACCAGATAATTTCTGAAATATTACAGTTTTGACACATTTGGGAAAAAGAGTTCGAATGTGCTTCCTTTGCCGGGAACGGATTTAACCTTTATATATCCGCCCTGTTCTTCCACAATCTGCCTTGCAAGGTACAGGCCTACGCCTATTCCCTCATTATCCCTGACTTCCCTGCTTCTGTAGAATCTGGCAAAGAGCTTGGGAATCTCCTCTTCCTCTATTCCGATTCCATGGTCCTCAACACTTATACATGAGAAAATTTCAAAAGTATTAATCTTCAGATTAATGCTTGTTCCTTCTCCCGAATACTTAATGGCATTATCGATTATGTTAAAAACAGCTTCTGCGGTCCACTTAAGATCCAGATTTGCCTTGGCATCCGTATCTTCTGAAAGAACCAGTTCTATATTCTTAAGCTTTGCCTTGGGAAGAGCCTGATCATATGCTCTTTTCAAAACGCTCATAAGAGTGTTCTCTTCCGGCTGTAATCTGAAGATACCCGTTTCAAGTCTCGACATCTTAACCAGTGCGGTTATGAGTTCCTCAAGCTTCTTACTCTGTGAATGGATCTCATTTGCGTACTCTTTAAGCTCACCGTCTGCCTTTTCTCCGAGAAGTTCGGAGTACATCATTATATTGGTAAGAGGAGTCTTGGTCTGATGGGAGATGTTGGTGATAAGTTCTTCGATGTCTTCTTTTTCCTCACGGAGTTTTTTCTCGGACATTGAGGAAGATGTAAGATATCGCATCAGCTTGCTCTGAAGCTTTGAAAGCTCACTCTCATCGAAGCTGCTTTCCGCAAACTCTCCGCTTATGGCATCATCCAGCATTTTATTCAGGAGTTTGTATTCCGTGGATTTTAACATATCACTGCTCCTGCTTAAATACGTAGCCTATTCCGTAAACCGTATGGATGAGTTTTTCGCCCTTGTCTTCTATCTTATTACGAAGTCTCTTAACGGAAACAGTAAGAGCATTCTCATCAACGAACTGCTCGTTCTGCCATACATATTCGATGAGTTTGTCTCTCGAAAGTGTGGTGCCTTCATTCTCCGTAAAGCATCTCAGAAGCCTGATCTCTGTCTTACTGAGTTCGATTGCATTCCCATTTTTCAGGAATCTGAGTCCGTCGAAATCAAGGCTGAGTCCATGCTTATCGTACGCAAAAGTATTCCCGCTTCTTCCGAGAAGCTTCTCCACTCTGAGTCTGAGTGCCATGAGTGAAAATGGCTTAGTTACAAAATCATCCGCACCAAGCGAAAGACCGGTTACTTCATCCATCTCTGTATCATTTGCCGTAGCGATCAGGACGGGAACCTGTGAAGTCTTCCTGAGTTCTTTTAAGAAATCAAATCCGCTTCCGTCAGGGAGATTAACATCAAGTATTATCAAGTCCGCTTTATCCGCATCCTTAACATCTTTAAGACATCTGAAGGATGAGAAATCATAAAGCTCACTTCCAAGTGATAATTCTATTCCGTGATTGATCGAAGGATCGTCTTCAATTATGTAGATTCGTTTTTTCATTTCCGGGGTCTTACGCTGCCTCCACAAAGAACCATTATAACACACTAAAAGAGCCGGGGGATTTCTCCACCGGCTCAAAAATGAGGAAATATTATAAAGCTGGTTTAAGCCAACTCTTTTTTGCGTGACTTAACGTCTAAGAAGGTAAAAATCGCAAACAGAATAAGTCCGAGAACATTTGCGCTTATATTAAATACCTTAAATACGCTTTGGCATCTCATTGATGCCATCATGCACAGATGAATAACATTTCCGGGGATAATGATCGATGCCAGAGAACTGATCACAAACAGTGCGCCAAATACTGCAGCGGCTTTCTTGTTCTTTATCACAATTGTTCCAATGATCAAAAGGGCCTGAACAATTGCAAGTATAAAAACTACATTTTCCGCATTATGGCATGACATATATGATCCGTCTTCCATAGCGGGGCAGGCACTGAACACCGTTTTTACCCCGATAGCTATAAGCACCTCAATAACTGCCAAAACAATCTTTTTCATTCTTTAAATCCTCCTAAATAAATCTTTCCTTTTTTCATCTCATATATAACGTCCGCATACTTTAATGCCTCATTATCATGAGTAACCATCACAACCGTTTTTCCCGCCTGTGAGATTTTCTTAAATAAATTCAGTACAATCTCCGTATTCTCATTATCAAGATCACCGGTGGGTTCATCGGCAAGCACTACATCGGGATTATTTATAAGTGCCCGTGCAACTGCTGCGCGCCTCATTTCTCCTCCGGACAGATGCTTGGGATACGATTCTTTCAGATGCAGAATTCCCAATTTCTCGAGGATTGCATTTATCCCTTCCGAATCGCCGCCGTATAAATCGGATGCAAGAGAGATATTTTCATATACCGTCAGATTAGGGAGCAAAGTGTAACCCTGTCCTATATATCCGATGCTCTTATTTCTGAATTCGGATATCTTCTTATCCGTTTCTCCGGTTATTCGGAAGTCATCATATTTAACGTATCCTTCGGTAGGTGAAAGCACACCTGCAAGGATGTTGATAAGTGTGCTCTTTCCGCTTCCCGATCTTCCGTATATTACTGCAAACTCCGAGTCGTGTATGTCTAATCCGATATGATCTACAGCATTAAATTCTTCAGAGTTTCTATGATATGTTTTAGTTACATCTTCTATTAAAATCTTCACATTAACTCCGATCCGGCTATTCTCCCTCTCTAAGTGTCTGATAAGCATCCCTTCTGCAAACAACATATGTTGCAGTCAGGCTCGTAGACACTCCTATGATCAGTGTTATCGTCACAGTAAGTATGATCAGGATAGCCACACTTGCGGGTGCCGGAAAAGCGAACGGCTGCTTGATCCTGTAATTAAAATATGCACTAAAGGGATACATTAACAATCCGGCTGCGCTAATACCTATCACAGACCCGATAATGCCCTGAAATAGTGCTTCAAGCGCATTCACTTTAGTAACGAGCTTTCCTGTCATTCCTATCAATCGCATAAGAGAATATTCTCTTTTCCTTTGGATCGAACTTAGGAAATAGACTATGAAAAGTGTGACCATTGCCATTGCCAGAAACAGTATCGCAAATACGATGTAAAATCTCTTGATAGCATCCAGGGTTTCAGACACCGCACTGAGCGTACTGTTTATCTCCACAACTTCTATGCCGTCGATTGACTCATCTATGGTACGGCTTATCACGTCAATATCCGCACCTTTTTCTATCTTTACCAGAACTCCGGATATTCTTCCCAGTATCTCTTCTTCCTCACCGGAGAAGAAATCGAATCCCTTATCCATCGCCGATCTTCTGATATTCAGTATGGTTTCTTTACTGGCATATACGCTCTCGTCCATGCCGGTTCCGGTCTTATCCATCACTGCGCGTACAGTGTAATATTCGTCATACAGCTTGATCGTATTGTTCTCTTTAAGTTCAATATCGCTACCGATTATAAGACTGCCTTCTTCAAGTTCCGTACCGAATTTCTTCTCTATCCACGGCTCGATGATAAAATCAGTTTCGGGATCAAAACCTATTATCTCTATCGGGTGCGCCGCATCACAGCATGCTGCTGAAGCTGAAGCAAAATAGTACTGGCAGGTTGTACATTCGACGCCTTCGATTTCTTTTACCGTCTCATATACGCTGTCATCCAGATAAAAGAATCCGGCTTCTCCTTCCAAAAGGATCTTTGAAATCGCACTTCCCTTTCCTTCAGGAACAACTATAAGGTCTGCTCCGAGCCTTCTTCTTACCTGCTCGACTCCGTTTGACATTCCATAGACAATGAGGCTGCCTCCGAACACAAAAAGTGCCGTAAATGTCGTCAGGATTATAATGCAGATATTTTTGATTCCGCCGCCCTTTATATTTTTTCCGGCCAGCCATACGCCGGTCGATCTTTTCTTACTCATCTTTTCGGTCTTTCCTCTTTAAAGCGCTTGGAAACATGTGCCCTAAGCTCATTAATCCTTTCTTCACTCAGGCTGTCCAAATCGCCAAGGCTGTATTTTTTTCCCAGAACCGTATATTTACCAAGTCCGAATCTATGGTATGGCAACAATTCGTACTTAACGACATTCTTATAGGGAAGAATAAAATCGATGATCTTATCGATAACTTCAATCCGGTCATTTACTCCGGGGATTACCGGAGTTCTCACAATCACCTTCTTATCAGGGAAAGATTCGTATATCCTGACAGCATTATCCAGAATTGTCTCGTTTGATACTCCCGTCCATTTCTTATGCTCTTCGGGATCAGTGATCTTTATATCGTGTATAAGATAATCAACATGTTCGATTACTTTTTCCGCGTTTTTCCAAGGGACGTTCAGAGCAGTTTCTATTGCGGTGGTGTATCCGTGAGAATGTGCCGTTTTAAAAATGGCTGCTACAAAATCCGGTTGAAGAAGCGGTTCTCCGCCACTTACGGTAACGCCGCCGTTATCTGACGAATAAAATGATGCATCCTGATCGACTTCATCCATTACTTCTGCCACAGACACTTCTTTTCCATAAGTGAATATGGCCTTGCAGGGACAAAGTGATGCCAAAGAAGGATCGATCTCCTTTTTCTTTTTCAGATTCAAAACCGCTTTTCCGTTTTTTTCATCAACCGTAAATGCACCATCGGGAAAAGGCTTTTTAAGACATCTTCCGCAATGCTCAATTCCTATACAATCCTTCGGATCGTAAGCCAGCTCAGTCTTTACAGAGATACTTTCGGGGTTCGAACACCATTTACATTTGAGCGGGCAGCCCTTGACGAAAACAGTAGTCCTTACCCCGGGGCCGTCCTGATAACTGTAGTGCTGGATATTGATGATATTTCCTTTTATGTTTTTTATATCCTCAGATAACATAGTCACCAACCGATTCTCTGAATGCCGATACTACAGTGGAACGGTATTCCTCAAACTTCTTACTCTTTCTGTCTCTCGGATGAGGAAGATTAATGTTAAATATCTCTTTTACCTTACAAGGTCTTGCATCCAAAACAACTATTCTGTCCGAGAGATAAACTGCTTCTTCTATATCATGAGTTACCATGATCATAGTGGTCTTGTTATACAGCCATATCTTTTCAAGCTCACTCTGCATGTTGAATCTTGTCAATGCATCAAGTGCACCGAGAGGTTCATCCAGAAGAAGGATCTCCGGCTTTCTAAGAAGTGCTCTGGCAATGGATGCTCTCTGAGACATTCCGCCCGAAACTTGTCTGGGATAATGTTTTCCAAAGCCGGCAAGATCTACTTTCTTCAATATGCTTTCCACTTCTCTTGCAAGCTGTTTCTTCTCTGTCTTAAGGCCAAGTCCGAGATTTTCTTCTATGGTGAGCCACGGCAAAAGTCTGTGATCCTGGAAGACTACTCCTCTGTCAATCCCGGGCTTTTCTATCCTCTTTCCGTTGAGAAGTATGTCGCCTTCGTAATCCTTCTCTATTCCCATTATCAGGCGCAGCAGTGTAGTCTTTCCGCACCCGCTGGGACCTATGATAGAGATGAATTCGCCTTTGTTGACATTGAATGAGACTTCATCGATAGCCTTTACCGTTTTATCCTTGCTATGAAATTCTTTTGAGACTTTTTTAATTTCCAGTATATTTGGAGTTATCTGATCCATATTCATACCTCCTTCCACTTAAACAGTTTCTTCTGAAGGAAGAGCAAGGCGTTATCAAAAAAGATTCCGATAAAAGCAATTACAGCCATAAGTGCTATCAATCTGTCCGACTTAAGGTAATCCTTGGCATTAAGGAGTGCATATCCGAGTCCGGTAAGTCCTCCGAGCATTTCTGCCGCAACAACCGATGTCCATGCTGCACTCACCGAAAGCCTGAGACCCGAGAAGATAATGGGAGCTGCCGATGGCAGAACGATTTTTAACAGGAATGTTTTCTTATCCAGCTCCAGAACATCCGCCAGTTCTATGTACTGTTTGTTTATATCTCTGATACCGCTCAAAGTATTAACATATACCGGTACCAGAACTGCCTTGGCAATGATTATTATCTTTGACAGATCACCGATTCCGAACCAGAGAATGATAAGAGGGATCCAGGCGTAGATAGCTATCTGTCTGAGAACGTTGATGATCGGATCTACGATTCTTTCAACTATCCGGCTAAAACCTGCCAGGATACCGAAAACAAGTCCTATAGAGACACCCCATACACATCCGAACAAAACTCTTTTCAGACTGACAAGCAAATCCACCTTCAGGCTTCCGTTCTTTACAATCTCCCAGAATGCTTCAACGCACTTTATCGGGGATGGGAGAATTACATCATATATAAGTCCGGCATTGGAAAACAGTTGCCATATAACCAGCAGGATTATAGGAACTATCGTCATATTAAATATCTTTAAAAATCTGTTTTTCACTGTTTTCTCCTTAACAGACTTTTATGACATCAGTCGAAGTATTGTTCAGCGAAGCTGTTCTCTATATCCGCGCCACCGTCAAATGCAACATCATATTCGATCAGCCAATCATAAAAGTCATTTGTTACCTTCTGAAGCTCATCCTTGCTGTCAGTCCATGAAAATCTGGTCTCTTTACCTACATTCCACCAATAGATCGTGTTTTCCGCAGGTATTCTGGTCTCTGATTCATAAATTGCAGCAGCAGCATCGGTATCAATATATTCCCATGCCTGGATAGCTTCCTCCAGCTTCAGATACGCTCTTGTAATATTGGGATAGCTGTCAGCAAAATCCCTGGTTGTAAAGATCACACGCATACCGCCGCCTCCGACGTATACGCCGTCCTCGGGAGCAACCTCCAATACTCGACATTCTCCGCTTATAAGAATGGGGTTTACAGTTGTGGTGGGATGATAGATTATTGCATCAACTTCTCCTGCAAGAAGAGCATTTACATACTCCTGAGTATTGATTACATTTACATCCTTTCCTACTTCCCAGCCTTCTCTGATGATAAGCTCTTCGGTAACTACGTAAGGACAGCTTGAAGCAGATGTGGCAATGGTCTTTCCTTTAAGATCCTGAAATGTCTGGTACTCCGAGTCGGATCTTACAATTACGTCGACAATCTCAGGACTGGGTCTTTCGGTCGCCCATACAGCTACAAGGTCCGCACCTTTTTCTCTGTTGAGCAGGAAAGGATATAACATTCTGTTCGCAAAATTCAGATCACCGCGCGCCATAAGTTCCTCTTCGTAATTTTCAGCGCCTTCTACGATGGTTACCTTGATTCCATCGCTTCCATAAAGATCCTCAAACCATCCTTTACCCTGTGCGATCAGTGAATTGTCTTCAACGGCAACTTTAATTTCGGTCAATCCGTCTTCAAAGTCATAAGTGGCTTTAAGTTCCTGAATAAGTGCTCCGATGATCTCTTCATCGATCTCATCTTCCGGAGTAATGTGTCTGGTCAGATATTCCTTGGCAAGCTCAATTGCTCTGTCGGAATATTCAGCATCAGCTGTAGCATTTCCTGAATTACCCGTATTTCCCGATCCACCGTTATTTGCGGATCCACAGGCAGTTATCAGTGAAGCAGCAAGAATAATTGCGACTGCATTTTTTAATCTCTTTTTCATTTTTTCTCCTCTATATTGTTCATCCGGGATCAGAGTCCCGGATGAACATTTACATATCTATGCAACTGATTTATGCAACTGAATGTTCTGTTCTGGCGATGATCTCATCCTGAACACCGGGATGAAGTCTGGTGAAGAATGCTGAGAAACCTGCAACCCTGACAACCAGGTCCTTGTGGTTTTCGGGATGCTTTCTTGCATCTTTGAGAATTTTTGCATCAACACAGTTAAACTGGATATGGTTACCGTCCAGGTCAAAGTATCCCTTGATCAATGCCTTAAGAGCGGCATTACCCTCTTCGGTCTTAAACTGTTCGGGATTAAGTTTGACATTAAGATGTGTTGAATTATAAGCAACCGCATCCTGGGAAGCAGCTGCACTTGCAACAAGTACTGAAGGTCCCTTCTCATCGGTTCCGGGAGTTGCGGAAAGTGATCCGTCCGTAAGTGCCACTCCGGATTTTCTTCCGTTGGGAGTTGCGCCGGTAAGAATTCCGTAATAGTTGTAAGTACTCTTGGAATATGCATCGGGTTTAGCATACTGTCCGAGATAATTTAATCCGTTGGCAGCAAATGCATCAAATGCGGTCTTATATACTGCCTTTGCGATTTCCTGTGCATAAGGATCGTTGTTTCCGTGTTTGGGAGCTCCGATCAGCTGTTTCTGGATCAGCTCATATCCCTCGAAGTTTGCATCGATTGCTTCTTTGATCTGCTTAAGAGTAAGAACCTTGTCGTCATAAACAAGTTTCTTGATCGCAGCGAGTGAATTTGCCGCATCTATTCCGGTAGCAAAAACAAATGCCGTTGCGGAAAAATCAGCTCCGCCGCTCCACATATCAATTCCCTTTTCGATGCATCCGCTTGTCAGAGCAGATCTGAAGGGAAGCTGAAGGTTCTTGGAATTCAAATACAGATAAATCTCTGCCGACTTATGTGCAAGTCTGATATTTCTGTATGTCTGCTTTTCGAATGCAGCATAGAATTTCTCATATGTAGTGAAGTCACTGAGTTTACCGGTCTTATCTCCGACCTCGAAACCTGTCTTGGGATCTATACCGTTATTCAGAACAAGCTCAACAGCCTTTACAAGGTTAAAGCTTGACTCCATAAGGTATGCGGTCTTTCCGGGAATAGCGGTAGATACGCATCCGTATACTCCGGTGCTTCTTGCATCCTCAAGTGTTGCTCCGTATCTTGAATATGCATCCAGTGATCTCTGAACAAGTACATTTCCGTTCATAAACTGAGGCATTCCTACACCGGTTCTGACAAGTTCAAATGCCTTGTTCAGAAATTCAGGCTTTAACTTATCGTGATAGATAAGTGCAAGAGGAGGCTGAGGAAGAAGGAGTCCCTTCTGTGCATCTATAAGCAGATAATCAACATCTGCAGTTCCATCGGATCCATCGGGAGCATATCCGCCGATCGATATTGTCTGAGCTGTATCTCCGGACTGTCCGAGTTCCATTCTCTGTCCGTAGTAATAGCTGATATCATTGAACTTTACGAAGAGATTCTGAAGAAGGAATACTGCATCTTCTCTTGTAATCTCCCCATTTTCAAGATCCTTCTTGTAATAAGGCTCAAGTACATGGCCGACAAATCCCTGGCTTGCTCCGCATCCTACCTGCTCAAGCTCTACAGCAAGGTGTGCAAAGAAATGTGACTGAACTGCTTCCCAGAAGTTTCTGGCAGGTTTTGCAGGAACACGCTTTGTTACCTCTGCGATCTTAAGCAGCTGCTCTTTTCTGTGGGAATCAGTCTCCTTCTTGGCAAGTTCCTTAGCCAGTTTGGAATATCTCTCCGCATATCTGATGACTGCCTTGAGCTCGATAAGAACTGCGTTATAGAAATCGAACTTATCTTTATTCTCTATCTTGTAATCAAGTTCGCTGTATTTCTTTTCTACTTCCTTAATGATGCTCTCAAGGCCTTCGTCGACTACGCGCTTGAAATCTGAGATTGAAACGCCTGAAGGTGCGTCGGTATTATCGGAGAAGACTCCTGCTTTTATATACTCTCTGTAGTTAATGCCGAGGCTCTCTTTTACTCTGCTCTCAATATTGAAAGCAAGTCCGTGCTTCTGCCAATATTCATCAGTCTCGTCTACAAGCTGCTTCTTATCTTCATCTATTCCGAAGGGGTTATCATCGTAGAGCCAGTCGGTTCTCCATTCGGGATATATATAGAAAGAACCGAATTCTCCTGCAAGGCTTCCGACGATCAGGTTCTCGTCAATGTAGATCTTCTTGTGATCAAGTAAATATTCAAATAATCTTGCTCTCTGGATGATTGAGGGATAGTCTTTATACTCCTCATACACTACCTTAAGAAACTCAAGTCTTTCATAATCGATCTTCTGTTTCTTATTAACCACCTGGTCCTTCAACTTCTTTAACTGTAAATCATTTGCGTTTATTAAGGTTCTGCTCATTTTTTCTCCTTTCGCTCATCCCTAACAAAATCATTTATATAAAAAATGAGGTTCAGGATTTACGGCTAATGGAACCGCAATCCTGAACCTCCGGTTTACCGGTCAGTTCTTACAATCTTATCTTTTCGTTCTTATCTATCTGGATGATCTTGCCATCCTGAATAATAATATTTATCGATCCGTACTTAACAGATTCTATGTACTCTTTTATCTGAGCAAGTTGTTCATCCGTTACCTCTTTGGGTACTGCCATCTTTACTCCCTCCACATTCAGTTCATCAAAGGATAAAAAAAGACTTAGGACCTTTGTGCCGAAGCTCTTGTCCTAAGTCTTTGATCTTCTCAATCAACCTAAGCCTGACTTCTTATGCCCCGGAGGTTCCTTACCCATACACTCGCAAATCTGGTTATAATCACAACAAATAACGGACTGACAACATGTTGTACAGGCCATACAGCTTATCATCATGTTTGCAACAACTGCTCTCATAATCAGATCTCCTTTCCTACGATGTAATTTCCTCGATTCATTATCAAGTTAGTCGAATTATATGTTATGCAAATATCAAATGCAATAGTCTACGTTATTCGAAAATCTTTGTACTTGCTATAGGTTTTACCTATATGATGTAATCAGTATTCCATCCTTGCCAAGTACGCCGCTTCCTTTGCTTTCTGCTTTCCACTTTCTTGAATAGATCACATCACCTGTTTCGCTCACATCAAGTTTTACATCTTTCTTTTCACAGTTGAGATATACTCTGATGCTTTCTTTTTCACCGAGTTTAAGATATGTGATCACTCTTTCCTCGGGAACATCATCGGGGAAATGGAAGTTTCTGCTCTTGCACGACTGAAGACTTTTTCTCATTTCGATAAGTGCTTTCATGTCATTAATACGCTCATCGAGTTTACCGGAATCGATCTCATCCCAGGGCATGCATCTTCTGCAATCGGGATCGTGTGCCCCTTCCATTGCAACTTCCGTTCCGTAGTAGATGCAGGGTGAACCGGGCATGGTGAATAGTACCGCAAGTTGCTGATAGAACACGTCGATATTTCCGCCGGCCTTCTCCATGAGTCTGTTCGTATCATGCGAATCGAGAAGATTGAACAGAACATCATTTACCTGAGAATAATACATGGTAAAGCATCTGTTGATGTCATATTCAAATGTCTCGCGTCCTCTGTTTTTATAAACCCAGAAATCAGCAATAGCCGTGGACAAAGGATAATTCATCACTGAATCGTACTCATCACCGCGAAGCCATGAGATCGAATCATGCCATATCTCTCCGAGAAGATAAAAATCATCTTTGATACGTGATGTCATGTACCTGACGGCTTTCAAGAATGAATGTGATATCTCATTACCAACATCGAATCTGAGTCCGTCGATATCAAACTCTTCTATCCAGAATCTGATCACATCGAGAAGGTAATCCACCACCTGAGGATTATTGGTATTTAATTTGGGCATGTACTCTGCAAATGCAAATGAGTAATATCTTCCGTCCCTGGTATCACGGCCCTTCTCAATGGGCCACTCATTGACCATGTACCAATCGGCATATTCGGAATCACGACCTTTTTCCATAACATCAAGCCACATGGGATGATCGGACCCCGTGTGATTAAACACCGCATCCAGCATTACACGGATTCCTGCTTCGTGTGCTTCCTTTACCAGAGCTTTTAGATCTTCGTTTGTTCCGAAGTGCGGATCTACTTTCTTATAATCCCGAGTGTTGTATTTGTGATTGCTGTCCGCTTCAAATATGGGATTCAGATAAAGACCGGTAATTCCCAGATCCTTCAGATAGGGAATCCTGTCTCTAATTCCTCTGATATCTCCGCCATAGTAATCATGCATTCCCACCTTGCCACTCTGCCAGGGAAGTACGTTCTCGGGATCAAGACTCTTATCTCCGTTACAGAATCTCTCAGGGAATAGCTGATACCAGACAGTGTCATTAACCCAGGCGGGTGTCTTGCATATATCCGCAGGATTCATCCAGGGCATAATAAACTGAGAAAGAGTTTTCCCTTCCTGGTTCATCTCCTCTTCGGTGTAGAAGCCGTCCTCGTACATGAATATAACTTCACCTTCCGAGTGAAGCTCGAAATAATACTTACATCTCTTGTAAAGAGG
>JAEEGJ010017394.1_pt1 | contig 16279 bp, 13 predicted proteins | sample 8958761 | NCBI WGS metagenome assembly JAEEGJ01 (sample SAMN16246546, study PRJNA631951) | gut metagenome | biome: gut microbiome; feature: rumen; material: RS-attached | host: Bos | place: Iran: Karaj | collected 2018-10
TAGTGTCTCGTCAGGCTGACGTTTCAGCCAGACGGTCATGCGTTCGTTCAGTTCGTCAGCTACCAGACGGGTATAGTATGGTGAGAGCTTGTTCATGAAGGTGTAGACAATGGAGTGCCGGGTGTTATAGGCCAGATACGACTCCAGCTTACTGTCCTTCAGGAAGCGCAGGTCTGTGATGCCGCCATCAGCATTGTCAATATAGTCGCGGTCGTGCTGATCCAGCAGGTTGATAATGGCGATACGTCCGTCTCCCGTCACCACAGCAGCATATTTTCCGTCCTGATGATAGAAGAATCCACGGGCCTCACCCAGGGCATCGTAGGTCTGCTTAGGCTTGAACGACTGAGTATCGTAGGTCGTCAGTACTCCATCGGCGGTGAGCACGCCCAGACTGCTATTGTCGGGTGTAAAAGCCACGTCAGTAATAAGGAACTTCGTTCTTTCCTCCATCCGGAGTTGGTTAGTATGGAGATTCCAAATATAAAGATGTTGTCCTGAGACGGCTGCCAGATAATAGTTGTTGTTGCTGATGGCTATCTGGTTCATTTCTGCGCTCGTTTCTATTCGTTGCATCGCCTGGTTATCGCGGGTGTCAAAAAGAATGATGCGATGATTGGCAAGGGCAACAGCCAGCAGACGGGCATTGGGTGAATAGCAAATGGCGAGAGGCTTACTGCCTTGGCAGTTCAGCCGACATAGCTGTTTGTTGGTCTTCCACAAATCATAGATCAGCACATTGGCTTGGCCTCCTTTCTCTTCTATTACGGCAAAGGAGCTGCCTGCAGGATTCATGCATAGCTGCTTCACTTCTCCTGAGCTGCTCATCTGGGCACCTCGCATATTGTAGGTCTTCTTCCCGCTGAAAAAATATGTGGAAAACAAATAATTATCTATTCCCTGAGGCATTACCTTTTGGGGATAGGCGTAATTCAGTTTCCTCTCCGTTTCTTGGGCAACAATTGTGCCTGCCAGTAGAAAGATGGTGCATATCAATATTTGTCTTTCCATTATTGCTTGCCGTTTTAAGTTTTTTCGACTGCAAAGGTACAAATAAATGAACAATTTACAAAGAAAAAGATGCTAGTTTTGGATGAACTGTCGAAGTTTTCTGACGAAAGACGGAGGATAATAGCGTAAAAATTTGTACGAATGAAATATAATGTGTATTTTTGCATGCGAAACTCATATAAGGTATCTGATGAAACGTTTTCTATTTGTGTTATTGTTCACAACGATGATGCTTCCATTGGCCATTGCCCAAGAGCTGATGGTGAAGTCGATGGAGATTTTGCCGATGGATCTCTCGGCTAGTATCCATCCACGTAACGACCTGAATGGAAAGGCTTGTGCCTTGGTCAAGGTGAAGATGCCCCTGGAAGGAGCAGTGTTTGAAGGAAATGTACTGGGCAGTGTGGAGAACAAGGCAGGCGAATACTGGCTTTATATGTCGGAAGGTACAAAACAGCTCCGGGTGAAACATCCAGGCTTTGCTTCTGTGCACGTTATGTTTCGTGACTATGGTATCAAAGCACTGGAGAGTAAAGTGACCTATGAGTTGTCAATAGTAGGAAACATGCAATACGGAAACACCGATATCAACCTTAAGACCTATGTGCTTCGGAATGAAGGACAGAAAGAGGAACTTCTTTTTAAGAACGGCGATGACTTATACCTCTCCTTTCTTTCTCCTGTCAATGGCTATTTGGCCGTCTATCTTGTTGATGAGGACAAACATGCCTATTGTCTGCTGCCTTATGATGAACAACAAGAGGGCTGCTATCGCGTAGAAGGCAATAGGAATTATCTGTTTTTCAATAAAAAAGCAGCTGAGTCTTCTATGCTACGATATGTCCGGGAGTATAAAATGGCAAGCAACCAGAATTCTATTGTGAACCAGCTGTTCGTTGTTTTTTCTCCCTACCAGTTTTTCAAAGCTGTTGACCAAAGTTGGGACGGGGTGTCACCTTTGGAAAACATGGAGCCCTTACCTCGCCTGCTCAGCGAGGAAGATTTACAGGAATGGCTTACTGCGTGCCAGCAGCGTGACAAGGCTATGAAAGTCGTTATAAAACATATAACCATTAGCAAGTAGATTGATATGAACGAGAAATTTCCGTACGGCTATGAGCTGGATGCCTATATCGACAAGGCATTTGAAATGATGAAAGAGGATTTTCCCTGGGCAACGAGGGATATGATTGCGAAGCAGACTTACTACGGCATCGAGAAAGTGGGTGACGACTATCAGTATGTGTCGTATTACTGGCCGGGGGACGGTACGCTGAAGGCTCATACGAAGGATGTGGACTGCGATGGGTTCCTCCGTCTGCTTGCCAGCGATCACGACTGGGAGCTGGAGCGTGCTAACCCCGTGAAGGAGAGCTTTAGCGTGCCAGCGACAACCAAATGCTGGGGCGACTGGCATCTGGAGATCTATCAGATCCGGAAGCATGAGCTGGGCGGCTATTCGGCCTATGTGCAGGCCGGCAACCGTTCGGCTGGCGGGTCGAGGACGTTTTTCATCCCCCGTTCGTATCTCAAGCTGCCGTGGGAGGAGTTTCTGGACAAGTACCTCGATTTGGTCTCCCCAGGCCCGTTCTACGTCTCAAGGGCTGACCTTGAGAATGCTGAGGGCCTGAAGGAATTTCTTGGTTTCAAAGTGTGATTACGGATTATGAACTACCTCATCATCCTCGCAGCGGGATTGCTGCCGGCAGCGGTGCTGTTTATATATATCCTGAGGAAGGACCCACAGCCCGAACCGGCGTCTTGGCTGAGGAAGGCTTTCTTCTATGGGGTGGCGATATGCTTCCCTGTGGCTTTGGTGGAGGGCGCCATCTCAGCTGTTCTCTTCGGCAATGTGACGGAGGCAACGAACCTGGTGGAGACGACGCTTGACGCGTTCTTCGTGGCGGCACTGCCTGAGGAGAGCTTCAAACTGCTGGCGCTATGGCTGATCCTGAGGCGTAACCCGTACTTCGACGAACACTTCGACGGCATCGTGTATGCGGTATGCGTGGGACTGGGATTCGCGTCGCTGGAGAACATTGGCTATCTGTTCAGCGTGGGCGATGAATGGCAGACGGTGGCCATAGGAAGGGCGCTGCTGGCCGTGCCCGGCCATTATGCCTTTGCCGTGCTGATGGGGTACTACTATTCGATGTATCACTTCGTGGACCGCTCCTCGCGCACTGCTGCCTGCGTGCTGCTTGTGCCTGTGCTGGCGCATGGCGTCTACGACACGCTGGCGATGTCGGGCATCGTCAGCGAGGTGGTAGGGGGCGTGTCGATGCTCATCCTGATATTCTTCTGCATCAGGATGCATAAGTTTGCCAGGAAGAAGATCATGGCTCAGCTGGAGCGTGACAGAGACGGCCGACCGCTGAGAAATGCTTAATCGTAGTGCTCGCTCTTCTGGCTGCTGTAGACGTGCTTCTTGCCGTCGAACTTGTAGATGCTGCTGAGGTTGACCTGGTCGTTGTGTATCATCTCAGTGATGATGAAGTCCTTGCCGTGGCGAGGAAGAGTGAACCAGTAGTCGCGGCCCTCCTTGGGCTGGTAGGTGTCGACAGGGCTTGACTCAGGGGTGAGCGTCTGCGTGGCAGGGTCGTAGTCGTAGAAGCAGATGACGGAGAAGTCAGGGTCGCAGTTGCTGCTCACCTGGATAGCGAACAGCCGATGGCCGTTGTCGCGCTTCCACACACAGGCTTCCATGTTTTCGCCGTCGCTGCCTCCAGCATCCTCGCAGAGGTAGCCATTGGGGCGGTCGACGATGGTGCCTCCGCCATATTCCTCGTCTTTCACCTCTTTGAAGTTGGGATTTGCGGCTGCTTTGAGTATGCCATCCACGACATAGGTTGGCCACACGCTGTTGAAGGCTTTAGTCAGGGTGACGACGCCAGGCGCCTGTCCTCCGTTGGGCACCTTGATGGTCTTATTGGCCCACCCGAGTCCGATTTTTATCATTCCGTCGTTCTCGTAGGATGCTGTCTCATAGACAGTCTTGTATCTCTTGGCGGGCTTCAGCTGAGCCCATGTCTGCTGGCTGCCTGCGAAGAGCAGCGTGAAAAGGAGGATGATTGTTGTTCTCATGTTGTCTTAGGTATTTGGTGGATGTCTAAATCATAGTTGCTCGATGGTGATGCCAACGTCGGCGACGCCCGGGAGGGGGTCGTGGGTCATGTTGTGGGCTACGGAGAAGATGAGGATGGCAGCGCTGTCGAGGGTGATGGATGGGAGGCTGGCAGTATACTCGTGGACGGAGGTGCCGCGACGGGTGCTGGAAGCCTGGGGATCACTGATATCGAAGGTGACGGTGTCGGAATGACGGAAGGTACGGGCTTTGTCGCGTGAGCGGAGGAGGAGGGAGAGCTGGGTGTAGGGATAGACGTTGGTGGTGCGCAGGTGCAGGCTCAGGGCATAGCGCCCTGGCTGCTTCAGCGGCACGACGAAGCGCACGGAGTCGGCCCACCGCCAGCCGCTGCCATTGTCGACGGTGATGAAATGGCTGTAGGCGGGAATGCTGCTGCAGGCGGCTATGACCAGTGCCGCCGCAGCGAGGAGCATGGGTAGGAGTCTACTCCTGAGGTTCTTCATTCTTGGTACTGGCGTCCTGCTGTGCCTTGGCCTTGCTCTTCTTCTTTTTCTTCTTCTTAGCCTTGTCGAAGCGGGTGATGCTGTCGCCAGCGAGGAGGTCGACGGGCGCATCGGCCTTCTTTGGCTTGTCGTCGGGCTGCAGATCGGCAGGCTTCTCGCCACGTCGGTTCATGTCGATGACCTCCTTGGCACGCTCGGCAGTGATGGTCTCGAGATTGGCGGCGATGCGCTTGTCGGTGGAGTAGGTGATGAGTCCTGCGAGGATGTCGCTCTTGAAATAGAAATAGTCGGCATCCTGCGTCTGGAGCACAACCTCACGGCTAGGCAGGCGACGGCCGTGCTCGATATAGTCGTCGACCTCGTAGTTGAGGCAGCACTTGAGCTTGGCGCACATGCCTGCAAGCTTCTGTGGATTGAGCGAGATGTCCTGGAAACGGGCGGCGGCAGTGCTGACGCTGACGAAATTCTTCATCCAGGTGGCGCAGCAGAGCTCGCGTCCGCAGGGGCCTGTGCCTCCGATGCGTCCAGCCTCCTGGCGCGCGCCTATCTGCTTCATCTCGATGCGCACATGGAAGGCGGCAGCGAGGTCCTTGATGAGCTGGCGGAAGTCGACGCGCTCGTCGGCGATATAGTAGAAGATGGCCTTCTGACCATCGCCCTGATACTCGACGTCGCCAATCTTCATCTTCAGTCCGAGGCCCTTGGCTATCTCGCGGCTCTCGATCATGGTCTCGTGCTCACGTGCCTTGGCTTCGCGGAACTTGTCCATGTCGGTCTGGCGGGCGAGGCGGTAGATGCGCTTGATATCGTCAGCCGACTTGAGGTTGGCCTTCTTTATCTGGAGGTTGACGAGGCGACCAGTGAGCGTGACAACGCCGATGTCGTGACCAGGGCTGGCCTCGACGGCCACGATGTCGCCTTTCTTCAGGGGGAGGTTGTTGATGTTGTGGTAGTAGCCTTTGCGCGTGTGCTTGAACTGCACCTCGACGAGGTCGGTGGACTCAGCATTGCCAGGCACGTCGGCCAGCCAGTCGTAGGTGTTGAGCTGTCGGTCCTGTCGTCCGATGGCAGCGGCGCATAGTCCTCGGTCACAGCCGGTGCGTATGGGGTATTGTCTTGTCTTTTCCATTTCTTTGGTGGTATGATTGGGGTTTATTTTGTCTTTGGGGGTATGAGGAGAACGATCATCTGGAGGGCGATGTCGAAGAACACGATCTTGGCGTTGGCATTCTGTCCGATGTCGCGTATGGCGAGGTTGATGAGGTCGTTGATGGCGATGATGTTGTCCTCATTGATGAAACGGGCGAAGTTGCGTGCGAAGTTCTCTTCCTGCTGTGACATGTAGCAGAGCTCAGGAGTCTTGAAGTTGTACATGAAGCTCTCGCGTATCATGTGCAGGAAATAGTGGAGGAAACGCTTCTGCTTCTCACGTCCGAAGGTGGCCATGGTGTCGCTCCATCTGCGCAGTTCCTTGACATTGCGCATATAAGCCTGGCGCATGAGGAGGATGAAGAGGTCGAGGAACTGCTCGTTCTCAGTGCCAGCCTGCAGCTCCTGCAAGGCTCTGAGCCACGAGCCGTTGGCAATTCGGGCCACACGGCGTGCCTGCTGGTCGTCGATGCCCCGTCGGCTAATGAGTGCCTGGCAGAGGGTGTCCTCAGGAATACGCTTCACGTCGATGCGCTGCACACGGCTGCGTATGGTCTCCAGCAGTTTGTCGGGCTCTTCGCATGCCATGAGGAAGACGGTGTGGAGTGGGGGCTCCTCGATGAGCTTCAGCAGTTTGTTGGCGCACTCGCCGTTCATGCGTTCAGGAAGCCAGACGATGCTGACCTTATAGCCTCCCTGGCTGGACTTCAGCGAGAGCTTGCGCACCAGCTCGTCGCTCTCGCCGGCAGTGATGATGGCCTGCTGGTTCTCAGCCCCGATGGCTGCCAGCCACTGGTCCATGGAGAAATAGGGCCCCTGCATGATGAGCTCGTGCCACTCGCGTGCGAAATCATCGCTGACGGGCTTATGATCAGTGCTCATGGAGGGGAGCTTGATTGTGGGGTAGGTGAAGTGGAGGTCGGGATGCTCGAGGCGCCGGACCATGGCATTGTTCTCTCCCAGGAGCTGGCTGGCGAAGGCAACGGCTATGGCTAGCTTGCCCACTCCCTGCGGTCCGCAGAGCATGATGGCATGTGGCAGACGATCTTCGTCGACCATCTGCTGCAAGCGCTGTCGCACTTCTTCTTGTCCTATTACGTCAGACCAGGTCACTTGTTGATTTGAGATTTGAGATTTGAGAGTTGAGATTTGAGGGTTGAGATTTGAGATTTGAAGTTTGAGACTTTTTTGACTAGAGGAGGCGATGGGCGATTTCTGCTACTGAGTCGACGGCGCCGACGGTGTAGAAATGGATGTCGTTGACACCATGCCTGTAGAGATCGCGACACTGGTCGGTGGTCCATTCGATGCCCAGCTGACGAGCATCATCGTCGGTCTTGCACTTGACAATCTCACGGGCCAGTGGCTCTGGAATGTCGCAGTGGAAGGTTCGTGGCACGACGCTGAGCTGGTTGAGCTTGGCCAGGGGCTTGATGCCAGGGATGATGGGCATGGTGATGCCCATCTGCCTTGCCCGCTCGACGAAGGAGAAGTATTTCTCGTTGTCGAAGAACAGCTGTGTGACGGCATACTGCGCTCCCAGTCGCTGTTTCTCGAGCAGCCAGCGCATGTCGCTCTCCATGTTGGGAGCCTCCTCATGTTTCTCAGGATAGCAAGCCACGCCGATGTCGAACTTGGGCCCAGGGTGCTTGATGGGCGAGCCGTCGGCAAAGAAACCTTCGTTGAAGCGCTGCACCTGCCGGATGAGGTCGGTGGTGTGCTCATGGCCTCCGGGTGTGGGCTGGAAGGTGCGGTCGTCCTTCGCCTTGTCGCCACGCAGCAGGAGCAGGTCGGTGATGCCCAGGAACTGGAGGTCGAGCAGCTCGTACTCGATGTCCTCGATGGTGCATCCGCTGCAGATGACATGAGGCTGCACGGTGACCTGGAAGCGCTGCTGTATGGCAGCCGCCACAGCGATGGTGCCAGGACGGCGGCGCAGGCGCAAGCGCTCGAAGTGTCCTCCCGGCAGCTCACGGTAGACGTACTCAGAGTGGTGGGTAGTGATGTTGATGAAGGCAGGGTTCAGCTCGCACAGCTTCTCGATGTCGCGAAACAGACCGTCAGTGCCCGTCCCCTTCAGCGGGGGCAAGACCTCGAAGGAGAACTGTCGCTCCTGTTCGGGTTCGTTGATGAGTTTTGCTACGGCCATACGTCTATCATATTATCACATCCCCATATACACTTTCCTGGAAGCGCCGCTGGCACTACGCTCGATGCAGAGGCCCCGGGGATTGTCGATGGGCCGTCCCAGCAGGTCGTAGTATGTGACAGGGCCGTCGTCCTGCTGCTTCAGGTGGTCGTTGATGGCTGCGCTGCCTGGGTCGATCATGAAGATATAGGTGTTGAGACTGCGGGCAGGCAGACTGACGATGAGCTGGTCGACAGGCTCGTCGATGGTGATGGCCTGTTCCTGGCAGAGGTTCTCCGTCTCGTTGCCAGTGGAGAGCAGATGGACGCCGCTTTTCACCTTGAAGGGCAGGTTGATCCTCAGGTCGTAGGCATTCTTGGTGGTGTCGATGGCCATGACGATGATGGAGTCGCCCTTGATATAGGCTGAAGCCTCGAGGGGCTTGTTGGTGCCAGGGGTGAAATTGGCTGAGGTGACGCCCAGGCGTGTAGAGCCAGTGACATGCTTGGAGAAGTGTGACATGACGAAGGCACGAGGCAGCAGCTTGTTCTTGGTGTTGCCAGGATTATATTTAGCCTCGCCAGTACCCACGAAAGCCCAGTGGGCACGCATGTACCAGTAGATATAGCCTGTGCATCCGGCCTGCATGCACTCGTTGAGCTCCTCGGCAAAGATGAGCTGCTCGTGCCAGTTGGGCAGACGGTCGATGTTGTCGGTCACTGAGTGCTCAGTCATCCATACCTCTTTGCCGTACTTCGCAGCCAGCGTGGCGGCTGTTTTCATGTTGACAAGGGGCGGGTGTCCATAGAGGTGACCCGCAATGATGTCGATCTGCTCACGAGCCACGGGGTCGTTGAGCAGTGCATTCGAGTACTTGGGGTCGAAGCCCAGGGGCTCGGCACTGATGAGACGCACACCGTTGTAGGTTTCGCGATCAAGCATGTTGGCATAGTTTTTCACGAGTTTCAGCTGCTGCTCAGGGGTGTAGAGGCATCCCGAGTAGTTGACCCACCAGTCGGGCTCGTTCTGGATGGACACAGCATCGACGTTGACGCCATTGCTCTTCATATACTCCAGGAAGGTGTTCAGCCAGGGGAAGAACTTCGAATAGCAGTCGGCACGCAGCTCGCCGCGCTGATTGCCCTGGTCGTCGGCATTGCCGCCCTGTGCGCTGCCGTTGGTCTTGTATTCGCCTGGTGGCGACCAAGGCGTGCCAAAGACGATACCTCCACGCTGCTTGACGATCTTGGCTGAGGGCAGCGATCCTTTCCAGTCGTAGGGAGTGTCGTAGTTGTTCCACTCCGGCACGATGACATCGCCCACGAAGTTAGGTGAGATCTCCATGCGCATGATGTTCAGTCCGATCTTTGACGTTGGTCCGTAGAGCAGTCTGACGGGCTGGGTATCTGTGCCCAGGGGGCACATTGCTCCGTCGCAGCAGGCAGCTCCAAAGCCCGTCACCTTCTGGTAGCGGGTGTCTTTCACCGTGATCGTGACGGTGAGGGCATGTATTGCAGTGGTGGCTGCCAGTGCAAGGACGAGGGTGATAAACCTGTTCATGTGTGTAAGAATTACGAATTCGACTGCAAAGTTACACATTTTCACCCGTCCCTGCAAGTTTTTTGGGGTATTCTTTGCAGACGAAGGCGGCAAGGCGGCCTTGGAGGGCCTACATCCGCTGTGTCAGATAGGCTTGGAAGGCAGGCAGATAAGCCTCAGTGACATGTATGATCTCATCGCCGATATAGATGCAGTCGTTGCGGTCGACCTTGCGTATATGCTGCAATGCGACGACATAGCTCCTGTTGACGCGCATAAAATGTTCGTCAGGCAGCATCTCCTCGACGGCCTTCATCGTCATGTGAGTGATGAGGGGCCGCTTCTCGTCGGTGATATAGAACATCACGTAGTCCTTCATGCCGCTGACGTAGAGGATGCTGTCGAGTGGCAGCTGTCGCAGCTCACCATCGACCTTGATGAAGATGGTGGAGGGCTGGAGGTGGAGGCTGAACCACTCACGGGCCTTGTCGATGGCAGCGAGGAACTTGGAATAGCGGATGGGCTTGAGCAGGAAGTCGAGTGCTTTCACCTCGTAGCTCTCGAAGGCATACTCCTTGAAGGCGGTGGTGAAGATGATGCGGGTCTGTGGCGGCACGATGCGGGCCAGCTCCATGCCGTCGAGGTCAGGCATCTGGATGTCGAGAAACACCAGGTCGGCCTTGCCCTCCTTGATGGCTGCGGCTCCCTCTATGGAGTCGGTAAACGAGGCCAGCAGCTGGAGGTCAGGTGTCTTTTCTATGAACGACTCTAGCAGTCGCACAGCCAGTGGCTCGTCATCAATGATAATACACCTCATGTTGATTTGAGATTTGAGAATTGAGATTTGAGATTTCTTGCGTCCCTTTGGTAGCAAGCGACCTTTGGTCGAGTGGAGAATTGAGAATTAGAATCTTGGAGAAGTAGGATTCGCCATTGTCGCAGATTCCCTGGTCCCAGGTATAACGGTCAGGGTAGAGCAGGTTCAGGCGGCGGCGTGTGTTCTCGATGCCTATGCCCTTGCCGCTGCGGTCGGTGGCTGCTTTGGGGTAGTTGGAATTGCGGCACTCGAAACTCAGCTTGTCGTCATGCTGCTCCATGCGGATGATGATGTGTGAAGGCTTGTTGCTGCTCACTCCATGCTTGAAGGCATTCTCGATGATTGAGATGAACAGCAGCGGAGCAATCTCCATCTGGGGGTTCTGAATAGAAAAATGGGTGTTGACCACCGTGTTTCTGCCCACACGAAGCTTCATCAGTGCGATATAGTTGCTCATGAAGTCCACCTCACCTTGCAGTGGCACGGCCACCTTGTTGGTCTCGTACATCGCATAGCGCAGGAGGTCGCTGAGCTGGGCGATGGCTTCCTGTGTGGCCTCGCCGTCGATGGCTGCCAGCGAGGAGATGTTGTTCAGGGTGTTGAAGAGGAAGTGGGGGTTGATCTGATTCTTCAGCCATGCCAGCTCAGCCTCCGTATGGCGTGCCTTCTCCTCCTGCAGCTGCTGGCGTATGCGCTGGACCCTGATGAAATGGCGCAGCCCCAGTGCGGCAGCAATCATGGCGAGGTTGAGCAGGAAATAGACGAAGAACCCAAGGAACATGCCTGCCCAGGCTATTTCCGGCATCTCAGGGGCGTAGTCATTTATACGGAAGAGTCCCCAGTTGAGCAGGAGCATCAGCAGCAGGTTGGCCAGTGCAAACCACCCGTAGCGGCGCTTGGAGAACAGCCAGCGGTCGAAGATGTAGAAATTGGCGAAGTAGACCAACATAGGCGACTGCAGCATGTAGAGCGACAGCAGGGCTGTGTTTGCTGCATACTCCCAGTTGCGGGTGGTGAGCCACGATACAAGCATGGGCAGCAAGATGAGTATGGCCCATATTGCTGCCTGCAGGAGAAATAGTCCCAGATCTTTCTTGGTAGGTCTGTCCATATCAGTTGGTCAGGTTTCCGGCACCCTGTATCATCTCGCCCTGTGACTTCTGCTCGATGAAGTCATTCTCGATGCGGGTCTGGCGCTGTTGCATTTGCTGTAACTGGCTCTTCGTATTGCCGAAGGAGTAGCTCACGGTGAAGGTGACGCTGTAGATGGGCACACGGATGTTGGTGTGGTTGACGAAGCCGTTGCCTCGGCTCATGGTCTCCATCTTCAGACAGCCGCCATCGCTGAGGCCGGTGAGGCCCTGCAGTCCGAGGGTGAGCTTGTCGTCGAAGAAGGTCTTCGACAGCATGCCAATCAGCATATTCATGCCGCTACTCCATCCCTGTAGGGTGTAGGTCTTCGACTGGCTGATGAGGTAGGTGCCGAGCGTCATCTTCCAAGGCAGGGTCTGCTGCAGGCCTCCCATGAGATTGTACTGCCAGCCGTTGTTCTTATAGCTCAGTTGGTCGGAACGCAGGTCCACATAGCTCAGTCCACCGTTTACGAACAGACGGGTGTTCTTGTGTAGGAGCCAGTTGACGTAGCCGTTGAGGGCCGTCTGGTGGCGCTTGACGATATTACCATAGGTCGTGTTCAGGTACTGCCCGTCGTCGAAGGTGTACTGTTCGATGGCGTTGTCGGTGAAGTTGTGGCTGAGGTTCATGTTGAGCATCAACTTCGTGCTGAACTGGTTGAACACCAATGCCACATTGTGAGTCTTCTCCACGTCGAGATTGCTGTTTCCGTAGGTCAGTGCCGTAGGATTGCTGCGGTCGACATAGGGGTTGAGATAAGTGATGCCGGGACGCGAGATGCGCATGTTGTAGGTCAGGCCGACGTTGCTGGTAGGAGCCAGCGAATAGCTCATGCTGGCAGAGGGGACGAGGTTGCCGTAGTCGGTCGAGAAGTCGGGAGTCTGGCCCAGGTGATACTCCACGTCCTGCCAGGTGTGCTCATAGCGCAGGCCTGCCTTTGCGCCGAAGCTGCCCCATTTGCCTTCATACTCGGCATAGGCGGCGCCGATGCGGTTGCGGTGCTCGTAGTCAGTGCTCATGGCCTGGTTGTAGACATCGGCCAGGTAGTAGCTGGCATCGGAGGAAGCCTGACGCAGCACCAGCTTAGCACCGAGGTTCAGGGTGTGTGTGGCAGACCCGCCCGCCACACTGCTGAGGGGCGTGGTATAGTCGGTCTGGAAGGTGTGTTCAACGGTCTTTTCGTGGTTGTCGCTGAAGCGGTCTGTGATATCGATAGGCAGGCCGGCTACAGCGTCGAAGTCGGTGAGTGTCTCATTGTGATTGGGGCTGTAGCTCAGCTGGTAGGCCAGGGCCAGCCAGCTGGTACGGGCGCTGTTGAAGAAACGCTGGTAGTCGAGGGTGCCGCTGAATGACGTCTGGCGGTTCTTCATGTCGACATCGTTGCGGTAGCTCCATGGGGTGGCATCTGCACCACTACCAGTGTATAGTGAGGTGAGGGTACTGCCGGTATTCTTCATGTTCATGCTGGTGAGCTGTGCCGACAGGCTGAGGGTGCGCACAGAGTCGATGTCGTAGCCCAAGGAGAGCGATCCCATGGTGAAGGGCAGTTTCGTGGTGGTGCGGCTCTCGGAGGTTTGCTTCATGCCAGTCTGCTCCATCTCCATGCTCACCTTCGGCGTGCCGGGCTTCATGTAGCTCTGCATGGCATTGGCGCTATAGGAGAGCTTGCCCTGCTGACCACTGAGGAAGGCTCCGCCTCCCCATCCGTTGGTGCCCGCCTGGGCACGCAGGGTGCCGCTGTAGCTATTCATGGAGGCCGAATCTCCACCTGTCAACTGCTTGTTGAGCACGATGTTGAGCACGCCACTGGCACCTTCAGCATCATACTTGGCACCAGGATTGGTCACCACTTCGATGCTCTTCACTGCCACGGCGGGCATGCTCTTGAAGATCATTGAGGCGTTGGACGAGAACATCACGTTTGGCTTGCCGTCGACATAGACCTTGAACGATGACGATCCGTTCACTGAGATGTTATCCTGGCCGTCGACGGTGACCATGGGCACCTTGCGCAGCATGTCGAGCACCGTCGATGCCTTCGCATCCTCATCTTCGGCCACGTTGTAGCTCATCTTGTCAACCTCCATCTTCACCAGGGGCTTCTGGGCCACTACCTCCACGCCTTTCAGGGCAGTGGCGTCCTCTATTATATATAATGTGTCGAGGTCCAGCGTGCCTTTCCCCGTCAGTTCAATGGCTTTGCGGAGGTCGGCCTTTCCAATGCTGCTGAACACGATATCGAACTTCCCCTGCCCAGTCACCTCATGGCTGAAGCGTCCTTCGGCATCGGTGAGGAACGATACCACCGGCTTTTCGCTGCTGCCTTGTTTCATTACTCTCACGGTGGCATAAGGCTCGCCTTCGTTCAGGGTCTTGTCCATCAGTACTCCTTTCACAGTGGTCTGGGCTGTCACGGTTGTGGTCAGCAGCCCAAACATCATCATCAGCATGATCTTTTTCATCTTCTTTCGTATTTGCTTTTTGTTTGCTGCGACAAAAGTACTGCTTCTTTCTGATATGGCAAAAAGGTTTTCGACGAAATACTGATAACTATTCGACGAAAAGCTTCACGTCCGGCATTGTTTGTCGTGTATCTCGGCAGTAGCCGTAAAAAAGGCATCGCCACTGGAGTTGAGGGCCGTCTCCACGCTGTCCTGCACCACGCCGATGATGAAGCCCACGCCCACTGCCTGCATGGCCACGTCGGCTCCGATGCCGAATAGCGAGCAGGCCATAGGCACCAGCAGCAGCGATCCTCCTGCCACGCCCGAGGCTCCACAGGCTCCCAGAGTGGCAATGATGCTCAGGATGATGGCCGTGGGCAGGCTTACCGACACCCCCACCGTATGTGCCACAGCCAGCGAGAGCACGGTGATGGTGACTGCGGCACCGTTCATGTTGATGGTGCAGCCCAGGGGGATGCTGACCGAGTAGAAGTCCTCGTCGATGCCCAGACGCTTGCACAGCGCCATGTTGATGGGGATATTGGCAGCCGATGATCGTGTGAAGAAGGCGTTAAGCCCGCTTTCCTTCAGACATTGCCACAGCAGAGGGTAGGGGTTTCGGCGAATGAACAGGAAGGAGATGAGCGGATTGACCACCAGTGCTACGGTGAGCATCGATCCCACCAGCAACAGCAGCAGCCGGCCATAGTCGGTGAAGATTTCCAGTCCGCTCTCTGCCACCGACGTGAATACCAAGCCCATGATGCCGAAGGGTGCAAACTGAATGACCCACCTCACCGTCAGCGAGATGACCTCGGCAAGGTCGCTGAATACCTGTATCGTCGTTGCATTGGCACATCGTTTCAAGGCCAGGCCCACGATGACGGCCCAGAACAGGATGCCGATGTAATTGGCCGACGACACCGACATCATCGGGTTCGACACCAGGTTGGTGAGCAGATTGCTGAACACGTCCTCCAGCGCATCAGGAGCCTCACCGGCGACAGCATCTGTCAGCGTAATCGTCATGGGGAAAACGAAGCTGCCCACTACCGCCACAATGGCGGCACAGAACGTGGTCAGCAGATAGAGCACGACCACGGTGCGGAAACGGCTGCCCAGCCCTCCGCCGGCCTTCGCTATCGAGGCACACACCAGCACTGCCACCAGCACGGGTGCGATGGCTTTCAGGGCACTGACAAACACCTGTCCCAAAATGCCAATGACGGGGGCATCGGGTGCCACCAGTCCCAAAATGGCTCCGATGACAAGTCCTACCAGGATACGCAGCACCAGGCTTATGCTGCTCCATCGGCGTAATATCTGCATCACTGTTTTCATTGCTAGAAAGGGAATAGACTGCAAAATTACAAAAAAAGTTGGAGAAACTGACACGTATTTCGGAAAAAATGTGTAAGTTTGCACTCGCAATCATCATTACTAACAACAAAGCGACTATGAAACGTACCTTAGCAGTCATGGCAATGGCCCTCGCGACGACACTGGCAGGGCATGCTCAGAAACAGCCGTCGGCAGGCGGCTATCCCATCACCCCCGTACCCTTTACTAGTGTAAAAGTGGCTCCCGGTACATTCTGGGGACAGCGTCTGGAAGCCAGCCGCAACGTCACCGTGCCCCTGGCATTCTCGAAGTGCGAGAGCGAAGGACGCTACAAGAATTTCGAGAACGCAGCTGAGCACCTGAAGGACCCCTCAAAGGTGTTTAAGGTCAATGGCGTGGGCTACTCCTTCGACGACACCGACCCCTACAAGACCATCGAGGGTGCTGCCTACATCCTGCAGACCTACCCCGACAAGAAACTGGAGCACTATGTCGACAGCGTGATCGACATCATCGCTACGGCACAGGAGCCTGACGGCTACCTCTATACCGCCCGCACGCAGAATCCCGACAATCCCCATCACTGGGCCGGTCCGAAGCGTTGGGTGAAGGAGGAGGACCTGAGCCATGAGCTCTATAACCTGGGACACATGGTGGAGGGCGCCGTGGCCTACTGGCAGGCTACTGGCAAGCGCAAGTTCCTCGACATTGCCCGCCGCTATGCCGACGTGGCATGCAAGGAGGTAGGCCCCAATCCCGGACAGGCCTGTGTGGTGCCTGGTCACCAGATAGCTGAGATGGCCATGGCCCGGCTCTATCTTGCCACCGGCGAGAAGAAATACCTCGACTTCGCCAAGTTCCTGCTCGACTATCGTGGCAAGACCGAGATCAAGAATGACTACAGCCAGAGCCACAAGCCGGTCATCGAGCAGGACGAGGCAGTGGGACATGCCGTGCGTGCCTCCTATATGTATGCCGGTATGGCAGACGTCGCCGCTTTGACGGGCGATGAGAGCTACATCAAGGCCATCGACAATATCTGGAGCAATATCGTCTCGAAGAAGCTCTACATCACAGGTGGCATCGGCGCCACCTCGTCGGGCGAAGCCTTCGGACGCAATTACTACC
>JAEEGJ010017396.1_pt1 | contig 16278 bp, 7 predicted proteins | sample 8958761 | NCBI WGS metagenome assembly JAEEGJ01 (sample SAMN16246546, study PRJNA631951) | gut metagenome | biome: gut microbiome; feature: rumen; material: RS-attached | host: Bos | place: Iran: Karaj | collected 2018-10
CCGCCGAAGAAACGCTGACCGTATACCTGCCGGGGGCGAGGCCGGAGACGTTTATCACGGCTGGGGAGTAGGGATCGCCCTGGATTTCCTTATTGTAGACGGTTCTGCCGGAGGCGCTGAGTATCAGCACCTTAAGGGTGGTTTTGTAGAGGCTCTGGATGGTCAGGCGATCGGTGACGGTAGTGGGGTAGATGTCGGCGACGCTGGCCTCCGGAGTGTGTGCGCTCACGCGGAAAGAAGCCCTGACAGGGGCGGCGATGCCGTCTGATGCGCTGACCGTAATGCTGCCGGCGCCCGGCCCTTCGGAGCTGATGGTTAGAATCTTTCCGCTCACGCTGGCGCTGATGCCTTCGGCGGATTCCAGGGCGTATGTAAGTTCATCCTCATCGGGATCGCTGAAGAAACCGGAGAGATCCAGAGTCTTTGGACTGCCGGCGGTAATCAAAATATCCGGGATGGTGCTTGCCACTGGGCCCGTATTGCCAAGCAGAGTGTACTCTATCAGGGATTCTGCATAGCCTCCGAAACCGTCGGAAACACTGATGGAGGCGGTGTAAGTGCCGGCCGGGGCGGAATCTCCCCGGACCGTAAGGGTGTAGTGCCCGGAGCCGTCTTCAGTCCATGCGGCAGCAGGGGAGCCCGGGGTGGTGACCACGCTCAGCACGTCCTTGATATCGGCGTCGGTGCAGGTGAAACCGATGGTCCGGACGTCCCTGTATTTCAGCGGAGCGGGGGCGGATCCTTCCAGGGTGATGACGGGGACGTTGTTGGGAAGAATGTTGTATAGTATGCTGATCTCTTCGGTGATTATGCCGTCGCTGAAGGAGGCTTCGGCCACGTATGAGCCCGCCGGAGCGTTGTTTCCAACTATCGTAAGGGTGATGGTGCCGGAGCCGTCATCCTTCCATTCAGCTGCAGAGGAACCTGGGTTCGTGATTATCTGCACGGGATCCCCGTCCGGATCGGAATACTTTATGGCATAGGTCTTTGTGGCGTGATGATCCAGCATTGCCAGGCCGAAATAGGTATAATCCAAGGCGGGGCCGCCTATGTTCTTCCTCAGATGCTGCTTGGCGACCGGAGTGCAGTCTGATGTCTGTTGCTGCCTGGTGTAATTGACTAAGGTATAGTAATAATCCTTGTCGAGTTCTAGTCCGGGGATGTCGATGGTGATTTGCTGTCCGGGACTGTATGAATCGCCTTTAATCGTCCTCGTTGTCACTCCGGAGGGTATGTTGAAAGGGTCGAAATCCTCCAGTTTGGAGGCATCCTGGCAGATGGCCAGAACCGTCCTGTAGAAGTTCAGAGGACCATATTTTGTTAGCGTCCACTGAACTCCCAAAGCGTTTTCTCCTGTCTGGAAAGTATGGACATCGGTCGGGGAGAGCATCTCGGCTCCAGAGGCATACATGAATGAACCGTAGGCATCCAGCATAGGGCCGATATTCCTGGCATGTTTGCCAAGCATTTTGCTATCTGCTCCGTTTATTAGGATCTCGCGCAGCCTGTCGCAGGTGAAGCCCGGGCCTCCGAAATAGGATACTATGAGGGCGGCGACTCCGCTCACCATAGGTGCTGCCTGGGATGTGCCCTGCATCTGGTAGTAAACCTCTTCGGTCGAGCGCATTGTGCTGAAAATTTGCGGATAAGTTGTGTTGCTGTAACCTCCGTTGGCATTGCCGCCAGGGGCGCATATATCTACCCAGTCGCCGTAATTTGTATAGGTTGTGCTCTCTCCGGCAGGGCCGAGGGCGCCCACGGCGATCACCTTGTCGTACATCGAGGGCTGGGATTTCTGCCAGCTGTTGTTGCCTGCGGAAAAAACGACGAGGCCGCCTTTCATGGGGCCGGTCTGGTTGCCCTGATTGTCGGTTCCGGCATTCTGTATGAAATAATTGATAGCTGACTGATAGTAAACAGGCAGGGAAGCGGGAACTGAATTCTCGTCATTATATTTGATGTTCCAGCTATTGTTGATGATGACCGCGCCATGGTCTGCCGCCCAAACCATGGCAGTGTAAGGATTCCCGCTGTCACCCTCCTTGGCGGCGATTGCCGCACAATCCAGGATACGCACGCCTCCCTGGCCATTTTTGCCTCCGGCGATGCCGCATACGCCGATTTTGTTATTGTTGATGGCGCCGATTACGCCGGCAACGTGCGTCGCGTGGCGCTGGGGCGTAATATGATAGGGGTTGGATGATTCCGAAGTCAGGAAAGATTTGCTTCCGTTCGCCCCGGCGGGAATGACCACGGCCGACAGGTCGGGATGGTTGTAATCTATGCCGGTGTCTATGACTCCGACGATTACGTTGCTGCTTCCGGCGGTGAAATTGTTCCAGACAGGAACCACGTTGATGTCGGCGTCCGCGGTGAATTTGTAGAGCAGCGTGCCATCGTTGAAAAGGTGCCACTGACGGCCGCGGTTAGGGTCGTTGAAGGGTATTGCGTCGGTCTCGATCATTGGCTCCTTTTCCACACTGAGGATGCCTGGAAGGCCTTCCAACCCTTCCGCCGCCTTTGTGGCAGGAACACCGTCAGCACAGGCGAAATACCAGCGGTGAAGGCCGGCTTCGCGGTGCCTCTCCTCGAACTCTCCGGCGTCGGGGAAGACGCGCTCGAAGGAATATCCGGCCGGAATTGAATCGAAAGTGTCGGAAACCTCTACGATTACCCTGTCGGACTGGGGAAAAACGCGCGAAACGGGGGATGAATTTTGATCATTTTTCAAAGTACTATACTCATCCTTTAAAGCGCAGCCACATATTAACGTGGTTGCCGCAAATAAAGTGATTAACGCGCGTGTGAACATTGTCAAAAAATGCTTATATTAGCTCGCATATTTGCAAAAATGCACAAAAAGTGGATAACCACCAAATCAAGTTTAGTTATTAGTTTATGACCAAGAGATTTCTCTTAACCGTCTTTACTCTATTGCTGCTGCCTCTCGCACTTATGGCGCAGAGCCGCAAGGTGCAGGGCGTGGTATTCGAAGACGAGACAGGGCAGCCGCTCCCGGGAGCTACGGTGTCGATCGATGGCACCACCCGCGGTGCAATTGCCGACCTTGACGGTTCGTTCGAAATCAACAACGTCAAACCTACCGACAAGCTCAAAGTCGAGTTTGCCGGAAAGGAAACGCTGATTGTACCGGTGAACGACCAGAAGAATTTTATGTTCAAGCTGAAAGATCAGGCCAACGAGCTGGAGGGAACCACCATCGTCGCTTTCGGTACCCAGAAGAAAGAAAGCGTCATCGGTTCTATCTCTACCATCGACGTGGCGACGCTGAAAGTGCCTTCCAGCAACCTTACCACTGCACTTGCAGGTAACGTTGCCGGTATTATCGCCTATCAGCGTTCAGGTGAGCCCGGTCAGGACAATGCGGACTTCTTCGTGCGAGGCATCACGACTTTCGGTGCCAACACCAGCCCGCTCATCCTCATCGACAACATCGAGCTTACCACCACCGACCTTGCTCGCCTGCAGCCGGACGATATCGCCAGCTTCTCCATCATGAAGGATGCTACTGCAACCGCCCTCTACGGCGCCCGCGGTGCTAACGGTGTCATCTATGTGACCACCAAGCGTGGACAGGAAGGCCCGGCGAAAATTTTCGCTCGTGTGGAGACATCGATTTCCCAGCCTACCCGTAACATCGAGCTTGCGGATCCCGTCACCTACATGAAGGCGTATAACGAAGCAATTTCCACCCGTGACCCCCTTGGGGATTTGATGTACAGCTACGACAAGATAGAGCAGACCGGAAAGCCTGGCGCCAACCGCATCATCTATCCCGCCAACGACTGGTACGACATGCTCTTCAAGAAATACGCTACGAGTTATCGTGCCAACGTGTCCGCCAGAGGTGGTGGTCGTGTAGCAACCTACTATGTTGCCGGTGGCTTCACTGAAGATACAGGTATCCTTAAGGTTGACAAGCGCAACAGCTTTAACAACAACATCGACCAGAAGACCTACACCCTGCGTTCCAACGTAGATATCAACATCACTCCAACCACCAAGCTGGCGGTCCGCCTTACGGGAAACTTTACGGATTATAACGGACCTCTCAACGGAGGTGATGCCGTCTACAAGCAGGTGGTTCACTCCGATCCTGTTCTGTTCCCGGCCTACTATCCTCAGGACGACAATCATGTTGGAATCCGCCATATCATGTTCGGTAACTATCTTGGCGGCTCTTATTCGAACCCATATGCCGATTTGGTGCGAGGATATAAAGACACCCAGCGTTCCCAGATGATTGCAGCAGTAGAATTGAACCAGGACCTGAATTTCATTACTAAAGGACTGAAATTCATGACCCTGTTCAACCTTACAAGGCTTTCTTATTGGGAAGTATACCGCTCTTTCTCGCCGTACTGGTATATGCTCGATACTTACGACTCGTATACCGGCGACTATACAATCCAACGTATAAATGAAACCGGAACAGAGTACTTGTCCTATGGAGAAGGATCGAAGACAATCCAGAATACGATGTATTCGGAGAGTCGCTTGAATTACTCCAGGGAGTTCGGACGCAGTGACGTCACCGGCCTTCTCGTGCTGACCGCCCGTGAGCAGTTGACGGCAAATGCGGGTTCCCTGCAGCTTTCCCTGCCATCCCGTAACGCCGGTCTTTCCGGGCGTTTCACCTACGGCTGGGACAAGAAATACTTCGCAGAGTTCAACTTCGGTTACAATGGTTCGGAGCGTTTCCATGAGAGCCACCGCTGGGGTTTCTTCCCTTCAGCCGGTGCTGCCTGGGTGCTTTCCAACGAGAAGTTCTTCAAGCCCCTTACCAAGTACGTGCACAACCTCAAGCTCCGTGCATCCTATGGCCTTGTGGGTAATGACAACATAGGTTCCACGGCTAACCGTTTCTATTACCTTTCGGAGGTGTCTATGAACAGTTCTGCACGGAGTGCACAGTTCGGTGAGACAAGAAATCAGGTCAATTACAATGGTATCAATGTCTCTCGTTATGCCAACGAAAGTATTACCTGGGAAAAGTCGTATAAGGCAAACTACGCTCTCGAACTCGGGCTCTTCAAGAAACTGGATGTCATCGCTGAGTACTTTACGGAGCACCGCACCGATATCTTCATGACCCGCGCCGACGTGCCTGAGACCATGGGCCTTCAGGCCGGCATTTCGGCCAATATCGGTGAGGCGACTGCTCATGGCGTGGATATTCAGGCGGATTACAAGCATGTGATAAACAAGGACTTTTGGATGTCTGCTCGTGGTAATTTCACATATTCCTCCAGCAAGTACCTTGTTTACGAGGAACCCACTTATCCCGAAGCATACCGCCAGCATGCAGGGTACTCCCTGAAACAGACGTGGGGATATATAGCCGAGCGCCTCTTCATCGACGACGAAGAAGCCGCCAACTCTCCTTCCCAGCAGTCTTTCGGCAGCCAGTACGGTGGTGGTGACATCAAGTACACCGACGTCAATGGAGACGGTGTCATTACCGAAGCCGACCGTGTACCCATAGGTCTGCCCACCTCTCCTGAAATCATTTATGGCTTTGGTTATTCCCTGGGCTATCGTGGATTCGACTTCTCCGTATTCTTCCAGGGACTTGCCAACGAATCGTTCTGGATCGATGCCAGTACTAACTATAATCCATCCAAGAACATTGCGGGTACCGCTCCGTTCGTGAACAACACTCAGTTGCTCAAGGCTTACGCCGACAGCCACTGGAGCGAAGACAACCGCGACATCTACGCCCTCTGGCCCCGCTACAGCGCGTATTCCAACACGAACAACTCTGCAGTGAGCACATGGTGGATGCGCGATGGCGCTTTCCTGCGTTTGAAACAGTTGGAATTCGGATATACAATTCCATACAAATGGTTGCAGCGTATCCGTGTGGACAATCTCCGTCTCTATTTCCAAGGCAACAATCTCCTGTGCTGGAGTCGGTTCAAGCTATGGGATCCTGAGCTCGCCAGTACCGGATTGAATTATCCGATTCAACGCACCTTCAATATAGGTGTTCATGTTACATTCAAGTAAAGTTGAAGAATATGAAAAAGTTGAGAAATATTTTGTTATTGATGGTGCTTACCCTGGAAGTCCCTATGGTAACATCATGTGATAATTACCTCAATGTCGTTCCGGATGACGGAATTGCATCATTGGAGATGGCATTCAATTTAAGATCTTCGGCAATCGATTATCTTGCAACATGCTATTCTTACATGCCCATTGATGGTAATGTTATAAGTGATTCCGCCATGCTTACCGGAGATGAACTCTGGGATCTGGTCGGACGAGTCACTTCTTCATGGCAGACGACACGTGTTCCAAATACATACTTCAACATTGCAAGAGGTTTTCAATCTGCATCCAAGGTTTATGCTAATGACTGGGCGGATATGTATCAGGGAATCCGTTGCTGCGATATTCTTGTCGAGAATATTGACAACGTTCCGGATATGACCACGGAAGAAAAGAATCAGTGGAAAGCCGAAGCTACATTCCTGAAAGCATATTACCATTTCAACCTTGTTCGCAAATGGGGACCTGTCCCTATCATCAGGGAGAGTTTACCTATTGATTCCGATGTCGAGACCGTCCGTGTATACAGGGAAAATATCGATACTTGTTTCGATTTTATCCTTCGTCTGCTGGACCAGGCCGCTCCGGATCTTCCTCTTGTGCCTGAATCTTCAGACATGTACGGAAGAATTACAAGGACTGTGTGCAAGGCTCTTAAAGCAAAGGTGGCTGTATTCGCAGCCAGCCCCCTGTTCAATGGAAACGAGGAAGAAGCTGCCCTGGTGGACAATCTTGGGCGCCAGTTGTTCCCTTCCAAGACAGAAGCTAAAAAGGAAGAACGTTGGGAATACGCTATTAAGGCTTGCAAGGATGCAATCGATATTTGCGAGGAAGCGAACATCCATCTTTATGGAATGGACAACATTCCTTTCCGTGTCACAGATTCCTTGAAGCGTACTCTGGCTCTTCGAAGCGCTTTTAATCAGCGTCAGACAGCCCAGGATCCAGGTGAAGTCGTTTGGGCTAACACACAATACGATGCTAATGGTTCATATCTCGCTTTTGAACAGTGGACGATGCCGAATATGACCACTTACGACCATACGACGGGAGGATATCGCTTTATCGGTGTTCCTTTGAAGATTGTCGACCAGTTCTACACAAACAATGGACTGCCCATCAACAATGATTTGTCCTGGGTGGGTGTCAATACACAGGAAGTTGTTTCTCCTCCTTTAGATCACAGATTCTACCTTTATGAAGGATATCCGACTGTGCGTCAGAACGTTGGCAGAGAACCTCGTTTTTATTCCTTCCTTGCTTTCGATGGTGGCACCTGGTATGGGGAAATATCCAATTTCAACGACATCCAGTCCGACAAGATGAGATACATACAGTGCCGTAGTGGCGGCCCTCAGGGCAAGTCCGGTGGTGAAGTGGGACCTGTTACAGGTTATTTCGCCAAAAAGATGTATCCATATCAGTGTAACTTTACTGCTCAGAATACATTCGTGAGTCATTGGTTCCAGTGGCCGATCATTCGCCTGACAGACCTGTACCTCCTCTATGCCGAAGCCATCAACGAGGCCGAAGGCCCCAACGGTGAACACAAGGCTGACCTCTTCAAATATCTGGATGCCATTCGTGTGCGAGCAGGCATTCCTGATGTGAAGACTTCCTGGGATGTTCACAGCAACAGTCCTGGTTACTATTCCACCCAATATGGCATGAGGAATATCATACACCGTGAGCGTTTGATTGAGCTGTGCTTTGAGAGCCAGAGATTCTGGGATATCCGTCGTTGGAAAGAGGCTCCCTCCGAATATAAGAAGGGTATTTACGGTTACACCGTCACTGCTTCGAATCCAGAGGATTATTATGTGAAAAAGCAGATAGCTACTCAGGTATTCGGCCTTAAGGATTATTTCTGGCCTATTTATACTTATTATTTGGAGCGTAATCCAAATCTTGTTCAGAATCTTGGTTGGTAATAAAAAGGTTTTACATATGAATTCTGTTTTCAAGTTGTTTCTGATAGCTGGTGCTGTTATGGCAGCATCCTGTTCCGGGGAACTTGGCGGTCGTATAGATCAGCATCCAGATGTGCCGATACCGGCTCCCGTTACGGTGAAAAGCGTCCGTAGTATCAGTGGAGGAGCTATTATCAAGGTCGCTATTCCTGACGATCCAAATCTTAAGGGTGTGATGGCCGTGTATGACCGAAATGGTGTTGAGGTCAGCGCAAAGATTTCTCGTTATGTTGATAGTCTTACCGTTGCAGGTTTCCCCGATACAAAAGAGCATACGGTCAATATTTATTCTTTTAATGTAAACGAGGATTGCTCAGATCCGGTAAGCGTGAATGTCACTCCGCTCACTCCCGCTATAATAGGGGTTCAGCCATATATGGAAGAGTCTTCTGGTGGCATTAAGATTCACATTAAGAATAATATTTATAAGACGAACATCGCCATTTGTATATTGAGGTGTGATGATCCTGCCGATTTTAAAAAGCCTGCAAAGGACGTAAAATGGGTAGAGGTTACGACACTGTTTACTTCCAGCGAGGATATTGTGTTATCCCGCCGTGGAATAGAGCCAAAGGAGGCTATTTTCGGCTTATATCTTCGGGATTATTGGGGAAATGTATCCGACACCACAACAGCGGTTCTTACACCGATTGAGGAGATAAAACTGGATGCTTCGAAATTTACCAATGCGGATCTCGAAGATGATACCTGCAGGAGCGAAAATGCGTCATACTATCCTATTTCGTCCCTGTGGGATGGCTCCGGCCTGTCGCAGACTCCATATTTCTTCGCAAGCGAAAAAGGAGGACCTTCTCCTACCTGGCTGACAATCGACCTTGGAGTCAAGGCGAAACTCGCCCGAATCACTACACTTCCACGTATTGATTATAATCCTTTTAAGGATGGTGCTGTCCGCGATTATGAGTTCTGGGGAAGCATGGCTCCTACTGGTAAATTGGTTGATCCTACTGATGACAACCCGAATGGTTTTGACGATACTTGGTTCTGCCTGGGTAAATTTACTCAAGTTAAGCCTTCAGGTTATTTGCCCAGCGGACTTGTCGGAGAAGTCAATGCCGACGACAGGGCAACGTTCAATGCGGGAAATGATTTTGAGTTCGACAAAGACCAGTATCCTCATTGTTACGATGAAATGCGCTACTTGCGTGTAGTATTTGCCAATACATTTGCGACATTTGAATTGGGCCACGGTATATCCAATCGTCAGGTTCAGACAGGAGAAGTTACTCCATTCGGACGTGTCCTTGAAACCTATCGTTAACATTCGATGCCATGAAAAAGTTATTTTACTGTTTTTTAGCATTTGTTTTGCTCCTGGTTTCCTGCGGGAAACAGGATACGGTATATAAGCAGTTTTTCGTTGAAGGCGGGTATATTTATCCTGCAAAGGCACTTAATCTGTCAGCTGTTTCCGGATATCAAAGAGTTATTTTGACGTGGGAAGTGCCTATGGATCCGTCTTTGCGTTCCGCAAAACTGTTTTGGGATAATCGTAGGGATTCTCTATCCTTTGATTACTCTTTATATCCTTCCGGTGTCGTGAAAACCGCTATTGAAAATTTGGAAGATAGATCATACACATTCGAGGTAATCAATTATGACTCTGCCGGGAACAGCTCGCTTGCAGTCGAGATTACCACATCCCCGTTTGCGGACAACTGGCTTGTTTCTCATGCAGAACGTGCGGTGGAGTCCGCCAGACTGGTCGGTAATGATGCTGTGGTTATTATGAGGGATCCTACCGACGAAACGGTCATGACAAAGTTCCGTTATCTTACCAAAGACGGACAAACTGTTGAAAGTGGCGTCCTTAAAGCGGATGAATACGAAATCCATCTTCCTAATGCTGATGGAAGCAGGTATTTCGAGTATCAGTCTGCATATACCCCTACGGAGGGAATTGATACCGTGTGGACAGGGAACTGGGTGAAGTCGACGAAACCTATTACCCAGAGTTTCGACGCCAGTATTGCAACCGTAACGGTTACTGCAAACCAAATCCGGGACAATTTCTACCCTTCACTCATAATAGATGGCATTAAGGACAGCTCCAGCAGCCGCTGGTATAGTTCAAATGCATCTGAGTATAAGAAGATATTCCCGAAGATCCTGGTTATTGACACCAAATTATCCGGTGACGATGCCATTACTTTTACTGATTTTATTTTCTATGAAGATCCTGATCCGGAGGGCTCTACCAGACGTTTTATCAAGGCTATCAGTATCTATGTGACTGATAAAAAGCCAAATCCCGATGATGCGAACTGGCAAAAGACCTATGGTGAGCCTGTTCTTCTTGCAAGTCTCACTCAAGATGACGCAGTACAGAGTTTTAAGCCTTTTGAGAAGACGGCTGGGCGTTACATTGCCATAGTCTTCCGCAATTCTCATAGATCGACAGATGGTTTTATCGATCTTTGGGAATTTGAGGCTTATGGATATGTGGAAAAGAAACTGAATTAACTTTTAACCATTTTAAATAATAACGTTTATGAAGAAATTCTTATTCTTGATTTCGGCTCTTGCGCTGATGTTCGCTGCTTCCTGTGAAAAACCGGATGAGCAGGGCGGACAAGGTGGCAATGAGCAGAATTCCACCCCGGAATTGATTGTCGACAGGACGGTCTATTCTGTAGCAAATGGCGACGGCGTGCTGAACATCCCGGTGGATGCCACCAGCAAGACCGTCAAAGTATCTGTAGTTGGCGATGCCAAGGACTGGATTTCCTACAAGGAGACCAAGGCAGAAACCAAAGCTGAGTTGGAAACCCACATCGTGGTGCTCTCCTACCTTGCGAACCCTATCGCAACAGCCCGTGAAGGTTCGGTTACCATTTCACTCGACAACCTGTCCGAGAACGTGACCATCAAGCAGGCTGCTGCCAAGGCAAAGATCACCCTTTCCGAGACTTCAAAGAGGATGAATCCTCGCGGAGACTCCTTCATCGTAAAGGTTACAGCCAACGACGATTACACTGTCACCACCAGCGCAGACTGGCTGACATGCAAGAAGGAGACCGGTGAGATCAAGGCCGCATTGAACGGAAGTGGCGCTTTCCGCACCGGCAAGGTGGTTTTCACCTCCAAGGCTGAAGCGGATGTCACAGCGGAAGTCACTGTAACACAGAAGGCTGCCAATGTGGATCCTGAACTCATCCACATCCTTGCGATTGGTGACGCTACCACAGAAGAGTATGCCGATTACTTCCTTGGCGTGCTGGGCAGCATGGGTTATACGAAGATCCATATCGCCAACATTCCTTTCGACGGAAAAACACTCGCAGAGGCTGCTACGGCTCTCGCCGGTAAGGAAAAGGTCGCCATCCATGCCTGCCTCGACGGCGCAACCTTCTTTGCTGCAGATACCCTCGTTTCAGAGGTTCTTACCCCCGATGATTGGGACGCCATCGTCATCCAGCCTTCTTTCGATAATTCTGGTGACTACGATGCTGCGTCTATTGCCAGCATCGTGAAGACCCTTCGCACATACTGCGAATTCACTCCACTCTACTGGAACATGACATGGGCATACAAGGCTACTTCTGCCGCAGAAGGCTTCAAGGCTTACAAAAATGACCAGCTCGCTATGTATTCCGCTATTGCCGATGTTGCTAACACTGTTGCCGCCAACAAGGAGTTCGCAGGCATTATCCCTCTCGGAACCCTGATCCAGAACCTCCGTACCAGTTACATTGAGGACAATGTGACCGGAGATGACGATAAGTTAAGCCCGAATATCGGAAAGCTTGTTGCCGCATATCTGTGGGGACAGGTTCTCACCGGAAAGAATCCTCTTGCAGCTACAACTCCTTTCGTGCCTGCCCTCAGGTATGATCCCGACTGCGTGCCTGCAATGCAGGAAGCCTTTGTGAATGCTTTGGCGAAACCTTTCGAAGTGACCAAGGCCACCCAGTATGCTCCGTATGTGCTGAATGTTGCAGCGGCAGATGCCAACGCACTCATCACTGCAGCCGGTTTCGATCCCGCAAAATATGTTGCCGCTCCATTCATCGTAATGCATTACGGCTTTTATAATTCCTCCAACGGTGATTATCTCACCTGCTCTGTATTCAAGGGTTCGAACGATGGCAACATGAACAAGTTCGCAGCCACTCATATCATCCCCAAGGCCGAGATTCCTAACGGTACGCTTCTCGTCGTTCTCGACGGATGGCAGTATCGTCCGGAAGGATGGGTGACCCTCACAACCAAGAACGATGGTAAAGATGGTCGCCCTTCACGTCCCGGCAACGTCACCACCTCTGTCGTAGAAGTGAACGACGCATGGTGGGGAACCTTTACATACAGGGCATTCAACATCTCCAAGGTCAGCGGAACTCCTTCTGCCGACGAGATGAAGGCAGTCGGAACCAAGTTCGGTATTTTCCTGCCTAAGACTGCTATGAACAATGGCCTGCAGGATTATAATAATGGTGAATGGAAATGGTAATAACAATGTCTAACAGCTAAATGAAAGATAATATGAAAAAGATATATTTATTCCTTCTTGCGGCTGCAGGCATTCTTGCAGTTGCATCCTGCGCCCGCGAAGAACTTATCGATAAGTCAGGCGAGACCAATGCTCCTGAGGAGGTAACAACTCTTACCTTCTCGTTAGGTTCCACCAAGACCGCCCTTGTTGGAGGAAAGACCACTTGGGAGGCTGGTGACAAGATTCGCGTGTATACTTCCAATGCCGGTTTTACAAGGGACGTCGAAGTTCCTGCCGAGGCTGTTGGAAAGTCCTCTTTCTCTGCGGAGATCAATATCAAGGACACTCTCTACTATGCAGTTTATCCGATCGAGGCATGCTCGGGTGTTGCTGATGGCAAAATCAATGTGACTCTTCCCACTAGTCCCGATGGACGTTTTGCAAGTGCAAACATCTGCGTAGCTGCAACCAAGGGCCCTGAGTTCCAGTTCAAGAATGCTACCGCGGTCCTCAAGGTTAAGGTTAATTCCAGCAATGTCGTGGAGATTCTCCAGATCAACGCCAAGAATGTCATCGTTGGCAAGATGGCTGTTGGATTTGGGGCTGATACTTTAAACTACACTGCGTCTTCCACTTCCAAATCTGTGACTATTGCAGTCGGTGGTGTTGATGGAGATTACTACATCCCTGTAATTCCCGGCACATATGAAGCTGGATTGACAATGACTGCCCTTAAGGGCAATGGAGGATATCAAACCCTTGAATCCAAGCAGGATAATATTGTAAAGTTCAACGACCTCTTTGATTTAGGCGTCATTGGCAATAATCTTTCTGATGGTCTGAAAGGTGAGGGATCCGAAACCAATCCTTATGTAATCAGCAATGATGCTGAGTTTACGGCTTTCAGCTCTGCTGTTAATCTTGGTAACCCGTTTGCTGGCAAGTATATCAAGCTCGCTACCGATCTCGAAAAGGTTGAGACACCTGTTGGCTACTATGTTTCAGCTGACGTTCAGTTCCCGTTCCTTGGTAAGTTCGATGGTGATAATCACAAGGCGACACTCGCTATAGATGGTGCTTCGGACAAGTGCAATACCGCGAACTATGTTGCAATGTTCGGATTCCTTGGCGAAGGTTCCTCGGTAAAGAATGTCAAGATCGACGGAACTGTAACTACGACTGGCCAGTATGTCGGTGCTCTTGCGGGATATACCAAGGGCGTTGCTGACGACAAGGTTATCATTTCCAATATTGAATCCAGTGCAACTGTTACTGGTGGTGTCAGTGTGGGCGGTCTTATTGGACATGCTTACTACACCAATCTGGATAAGAGTGTGAATAAGGGCGATGTTACTGGAACTGCTACCAATGGTGCTTACTTCTATATGACCTATAATAGCTCCAACAAGCTCACCTATGGCAATAGGGGCACCGACATCAAGGGTACCGGCGGCATCGCAGGTGTTGCCCAGAACACTCTGGTCACCGAGTGCGAGAATCAGGGAGCTGTAACAGGACTGAACAAAATCGGTGGTGTGGTAGGTACTATTTACTGGTCCACTATCGATAATTGCAAGAACGCTGGTGCAATCAGTGGAACTGCCACCGAGACTCTCGTTGGTGGTATCGTTGGTTATTCTCATTGCTCGCAGAAACTCATGAACTGCGTCAATGAAGGAGCCGTAAGCGGCGTAAGCGTTGTGGGTGGTATCTGTGCATACGCAATGGGTACTTACTACGGACATTCTTCTGCACAGAAATTCTTCGTCACCAATTGCCACAATAAGGGTGAAATCACTGCTACGCAGGGCGTTGTGGGTGGTATCTGCGGTGTTCAGCTTGCTTGCCAGAACCCCAGCGTCGCAATCGTGACAGACTGCGTTAACGATGGTAATGTCTCTGCTCCTACTGGTTATAAGGCTGCAGGTATTTCCGCAGTTATGGCCGACTGCACAGGTTGGGGACAGCCTGAGATCAACAGGTGTGTCAATAACGGTAACGTAACTGCAATGATTTGGGTTGGCGGTATGGTCGCTTATTGCGCAGGTGCGAAGGACTACTGGAAGCCCAGTTACAATCAGAATGTCGGTCTTGCCACATACTATTGGAAGATATTCAACAGTGTGAATAACGGTACTATCCTTGGTTGCCGCACCGATAAGGATGGCGGAGAGGTCGCCGGCGGTCTCGTTGGCTTCACCTTCTCCACAAGCGGAGCGAATTCCAATAACCTTGGCCTCTTCATTTACAACTCCTGGAATAATGGACAGGTCCTTTATCAGGAGACTTCTCATAAGGGTGTGTATTGCGGCGGTATTGTAGGACGCTTCCTTCGCGGACGTATCTACAACGTTGTCAACACAGGCAAGGTTGGCCCTAAGACCGGAGATCCTGTAGACGGAGCAGACGCCAGGCTCGGTGCTATTATCGGTAGCTATGAAGATGGTGCAGCACGTTATCTTGCTTTGCAGGAAGCATACTATCTTGATTCTTCCTGTGATCGGGATATGGGTACTGCCAGCACGAAGACAAAGAACACTGCGAATATCCTCAATGTCCTTTCCTTCGATAACACTGGAGTTCTCAATGGACAGGTCACCTATGACAGCAACAATTACACCAACGTTGTCGATGCTTTGAATGCATGGGTCAACAAGAATGGTGCATGGAATGCAACTGCTGGCACCGGTTACTTCCTCTGGACTGCCGGTCCCAAGTTCGCAGAGTAGTTCCTGGTTTCCTTTCAAATCGAAGCCGACCCTCCGGGGCCGGCTTCTTTTTTGATGCAGGCTTGAATAAGTGGACGGAAAATCCTATATTTGTTATTGTTATGAAACGGTTGCTTCTCGTTCTTCTTTTTGCACTTGCGGGTTTCTGCCTGCCGGCCGCGGCGCAGGATAACATCCTCCTGGTGAACGGCAAGACCATCAAAGCCATCGAAACCACTGTGGAAAACGACGTAATATCGTTCAGGTATTATGACGAGCGTTACGGCGATCCGTATTTCATCGAGAGAAACAAAGTCGCCCATATCTATTTCGAGAACGGAGACCATATGGACCTGACGGTCGCTCCGCGTCCGGGCATCGTGCCAGGATTGTCTTACAATCAGATAAAGGATTTCTACAATCCCAAGTACTACAAACACGAAGCGGGCGACATGTATCTGCCACTGTTGAGCGGGCTTTCGTCGCTGTTAATCCCCGGCCTCGGGCAGGCGCTGAACGGGGAGGGGGGAGACGCCTTCCTGCACTTTACGGGCTCGCTTCTCATAGGCTATACCACATACAAAACCCTCCGTATCAGCGAATCACCTTCCTCTACGCCCGGCAAAAAGATGTATAACATAGAATACAGCCTCGCCTCGCTCGCGTTGCTTGCCGCCGGTATCACTTTGAATATCTACTCCTTCTACAACGCCAATCGTATTGCAAAGGTAAAGAACATGTATTACCAGGAACTGCGGCACGGGAATCCTTTGACCCTGCATCTGAGCCCGTATCTGGCTCCGTCCGGGGCTCCATTCTCCAACGACCTCTCCGCCGGCCTGGCCCTGCGGATGGAATTCTGATTAATCGCTAAAACAAATCAATATGTTCGAACTCATCACCCTCCCTTACGCACCCGACGCCCTGGCCCCTGCCATCAGCGCCGAGACCATAGCCTTCCACCACGGAAAGCATCTCCAGACCTATGTGAACAACCTGAACGCGGCCATCGCCGGCACTCCTTTCGAGGGCAAGCCCCTCGAGGAGATAGTCCGCACGGCCGAAGGCGGCA
>JAEEGJ010017397.1_pt1 | contig 16277 bp, 18 predicted proteins | sample 8958761 | NCBI WGS metagenome assembly JAEEGJ01 (sample SAMN16246546, study PRJNA631951) | gut metagenome | biome: gut microbiome; feature: rumen; material: RS-attached | host: Bos | place: Iran: Karaj | collected 2018-10
GGAGGTATTGATTATGTTACCAGTAATGTTTCAGAACAGTTGGATGCCAACAGTATTTGAGGATTTCTTGAACAATGATTGGATGCCTCGTGCCAACAGTACAGCACCCGCAGTCAATGTCAAGGAGAGTGAGAAGGCCTACACGATGGAACTTGCAGCTCCAGGCATTAAGAAAGAATATTGCCGTGTGGCCATCAACGACGAGGGCAACCTCACCATCGCCATTGAGAACAAACAGGAGCACAAGCATGAGGACAAGCACCATCACTATCTGCGCCGCGAGTTCAGCTACTCGAACTACGAGCAGAGCTACACGCTGCCAGACGATGTGGTGAAGGATCAGATCTCTGCCAAGGTGGAGGACGGCATCTTGACCGTCACCATGCCGAAGACCGAGCCGAAACAGAAGGTCACCAAGGCCATCGAGGTATCATAAGCCTTTCATGGCTTTGTCTAAAAAGGATTGAAACATTTAAAACAGTTGGGAGCAGCATCCATTGCGGTGTTGCTCCCTTTATTTATTTCTCTGGCCATGGCTCAAATTCCAATTCCAACTCAATCCATTGATTTTCTTCCTGTGGTGTGGCAATCTTTTGATTGGAAACGCCCAATCCTAACAGTCGGATGGGGTGTGTGTGGAACTCCACTTGTTGCATCAACTGCTTGGCCAACGGAAGGATTTCGTCTTTGGTGCGGAGAATATAATCAACAGTGATGCTGCGGGTGATTTGCCGGAAGTCCAGAAACTTCACTTTCAGTGTCAGGGTGCGGCCCTCGAAGTCGTTCTTCTCGATGCGCCTGACCAGTTCGAGCACCGTGTGATACAGGTGAATAGTGACGGCTGCATTCTCGCTGATGTCCGATTCAAAGGTCTGCTCACAGCTGACACTCTTCCGCTCCCACTCGCTGATGACAGGCCGGTTGTCGATACCTCGTGAGAAATCATAGAACACTTGCCCCATCTTGCCGAACTCCTGAGTCAGTCGGCTCAGTGACATGTTTCTCAGGTCAAGTCCCGTGAAAATTCCCATTCGGTGCATTTTCTCAGCGGTCTTCTGACCTACACCCCAAATCTTCTCTATCTTCAGTTGTGCGATGAAGTCCAAAGCCCTGTCAGGGTGAATCACTGTCAGCCCGTCGGGTTTGCGCCAATCGGAGGCAATCTTTGCCAGGAACTTGCAGTAGCTCACGCCTGCCGATGCCGTCAGTCCCGTCGTCTCACGGATACGCTGCTTGATTTCTCGCGCAATATCCACGCCCAACTCAATTCCCTTCTTATTCTCCGTCACATCGAGGAAGGCTTCGTCGAGGGATATAGGCTCTATCAGGTCGGTATAGTCGTGGAATATCTCATGTAACTGTGCTGAAACCTCCTTATACTTTTGGAAGTGCGGCTCCACGATGATCAGTTGCGGACACAGACGCTTGGCAACCTGAATGGACTGTGCCGAATGCACGCCAAACCGCCGTGCTTCGTAGCTGGCTGTCGACACCACACCCCGTTCGGCATCGTGCCCCACCGCTATCGGCTTGCCACGAAGCTCAGGATTGTCGCGCTGCTCTACAGCCGCGAAAAACTGGTCCATATCCACGTGAATGACTTTCATACCAATTCGCGTCCAAAGATACGAAGAAAATATGTAAAACGCGATATTTTACATAAAAACGTGGCTTCAGAATACGATATTTTACATAATAACACTGCATTTTGAAACTGTAGTTTTGACATTTATCATTGAAAAGTGTAGTTTTTGGAGGCAAAAAGTTATTGAAAAGTGTAATTTTGGGGGTCAAAAACTACTCCGAGAAGTTTTTTCATTTGAAATGAGCCTTTTTCTTTGCTACGAAAAAAACGTCTCCTGAATACGTGCCATTAGGATTCTTCGTCACTTCGGCTTCTTTTGGCTTTAGCAACTAAGTTATACCAAATGCCGCCAATCTCTACGGCGTCTGCACTTGCCATCATGGGCAGGAGCATCAAAAGAATAGCAAGAAATGTTTGTTTCATATTGATAAGTTTTAAATTTTTAATGTTCTGATTATTGATCTAATAGAAAAACGTGAGCCGTTTACTTCGCTTACGTTCTTGAGGTATCGCCAATAACCTTTAGTAAGAAAACGAAAGTCAAAAATAATGCAATGAAAGTCAAATACCAAACGGAGAAACAGCAGATTATCAGAGGTTTTCAAGCATCCATTTTTTACTCTCGTTGCATAATTATTGCTTAATTTTTGTTATTTGTTTGTTACTTTCTTTTGTTGAGTAACAAAAAATGCTTATCTTTGCACTCGGTAACAAATCTTATTATTTCATCTTATGGCAAGGAAAAAGAAAGTGGAGAAGGCCAAAGAGCCTATCCGGTTGCGATTCAAGAAACTGGCCAATGGGAGCAAATCCATCTATCTCGACCAGTACAAAGACGGCAAACGCTCCTATGAGTTTCTGAAGCTCTATATCATCCCCGAAGTGGATGAGACGGCAAGGATTCAGAATGAAAACACCCTCCAAGCGGCCAACGCTATCAAGGCGCAGAGGGTCATCGACCTCACGAATGACGGGGCGGGAATCTCGAAAGCCTCCCAGCGTTCAAAGATGCTGCTTATCGACTGGATGCGGACATATAGCAAGAAGAAGCTCCAAACGGGACAGAGTGATGCTTTCTCCGTCCAAATCGACAAGGCCATCAAGCATCTTATCAAGTATCGGGGGGAGAAAGTGACATTGAGAGATGTGGATAAGGAATACTGCCTCGGATTCATCGACTACCTCAATAATGCAAAGACAAAATCGGGGAGGCCGATGGCCAACGTCACGACTGCCGGATATTTCCGCTGCTTGAATTGTGCGCTAAATCGGGCTGTCAAGGATGAATATATCACATACAACCCCATCACCAAGATTGACACCGACCAGCGCATCAAGATTCCCGAAAGCACAAGGGAGTATCTGACCGTTGACGAAGTGAAAACGCTCATCGCCGCTCCTTGCATCAATGATGACGTGAAAAATGCGTATCTCTTCAGCTGTTTCTGTGGCCTCCGGTTTAGTGATGTCAAGGCGATGACTTGGGGGGACGTGATAACGGACGGCGATTTGTGGAGGGTGCGCATCGTGATGGTCAAGACGAAAAGAACGCTCTATCTCCCTCTGTCGAAAGAAGCCCGAAAGTGGATGCCGGAAAGGGGAGATAAGACGGATTCCGATAAGGTCTTTACCCTCCCATCGGCGGCATACTTGAATATTGTGCTTCGGACTTGGGCGCAAAACAGCGGATTGTCGAAACACGTCACATTCCACACAGCACGGCACACATTCGCCACGCTGGAGCTGACAGCCGACGCGGACATCTATACGGTGTCAAAACTCCTTGGGCATACGCAGGTGCGCACAACCCAAATCTATGCAAAGATTGTCGATAAGAAACGGGATGAGGCCGTGAATCGTCTGAGCGGTCTTTTCGACAAGGAGTAACCATTACTGGATAATTGGATAGGGTGCGGAGATTAGTATCTTTGCACCTTATTTGTATTAAAGTATTTGCTTTAATAAATAATGTTAAAGCAAAGAAAAAACTTTGTGTTTTGTTTGTTTTATTAAAGAAAATGCTTTAACTTTGCACTCGAATAACAAACAATAAAATATAATGAATATGGATAAGAAGAGTTTGAACGAGTGCATCAATGATGTAATGAACGAAATGAGCAGCCGCACAGAGAAGCGCAGCAAGCTCATCAAGTTAGGTCTGTGCGAGCATGAGGTTAGAATGCTCATCGCATCGCTCGGCAAGTTACCGACACACAAAGGCGGCTTCGATTTCTCTAAGCTCACGTTTGGGGTTGAAATCGAATGCTACAATGTCCTGCGTGATATGCTCATAGAAGCAAGCACGGCCAACGGCCTGCAAGTGAGGTCTGAGGGCTACAATCACACCGACAACCGCCGTTACTACAAAATCGTATCTGATAGCTCTATCCAAGGCGAAAATCCGAATGAGGTAGTAAGCCCGATTCTCAAAGGCAAAAAGGGTCTCGCAAGCCTGCAGGCCATTTGCGCCTCTCTCGCAACCATAGACGCAAGAGTGAATAAATCCTGCGGCCTTCACGTCCACATCGGCGCAAGTTCTATGAGTGAAGAGCATTACTGCCGGTTGGTACGCAACTATCAAAAGTTAGAGCGTGTTATTGATACGTTCATGCCGGTATCGAGAAGAGGCAATAACAGCCGCTGGTGCAAGAGCCTGCAAGGTATCGACTTTAGCGGTTGCACTTGCAAAGGCCAAATCGCTGAGGCTATGCGCTGCGATAGGTACTACAAAGTGAATGCCGTAGCATACGAGAGACACCAAACAATCGAGTTTAGGCAGCATTCGGGCACCACCGAATATGAGAAAATCGCAAATTGGGTGATGTTTCTTGCAAAGTTAGTGGATTACTCATTCAAACATGAGATTACGACCTGCGAGAGCATCGAAGAAATCCCCTTCTTGAAAGAGAGTGAAAAATTGTACTTTATCAATCGCCGTTCTGCCCTCAACTAAGGGCAGGCGGCTTAACGCGAACCATCTAAGAGCAAATTATTATGTGTGTGATATGTTATGTACCCGCAGGCGTAAAAATGCCGCCACAGCGGATTATCAAGGCAATGCGCCAAGCAAATCCTCACGGAATGGGATTCTGCACTCCGAGTATGTACCGCAAAGACGTTGACAACTTTCGAGCGTTCTGCGGATGGTTGAGAAAACGAGATATTAACGAGCCTTGCCTTATGCACTTTAGACTGGCCACTCACGGCAGCATCAAGAGAGACAACTGCCACCCCTTTCACGATGCCAAAACCGGTGTATATTTCGCCCACAACGGCATTTTAGCCATAAGGCCGACCAATGACAAGACGGACAGCGAAACGGCCTTTAGAAAGCGGTTTCTGCCCGTCATCAAGAAACACGGCTTTGATTCCAAAGAACTTGATGAAGAGGTGACGAAGATAATCGGCAGCTCCCGCTTTGTATTCATGCAATGTGATACAACCAAGACGAAAATAGGCGCAGGGGGTGAAATCAATGTGAATGTCAAAGTGAAGATGTTCGGTGACTTTGAAGAAATGGACGGATGCTTTTATTCAAATCTCCGGTTTCTATACTATCTGTGAAACTCGTATTCACAGGTATTTTATTGTTTGTTTGCCAGCTCTGTATGTGAATATCGGGCTGGCTTTTTTTTGATTGCGAGTTTTTATTCACTTTCAAGAGATAAGTAAATCCTTCGCGGCAAAAGTTAATTAAAATCGATTCAAAATGCACTATTTTTGCACAATAAATCGAGTTTCTTTTTCACTTATACGCGAAAGTGAAAAGTGAAAGAGCGGAAATTTTGCATCGATAACAGATTAAAAATATCTTTGCACCCGAAAAGAACTTTTAAAACTTTTGAGATATGAGTAACGAAGAATTAATTATGAAAAAGCTGGATGCTATAGAGCGTAATAGCCTCCTTGCGGTGAAAACAACCCTCACAATTGAGGACGCATCACTTATCACGGGATTATGCAGAAATTATCTGTACAAACTTACCTTTGAGAGAAAAATCCCTCACTATAAGAGGGGTAAGAATATCTATTTCGATAGGCAGGAACTGGAGGGATGGATGAAAGAAAACAGAGTACAAACCAAGCAGGAGGCCGAGGCGAAGGCACTGGCCTACGTTGCACAAAGTTAAAGGAGATTGGGATTATGGCAGTAAGAAAATTAACGAGACAGCAGCAAAATTTGATTTCCCTCCTTCGGGACGGGTATCATCATTCAGTTTTTGACATTGCAAAGAGGTGTTTCATCGGCGACCCAAGAAGTACAATCCGTTGCCTCCGCGATAGCGGCATCGAAGTGAAAGATGAATGGGTAAAAAGCTCCAACGGGGGCAGGTACAAAAGATACTGGATAGAGAAGAGTGAGCAGGATTAAGCCCACTCTCCCAAAAACTGAATGGATATGGCAAAAGATAGCGGTAAGACATCATTTGTGTACTACCTTGAATGGGCAGACGAACTTCTGAAGCTCCCCGAAGATTTGCGTTTGAAGATTGATGATGCCGTCAAGAGATACGTCTTGTATGGCGAAGAGCCAACGGATAGGGAGGTTCTTTATTCGATGTTCGGTTTGATGCGTAAGCAGATAGACCGAGACACCGAGAAATGGAACGATATTCGATGTAAACGAAGGAAAGCTGGAGCCAAGGGCGCAGCCGTTACAAATCGGCAAAAGTCGGCAAAATCGGCAAATGCCGGCAAAAGTCGGCAAAGCTCGGCAAATTCGGCTGTTAATGTAGATGTAGATGTAGATGTAGATGATATTATAGATTCTTCATTACATTCAGAATCTCCATTATCTAACGATAATGTGAGCGCACCCGCACAAGAATCGGAAGGGATGAGGTCATTTAAGAGCTGGCTGGAAAGCAATTGCCCTTACATCTTCAAGCATTACACGCTACCGACGGAGAAAGAACTTGAAAAGCTGAAACAGCAGTATGGCTCAAACACCATCGCAGAGACGTGCCAGCAAATCGAGAATCGCAAAGACCTCCGTAAGAGATACTCAAATTTGTATCGCACACTCCTAAATTGGATGAAGCGAGACCGCCCCGCAGAGGGTGATGCCAAAGCACGAAGAGCGCAAGACGCAGCCAACATCATTGCCAGCCTTGCGGCAGAAGAATAATGATGATGTTAGGAGAGAAAGAAACGATAATCGGGCAAGTAGTCGGCAAGGCCAATAATTATATGGCTGTCCCCGACGGCAGCGGAGGTCGGCGAATCATCAAGAACGATGCCATACGGCAGTATGAGCGGAGTTTCAAGAGACAATGCCGAATCTATCGCGGCAAGCTCATAGACCGTGCCTTTCGCCTCCATATCGTAGTCTATCACGGCAGCAGCCGGTATGACCTCGACAACTCAATCAAAACAATACTCGACTGCCTCCAGTACACAAAGGCCATCAAGGATGACAATCTCTGTATGGGTATCAACGCGGAGAAACGTATCGACAAGAGGAATCCGCGAATCGTGTATGCAATAGAGGAATTTGAGCCGAGACTATTTTAGAGAATGTTCATGTTTTAGATAACGCTCCGCAAGGGGCATAGTATTAACAATTTAATTTTGCAAAATTATGAGAAAATGCGATTGGACGGATTACCGTCAAGCACTCCAAGACAACGAATTTAAGCCCGATGTCGCCGTTCAGAGCCTCAGAGAGCGAGGCTTCAGCCTCAACGACATCGACGAAGCCCGCAAGGAGTTTGATGCGCGGGCAAACAACCCGCTCATCGAGAAAGCGATGATGGAAGAGAATAGTAGTTATACCAAAGGAAACCCCGTGAATCAGAAGATTCTGAAGGACAATTCCAACGCACTGGCGGCTGTCATTCGTGCTGGTATCAAAAAGTAATTATTAACTCAAATATCCATTGTAAGATTTTGGCGGGGCGAGTTCGCGAGAGTTCGCCCCTTCCTCCAAAAGATTAGAAGGAGTAAAGTAATCCAATGAATAATAATACTGGCGAGAAGGAGAATGCCAAAGTGTTCGATTATAGGGAAAGGCCAATCGAGTACATTGTGAAAGTCATTCGAGAAGGAGCCAAGAAAAACTGATAGACAATGAACACCGATAACTTACACATTCCCATAACGGGAGATAATCAAGGATTCGTCAATGCGCTCGAAGGTGCAAGGAGGGGAGTTAGGGAAACCGCAAGGCAAATCGAGAAAAGCGGAGCGTCCATCGAGCAAGTATTTGACCGAATCAAGAATGCCGCCGTCCTCTCCCTTGCCGGATTCTCTGCCAAAGAGTTTGTTCAGAAGGTGGCATCGATTCGCGGAGAGTTTCAACAGCTCGAAGTGGCATTCAATACGATGCTCGGTAGTGCGGACAAAGCCAACCGGCTGATGTCCCAGCTGGTGAATACCGCCGCAAAGACACCCTTTGATTTGAAGGGGGTGGCCGAGGGTGCAAAACAGCTACTGGCCTACGGGGAGGCCGTCGAAAACATCAATGATGACCTCAACCGCCTTGGCAATATCGCTGCCGGTATGTCCCTCCCGCTTAGTGATTTGATTTACCTCTACGGCACCACGATGTCGCAGGGTCGGCTCTATGCCCGTGATGTACTCCAGTTTAGCGGGCGAGGCATTCCCCTTGTGCAAGAGCTTCAGAAGCAGTTCGGAGCCACCCGCGAAGAGATTAACAAGATGGTGAGCGAGGGAAAGATAGGATTCCCCCAAGTCAAAGCCGCGATTGTCTCGATGACCAGTAGCGGAGGCCAGTTCTACAACCTCATGGAAGAGCAATCAAAGACTATCACGGGGCAAATCTCCAACCTTCAAGATTCGCTCGATATGATGTTCAATGAGATTGGCAAGAGTTCGGAGGGCATCATCAACGATGCAATATCCGCAGTCTCTTACTTGGTCGAGCATTACAAGGAGATTGGCGCGGTATTGAATCCACTCATCATCACCTATGGAGCTTACAAGGCCGCACTCATCGCTACCGCCGCAGTAGAGAATCTTATCGTTGCCGGTCGAAGCGTGCAATATTTTGCCCTCCTTACTACCCGAATCGGTGCCGCCGCAGCCGCGCAGAGGGCTTTCAATATAGCCGCCTTGCAAAATCCCTATGTCCTCCTTGGGACGGCAGCGGCTGGCCTTATCGTCACGATGGCGTTACTCTCCGACCACACCAACGAGTACACCAAAGAGCTTGATGAGGCCAACAAGAAGATTGATGAACAGAAGAAGCAATTAGCCGAACTTGACAAGCAGCAAGACTACATGACCGAGGCCAACAAGAAAGCCTCCGAAAGTGTGGCCGACCAAATCAACAAGATTGAAATCCTTCAGTCTGCCATCGAGGATGAGACCAATTCACTTGATGACCGGCGCAAGGCCATCAAGGAGCTTGCTGCCATAGTCCCGAATTATGAAGCCTCCCTCAATGACGAAGGGAACCTCTACATCAAGAATGCCAATGCCGTAAGTGAGTACATCGAGAAGCTGAAGCAGCTCGCACTCGCTAAAGCCCTCCAATCGAAGCGTGAGGAACTGACCGCCCAGCAGGTCGATGCGGAGCTTAATCGCCGCCAATCCATCCGAGACCGGAAGAAGGCCGAGGAAGAAGCCCGCAACGCTGCAAGAGCCACCGAAGAAGCACGAAAAAAACGCGATGAGGCCAATGCACAAGGTCGGAGAGTGCGCGGAAACTTAACTGCTGGATTCGATGAGAGTATCATATCATCAAGAGGTGATGACCTTATGAACAGCCAGCCCGTCCAACTTGCAATGGATGCGGAGGCCGCTGCCAATGCAAAGTTGCGTGTTGCACAAAACGCCGTGGCCATCGCCGACAAGACAATCCTCTCCACAACGCGGCAGATTGGCGAACTTGATGCACTCCTAAAGGAATACAAGAAGAAGGGACTGCTACCCGAACAGACCGCCGCCACTACGACCACGACAGCCACAACTCCCAAGCACAAGAAAGATGACCCGCGAATCAAGAATGAGCAGGACATTGCAAAGGCAATTCTCGACTTGCAGGATGCTAACGAGAAGGAGAAAATCGACCTCATGGAAGAAAGCACCGAGAAGAGACTGGCACTCTCCAAGTATGAGTTTGAGCGGCGCAGGGATGAGCTTGACCGTCAGCATAAGGAGCTTGTTAATAAACGGGGCGGCAATCTCACGGAGGCCGAGGAAAAGGCATTCACGGATGCCCGCCTACTCAACGAGCAGAGATACACGGAAGAGGTAAAGGATATTATCTCCGATGAGTTTGACACCCGCCAGCGTTACATGAGGGCTTATCTCGCCCAATATGGCACCTACGAAGAGAAGAGGCAGGCCATCACCCAAAAATATGAGGAAGAGATTAACAAGGCCAAGACCGAAGGCGAGAAGATGACGCTAAAAAAAAATATGCAGGAGGATTTGGATGAGCTGGAAGAGAAATACGGCAAGGTAAAATCATTCCTCGTGGAACTCTTTGAGGACGCAAGCAAGAAATCCATCAAGGAGATTCAGCGCATTATCAACAAGTATGAGGCTCTTGTCGCTTTCCTAAAAGGGGAGCATTCACAGACAGGAAGAAAGGATTTGATTGAGAGTTTCGGATTCACAGACAAGGAGATAGACAAGGCCATCGAAAAACTCGATAAAGAGGGGTTTGATAGCATTAATTCGTTTATGAACCGGCTGAAGAGTTTGAAAGAAGAAATATCAGACCGCTCTCCTTGGCAGAAGTTCAAGAAGGACATCAATGATGCCGTTGATATGCTCCGCAAGTCTAAGGGAGATAGCGACAAGATAGGCACGGCTATTAGCAACATAGGCAGCGCGTGTGAAGAGTATCTCCCGCAGGTTGAGAAATTCGCCAGCGGACTTTATAGCATCTTTGGCATTGACGATAGCGCGGCCAAGAGTGCAATTTCCGCAATCGGTGGACTTTCCAAGGCTACACAAGGCATTGGCCAGCTCTTCAGCGGAGATTATATTGACGGTCTCACGAATACCATTGACGGCCTTTCGCAATCATTCAACGGGCTTGCGGACATGATTAACGACATATACAGCAAACGTGATATGGATGATGTGTATAACAACATCGAGCTGGAGGCCATCAGAAAGTCCGTTGATAAGATTGTCGAGAAGATGGATAATAGCACAATTGCCGAGGCTATCGACGAATATGAGGAAGCGATGGAACGCTACAACGAAGGATTACTGAAAGCACAGCAGAACGTGCAAGATGCCTTTAGTGAATCAAGTTCCAGTCTTGCCGGTAGGTATAATCACCATTCCATCAACTATTATATGAATGAAATTGGTGGGCAGGATGAAATCAACCAAATCAACAGATTGCTCGGCACGAACTTAACGAGCTTTGGCGATTTATGGTATCTCTCTCCCGACCAGCTCGCTGAGATTGAGCGCGAACTTCCCTATATATTCTCCATCATCGAGAAGGGTATCGAGACGATGAGCGAGAACGCTTCGGCCAGCAGCGACGATGAGAACGCCCGTGAAGCACTTGCGGCCTATATGGAATGGGTAGGCAAGAAAAAGGAAATTGAGGATGCCTTCAATCAGAAAATGACCGGCACGACGCTTGAAAATGTAAGGAGTGAGTTTCGGAATACCTTGTCGGATATGGCTTCTGATGCCGAGGCATTCGCCGAGAATTTCGAGGATATGCTTGCCAATGCCATCATCAACTCCATGATGTCGAACCGATACAACCAAGAGCTGGAAAAGTGGTATCAAGCATTCTCCAATGCCTATTCAAACGATAACAATCTGAGTGAGGATGAGATTATGAGCCTCCGTGAGAACTATGACAATATCGTGAATGCCGCCGTTGCGGAGCGTAATGCCCTCCTTGAATCCCTCAATATCAGCCCGAAGGCATCAATCTATGAACAGAGCGCATCTTCCGGAGCTTGGCAATCTCTCGGTGAAGAGACCGGCCAAGAGCTTAACGGACGCTTTGCAGCCCTGCAGATGTCGGGAGAGCGAATCGCCGACGGCATAAAGTCGATGATGGATTCATTCTCTTCGTTAGTGGCAAGTAACAACGAGAAAAACATCGTAATTACTGAAATTCGCAACTTGATGATTTTCAGTAATGCATACCTCGAAGATATTCTGAACATCAACAAGTCGTATTATGCGGATTTCAAGAAGGGACTGGCCGACATAAAAAGGGCTATCGGATAAGATTCTCCAGTATATCCGGAGGGGGGGGTGATTCTCAAAGAGGGATTCACCCCTTTTTCGTTCATAGGTCAAGTATTCTCGCGCACGCGCACACAAGAAAACGGCCACGACCCATCACGGGCAGTGACCGCCAAATGTTTTATTCTAATATGGAAATTAAAGACTATATTTCTTTGTAGTCGGAATTTTCGAGGGAATAAGACATTTGATTTGCAATTAGCAAATTGATGTCTGCATCAATGGAGTTGCTTTCCCTAATGATTTCTTTTACCAGTTCTTCATCACCAATTATGCCCTCTACATTCAGATAACTAATCCGGCTGATTGCGCGGCCTATAGCTTGCTTGCATTTGATTAGTTCAAGAGTAATACGGGATGCGCTGTCGAATGTGGTCTTGTCGATGTCGGCAAATGTCAATTCGGTGAGGGGATTGCCGTCACTATCAAGCAGTAATTCGTTTGATGTAAGTTCTTTCTCTTTCATATTGTTTGGAATTTGTGCAGGGGCTTTCACCCCTGCGGGTTAATACTATGCGATACTGATTAGATTTGCTTTCTTGAAACACCGCCAATCGCCTTTCTCGGTGTCGTAGTACACTTGACAGCTATCATTGCGCTTGCGGTCGCTGCCCTGCGTAGGCGGTACGATGTTAGCGGCAAGGGTGCCGAAAGCCTCACGGATTGAGCCGTCAACCTTACGAAAATAGAAGCGGACAATCCGGCTGGCCATTGCCTTACGAAGTTTGAAGTTAACCCAAGCACATTTTAGGGCTTCGGCCATTGTGTAGCCGTTCTTGCGGACGAATGACCAAGCGGCGGTCATTATCTCGCTCATCTGATTCTTTACCTTTGTACTCATATCCAATTTATTCTTATTAGTGAAACATTAAACTATTTACTTATTATTTCTGAGTGCAAAGTTAAAGCATTTTCTTTAATAATCCAAATAAAACACAAAGAAAATGCTATATCTTAACATTTTTTATTAAACAAAATACTTTAATTATATAAAATAATGTGTATCTTTGCAATCGAATTTATTAAAGTAAATGCTTATGCGTATAAAAGAGCTAATCAAAGAGAAGGGCTTAACCCAAAAAGATTTTGCCGACAAGCTGGGTATGACTACCGTAGGATTGTCGCAAATCCTATCCGGTAAGCCGTCATACACCACCCTTGAAAAGATTGCCTCCGCTCTCGATGTCGAGATTTGGGAGCTGCTGGTGTCAAGAGAAGAGGTCATCGGAAAAGAAGAGGCCAAATCTCCCACTATCGTATGTCCGAACTGCGGTAAAGAGATAACCATCAAAGTCGAGTGAGTATGAGACACAATGAAGATACTCTCTACCTCCCAATCAAGCAGACGTATTTCGATGCCATCATAGCCGGTACAAAGAAAACCGAAGAGCGAGAGGTTAAGATGGGGGTGACGGCCTCCCGTTATCTTCAGAAGGATAAAACCGGCAATCCTTTGCTCAATCCCGAAGTGACAGAGCAGGGCAAAGCGTATTATGTGGACGATTACAACGATGGAAAGTTCCCTTTCCTCCCGAAGCCATACAAATTCTTATCATTGGCAGTAGGATATGCCAAAGAGAGAGACACGGCATTGGTTGAGGTCACACACATCACGCACAAGCCTGCAAGAATCCTCGGCAACCCTCCGAAATATGCTTGGTGGGTGCAAGAGTTCCATCTTGGCAATGTCATAGAGGTTCATCGCAAGGGTGAGCAGTAGCCACAATCTCCCCCAAATGTCAAGTGTCAACGCGCCCGCGCGCGCAAGGCTCTCCGACATAATCAAGTAATCAATATTTGCATTCTTTTCTGTATGGGCATTCTTTCCGAGAGGCGAGGATGCTTTTTTATGTGCCGGATGAAAAAAGAAGAAAAAAAATGATGTAATCTCCCAAATTATTCGTACCTTTGCACCATGACGTATTCGTTTATTTCCCGAAACGGAGCAGACTTGTCAGAGAGCATTCTTGTATTGAGCAGCAAGGATGCTCTTTATTACTATTCTCCCAGCTGGAGATGATGATGTCCGGAAGTAAAAAAAGGAGGGCAGAGAAAAATTTTCTCTATAAAGTTTGTAAGTTTACAACTATTTTTGTACCTTTGCACCTGCTGCCACACATTTAGACGGCCAAATCCAAATAAAACTCCCCTTTTGGTACTGATTTGTTACCCACTATCACCAAATCGGGAGCTTTTTCTTTGATAATCAATCGGTTACGTTTTTGGGATAAGGTAATCGCCAAACACCTAACTGCCTTAAACGAGTAAGAGCCCACGCCCTCGAGCGTGAACCATCTACTTTGCTCTTGCAGTTTCTTTCAAATTTGGCGATTTTCAAGAACAAGATTCAGCGGACGCTTCAACGTATTTCTATTTTCTTTTTGTCTTTTCTATGTCACCATAGGCGGCTTTGTTTTTTAGGGTTCTATATTATTTTTAACCATTAGAAAATCGATTCTATGGTTTTGTCGACTATCTCATTGAAATATTTATCCTTGATGGAGCCGAGTCGTCTGTAAATGTCCCGTTCAACATATCCGGCAATAATCTGGCATTTCACGAGACGGGGCTTTGCAAACGTGTGACCAACCAGCATCTCGTCTGATAGCGGGTATGAGTACTGAGGGTTGATCTTATCATTCGATGAGATCAGAACAAGATAAAGCAGGCCATCCTCATCCTCTTGGAGGATATCATTGGAAACAATGATGGCTGGATGAGGTTTAAACGTCCCGTCCGGAAATAGGAAATTCACCTCGACAATATCTCTTTGATGGTACTTCATAAGTAACGTGCAATGATATTGGACATGCTCTTTTTGGAGTGGTTAAGAAACACTTCCCTCTCCTGACGGTGTGCCTCTATGGCCTCTGGTGTAGGCTCAGCATCATCGGTGGCCTGCTGGGAAAACAGACCAGTTGCCAGTAGCGCAGCAAGCTTACGACGGGCAAGCGCATTGTTCTGGTCGTATGATAATGTAACTGTACACATACAATTGTTTTATTAGAATCCGAGTGCAAAGATAGGAAATATATCCGAGAGTTGCAAGGATTTGGCGAAGTTTTTAATGGGCGCAAGGGGGTCTGGCACCTTTGCGCCCCTTTGTAACAGGAACGGAGAGGGTGTTGGTTAGTAGGAAAGTCACTTAGTCACTTGTAGACAGGAATGTTCTTAAAGGTGGGAGAAGAGGGAAGATATAATAGTAAATTATGGAAGTATTATATTTATTAATGATTATAATAACTATAAATTAAAACTCTAATAAGAATCTTCTCTTCCCGCCAGCATCATGTCGCTTCTTGTCTACAAGTGACTTTCTTACTTAGTGACTAATACAACCGCCGCAAGAATAAGAAAAATATTAACATATTGTCGCCGATATCTCACTACCGAAATTCACCCCTAAGTAAACCCGGACTTTAGATAGACTAAAGTGGGACTTTAGTTAGGGTAAACTCCGACTTTAGTGCCACTAAACTCTGAGGCGCGGTTTCAGGGCGTTTCGGAGTATTTTCCGTCGTGTTGATGCGATTTGAAATAACTTTATAATATCTTTCATTCAAAAAGAAAGGACAATCGCTGTTGAGACAAAATTTTCGCCAAGAAACATGGAAGTTTCCGAAACTTATCGTATCTTTGCGACGTGAAAGGAGAAACCGAGTAGAGCCGCGATGTGCGGAACGGTGGCATGGCTGCAGGGCAAAACCTGTAGAGATGATGAGCAATTCGACCTTGCCGCTTGGTTTCCTTCACTCGCTTATAGCTGGGCACGTGTGGCCAGCTTTTTATATCTTGTCATAGCGTTTGCCGTTGAACTCCTTCTTATCTGTCTATGCTGGTATTCAGTTTGCGACATTAGTCAAAGAAACGCAATGGCTGAAAGCTTGCGGCCTAAGTCGTGGATGGCGTTCTGAAGCTGTATCAGCTCAGTCTTACTAAATCTTGCTGCTTTGCCGTTGACGACACTACCGTTCAACCGCTGGGTAAGCCATGACTGGGATTTCGGTTTTACCAGCCGCCGGGGCGGTTGTTGCCGCCAGGCATGCCGCCGCCCATGGAGCCGCTGACGGAGGTGGAGGCGGTGACGTCGACGCTCTGCGTGCCGCTGCCGATGGTGCAGCCAGTGGTGAGGCCGTAGAATGAGGTGCCGCCGTCGATGGTGCAGCCTGCACGCAGGGTGTAGGTGGAGCCTGTCTTGAACGCGGGCGAGGAGATCATCAGCGACGTGCCGCTGTTGCTGGCGGGCGTGGTGTAGCCGAGGATGGCGGTGGTACCGTCGATCACGCCGAGGGTGGTGCCCAGTGATGCGCTGACGGCGATGCAGGCTTGTTTGGATGAAGAAGATATGGCCTGCATGCCGCCGCCAACGGCAACTTTTTTCAGCGAACCTGCCGATTCATTAAGTGAATCAGGCGTTGGCGAGGCGGTAGACGGCTTCCATGTCGGCGGGGGTGAGCACTTCCATGGCGCCGATGTTCATCTTGCCGTCGCG
>JAEEGJ010017398.1_pt1 | contig 16277 bp, 12 predicted proteins | sample 8958761 | NCBI WGS metagenome assembly JAEEGJ01 (sample SAMN16246546, study PRJNA631951) | gut metagenome | biome: gut microbiome; feature: rumen; material: RS-attached | host: Bos | place: Iran: Karaj | collected 2018-10
GAGCAAGAACTTGAAGGACCACTGGAACGAAGTTCAGTCTGTGTTCCAGGACCCGTTCGGCTGCTTCAACCAGTTCTTCACCATCCGTAGCCAGCTCGAAGACGCTCTCAACATCCTCAAGGACAAACCGTCCAAGGAAGAAGTCCGTCGCCGCGTTGACGAAGGTCTCATGGCTGTGAACGTTACCCCGGCTGATATCGAAGGCAAGTATCCGTTCGAACTTTCCGGCGGTCAGATGCAGCGTATGCTTCTCGCCCGTATCTTCGCTCTCCGTCCGAAGGTGCTTATCGCTGACGAAGCTACCTCCATGGTCGATGCCTGCGTGCGTGCAAACATCCTCGATTACCTCCGCAAGTTGAAAGACGAACTGAAGATGACCGTGGTGTTCGTGACCCACGATATCGGTCTTGCAAACTACGTTTCTGACCGTATCTTCATCATGCACGACGGTAAGATCGTGAATCAGGGTACTCCTGCTGAAGTGCTCGACAACACGAACGAACCGCACACGCTCCGCTTGCTCGACGACATCCCGGAAGTCCACAAGACCGAATGGATCAAGAACAGCCATCGTAGCAAGAAGTAACACAATTTGTCATGCCGGACTTGTTCCGGCATCGCCAATAGTGTCATCCTATGCGAACTGTCATCCCGGCCTTGTGTCGGGATCAGTTGTTTATAACAGGTCCCGCAACTATTAGAAAAGCCGCAGCCTAAGCCGCTGCGGTTTTTTGTTTGTGTAACCTAGATGTACGTTTTTTAGAAATATGTAAATGTAAAAATCTTTTTATGGACAATTTATCCATGACTACGAAGCGGTGCGTGTGTTTTTTCTCTCGGTCGAAGTTATTTTAATTTGTATTGAGTAGTCTGGTGCTGAGGTGTTTGGTAATAAGGAGTACGAATGATTACCAAAACACCAAAACTGTTGGGCGCCGCTTGTCTTCTAGCATTCTGCGGCTCAGCATCAGCTTACACCATAACGGGAACCGTTTCCGACGACCAGGGCAAGGCCCTCAAGGGTGTCGCGGTGAGCCTCCTCAAGGAAGGCAAGAATGCCACGACGGATCGTCATGGCAAGTTCACAATTCACGAAGACGAGATAACAACACCGCCTGCGGATTCGCCGGGTGTCGCTATTCATCCTGCTTTCAGAAATTCCGTCGGGTACATCAGCATTAACAACGGTATTCTATCTTATTCCCAGAGCAGTACTTCGCCAGTGCAGGTGAAAATTTACAACTCTCTCGGAAACCAGGTTTTCAAAAAGTTTTTGCAGGGATCGGGGACGTATGATTTGAGCAAGGGCATCGAAGCTCGTGGCACGTATTTTGCTCAAGTTTCTGTAGGCAATGCCAAGCAGAACTTCAAGTTCACGACGGACAGGGGCTTCAGCAGTTCCATCGGCTCGCGGGCAAGCGGAAACGCCCTCATGAAGGAAGCCGAGAAGGGCGAAGCGCTCCGCTTTGTTGCAGAAGGCTATGACACGCTCACCGTTCCGCTGGGCACGCTCGATACGACTGTCGATGTGAAGCTCACGAAAATAGCCACGGAACAAACTTACGCATTTGGCTATCCGCTGAAGAACGAACCTACGCCGAGCAAGGGCTGCGGCAAGGACAACACGCTCAAGAATTACTTCAAGTTCAAGGGCGGTGGAATCGAGCACGAAGTTTATCTTGACCTCCCTGAAAATTACGACAAGAACAAGCCTTACCGTTTGGTGTTCGGCATGCACTGCATGGGCGGTTCCGCTCAGAACGTCGCAAAGAACGAACATTATTACGGCTATCGCGACAAGGATAAAAAGAATACGATTTTCGTGGCCCCGCATGGTTACACGGACCAGATGCCATGGCGCTGCGGTGACAACAAGGACCACCTCTTCTTTGACGAAATCCTCACTTACCTGAACGAGAACCTCTGCGTCGATACGTCGCGCGTGTTCTCCTCTGGCTTTAGCTTTGGCGCCATGTACTCGAACTCGCTTGCTCAAACGTTCCAGCATCGTTTGCGTGGCGTAGTGGTGTTCGCGACGGCTGACCAGGTCATCTACATTCCGAAGAACTCCGGTAAGCCTATCGCTTGGATGGGAACTGTGGGCCTGAGCGATGGCACGTGCCCGCCGAGCATGGGACGTAGCGCCCGCGACAGGATTTTGAGGAACAACGGTCCTGAAGGCCATACGGACTGCACAAGCGAAAAGGCGACCGAGTACACCGGAGGCAACCATGTGTGCTATGACTACAAGACGGTCGATCCGCGTTTCCCTGTGAAGTGGTGCACGTTCAATGGCGGCCACCAGTGGGATATGCGTGAAAACGGCAAAATGTGGGCATCCGACATCGGTTGGGAATTCATTACACAGTTCTAATTACGAGAGCTAAAAATTACGAGACCCCTAATTCAGTAAGACCCTTCTGGAAACGGAAGGGTTTTCGTTTTTCATCTTTCGTTTTTAGTCTTTTATTATATATTACGGATATGATTCGTTCTCAGATGCTTTTCTTGTTAGGAGGGAGGGGTGCTCGGCTTGCCCTCGCTTTAGCGATTCTGCTTGCTCCTGTTTCTGCATTTGCTGCAGGCCTTGTAAAGCAAGATATCGACACGACCGATGCGATGCAAACGCTCCCCAATTACGACCGGGGGTTCTATACGCCGCAGGTGCTGCACCTCAAGCCCTCGGGCTCTAAGCCGATTGAAAAACCGTATGGCAAGCTGTTGCACCTCCGTGCTGAAATTTCGGAATTCAGCAGCTGTGCCTGGCTTTCGATTGATACGACAGGCGGAAAACGCGATACGGTGCGCGGCGTGAGCCAGAACCTGACCGAAGACGCTCTCAACGTATTGCAGACGACGTTTGACAACATCCGCAAGAATCACGGCTACGTGATTGTACGCATTTGTTACGACCCGTGGTACAATGGCCGCAGCAACGTGACTCCTGAACACGAGTGGGTGCTCAAGCATGTGAAACAACTCGCTCCTGTGCTCTCGAAAAATACAGATGTGATTGTCGCACTAGAAATGGGTATGCATGGTGCGTACGGCGAAATGCACTCCGACACAAGCATCACTTACGACCGCGTTGCCGAGGCGACGAATTTGATGCTGCGCAACACGCCGCCCGAACTCAAGATTCTCACGCGTACGGGCAATTATTCGGCGAAGGTGCTTGGTTTTGACAACTGGGGCGTAGATTTCCACATTGACGGAGAGAAGTTTGCCGAAATCGCGAAGGCCAAAGGCGATACGATGTACCGCGTGGGCATGTTCAATGACGGCTATCTCGGAACGCAATACGATTACGGCACCTGGGGTGCGGACTGCAAAACGTCCATTTGCCGCGAAGAAGGTGTCGCCTGGCTAGAAAAGTACGGCATCAATACGCCGTACGGCGGCGAAGCGCTTACTACAGCGAGTGGCTATCAAGTCATCAACACTCCGGAGTTCCTTGCGTACGAAGGTTTCCGCACGCATACAAGCTATCTGAACATCCAGTGGAATAACAACCTGATTGACAGCTGGAAAAAGACGCCTTTCACGCAGAAGGATTTCGATTACGACCCGGCACGTGTCGATTCGCTTTCGGGATTCAAGTACATCAATGACCACCTGGGCTACCGCTTTGTACTGCGTGAATTGTGGATGACCGATACGGTCGGTGCCGAAGGCATTTTCAAGGCGAAGCTCCGCATCCAGAACGTGGGTTTTGGCAATTTGACGCGCAAGATGAAGGCTCAGTTGGTTTTGTCGATTCCTCAAAGGCAGGGAATGCTGGATACCGTTCCTGCACCGTTGTGGCATTATGTGGATTTACCGGATATTGATTTCCGTGACATTCATAGTCGCACGATTTCGATTGCAGGCGGAGATACTGTAATGACGTTTGACGGTAACAATGAAATTTCATTTGATGTAAATCTGGGTGGAATTGAATATGGAGATTGGAGCGGTGGTGAAATTAATGTTTACTTGAGTGTTTGCAGGGAAACGATATATCCAAACTGCATCCGATTTGCAAATAAATTTGCGGATGATAGGGAAGTCTTCATCGGGCGTTATGTCTATGATAAAGAAAAGCGCACGACAAGGCTGAACCCTACTTCTAAGTCCACTCAAAAGCAAAATGCACCCTTCGTACAAAGGATGCAAAATAACATAATCATCCGCGATGGTGAAAAACGCTACCGCGCAAATGGCGCAGTTCCGTCATTCTGAGTAAGCGAAGCGTTCGAAAAATCCAGAGCGTCATTCCTGCCTTAGTATTACGCTGTCATCCCGGCTCCTGTATTACATTGTCATCCTGACTCCTGTATTACACTGTCATCCCGGCCTGAGCCTGTCCCGGATTTATTCCGGGATGCCGGGATCAGTTTTTCTAACGAAAAAAAACTCCAGCCTAAGGCTGGAGTTTTTTAATCTTGTCAAGCGGGCGTGCCCGCCTGTATGATCCGCTTACTTGTTCGTCCAGCGGATCGAAGCCTTGTGGCTGCCTTGGCGGACAACCAGCGTGTAGAATCCGTTGGGGAGGTTCTTCAAGTCAACGGAGTGGCTTCCGGCGCTGTAGATGTCAGACTTCTGCATCACGCTTGCTCCGAGAGCATCGTAGATGTCGATATTCACAAGACCAGTGTTCTTGGTCGTGAACTGGAGCGTCGAACCGTTCATGCTTGCCTGGAGCTTGTTTGCAACCTTGCGCACCGGCTTGATGCCGATGGTCGGGTTGAGGAACTCTTGGTATTCCTGCATGTTCACAGCGGAGGCGCTATCGCCAATGATAACCGTAATCGTTTGTTTCAAAGCATAGAAGTTATCGGTTTCCGGTCCCGTTGCCGTAATAGCGACAATGGCGTTCTGGTTGCCTGCCGTAAGGCTTGGACTCTGCAGAGTCAAGTAAGGAGTCGTTTCCTTGCCGTTAAAGGTGAATTTCACCGGAGCTTTTCCATTCAAGGACGTTGCTGGGAAACCTTTATCAACAGTTGCTCCCAACGCAATCTTCATGTTCTTGAATTGGCTCGTCATTTGGTCGTTGCCCTTCTTGTAAGAGATTTCGAAGGTGTCTTGCATGGCGCGGAAACCATTTATTGCCGGAGCAGATGCAACAACTCTCCCTGTACCGTAGCTCTTGAAGTGCAGCATCCATACCTGTTCGTTTTTGTTAGTGCCGGTGCAAGCATTGTTCTTGCATGTAGATTTGCTTACAGCAACGATGGTCGGGTCAAGTGCCGTAAGTGTAAATTTTGCACCTTCGTTCGTCTTGTCTTCCATCGTCAAGACGTAATCCTTGTCGCCCTTTCCGTCAGTGGTTTCAAAGTCAACCGTTCTTCCGGTCTTCGTGTCGGTTTTGCATGTGCCCGTATAGTAGCAGGTGAGGTTTTCGAGATTGGTGATGGTCTGGCCAGCAACCGATTTGACCGTCACGATGGACTGGGAGCCGTCGTTGCCTGTGAGGATTGCGAAGCCATAATCATTGACGATAATGTCGCTACCCGAAGCGGAGGCCACTTTTTCGTTGCTGGACGTGTATGTGCAGCCGGACTTGAGCACGCCTGAAACCTTTCCGTCGGTCTGTTTTGCAATGGTGTGCTTGAAGGAGCAGCTGCCGCTCTTGCCCTTGACAAGGGAGTCAGCCCAGGAACGAGCGTTCTTGGTAAGGTAGCTCTTGATCAGGTTACCCGAAGTGGTGTATGTTGCTGCGTCGAGTTCTGCAGCCGTGGTAAGAGCTTTGTCGCCTGCAAAGATTGCGGACTTTTCGCTCTTCTTGTCCACGTGGCTTGTCTGCTGGCGCAAGCTCCAGTTGCAGTTCGGGATGTTGTTCTGGTCCATGAATTGAGTCCACTCGTTTGTTGCGCCAGAACTTGGTTCGCCATCACCGTCCGCGTTGGTCGTACCCCATTCGCTGATAAATACCGGTGCACCGGCGCTGAGGGCGCTAGAAACGTTGCCGCCATAGCTACCCTTGGAGTGCGATGCAGCATAGAAGTGCAATACGTATGCAATGTTTGTCGAATTGACGGGGTCTCTTGCGCCCTGTTCCGGGTGCTGTGACCAGCTCGGCGTACCCACGATAATCAAGTTATCCGTGTTGGCGCGGATGATGGGGCAAATCGTGTTGGCGTAGCTCTTGATGGCACCCCAGTTGCCGCCGCTGCCATCGACCGGTTCGTTATAAATTTCGTAAATGATGTTGGGAACGTTTTTGTACTTCTCGGAAACCTTCTTGAAGAAGTCCTTGGCCAAGTTTGTTTCTTGATGCGCTCTGTGGCTGTGCCAGTCAATGACGATATAGACATCGTTTTCGATGGCAGCCTTGACCATCTTGTCGATCATGGACATTTGGCCTTCCGGGGCTCCCTTGTAAGAGTCGCCCACATCGACTGCGTTCTTGGTGCCGCCATTGGAATCGTAATATTCGATTGCCATCGCATAGCGGAATACGTCAATCTTAAGATTATCGACAGCCCATGCAATGACTGTCGGGTTGTAGTAGCTTGCACCGGTCGCGTCTGACCAGAAAAGGCTTACGCCGCGGAGCATAGCCTGCTGGTTGTTCTTTGCGCCGATTATTTTGTTTCCGCTGGTGTGGAGGGCTCCATAATAAGATACGGGACCGACCTTTCTCGGAGCTGCAGTCGATGCGTCGGCTGCGAAGGCGGATATTGCCGCGCCTGCCAGGAGGCTTGTCAGTAGCTTTGTCAACTTCATGAGTTTTTTCCTTTTGTTTTGACAAAAATTATCTAATTAAAATCAAGATAGTAAACTATTTAGTTTAATTTTTTGTTTACCATTGAACACGGGTGCATTATTAGCAATGTAGTTATCTATGTGCTAAAAGAAAATACCTAAGGCGTAATAAAAACATAACTTCACATTTATTGTGATGTAAAACACAGTTTCTATCGTTGATTTAATTTGTTTACAATCATATCACGCTTGAAACCATGATTTAAGCCTGATATTGAGTTTTCTCACACTTATGTAAATTTTTTTTTCAAGGCCTTGTAGGTATGGCATTTTTCGCAAAAAAAAAATATATTGTTCTGCGAACTACCCAAAATGGGCTAAACAATTAAAAAAGAGAGAGAATTATGAATAAGAAACTCACGATTGCATCGGCACTCCTTGCTGCTTCTGCCGCATTTGCGGGTCTTAATGATGGTGTCTTCGACCTTTGGAAAGGCTCCGATGGTCTTCCGCAGGTTTTGACGGGTATCGGTAACGAATCCGAAACTGCCGGTTACTGGTTCAGCTACGACGATAGCGGCGACAAGGGCGGCTCCAAGGTCATTTGGGCCGATGGTACGGTCGAACTTGGCAACGGCGACTCTCCGGACGCTCTTGACAACGTCATTCTTTGGTGCAACGGCGTTTGCGGTACTGCAGTCCTCGACAAGGGTAAATTGTCCTACAACCCGTTCGTCGGTATCGGTTTTAACGTTGTCGGTGAAATCGCTAAGGGCGAAGGCAACCCGCAGCCTGGTGACGCTTCTGCTTGGGGTGGTGTTTGCATTACCTATAAGTCTGGTGCTGCTCCGGCTCTCGAACTCGGCCTCGGTGACGAAGTTGACGCTTCTATTGAATATGCCAACCCGGCTGCGCAGCTCCCGAAATCCACTGACGGTACCATGAAGCAGCTCGTTTGGACTGACTTCAAGCAGCCGACCTGGTATAAGGGTACCACGAAGATGTCTGGTCCGGACGCCTCGAAGCAGCTCGTTGCTTTGAAGTTCAAGATTCAGGCTCAGTCGGGTGAATACCCCTTCAACATCTGCGCAATCGGTCCGAATGGTGCTGCTTGCCCGGAAACTTGCGAGCCTCCTTCTCCGTCAGATTCAACTGCAATCAAGTCTATTCGCGGCGCATCTGTCGCCAAGGCAATCCTTTCTGGCCGTAACCTCTCCATTAAGGGAGTCTCTACCGGTACAGTCGAAGTTCTCAACCTCCAGGGCCAAGTTGTTGCAAAGGGCGAGGTTTCCTCTGCTCTCAGCCTCGCAAAACTCGACGCCGGTGTCTATATGGTCCGCATTACTGGTAGGCATGTCAACTTCAAAGACAAGATTGTGTTGAAGTAATTCTAGATTTTATAGAAATTTTTTAGGAAGGGTCGCAAAAGCGACCTTTTTCTGATGATTTGCTTTGCTGTTGCTCACTGTAAACATTCATTTTTACTTCCACTCTTCCATTAATCTCGATTTTTATATATATTACATTGGCATTTAACAACCCCATGATTTTTTGTGGGTGCTTTTTTGAGAGGCCTTTATGATTCAAAAGAAAATTTTGCTGCCGATTTTAATGGGCTCGGCTTTGTTTTTGGGGGCTTGCGGTGAAGACGAATCCGCTCCGATTTCTCCGATTCCAACTCCGGTTCCGGCAAGTTCTGCTATGGCTCCGGTTCCCGAGAGTTCCGCTGTGGTCCCTCCTCCAGCAAGTTCTGCTGTTGAACCGCCTCCGGCAAGTTCCGCTGTTGTTCCTCCGGTTCCCGAGAGTTCCGCTGCGGTCCCTCCTCCAGCAAGTTCTGCTGTAGAACCACCTCCTGCTAGTTCGGCGTCGGCTCCGAATCCTGTAAATTACGCTCCGCTTGCAACGAGTGCAAATAAGGCAACGGCTGCATCTGCATACGCTTTGTGGAAAGGCTATCACTATGTGACTAAAGAAACAGAATCTACTTATTACGCTTCTATCGCTGGCGACTTTAAGGAAGTATTCTCCGCTGGCTATGAACCTGCTGGTCGCGTTGTTTGGTCTGCCCAATCTACTTACTATAAAGATGCTTGCGGTGTGAGCGATGCGACGGTATCGACAATGAGGTTGCGTGGATGCACCGTGTCTGAAGGTATTGGTTACGGCATGCTTTTAGCGTACTTCAATAACGATGACGACGCGTTTAACCGCATGTGGAATTATACTCGTGCGTTTAGGGCCTATAACAATGTAAAGCTCATGCCTTGGATTACCAAGTCTTTCCACTGGGAAGCGGTTGACAATACCAGCGCAACGGATGCCGATTTGGATATCGCGACATCTTTGATTCTCATGCATTATAAGTTGAAAGCTTTGGGCAATATGGATGCTGCTGGGGCTTACTTGGCTGATGCGCTTACTTTTGTGAACGCTATTTGGGAAAAGGAAATAAACCCGTCAACCTTGCTTATTTATTCGGGCGATGATGATAGTTGGAAAAAGGCTTCGTCAGCCTACAATTTGAGCTATTTCTCCCCGGTGGCCATTCGTCTTTTTGCCATGGTAGATCCGGCTCACAATTGGCAGGGTGTGTTGGATGCCAACTACACTTACATGAAGAACGTGCAAGATGCAGGTACTGGCGTGTTCCCGGATTGGAGCGATGCTAATGGCCAGGCGATTGACCCGGATAACGGCTCTGCAAAGAACACCTACTGGACGTTCAATAAGGAATCTGTGCGCATTCCGTGGCGTATCGCGTGGGATTACTACTGGTATCAGGATCCGCGTGCTGCCGCCATCCTCTCCAAGCTGAACGAATTTATCTCCAAGAAGGCTTCTGGTAATCCGGATGACAAGGCGTTATCTACAAACTACTCTTGGAATTTGTCTGTGGGTAAGGATTACACCAATACGGGTGTTTCTAACCAGTGGTATAGTGCATGGTGCGCGACGGGTATTGCCGGGAACTCGGCTTGGCTCAATAAGTGCACCACGGGCTTGAACGCAAAGAAGCTTTCGAATGGTCCTACTAGCTATTTCTCCGATATTCTGATGACGATGTATTCGGGCTTGCTGAACGGCTTGTTCGTCCGTCCGTTCTAGGCGTTTCGGCTCTGTGTGCGTGATTGCGGGCTTCGCATAAACGCACGAGCGAACTTTGAAAAAATTCTCGATTACCGCCCCGGCTCTTGCGAACCGGGGCTTATTTTATATACAATGATGCTGCGAAGGGCTGATTTTTGAAAAAAAGCGAAAATTACGTGAAAAAATTTTTTTTCTGAGATTTTCACGTAAAAAATCGTTTTTTCATCTAAACGTCTTTTTTAGTATATTATTGGTGTATGAACAAGAAAGAAAATTCAAAGACTGCAAAGTCAGTAAAGTCGAAAAAGGCGAAGGCGTCGAAGGCAGCACCGGTTAAGCAACCTGCTGCGGATTCGGCTGCACTTGTGGTGCCTACTAATGATTCGTCGGTTCTTGCTGTGGAGCCGGGTGGCTCTGGGAATGTCGGCGGTGTTGATGCCGGTGCTGTTGAGAATGTCAACGCGAGCGTTGCTGACTCGACTGCGGACGATGATGGCGATAGCGTTACGGCGCCGCCCCTCCCGACTCCGGAACAGCTTGGTATTTCGATTTCTGCAGGGAATCCAGGCGGCACGCTGACGGCGACTGTTGGCGATACGCTTGTATTCCCGGTGACTGTTTCGTGGAGCATTAACGGTAGTGCCATTTTGGTGGTGCCGATGAGTACGGCGAACGCCAAGGGCATTTTGCAGGTCGGCATGTCGCAGGAGTCTAGCCGTTCGGTGAAAAACGGCAAGGAAATTGCGCAGATTACGTTTAACTACAAGCTCGTTGTGCAGGATACGGGCAACCTGAATATTCCCGCGATGCGTTTTGAAATCCCGACGCCGACAGGGCAGTCGCTGGACTTGCGGAGCGATAGCGTGCCGTTGCGTGCCGATGCTCCGGTCAGTATGCTGCCGATTGTGGTGGGTGTTGTCGTGGCGCTATGCCTGCTTGCTGCGGGCGTGTGGCGCGTGCGTCGTCGTGCCGCGGCGCAGGCTGCGGCTGCAAAACGGAGTGCCTCCGAGAACGCCATCCGCGAAAAGATGATGGTCTTGAAGCAGCGCGTGATGGTGGCTGACAGCCGCGAATGGCTTTTGGAACTTGAAAGCATTTGCAAGGAATATGCGTTTGAAAAGTTTGGAATTGCCGGAACGGGAGCTGCCGCCGCCTCCGCGGTGAATCTGGATGCTCTCGTGGCTGACGGAAAACTCGACGGCTGGAAGCCCTTGCTCGAAGAATTTGCGCATGCCCGCTATGGCGGCGGCAAACGCGACAGCTTCGAAAACAAGGAAACCTGGAAGCTCGCGATGACGCTCATGGGCGTGAAAGAAGAAGAGTAGTAGGCAGTAGGAAGTGATGCCTACTCAGATACCTTCCTAGCGAATGTGTTTAGTGGCATTGTCATTCCCGGCTCCGACCGGGAATCTCCTTTATTATGCATATGTCGTCCTCGCGAAGTGAGCTTAGAACATTGTCATCCTGGAGGCTGAAAGCCGATAGGATCCAGTGACATTGTTATACATTTTTCTAAAAATTTTGATAAGCGGATAGAATCAGCTGACGAAATGCTCTTGCATTTATCGGAAATAAGTTAATTTTATAGAATGGTTCGTAAGTACTATTCTGTTGTCTTGATTGCGTTAGTCCTGCTCTTTGCAGGGTGTTCGAACCATCCGCCTTCTGCCGCGCAGTTTATGAATGTGAAAAAGAATGGGATGGATTTTGTTGTTGGCGGGGCGGTTAGAATTGGCGATGTTGACAATCGAGAAGTTCCTTATGGTCCCCAAAATCGTGGTTCAAATAATGAATATTATTCGTATGAAGAAGGATATTGGAATTTAGATATTGCTTGGCTGGGGACTATTTCTTATGTTGTACTAGGGCTTGGTCTTGAAGATTATACGTATAGAATGTTTTTAGGGCCGCGCTTTCAATATTTTGGCATACAGGGCTGGGCCGGATTTTCTCCTAGTGAACGAAGCTATAAGGATAATCCCAAAATAGTGGGTGGGGTTATGTTGATTGAACAATTCCCTATATCAGAAAAAATAAAGGTAGGGCTTAGTGAGCATATTTCGCGTAATTCATATCCGATGATATATAATACGGATTGTTGTTCTATGAATGAAATTTATGCTGAACAGTATTTAGAATTTGGTTTTGGAACATACTTAACTTATAAGAATTTCTCCATTGAATTCCGCTATGGTCGAGAAATCGATGAACCGCGAAATCGCTTTTATTTTATGACGCACTATGCATTTTTTAATGAGTAAGAACTATAATTTAGTTGTATGATTATTGACGAAAAGAAAATTTCTCAGCGCATGGCGGGGCTGGACTTGTTCCGGGTGATGGCGGCAATCATGGTGCTGCTGTTCCATTGCCATATCCATCATGAAAACAGCTTTGGACCGCTGACGGGTTTTGTCTCGATGGGTGCCGTGTTCATGACGGCGTTCTTTATGCTTTCGGGCTATGTGCTGTTCCTGACGTACAAGGACAAGCCGCTTGTGCAGGCTCCGGCTCTCAAGAACTTTTACTTGAAACGCGTCTTTGGAATTTTCCCTTTGTACTTGGTCGTGGCTCTGTTGTACGTCGTGACGCTGGGGCAAGAATCGGTGTTCCAGAATCTGGTGCTGTTGCCGATTGAAGTGCTTGGGCTGCAAAGCGTTTTTTCGACGCTGTTCCCGGTGAGCCATAATGGCGGGACTTGGTTTATTTCTTGCCTGCTGTTTGCGTACTTGGCGTTCCCGCTGATGCAAGAAGTGGTGAAGGTGATGACGACTCGCTCGAAGTGGGTTGCTCTTGTGGTTTGTGTTGCGGTTTTGTTCTGGTCGCCGCTTGTCGTGCATACGTTCAAGACGGATAGCATCTATTCGAACCCGTTTTTCCGCGGGTTGGAATTTTTTATCGGTGTGCTTTTGTGCTCTTTGCCAATCCGCACTAGAATTGCGAAAATCCTTGCGACGTGGAAAGCCTTGATTGTGGAAACGCTTCTTTTGGTGGCTGGAATTTCGGTTGCGGTTCGGCTGAATATTTTTGTAGGCAACTACATACTTTACGATTGGATTGTAATTCCGCTGTTTGCTTGCATGATTTTAACGCTGGCGGGACTTAAGTCGCCACGGTTGCAGGGGTCTGCTGTGCTGCGGTATGCGAGTGCTGCGAGCTATGCGTTTTTCTTGGCACAGACTTTCAATACAGAAATTGAGAACTGGCTGTTTGCTACTTGCGGTATCCAGAATAATGCAATGCAAATTACGGTGTCGGTTACGCTTTGTACGCTCATGGCTATTGTGTTGCACGAGTTTGTCGAAAAGCCCTGTGCGAAAATGCTGAAAATGAAATTGTAAAAAAGGAGAAATATATGAAAACGAAGGTGTTTAAATTTGCTGGACTGCTTATTTGTACTGCGACATTTCTTGCTTGCAGTGACAGCAATGATTCTTTTGTATCGAATGTGAATGACATTGGAGAAAATTTTATTGGTGAAAAGTATCCAATTGTATTAAATGAATCGATTCAGTCAATGACTATTTATCGCTTTGATAGCGAAAATAGATGTGTTGTTGATGAAGATAATGATAAATACGAGTTCGTAGTACATGAGGATACGTCCCAAGTTTATAGGGAATATAAGTTTTTAGGTGATACTCTTGTTCTTTTGTATAAAGACGGAGATAATACTTATGGACAGGTTCTTGTCGGTGGAAAAGGTGGACAAATCAAGAGCAAATGGAAATTGACATCATGCCGTTATGTTCATGAAAGTAATTTAATTGATTGCGGCGACTCGAATGGTCCGCATGATGTTGTAATGGAATCCTTTGTTTATTATAACTTTACTCAGGATACTGCATATATATCTAGGACAGATCTTAATGGAAAAGTAATGGATATAAATGCTCCCGAAGTAGATAGCTATGATGATTATACTGGATCTACGTTTGTACAGGATTTATTTGAATTTATGAATTATGCTCATAAGGGCATAGGTGTGGCTGGAAATTCACCTGCTCCGTGGGGTGCTTTTAGAACTACTTGGTCAGATGTTGGAGAATGCGATATTGGTTGCGTTGCCCTTAAGAAAGATGTGACCATTTTAAGTAGGGATAAAAAGCGTATGTCGTTTAATTTTAAGGATGTGAATTACGAGTTAAATTTTTCTCATGCTTTGCAATTGTGGTATAGTAGAGGTTCTCGTACAGAAGTATCGTTAACTTTGAAATCGGATAAAGGCGAGTGTGCCTTGGAATATATGAGTGATGTTATACAAAGTCCTGAAATCTGTAGTGCTGAAAATAGAGGGTATTTGGATTTGGCGACCTATCTTGGGAACAATAATACGATTTTGTTCTATGGAGCCAAGGATTATCACATTGGGAATAATGATGAATTTAGACAATGTGTAGTCAATTTGGTTAAAAGGTAATTCATTCTGATTTTTGTAGATGGTAATCCTCATGACAATGAATTTTATTTTGTGTACATTTGTGTATATGAAAGATGAATTTTTGTTATGTTAATTTTTGTAATATCGATGTAATTATTTCTGTTGATTGCATAAAGATGGATAAGAAAAGTTATGCCGAGCTCTGAAAAGTTTCGTGATTACGTTTTGGCACAGTTCAATGGCGAACTGTTTGATGGCGGATTCCGCGTGACCACCCGCAAAATGATGGGCGAGTACATTTTGTACGCTGACGGAAAAATATTCGGTGGTATTTACGATGACCGCTTGCTTGTGAAACCTGTGGCCGCTGCGAAAGCTATGCTCCCGGATGCAAAATTGCAATTGCCGTACGATGGCGCAAAGCCGATGTTGCGTGTCACCGCAGAACAAATTGCAGATAAAGGCTTGCTCGCACGTTTGCTCGACGCGATGCTCCCAGAATTGCCTGCTGCGAAAGCGGGAAAGAAAAAGTAATATCATTTTCTCGGCGTTGGGAATATAATCGATTCAACTTTGTTTGTGCTTCGTCCTTTGCGAAACAGCACTTGTCATGCCCCACTTGATGGGGCATCTCCTTCTTGTATGAAACGCCTGATGGATAGTTGAAATTTGCCGATGGGCGACATTGGATTTTTTTGAAATGAAAGCTATTTTATAAGTGATGAATCGGTTGGCTTATTTTGTTGTTCTGCTTGCGGCGACGATGCTCGTTTTGTCGGGGTGCAGTTCTGTGATGCGTCCGCCATCGGCTACGGCATTCATGAGCAGTTATGAAAAAGATTACGCTGTTGTAAATATGAGCCTTGCTTTATATGGAGGCAATTTGGATAATGACTCCGTGTATTATGACAGTCATACAGATCAGTTTGATGAACATTCAGAGTGGGTGTTTGATTTAACAGAAACTATTTTTTGGAATAAAGGATTTTTTTCGATTGGACTTGGTGGCCAAACAGTAACTCCGTTCGTTCAGTTGGGTTTTGTCTCTCCGTATGTGGGCCTTTCTGCATGGAGTTCTATTTATTCTCCTGTGAATATTGGAAATTATTTGAGTGATGATTTTTGGAAAGATGTTTCTTATGGGGCTATGCTGATGCAGCAAATTCCTATTGGAAATGAACTGAAAATTGGTTTAACGGAACATTTTTCTAGAAATGGGATAGAACGATCTTTGTCCGATAATGTGGAAGGCTTTATGGCGTTTGCTATTCCTGAGCCGCATCCGCTTTTTTACTATGAGGTGGGCGGGGGATTTTTTGTCTCGTATCATTTAGAAAAGGCTACAATTGCTTTGGAATTTCGTTACGGTAGGGATTTAGATAATAAACAGAATCGGTTTGCTGTTACTTTGGGTGTTTTCGGTGTGAAGGGGAAAAAGAGTCCGCAGGAGAAAATGCAGGAAAAAGAGCAACAGATAAAATTGAAAAAAGAAAGGGAAGAATCGGAGGAAAGGCGGAAGGCGAGAGAGCTGCAATCCCTAGAAGAATACGAGGGGAGAGAAAATGAGTAACGCTCAAAATAGAAATCTTGTGCTGGGGTTGTTTTTGATGATTGCTTTTGTGCTTATGGGGTGCACGTCTCATGCTCCGTCGGCATCCAAGTTCATGAATGTGAAACCACACACATTTGCTATGGGCTTTGGGGGTGCTTTTGTTGCAGGAGATTATTATGACTATGTTGTTCAAAGGGATGATGATGGCCATGATTCTTATACGGAAATAAACTTTATGCTGGATGGTGTTGCTTATGGTCGTGAAGAAAATTTTCTTTTTGGAGTGGCCCTCGAAATGAGTGTGTATCCTAGTTTTACGGCAGGATTCGTCAGTGATTATTTGGGTGTGCAAACATGGGTTACTCCGTTCGTCTTTGACAAGACTTCATTACCAAATCGTCCGTTCGGGATAATGTTGATAGAACAATATCCTATAACGCCAAATTTCAAAGTTGGGGTCAGTCAATTTTTTTCTAACAATTCCTATGCGCACGTAGATTCTCCTGATTGCTGTTCTTTAAGTGTAGAATATAATGCGGAATTTTATAAGGAAATAGGTGCTGGTGCCTA
>JAEEGJ010017399.1_pt1 | contig 16277 bp, 15 predicted proteins | sample 8958761 | NCBI WGS metagenome assembly JAEEGJ01 (sample SAMN16246546, study PRJNA631951) | gut metagenome | biome: gut microbiome; feature: rumen; material: RS-attached | host: Bos | place: Iran: Karaj | collected 2018-10
TGTGAGGTGTGAAGGCAATGAAACCGAGGTCAAACACCTGACCATGAAATACAAAGTGGTATAAAATGTAAAACAGGGCCCAATCCAAGGCTAAGTTCATGCCGCCGCATGCCGCGTAACGGAACAGTTCAAGGCTCATCACCTTGCGGAAAGGTGGATAGAAGAAGTCAATGAACTTAGTCAGAGTGCGTTCAATCCAGGATTCTATGTTTTTCAAGGCTGACATTCGGGGCGCAAAAATAGCAATTTAGAGCCAAATCACTTCAAAATCATTAAGCAATTTAGAGGCTCGTTCCACATCATCCGTGAAACCCAACACATAGCCGCCACCGCCTGAGCCTGAGATTTTTACGCCAAAGTTGAAGTCGTAATCGGTGGAGAAGTGGACAAGAGTGTTGTCGGTGACCATTGGGCGAAGGAATTCCAATTGGCCTTTTGTAAGTTGTTTCAATGATTTGAAAAACAATTCTTTGTTACTACTAATCATTGCATCAATGCAAGAGGTTACACAAGGCACATACTCCGCTTGGAATCGGTTCAAAAATCCGGGATTTTCGCGTTGCGTCTTGAAATGGTTGACCAAAGGCTTGGTGTTGCTTTTTATCTTAGTGTCAATCAGGCAGATGTGGATGTCTTTTTTCAGGAAATCATCCGAAAGCAACTCAACACCTTTTGGCGTAATCTTGAACGGCTTACCCAAATAGCATTGCAAGGGGTCGATGCCAGAGCTGCTGCCGTGGAAATGGCTCTCCAGTTGCCCGAACAGCGTTTTCAATTGAAGATAGTTTTCGGTTTTCTGCAAGGCATAACGGTCATAAACGGCGGCTACCAAAGTTCCAGAGCTGCCCAAACCATAACCCGATGGCACATTGGAGGCAAGGAAAAGGCCCTCATCCAAATCTTTTTTTAAAGCCTGTAAGTCAAAAAGATACGATAGAGTTTCATTTTCAGAAATATACTGGTAAAACCGTTTGAGACTTTGGTTGGAGGTCAACGTAGCAGCCCTATTTCGGCTTTGAGGAAACTGCCATTGTGCCGAAAAGCGTTTCAGTGGTATCATCAAGGCGGTAGCGTCGAAGATCATCGAATACTCGCCGAAAAGGATGACTTTGCTATAATAACGGTCTCTCATTGCAGCATTTTTTTCGGTCCGTTGCCCACTCGGTCAGCAATCCAGCGGCCTTGGTCGCAGTAATTCGTCAAAACATCCTGGATGAAATGCTCCACTTTGGCTGCCTCACTATCTGGATAGAGCAGATGCACATTAGGACCTGCGTCCAAGGTGAAGCAGAGAGGTGTCTTTGTCTCGTCGCGAAATTGTCGGATGATTTCTATGATGCGTAATGTATTGGGTTTCATCAAGATGTAGGATGGGTTGGAGCACATCATCAAGGCATGGAGTTGTAAGGCTTCTGACTCGGTGATATTAATAAAGGTGTTCAAATCGCCCGATTTCAAGGCAGTAAGCAGGTTCTTGATGTTTGTGTTCGCTTGTGCATATCGCGCTGGTGCGTAAGGATTTCCCTCCATTAAGGCGTGACCGGCACGGCTGGAGACGGATTTGGTCTCGCCGCTGACAATCAAGATGCTGTCGCGATAAGTCTTGAAAACAGGATGGATGTCATCGGTCAACGAAACGGCATATTCGTCGGAACTTCCTTTATAATAAGGCGTTGCTCCCCAAAGTGCCATTTTCGGGAACACCGACCTTGCCGCACTGCCCGAGGCCAATCGCGAGAAATAGGAAGCTTTGGCTAAGGTCCCTGAGCCTGTCGAAGGGCCGACCAACTTGGATTCGATATCAAGCAACCCCATCACAAACGCGCTCATCGACGATGCCGAGGAAGCGATGCCCGAAGAATGTGGGAAAGTATTTCGGCTCTCGACTTTCAGATTCAGTTGGTTGATGAACGGGAAAAATGCCTGATTCTCAAGTAGAAACTTCTCGATTTTCGCGCCAAAAGCGGGGTTTTCCTTGCCCTCGAAAAAGAACTTGAAACCAAAACGGTCGGCTTTTTCAAACTCGACGAAAGTCTCGGTGCAACATTCCGACAAAGTGAAGCTAATCGACGGATTTTGAGGGAGTTGTTTGCCTCGTTTGCCCCAATATTTCACCAAGGCGATGTTCGATGGACTTGCCCAGCCCACTTTGCCTTGAAAGCCGCTCGGCACCTCGCCCTTGAAGGCCTCGTTTAACCATTTGTTTTCCATTTTCGATGTGTTTGATGCCGCGAAAATACGAAATCTCTTCACAAAACCATCTCTTTGTAGCCGAAAACTACCTCTAAGCCTTTCTTTTTGAAATAGGCTTCCACTTGGCTTTTATCCCATACTGTTGCGGCAAGGATAAAATCGCCGCCCCAAGCGCCCAGTGATTTCAAGACGCCCTCGAAGTCGGGGAAATGCTTTTGAACAGGTTCCTGCCCGATGCAGCGAGAGATGATGCGCTCATGGCATTGCATAAGCATGGCAAACTCTTCTAAACTTTGGCATTTCGGCACGGCACGACTGATATCCGAAATGGCTTCAATATCATTCTGTAAATCAGCGGGATTTGCTTTCCCCAAAAACGCCTTGATTTCCTTTGACGAACTTTGCTTTTGGCCTTGGTAAATAAAAAACAGGTGCTCAGCAAAAGGTGGGTTGAAATCGACGTTTTCTACCTTCGGGGTCGGTCCTTCGACGGGCTCAGGGACCTCAGCTTTTACTTGATAATAAATCGGTCCTTCAGCCGTGGCGCAAGCGATATCGTAGCCCGAGCCGCCAAAGGTCAACTTCAGCAATTCGTAAGGATTCACATTCGCCCAACGAGCGAGGTTGGCAATCAAAGTTGAACTGCTGCCCAAGCCCCAGTTTGGGTCAAAATCTAAATGGGTCTCAAAACATAGGCCGTCTTTAAACGCAGCAGGATTCAGTTGCTTTACAGCCTTGAGGATCTCTGACAGTTTTTCGGCTTTGGGTTGATCCTCAGAATTGATGATTTCGAGGTTTTCAGTGTTCATAGTGACCGAAAACCAAGGACCGTTGGGTTTATGTGCGTTCCATTGTAGAGATGGTGTGCACACTGTTTCTACTGTCAATGATTGTCCCAATTTCAACGGCAATGCCAAAGCCAATGCACCTTTTAGGACGAGATATTCGCCTGTCAAAAGGAACTTTCCGTGAGATTGGTAAAGGCTCATTTTTTCAGAGAGTCTAAGAATTGTTCCACCCCCGCATACGACACCGTTTTGTCCTTGAAATATTCGCGGGCTTTTTTCTTATCTTCTTCACTGGCATTCAGCTGGTTGAGGATGTTGTTTAGGTGCATCTTCATGTGACCGGCTTGGATGCCTTTGGTGGTCAGAGAGCGCACGGCGGAGAAGTTGTTGGCCAGGCCCATTGTGGCGGCAATCATCATCAGCTCTTTGGCAGTGGGATTGCCCAAGAGTTCAAGGGTTTTCTTGGCGAGCGGGTGCAAACTTGTGAGTCCGCCAACAGTGCCTAAAGCCATCGGCACCTCCAGCTCGAAGTGGAAGATGCCATTTTCGAGGGTGACCGATGAAAGGCTTTCATAGCGTCCGTTGCGCGAGGCAAAGGTGTGTCCAGCTGCTTCCACTGCGCGGAAGTCGTTGCCCGTAGCGATGACCACGGCATCAATGCCGTTGTAAATGCCTTTGTTGTGCGTCGTGGCGCGGTCGGTGTCGATGTGGGCAATGTCGACGGCTTTCTTGAATTTCTTGGCGTACTCTTCGCCCGAAAGGTGTTCGTCGATGCCATCAAGCTTTTCCACGGGACATTCCACCCAAACCTTCACGCGACAGTCGGGCGTATTGTTCGAAAGGATGGTCATGATGATTTCCACCTTGCGGAGCTCTTCGGGTAAGTCGTTGCGTTCGGCGAAGAAGTCTTGCAGGCTGTGGCCAAATTGCTCCAAAGCCGAGTTGATGAAATTGGCACCCATGGCGTCGCCCGTGTTGAACTCCACACGAATTTGATAATAGTCAGGGATTTGTGTGCTGTAGTCGATGAGTCGCATCCCAAGGATGCCGCCGCCACGCTTGCGCATCTTTTCGGTCATGGCATCGGTGTCGGCTAACAGTCGCTTCTCGATTTCGGGGAACAGCGCAAAGAGTTTTTCTTTGTCGCCGCTCCAACCAAAATGCACCTGCCCGACCTTGCGCATGTCGATGACCTCAGCATGGAAGCCGCCGCGTTCACCCCAGAACTTAGCCGCAGCCGAAGCAGCAGCCACGACAGAGCTTTCCTCGATGACCATGGGCACGACATAGTCCTTGCCGTTGATGGTCACATTGGGCGAGATGCCGTAAGGGATGAAGAAATTGGTGATGGTGTTCTCGCTGAACTCGTCAAACAATTGCTGCTGCTCCGAGTCGGGATGCCAATAGCTTTTCAGCAAGCTAATGACCTCGCCAGGATTCTCGAAGTAGTTGGCAATCAGCTTCAACTTCTCTTCCTTGAGAAGTTTGGAGAAGCCTTTTTTTATGCGTTCGCGAGTAGCCATGTCTATTTACCATTCTTCTTCTTCAAACACTTTTTCGGGGACGAGACTCTCTTCAAATTTTTGTCCCCAATCCTCTGCAAAAGCAGCAATTTGATTCAGATAGTTATCCCAAATAGGTTGATACAAAGGATCTTCCTTATTCATCCATTCTTCACAAGGGTGGTTGGATTGGGTCTTCTGCATGAAGTCGGTGAGGGTATAGCGCACACGGCCTTCGCGCACCTCAATAGTGAAATAGTAGGTAACCCAAGGCCATTTCGCCTTTACTGCGTCGCCGTTGTCCAATTGGAATTGGTGTTTGCCTTTAAGGGTGCGTCCGTCGTTTTGCTGGAGGATGGTGGAAGGACTCTTGTAGTAAGTGTTCATAAAGCCGCTATAGATACGGTTAAATACCTCATCCTGAGAACCTACCGTGTTGCTGATGACTTTACGGAAAGTGATTTTTTCCGTCTTCGGGTCAATGGGCAACTTGGAAGGTTCGTTAGACTGGGCAAAAGTGACGGTCGCAAACAGGATGGCGACGAATAACAGTGCTAATCTTTTCATTTTCTAAAAAATTTGGTTACAAAATTAGTAATAATTTGTGTTGCACAACGCAACGGAGGCGAAAATTAGCAAATATCAGGCCAAAAATCAGAATGGGATAAGCTGCGAATCCTCGGAACACTCGATATCAATCTGGGGATGACCTTTGTAATACAAGGTGGAGGATTCGGTCAATGAGCCTTCCATGTGGTCTTTTACGTTGACGGTGGCTTCGGAAGCACCCGATAGGTCGACAACCATCTCATCGACTTCGGTTTGAACCATGTTCAACAGGCTGGCATCCTGCAACTTAATCATTGCGTATGGAGCAGTTCCGCCAAAAGCGATGAGATGGGATGCGTCGCTCAAATTGGCGACGAGGTGGAATTGCATGTCGAAGTTGCCTTTACAAGTGGAAGCATCGCTCAATCTAACCTCGCCGTTTGTGCAGCTGAGTTGGAATCCTATAAACTGAGAGGCATCTTCGATCACCATTTTGCATTCATGCCCCGAATAGTCCAAACCATTGCATACTGAGGCGTCTTCCAAATGGATGTTCAGACTATCGCTTGTTGCGGAGAAGTGTCCCGAGAAATTCAATTTCGAAGCGTCTTTTGCATCGATTTTTTCGACTTTGCTTGTGTGTACGGTGGCGCTGAAAACGGAATTGGTGGCGGGACGAACGTTACCTGTGAACCCGATTTCGAGTTGAGTGCCCGTCATTTTCGCTTTTAGATAGGGCTCCAAATAAGCGGAATAGGACAGCTCGACAAAGGTGATGCTGTCGGCTACTATGCTAACCTGCCAGCCGTCGCTGACTTCAATTTCACGGATGTCGGCATTTTCAAGGACGGTTTTTTGCTTGAGGGTCATGTCGACTTCTTTCTTGCAAGAGGTGGTTAAACAAAGTGCCACACAGAGAAAAAGTATCGGTTTTAATGCTTTCATATTCTTGCTTTCATTTGTCGCTTTGCGTCATTGCGAGGAGGAACGACGAAGCAATCTAGGGGAAAGGCATTTCTGGACTGCTTCGTGCCTCGCAGTGACGCAAAGCGTGTCAATTATGTTAGATAAACGACATTTTTGTTGAATTATTATTGGTGGTGGTAGGGTTCGCCTTTTAAAATAGTGAAAGCACGATAAAGTTGCTCGACAAAGATCAGCCGTACCATTTGGTGGCTGAAGGTCATGGGCGAGAGCGACATCTTGGCGTTGGCGCGGTCATACACTTCCTGCGCGAAGCCGTAGGGTCCGCCGATGATGAATACCAAGCGTTTGGATCCCGAAACCATCTGTTTTTCAAGGCTTTCGGAGAACTCAACAGAGGTGTACTGCTTGCCGTTTTCGTCCAAAAGGATGACTTGGTCGCCAGGTTGTAGTTGTTGTAGCAGGAGAAAACTTTCGGCTTTTTTTTGTTGATCTTCGCTGAGGGTCTTGCGGTTGCGCGGGTCGGGGATTTCTTTCATCTCGAACGAGGCATAATGCCCAATGCGGCCAACATATTTCTTGATGCCGGTGATGAGGTAGTCCTCGTCTGTTTTGCCGATAACCAAAAGCAGTATTTTCATTTTTTTTCGTCACAAAACCTTCAAAACTGTCAAAACTATTAAGTTCGGTAGTGAAAAGCCCGCCAACCGGCGGCTTTTCGGCGGCAAGCGGTTGCGTGCCGCCACAACAAAAACAGGTTTTGTGGGTTTTGTATGTTTTGTGATTATATTATAACTTTATATTTTCTAATAGTTTATAAGCTTTATTTCGGTCTTGTTCCAACTGGGCCTTCAACTCATCTAGCCCGTCAAATTTCTCCTCGTCGCGGATGCGGTCGATGAAGCGCACATGAATCTGCTTGCCGTAGAGGTCGCCGTCGAAGTCGAATAGGTTGACCTCGATGATGGGGTTGTCCTCGCTGCGATCGCCGATGGTGGGGCGGTGCCCGATGTTGGCCATGGCCTTGTAGGTCTTGCCTTCGTAGTCGACGAGGCAGGCGTAAACGCCTCGGTTGCTGATGAGCATGTATTCCCTCGGCAATTCAAGGTTGGCGGTCGGGAAGCCCAAGGTGCGCCCGATTTTGTTGCCCACCACGACCTCGGCAGTGACGGAATAGGTGTAGCCCAACAGTTGGTTGGCTCGCTTCACATTACCCGTGGCAAGAGCATTCCGAATCTTCGTGGAGCTGATGGCAATGTTCTCAACATCTTGTGCGGCAATGCGTTCCACCTTGAAGCCATATTTCAGCTTCATGTCGTTGAGCAGACCGAAGTCGCCCATGCGGTTCTTGCCAAAGTGATGGTCGTAGCCTACCACGATATAGGCAGGCTTGATGTTGTCGATGATGTAGTCCTTGATGAACACCTCGGAGGGCGTGCGTGAGAACTCCTTGGTGAAGTTGATGATGACCACGTTGTCGATGCCGAACTCCTCAAATTTCTTGAGTTTTTCCTCGGGTGTGCAGAGGAACCGCAGGTTGGAGCAGTCGATGTTGAGCACCTGACGGGGATGCGGACTAAAAGTGACCACAACCGTCTCGCCACCAATGCCTTGTGCCAAAGTCTTCATCTTGTTGAAGATGGCTTGGTGCCCAAGGTGGACGCCGTCGAAGGTGCCGATGGTGACCACGGCGTGGGGGATATTTCTAGCTTCTATGATATTTCTAAAAACTTTCATCTTTGAATGATGAATGCGGAATGATGAATGCTGAATGATGGGTTCGGTAGGTCATTCAGCATTAGCTTCGCTGAATCTGCGATTTCAGCATTCCGAATTCCTAATTATACAAGTTTCGTTTCTATTAAGTATTTAGCAATTTGAACTGCATTGGTGGCGGCGCCTTTGCGGATGTTGTCGCTGACAATCCAGAGGTTCATGCCGTTGGCGATGCTGTAGTCGCGGCGGATGCGGCCAACGAAGACTTCGTCCTTATCGTAGGCGGTAAGGGCCATAGGGTAGAGGTTGGCACTCGGATCATCTTGAACGATGACACCAGGCGTGTTTTCCAACAACCTGCGAACTTCTTCGATTTCGAAAGGTCTCAAGGTCTCCACGTTGACTGCTTCGCTGTGGCCTCCCGTGACAGGCACGCGGCATGCCGTGGCAGTGACAGCAATACTGTCGTCACGCAAGATCTTGCGGGTCTCGTTGACTAGTTTTTCTTCTTCAGTGGTATAGTCATAGTCAGTGAAATCGCCGGCATGGGGAAGGACATTACGATAAATTTGGTTGGGATAAGCGGGTTTCAAGGTGTTAGGCCCCTGAGCCTGTCGAAGGGCCGCCCCTTCTTCATAGTTCAATTGATTAATCCCCTTCAATCCGCTGCCGCTCACGCTTTGATAGGTAGCGATGACCAAACGTTTGATGCCGAAAGCCTTGTGTATAGGTGCCAAGGCCATCACCATCTGTATGGTGGAGCAGTTGGGGTTGGCGATGATGTGCGTGTCTTTCGTAATGGTGTCGGCATTGATTTCGGGAACGACCAAAGGCACATCTTTTTCCATGCGCCAAGCCGAGCTATTGTCGACGACGAAGGTGCCCTGAGCAGCAAAACGCGGCGCGTATTGTTTCGATGCCGATGCTCCTGCCGAGAAGATGGCGATGTTGGGGCGGGCAGCGATGGCGTCGTCTACGCTGACCACTTTATAGGTTTTGCCCTGGAAAACGATTTCCTTGCCCACGGAGCGTTCCGAGGCGGCGACAATCAATTCATCAATCTGAACTTTCTGTTCATCAAGCACTTGAAGCATCTTCGAGCCAACCAGTCCGGTAGCTCCCACCACTGCGATTTTCATTTTTATGTTCTCCAATAATTGAGCGCAAAAATAGAAAAAAAGTGGGAAGTAGATGTTTTAAAACCACACCTTATACGAAAACGATGGTATAATCGGGAAGAAAGTCCGCTGCCAAAGCGATTGTGGCTCATCAGGGAACTGGTTCCAATACAACGGGTCGCCTTTCTTGTCGCCGTAGTAGTAATAGTACGGATTCTGTCGGCAATACACATTGTAGATGGAGAATGTCCACTCGGCTTTGCGGCCTTTCTCGTTCTTCGTCTTGAACTTGGCAGCCAAGTCGAGGCGGTGGTAGTCGCGCATTCTGGCACTATTGCGCTCGCCGTAGATGTTGGTTTGCTCAAAATGCACATCGCCTTCGGGCGTGATGACAGGTGTGTTCTGCACACCAATGACGGGCGTGTAAGGCAATCCCGTCTGATAGGTCCACAAGGCGCTCAGCGACCAACGCTCCGTCAGTTGATAGTTCACATTGATGTTGATGGAGTTTGGACGGTCGTATTCAAACACATATTCCTTACCGTTGTTGATATGGTCAAACTGCCGTGTGGTGTGTGACCAAGTGTAGCCTACATAGCCGTCCAAGCGGTTGAAGTTGAAACGGGTCATCATTTCAATGCCATACGACTTGCCCTTGCCGCCTGCTTCTACCTTGCTGCGCCAGTCGGAGTCGCCGAGAAGGGTGCTGTAGCCCTCGCGGTAGGTGGCCAAGTCGCGGAGCAGCTTGTAGTAGGCATCGATTTCCACGCTGATGTGGTCTTGCCAAAAACCTCGCTGCCAGCCGATTGAGGCTTGGTCGGAGGTGGCGGGCTTGATGCGGGCATCGGCAGGAATCCAAACTTCGTTGTTCATGATGGAGCCTGGAGTCATCATCAGGTGGGCATTCTGCGTGACCCGCATGGTGGTCAGGTTGATGGTGCTTCCTCCAACGGTAAAGTTGAGGTTCAGCCTCGGCTCCCAAGCGAAATGATGATAACCCTTATTCAGAAAACTATTTGCCCTCAAACCAATAGAACCATTGAACCAACTGCCAAACTTCAGTTTGTTGTCCAGATAAAGCGAGTTGTCGAACACGCTCGAAACATCGGGCAAATTGGCATCTGAGAAGCTGCTGATGAAATGGTTGGGGCGGTAGTTGAGGTAGGAACTTTGCAGGCCATATTCCATGGTGTAGGCATTGCTGACAAAGAGTTTCCAATCGGAACGGAGCGAGACATCACTGACACGCGATGAGGTCTTGACAAAGAAATCGGTCGTGTCAACGTCGTTTCTAAGGTAGGCCTTCATGTTGTTCTTCAGGCGGTATTGCGTGAACGACAAGGTATTGGCCATGAAAAGCCGTGAGCTGACCACACTGTTCCATTGTCCCGAGACGAGCAGGTTGCCCCAAATGTTGCCGATGCTGTTGCGTTCGATGTCGCCGTTCTCCCTCTTGTTCTTCCAGATGCGCATATAGTCGTCGCCCTCATAGATGTTGAAGGCAAAGCTGTTTTTGGCATCGGGTGCCCAAGTGTACTTGGCGTTGATGTCGTGGAAACCGTAGGCAATGTTGTAGTCTTGTCCGCCCTGCTCTTTGCTGATTTGGCTGGCAATGTAAAGCAACGCTTCAGTGAGGGTTTTGCGGCCCGTGATGATAAAACTGGAGTTCTTCAACCCGCCAGGGCCTTCCACGGCAAAGGCCAAGTCGGTGAGGCCTGCGCTGAGCGAGCCTTTCAACTTGGTGGGGTCGCCTTTCTTGGCGGTCAAGTCAACGATAGAGGACAGTTTGCCGCCATAGCGTGCCGGAAATCCGCCCTTGTAGATGTCCATGGTGTTGATCATCTCGGAATTGAACACCGACATGAAACCGCCCAAGTGGTTGACATAGATGAGCGGAACATTGTCAAGCATGTAAAGGTTCTCGCCTGGGTTGCCGCCACGCACAATCATTAGGCTGGAGGCTTCGGTTGCCGCCTCGATGCCGGGCAACTGTTGCGCCGCCTTGATGATGTCGGGCCGACTGCCGATGGTGGGCAGTTGGTCGATGCTCTTGGCATTGAGGGTCAAGGTGTTGAAGCTTGTTCTTCGCTCAATGCGAGAGGCACTGACCTCGACGGATTGAAGGGTTTCGGTCAAAGGTTTCAAATGGATTTGCAGCGGCTCATCGGCTTGATCCACCTTGAGGCAAGTTTCTTCGTAGCCTATACACGAAATGCAAAGCGTGGCAGGCAGTTCCACAGCAAGGTTGAAATAACCCTTTTGGTCGGTGGCCACGCCTTTGGAGAGGTCTTGCAGAAAGACATTGGCCCCGATAATGCGTTCGCCGTCGTTGGCGTCGCTGACGAAACCAGAAATATGTGTTTGTTGCGCTCGCACAAAGAGAGATGTCATGAGACAAATCATCAAAAGCAATCTTTTCATGGTGCGTCAGATTTTGGAGTGGATGAATACGGTGTCGCAAATCATAGGTGCAATGGCGGTAAACACACCACGACCGTTTTCCACATTACTGTAGAGATTAATCGGTGTGATGACACCAAGGAAAAGGTTGGAATAGGCATCGGGCTCTTGATATGCCTCCTGACTCTTGCGGTAGTGGTAGCAAGATTCTGAAATGCCCGACATCGAAACCACTACATAGCCTTTCCGCACAATGGAGTCGTACTCCACTTCATTACCGTAGTGAGAATAACTGTGGTTGTTGAAAGAAGCGTTTACTTTAAGGGTATAGTTGTTGTCAGTGATAATCTCGTTGCTGAATAGCAGTTGGTCGGAGCCTTCGTTAAGCAGCACGGGATCATCGGTATTGATAGAGGTGTGCATAGTACCTTTGGCTCCCGTGGAGTTATAGACTTGGCCATGGTAGTAACTATAAGAGAAAAAGGCGGCATCGATGCACGATTGGTAATAAAGGTTTTTATCTGGGTTGGTGTTAAAACTGATCATAATGGCTGGACAGGCAGTGCCCTCCTCGTCAACGGTGGCGTTCTCTATGATTTCCACATGGGTCACCACGGGTTTCTCCGGCATTTCGGTTTGGGCAAAAAGCGTGTCGTAGCCAGGGATGACGACCTTGCAGGCATATTCATGTAAAGCCTCGGCACGGGTTTCACCTATATAAAGGCCGTCTCCCTCGTGTTGCAGTTTTTCCTTGAACTGTCCATCCATATAAAGCAGCACTTCGGCATTGGTGCAAGGAGCAGGGTGCACCGAGTCAAGACATTGAGCAAAAGTGACTTGAGCCCACACGGGCTGGTCTTCCTGAAGCACGGCGTTCAAAGTGGGTTGAGGGTCAAAATCGGGGCGCTCGTAGTCGCTGACCTGCTTGCGGCAGCCAGTGAGGGCTATCACCGCGAAAAGGAAAAGAAGAAAGTGTATTTTCATATTAAAATCGGATAATGAGTCCAAAGCGGTTCATGGCCCTCGCTTTTTCTTTATTGCCTTGATATTTCGTGTTTACATTGTCGTAATCACATTCATAGAACAAGCCGAAATGCTTTGAAAAATTCACTGCCATGCCTATTCCCATGCCATAAAGGAACAGGTATTTACTCGGCCAATAATCTGAAATATAGGAAAACGCTCCCATGTATCCCTCAAGATAAACATCAATGATTCTAAAGTTTGGGAACAGCAAGGGAATCGGATGGAATTCGGCATCGACACCATATTTCCAAAACAAGTCACGGCATTCACCATCAAATAAAATGATATTATTATCTTCATAATAGGTCATTCCGTAATTGTATGTTCCTCCGTTCACAAACACGCCAGCATTAATCCACTTGGCAAAAAAACGATTCAACTTCAAGCCAATACAAGGATAATTGGCATCAAGTGCTTTATCGTATTGCTTACCATAATATGTCTTTATGTTCCAAGGTGCCTGGAGGGCTTGGCTGTTTTGGGAGAAGAGCATATTATATCCCAACAGCAAGACGATGATGATTAAGGCTTTTCGTAGTTTCATTGTAATGTGGATATGTAGCTATTGTTGCCATTTCTTTGGCCCAGGGAATCGAACGTTGAAACCCCAGCGGTGGATGGACTTTGGTTTTTGTGAGTCATAATACCCTTCCTTGTTCAGGTTATCGAATGCATATTCATAGAAAAGGCCGAAATATCTTGAAGGATTGACGGCCACGCCCACACTACCGCCAATAAGGAAATCGTTATAGAATCGGTTGGTAATATCATTAAGATCAGGGTCTTGGTAGTTGGGTACATAACGGTCTGCAATGGTTCTCATACCCAATTCTCCACGGCAATAAATGTCGATGAAATAAAAATTCGGCAGCCAAAGCGACAAAGGATGCAGTTCTGCGTCAATGCCATAATGATAATAGCGGTATATCTGTTCATCCCAGACAACAGGTGTTGTATAGGAAACCGTATCATCTTGCACTATTTCACCACCAGTTATCACAAAACCTTTATCGACGCCAAAGCTGCCAAAGACTCCCACCACACACCAGTTGGTAATTCCATAGCCTACGCCGACACGGAAGTCGGGATAGTCTCCAGAATGGTGTTTCTGCATCATACGCGAATAACTCACGTCGATTTTGAAATTTCCTTTGTTGAAAGGCTTCAAGGAAGTGAAAGGCATCTTGCTTTGCGCGAAAGCCGTGCAGGACAACAGGAGGAATGCCAGCAGATAAAACCATTTTCTCATGACTATGTGATGTTTTCGCTTCTAGATTGTATTATTTGGTGTAATAACGGCAGGCTTGGGGTTTTATTACATCCTCGTTGCGCCTGTCCGGCTGAACACAATATCGTTCTTGTCGGCTCCTAAGCCTTTGCTCCGCTGTTATGGCATCATTGCGGATTACTTTGCGGAACGCACCGCACGGACAGAGAAACCGCAGAAACGGTCGCTGTTGCCCAGGTAGGAGCCGGTCGCTGGATCGATGCTGAAGTACCACGCGCAAAACAGGTCAAAGAACGAACTCGACCAGTATTCGCCGTAGGAGCCGTTGCTTAAATGCTGGTCGCCCCAACGGCAGCCAGCAGCAGGCAAGAAAAGACTATTGCCATTTGTGGCTGTGAGCAGCCAGCCTTTCACGCCGTTCCTCGTATGCCATGTGCCGTTCGTGTTGTCGTACAGTTCCTGCCATTCCGCTTGGGTGGGCATGCGCCATCCGCTACCCCAATTGGCCGTGGCCGCATCGTCTATGGGTTCAAGCGTGGTCAGGTTGTCGACGAAACCATTGTAGCCGAGATTGCTGTTGTTGCAATACTTGGTCAATTGGTTGAAGCTGCCGTTACAGTGTTGATAAGTGAGCCAGTTATAGGTGTCTTTCGGCGTGGTCTCTCCCCAAGCGAAGTAGTCGCCATACCCTTCAGGCGTGTCTGCCCCCACATTGCAGGTGGCCCACAGCGTGCCGCTCGGCAGGCCAAGGTCGACACTCTCCATGACTGGCGTCGTGCCGCCTCCATTGTTACCTCCTCCGTTATCTCCACCGTTGTTGTCGCCGCCATTGTTCGGCTCATCGGGTTTCGTGCAGCCTGCGGCAAAAATCAGCAGGAGCGCAAGCAGGGTGTAAATTCTTGTTGCTTTCATAGTATTATGGCTTTATTCTTGTGTTTGGCAGGTCTTCCCCTTATTTATTCCACCTTAATCACCTTTGCACAAATCTCGTTTTCAAGATTCAAGTAATAAAACACACGAGGCGAAACCATATAAAGGTATGGACATTTCAGTTTTCCTCCAAAAGAAAGAGGAATAATCGAAAACTCTTTTGCCCCCTTCTTCAAATGCAAGCATTTGCATTCCCTGTTGATTTCATCATAGTATATGACCGACAAATCATTGCCGTCAAACGACCAATCCACGACATGCCCGTTAGATTTAACCATCAGATTCGCCATGGATTTTCCTTTCATATCAAGGTTGCATTTTATGGGCAGTGTATAGATAGTATCGCGATTCAGGTCGTACAAATAATCCGTATAGCCAAGAGCAAATAACCCATCCTTGATTTTAGGCTCATAGCTGAATGTCTTTATCCTGTCAAAACTTGGGTAACCGATTCGTCTTGATTCAACGATTTGAAGCGAATCATGTTTTAACTTCATGAAATGAACAAAGTAATCAAAGGATTCATAATCCTGCCCAATTTCAACACCAACGCATTGAAAATCAAATTGCGGTTTGCCGAAAGGGATAACGATGCCTGTCGGTTGTGAAATGCTTGAAGAGGCAATGATATCGGCTGGAATCATCTCTCTTGAGTTATACAAAACTTTTGGGCTTTCATCATTTAGAGAATAAGAGACCATGCAGGGATAGACCTCTTGGATAACGGATTCATTTTCTTTTTCCACATACGGCACCGAAACCAAAAGCACTATGTCCTCTCCCTTGCAAATCGCTTTTTCAATTCGGCAACTAAACACTCCAGTGCTTTTCAAATACTCGGTCACGGATTTTAATTCTTCCATTTCCGGGAAGAAGAATACCGGATCTAAATCCGAGACATCGATTTGGAAGAGCTTTGAACCCTGTTTGTCAAACACTTCACAGATGTTCACGGTGCGATTCAAGACGATAATATGTTCCTTGTCCACAAACAGTTTTATCATGCCCGACTTATATGCAATGTCCAGTTGGGTTGGATGTTGCTCACGATACAATCCTTCGTTCAGTATCTCCATTTCTGAAATCACTTCATCAATGCTGGGCCCGAACTTGAAAGGGAAAGCCATATATTCTTCCCCTTTGTCGTCATAAACATGAGCCTCCGACAAATTATAGGTGTTTAATGAACGATAGACAGCGGTATCATTTACAATGCTCATTCCTTCTTTCAGCGTTATCTTATTCACCTCCAAAAAACGGTTGATGAAATTGTCTTCAAGACCGTTGAACACCAATTGCACATTTGATACATCTGATAATTTTTGAAGGATTTGATTGCCTCCAAAGCATCTAAAACAGTCATTCTCATTGACTATCACTTTGGTTGTCAAAGGATACGCTCTGATTTGGCTTGAAGTCTGCTTGCATGACAGACAGATTAAAGCCACCAATACCAGAAAACCATAACGGAAGTGTTTCATTTTTGTAGTGTTTTTATTCGATATATCTTTTTTTCATCGCTTTTCTCATCCTCCTCTCAGAAGGGGTGCCGTGCAGCGGCGGGGGAGTTACCTCACCGCCACCTTAGCCGTAAACACTTTATTTTCCGCATCCGTAATCCGCACCATATAAACACCCTGCGGCAATCCCTCCAAACTCACCTTATTAGAGTTCCGCATGGTCTTCACCAGCTGCCCAAGGGCATTATAAACCTGTACTTCGGAAGCTTCAACACCATTTATCGTCACTGTTTCCATGGCAGGATTAGGATAAACGGAAATCACTTTGTCATTGATTTCTTCGACTGAAGTGATAACACATGCGTCGTATTCCGGATTTTGCCAAATGAGTTCCCCGTCTTGATGGAAGCAAAGGGCTCTATAGTAACCTCCACAGAAATAAT
>JAEEGJ010017403.1_pt1 | contig 16272 bp, 12 predicted proteins | sample 8958761 | NCBI WGS metagenome assembly JAEEGJ01 (sample SAMN16246546, study PRJNA631951) | gut metagenome | biome: gut microbiome; feature: rumen; material: RS-attached | host: Bos | place: Iran: Karaj | collected 2018-10
TCAGCTGCTTGCGATGGCGATCCATGAAGTGCAGGCTCGCATTATTAATATAGGAACGCGCGCTAAGCTCACGGTACATTCGAGTGTAGCGTGTCGTGTCGAGGGGCACGAAGATGTCGGGCATGATGCCTCCTCCGCCATAGACGGTACGCTTCTTGTTGAGCGTGGTGTAGCGCAGCGAGTCGGGGAAGTGAATGCTGTCGGCATTCGTCAGCTCGCCGCGGTTGTAGCGGTCGATGACGTCGTGGGCGTAGCTCTTGGCGTCGCCTTTCTCGTAAGGCTTCTGGATGCAGCGTCCCGATGGGGTGTAGTAGCGGGCTATGGTGAGGCGTATCATGGAGCCGTCCTCCAGCTCGATAGGTCGTTGTACGAGGCCCTTGCCGAAGGTGCGGCGTCCTACGATGGTGCCGCGGTCGTGGTCCTGAATGGCTCCAGCGAGGATCTCAGCGGCCGATGCCGAGTACTCGTCCACGAGCACGACGATGCGTCCTTCCGTGAACAGTCCTCCTCCAGTGCTGCGGAACTCGCCCATGTTCATGCCTCCCCGTCCTTTCGTGAAGACGATCATGTCGTCCTTGGGCAGGAACTCGCTGGCCACTTCTGCGGCCGCCTGCAGGTAGCCGCCTCCGTTGCCCTGGAGGTCCAAGATGAGGTCTTTCATGCCCTGTGCCTGCAGCTTGCGAATGGCCTCCACCACCTCGTTGCGCGTCGTGGCGGCGAAGTTCGAGAAGCGCACCAGGCCGATGCCGGGCTCAATCATGAAGGCCGCATCGAGGGAGTTGACGGGTATCTTGTCGCGCTTCACCGTGAAGGTGAGCACATCCTTGATGCCGCGTCGCACGACACCGAGGTTCACCTTCGTGCCCTTGGGTCCCCGCAGGCGGCTCATGATGTCCTCGCGGCTCATCTTGACGCCTGCGATGGCAGTGTCGTTGACGCTGACGATGCGGTCGCCGGCCAGGATGCCCACCTTCTCAGAAGGTCCTTTTGCCACGGGCTGAATGACGACCAGTGTATCTTCCAACATGTTGAACTGCACGCCGATGCCCTCGAAGTTACCTTGCAGCGGCTCGTTCAGCTTCTTCGTGTCCTTGGCGTTGGAGTAGGCCGAGTGAGGGTCGAGCTTCGAGAGCATGCCCGTGATGGCGTCCTCCACCTGACGGTCGATGTTCACCGTATCGACATACATCTGGTTGATCATGATCGTCGATTGCAGCAGCTTGCGCACCGCCATCTCGCGCGGATCCGTTTGCTGAGCCATCGCGGCCTCCGGGGCGAAGGCAGCACAGAGAAGAATCAATAATGATATCAGTTTCCTCATACTTGTATCTCAATGAAAAATCGTGCAAAGATAGCTACTATTTACGAACACCCCTCCATTCTGCCTCCACTTTTAAGCTTTATTTAGACATTATGTCGCGGGCGGTAACGACTCGGTCATATCTTCAGGATGGTCGCTACGCTCCGCTCGGCGCTTGCGACGCTTGACACTTCAAGAATCTTTTCGTCAATCTATACGTCAATCTTTTCGTTACTTATTCATCAATCCTCAATCCTCAATCATCAATAGTTTTCGTTTTCGTCTTCGTTATCGTTTGATTAATTGTGCATTGTGAATTGTGAATTATGAATTATGCATTGTGCATTGTGAATTATGAATTGTTTCCTTTAGTTTTCAAACCCTTAAGGGTTTTGCCCGAAAGCCTTATAGCTTTTGCCGTAAAGCCTTAAGGGTTTGGAGCTTAACCCTTGAGGCTTTTTCCCGCCGGAGGCGGTCGATCTTTCCTGATTGTGCAATGTTGCATGATGAATGATTTAGATGTTACATGGCAGACCTTTTGGTTTGCGAGTGCAAAAGTATGGCATTGCAGCCCCCGAATCCTGGGCATCATTGCGCATCATCACGTTCTATCGCGTTTCCATGTGATTCGTGATTTTCGTTTTCCTTCTTCACGGCTCACCCAGGTAGCTGACGATCGTTCGCACCTGCAGCGAGGTGAACAGCTTCTGCGTCTTGCGGTAGCCCGTGCGCCGCAGGTCCTCGGTGAGCTCAGGGTTGTGGTGTATCCACTGCATCAGCCTGTTCACGGCCCCCGCCGTGGTCAGCTCCGGAGCGTAGGCCATCGCCAGCTCCGCCTTACTCATTGCGCGTATCTTGAACTCTTCCATAATCGTTCCTTTCCGTTGTAATTTAAAGATTTAGACAAAAACATAAAAAACTCCGCTTGTGATGGCTGAATCTGTCGTCTGCGACGCCTGATTTGGTGTGATGGACGGCGATGCCCGTTTAAAAGCGAGCTTTTACGGTCACTCCGCCATCGCACCAGTTTCAGACGACGGTCTGAAACCCAGCCATCACAGCGGCAAAAACACCGCGCTTCGCGCTGAAAAACTCTTCCTATTGACAATAATCCATCCATGTAGCTCGTTTCTATAAAAAACGTCCTATGAGTTATTCTATCAAACGCCTTGATGAAGTTAACCAATACGATGTTTATGTTTTGATTACTGTGCGCAGCTTTTTCAGTGAAGCGTAGCGAAACGGTGTTTTTGCCGCTGTGATGGCTGCGTTTCAGGATGAAACCGTACTGTACTTTTGGGCTGCGCAAGAGCTTGCTCTTAGGCGCAAGACCGGAAGTGCAGAACGATAGCTCAAAGAGCTCAGCCATCACAAGCGGGGTTTTTCCTGTTTTTGTTTCAGAACAATTCATTTGTGTGCAAGAGCAGGTTTGCTCTCGTCAAAGGTTAGGGCCATAGCCCCCCCCTAGGGCCCCCCTTATATAGGGGGCCAAGGGGAGGGGCTTACGCCCAAGTCGGCGGCGATTTGGTCGAAAAGGTCAGGCTCTGCTGTTGACTGAGTGCTGGAACTTGCAGATGCGGACAGCTGCCAGACAGCTTTTCCCTCGCTGTTCTTCGAGCGGACGATAGCACCACGGTTTCGCATGGCACAGAACATGTTGTTCCACATCTGCGTACCGCAGTTCAGCAGCGACTGAACGCGGTTCTGTAAGGCGCTATAGTACAGCGGTCCCGCCTTCAGCGCCTCGTAGAACAGCTCCTCCGTCTTCGGATGCGGACGGTTGTGCTCGTCGAAGGTGAGGTATTCGCGGTTCATGTAAGGCAACCGCTCACCCGTCTGCTGCACAGCAGACGTGAAGCCGTTCATCGCGGCATAGCGCGTAGGCGCTTCGCACACCACCGGCAGCGCCGTCTCCCCGTCCATGCGGAAGAACAACATCTCGCCCAGATCATATTTGCGCGTATGCGACTGCTCCACCACGAAGATGTTCTCGGGCTTCACCTTCTCGCACGAATACACTTCGAAAGCCTTGTTCATCAGCTCCGTGCCTATTCATCCACGCAGGTTGCGGTCCTCGGCACCCTTGTTCTGGTGGAGCACACAGACCAGGCAGCAACCGGTCTCTTGCGCCAGCTTCATCAGCTGCTCTACGATTTGTTGCGCCTTCACGCCGTCGTTGATGTCTGCCAGCAGGTCGCGTACGCCATCGAGCACGACAAGGTCAGGGCGGTACTTGTACACTGCCGTCTCGAAAAGCCGCAAACGCTCGTCATAGTGGATGCTACGGACGTTGAAGACATCGAAGCCTTTTTCAGACAACGAATTATACAAATCATACGAATTTTCTTTACTGTTCGCTTCTCCCATCCCTCCTCGGGAAGGGGGCTGGGAAGAGGCCACCATTCGCAGGATGCGGTTCTTCAGGATATCCTGCGTGGACTGCGCGCTCTGCTCCGTATCGTACCAGAGAACCCGAAGGGGTTCCTCCCGCGCCCTTTGCAGATAAGGCACACTATAGCTCCCCTCCCTTTCTAGGGAGGGGGCGGGGGAGAGGCCACCTGCCATCAACATGGAGTTGAACAGCGTCTTACCACTCTTGGCCTTACCCGTGACTGCCACCAGCTCACCGCGTGGGAAACATGGCTTGCCGAAGATACGGAACAGAAAGTCCATCTCCGGCAGCTCCTTATCCTTAGTAATCCTCAGCTGCTCCAGCAGCCGCTCATCCTCCGTCATCGCGTGCTCCTGCACCGACTGACGCACCAAATCAAATGCCCGATTCATAGGTTCATGTTTCAAGTTTCAAGTTTCATGCTTTGGCCAAAAGCTCGGGCGCAAAGGTACAAACAAATCTCAAAATAAACCTACGATATACCAGGGATATATACCAGGGATATATACCAGGGATATACCTATCGAAAGGCAACAAAAACATAAAAAACACCAGTTGAAGAGGTGGGCACTGCGTGCCTTGATGTCTGTGAGGGTCTTAGCCCTGGTGAGCAAGCTCCCCGATGCTCAACCCTCACATCCATCGTTCCTGCGGAACCACCTCTTCATCTGACAAAAACACCGTTTCGCTGCGCTTCACTGAAAAAAGCTGCGCATTGAAACTTCGATTATATCAATAGCAGTCATTTCATTGATGTCGTCAGGGAGGGAGATTGATGCGTTTCTGTTGAGCATCAGAATATACAGGGACTCGTTAGAACCTATATTTGAAACCTATCTGAGCAAAGTCCTGCAAGCCAGCACCAGCATCAGCGTATACCCACAAATGTTTCCACCCCACCTCTATACCAATGGGTGAGAGCTGGAAGTCGGGAAAGAAGAAGTTATCTTCATTGATTTTATAGACATACATCAGTCCTACCCCGAAGCGGGAGTACAGGCAGATATGTTTGCGATTCAGCCAAGTCCATTTCGCATGGGGCATCACGCCATAGAAAAAATCCATCTTGTCGGCTTGTTCGTAGTGAGCTGTCGCTCCTACCGCCCATTTCTCGCTTAAGCGGTAGAAATAATGTATAGATACGGGAATGGTGATAGGATGACGAGCTTGCAGGCCTTCTACCGTGGCGCCGAAAAAAGCTACTGAAAAGAACATAGGAGCAAGGCTTCCGCCGCCGGTTCCTATGGCTATCTCATGGCGACAAAACGTATCATTATTGACCTCTTCCTGTGCTGAAACGCTGAGAGTAAGAAGTAATATTGCGAGGCTCAACAGTATTTGTCTCATAATCACTTTACTCTTTGATAATCAGTTCTACAATCATAGCAACAGCCTTCTGAGTCTTCGCATCGTATCAGGATGCTTTTCCTTTTTTTGATAGGGTCTAAAGACATAAATTGGCTTTTGTCTGTGGGTTCGTAAGCAGTATATTGGTACTTAGCGCCGCCAATACCTTCTATCCATGTGTCCGAAAACTTATTATCGGAGGAATAAACGTTCCAATAATGACGTAACTTTCCTTCGATATTCTTTTGGAAGTTGTTATTGCCATAACCAGCTATTAGTGTATATCCATACCAACGCATCATATTGCCTGACTGCAGTCCGAAGTCGTAGAGCAGGCGTTCTTTGCGCTGTCCTTTATCCACAAACTGTACCTTCAGAAGCGTATCACGAACGGCTCCGATGTAGTGCATCTGTGAGTCGCCGTATCGGTCTTCCTCGCGTATGAACATCTTCTTATAATGCCTGTCATTCAAGATGGTGTCGCCGCAGATCTGATACCGATACTGCTCTGGAATGTTGTTGTAGTCTATTCTTGTCGAACCATACACCCACACCTTCCCCTCCTCGGCAAAAGGCATATAATCCTCTGATACTACCCGCTCGCTGTCTGGTACGACGATATCATCTACGATGCAACTGACCAAGGCGAAGCAAAGAATGAGGGGCAAAAGTGACGTAAATAACACTTTATAATTCATATAAATCTTTTTTACATTTGAATCATCAAATTATTTCCTTTATAATAAGAACGTATATAATCTCAGTCAAGTCCATGGATGCGGTCCAGCTCCTTCCCGTATTACCAGCATTACGGTCATTCGTTTCTTCATTGACACCTCAATACTATCTCTTTCTACTGATATATACACACCCTCGGGCGGAAACATTACAGGGAAGGAAAAATATTATGATCTCTTCACATTGAGTCTTCGTTATCGTTCTTCGTTATTTCACCACCACCTTTCGTCCATCTTTGATATAGATGCCACGAGACAATGGGTTATTGCCTATATGGCGGCCGGAGAGGTCGTAGCATTTACCATTTGACGATTTACCATTTACGATTTGCTGCGTGGGGATGTCTTGAATGGCATCAAGTATTTCACTGGCACGTGGATGTTCATAGATAATTTGTTCGCCCTCGTAGACACAGAGTATTTTGCGATACTCACCACGTCTATGTGGAACATTTAAATCTGGAGCAAATATCGTGCCAATGCCTTCATACCACCGATAGCCTAATGTCGTCCAGCTGCCGCCACAATCACCTTTGTTGACTTCAAACCATTCGCGTACCTCTGGACTCATATCTGCAAGCATAAAGTCGTCATGCGCGCTGACGAATCGTAGACTATTGTGACTATTATGAATGCTATCCACACCCGCATAATCGATATAGCAATTTGTATCATAGTCTTCTTCAAAACATCCTACAGAGAAACCATCCTCAGATACCACTCCAGAGAAGTCGTATAGCAATCTAGGCTCCTCTTCGCCCTCACGGAAAAACCATACCTTCTTGTTTTCTTCGAATATAGGTGCTAATAAAGATACACGAGATCCCCAGATGGAATGATGAATATAGCCGCTATCTGAAGTTCTCACATCAAGCATCCACCGCTTGCAGAGATGTTCACCGACAATTGTGTCTCCATCAAAATAATAAGTCAATAAAGCGTCAGGCATTTGCCTCCCGCGAGGGAAATCTCCGACCAACCACACCTTACCTTCTTCGATGAAGGGACGGTAATCGTTAGGTTCCTGAGCAATGGTCACTGACATTGGTACCCATGCGAGCAATAAGAAAAGGATTTTCGTTTTCATAGTCGTTGTTTGTTAGAATGTCGCTGCAAATGTAACCGTTTTTTGCTGAACGGCCAAATTTTTTGTGCAAAAAGAACACATCAAAAACACATCAAAACCGAGGAACGTGCTCAGGGTTAAATCGTTACCTGTTCCATTGAAGATTGAAGAATGATGATTGATGAGATATTATTTGAGAGATTTGAATCAATTTGTAAGATTTCTGCCACACAGTGACACTCTTTATCCTTGAGAGATCTGAAAGACCTGTGGAATCTGTGTGCGATAAAAATGGTCTCAAGTTTCGGATTTTGAAAAAAACAATAAAAACACCTCTGTTGATGTCTGAGTCTTTCAGACTTACGTGCTGCTGTCATGGCGTAGCGCCTGAAAGCAAGCTTTCGCGCACGCCACGACAACACCACTCGTTTCATGGAAACGCAGACATCATCAGAGGCAAAAACATAAAAAACATGTCCTGTGGTATAACCGGGGTCAAAAGTTTAATCGTTCAAGTGTTAAAGTGACGAATGCCGAGATAGCCAACCTCGTGGGACTGGACCGCAGCAATGTACATCGACACCTGAAAGCCCTGGGCATCTGATTCCTATCGCTGGAGTAACAATAATAAATCTCATCGTCACATATCTTGTGATTATATCGTTTTTTGTGCAAATTAATTGCCGTACTGCATAAAAAAGTTATCTTTTTGTGCAATACGCTTGCATCATTGCAGAATTTACTATACCTTTGCATTCGGAAATAAAGACCGAAGAATATGAAGACAATCATCCTCAATCAGCGAAAGGAGCGAGACGAACTGTTGTCACGTCCTTATCTCATGCGTCGAAGTCATCAGGATATGGAAGTGCTGCTCGACAGTCATCTGATCAAACTGATTACCGGCCCGAGACGTGTTGGCAAGTCAACCCAAGCCTTGCTGATGTTGAGGGAAAAACGCTTTGCTTATCTTAACTTCGACAGTCAGCAACTGTTAGAGTCATGGGATGCTAATCTAGTGATGAAGATGCTGGACGATGTCTATCCCGACTACGATTATATGATGCTCGATGAGGTGCAGAATCTTGACGGATGGGATATATGGGTAAGCGAACTCTACAGGAATGGAAAGAACCTAGTAATAACAGGAAGTAATGCCAAGATGCTGTCGAGTGAGATGGCAACGTTGCTCACAGGCAAATATCTACAGGTGGAGATGCTACCCTTCAGCCTTGAAGAGTTCTTCGACTGGAACAAGCTGGACATTCATCATCCAAAGCCTGAACAGGCGACGGACTGCAAACTGCTGAAGGATGACTATATGAGAAATGGCGGCTATCCGGAGGTGGTGGCGTCACGTCTGTTGGTGCGCAGTTATCTCGACACGCTGTTTGACTCTATCATCTGGAAGGATGTGGCAAAACGACATAAAGTGCGTAACATCACCGAGCTGAATAATCTGGCATTATATCTGGTTTCAAATTTTTGCAATCCAACAAGTGCCAACGAGTTAGCAGAAGCGTTGGGTTTCTCCAGTGTGAATACAGCCAAGAAATTCATGGACTATCTTCATGAGCCGTATCTATTTTATTATCTGTCACGCTACAACAACAAACTGAAGTTAATGCAGAAGGCTCCGCGAAAGGTGTACGTGGTAGATAATGGTTTCGTTGCTGCCAAGTCCTTCACACTGAGTGAGAATCTGGGCAGGATGCTGGAGAACCAGGTGTTCATAGAATTGATGCGGCGAGGGTACGACACCGACAAGACCATGTTCTATTACCGTTCACGAAACGACAAGGAAGTGGACTTCGTCTTGCGTCAGGGAGCACACGTGGAACGTCTGGTTCAGGTATGTTATGACATGAGCAGCCCCAGGACAGAGAATCGTGAGGTTTCCAGCATCATAGAATGCGCAGGTGAACTGAACTGCCGTAACCTCACGATTATAACCAATGAGGAGGAGCGTACCATAGAGAAAGATGGCTTTACCATCTCCGTTGTTCCGATAGCAAAGTTTTAAACCCGAATCGGTCATATTACATAGGTGGAGATTATTTATGAAAGATTTAAGTTCAAGATATAGAAAAGTCTCTCGGGTTTAGCCTTCACATCTTCACGCCCCTTCACACCTGCCTTCACGCTTTACGTCACTGTATGTCAATCAGATAAACCAATTTATGAAGATGTGAAGGCTATTTCACGTTTCTTCACGCGCGCGAGAGGAACTATTTGCAGAAGAGCCGTTCGAGCAAGCGATGCTCTGTGAGATAGATTATTGCTGTTGCTTCGAGAGTCCATGGCGATTTACGGCGTTCTATATTTTGGTATTCCTGTTCCAGACGACCAGCTTGTGTGGTGTTATCCACCACAGATGGTGTCCATGTCCCGCCGACGCCTATACGCCAAGGCCTTCGGCAAGGAACCGGAAGACCTGAAGGATGTGGACGAGTGGTTCATGGAGATTTGAAACAGGTCAAGGCGATTTCATAAAATACGTTAAATATCGGGGTGAGCTGTAACTTTTCGCGTTTTGAATCGTCTTCAAAATGTAATCAGATATCACGCAATGGATTTCAAGTACATCGAACAGCTGCTGCAGCGCTACTTTGCAGCCGAGACGACATTGGAGGAGGAGCAGATCCTGCACACCTTCTTCAGTCAGGACGATATGCCTTCGCATCTTCGCCGGTGGCAGCCGCTGTTCCGCGCGCAGCAGTCGCTGAGCGATGCTCATCTGGACGAGCGTTTCGACGCACGCATCCTGGAGCAGGTGGGTGAGCGCCACGTTCAAGCGCAACGCATCACGCTGCGACAGCGTCTGCGCCCGCTGTTCACCGCCGCCGCCTTCGTGGCTTTCGCCGTAGTCGTAGGCACTGCCGTGGAGCGCACGGCTGTAGGTCCCGCCGCCACGCCGCCGCCGTCGGTGGCCACGGTGCAGGACGAGCTTGATCCTACGGAGACGAATCCCCTTGACATACGTTCTGCCGAGGCCACCGAGAATCCCGTCCCTCTCAACGGCATCGACAGCTTGAAGAATACAAATTGAACTTTCATTTTTGCTTTTCTTTAAAACAGTTAGTGCGTCATTCTATAGCAGCCTTGTCCTGCTACCCCCGAAGTTGTGAAACTTCGCCCCTTCTTTAGGAATATCATTTACCAAGAAAGAAGACACTAACGATGTATGGAGGCAGCCACGCGCGGTTGCCTCCATTCATTTTAATGGTGATGGTTCAGAAGCGCAGCCGTACGAGTAGGCTGACGTCGGCTTTCCACGGCGAACAGACGAGGAGGGGACCGGAGGAGATGGCGTCGCGGTCGTCGTAGTGGGTGAGCCCCACCTTAGCCTGCCAATGCCAGCGGAGGCGCTGACGGCCGACGGACGCAGGGCTCTGCCAGCGCACGGTGGCCGCCGCACGCTCGCCACGACCGTAGATCATGCTCCAATTGAACGACTGGTAGAGGCCGGGCTCGTAGATGTAGAGGCGGCTGTCGTAGTCGTGGGTGTTGAACCACGCAAGGAGCAGGGAACAGCGCCACTGGCCGTCGCGACTGCCGTAGTCGATCTTGGGGAAGAGGGTGAACCCGTTGGAGACGATGCCGGTCTGCGGTTCGACGTAGCGATGGCCTATCGCGGTGGCGGTCAACGTCCAAAGGGAGCCGAGCTGACGGGTATGGGTGAGTCGCAGGCGGTGGCTGAAATGGCGCACGTCGCTCTGCTCTTTGTTGCGAAGGTTGTAGCGCAGGAGCCAGGTGCTGCCCTTGCGGGGTTGCCAGGTGAGGGCGCAGGCGGCTTCGCAGCCCTGCGACGAGCGGGTCATGGTGAAGCGCGGCCAGGGGTGGTAGAACCAGTCGAAGAGGGCGTGGAGGGCAAAGGGTCCGAGGCGGTCGGCCTCGAAGAAGAGGCAAAGGCCGCTCTCGTTCTGCACGCGGCTGTTCTCGCCGAAGGCTTGGGCGTGGGGCGAGATGAAGTCCTTGGCATAGAAGCGCTGGACGAGGCCGAGGTGGGTATTGGCGTTGAAGCGCCAGACGGCCTTGTTGAGCATTGCCCATCCGCCGCGGGAGGAACGGGTGTCGGCGGGGAAACCGCCGACCAAACTGCCCCGAGAGGGCGAGGGGGACGGGGAGGGGGAGGAGGCGGAAAGGCTATAGGCGGTCTCGCCGTGGACGTGGAAATGGTTGGAGTGGAAGGCGTAGTCCACGCCAGCGACACCGAAGAGATAGCCCTCGGGGTAGATCTGGCGGTAGAGGGAGGTGCCCTGGCTGAACTGATGGTCGTAGCGGAGGAATGCGGCGGTGGCTCCGAGGTGCCCTAGCGGCTTGTGCCATTGGGCGTGGAGGGCTGCGGTGTGGTTGCCGAGGGTACCTTTGTGGGAGAGTTCCGAGGCAGTGCGATGGAGACCCGTGGAGTTGATACTGCGGACGGTGTTGTCGGCCTGCACGGTGGCATCGAGCGAGCGGTAGGAGTAGAGGGCGGTGAGGGTCCATTCGCGGCTGAGATCTACGGTGGCTGCAGCTCCGCGCAGGAAGCGACACTCGTCGGTTGAGCGATGGGGGCGCAGGGAGGAGGCGGTGCGCCAAAGCGCCGACACCTGTTTGCCTAGATGGAAGGCGGTGTTCATGACCAGTCCCTCGCCGAAGGAAACCTGAAAGTCGCCGATGACGAGCGTGCGCAGCCACTTCCAATCCTTAAACATCACGTGACCGCCCCAAGCATCATAGAAGGGGTTCTGGCGGTTGAAGATGGGTTCGCCGCTGTCCTTCTCGGCCCGCAGGCCTACGTCCCAATGGTTGTTCCACTGTCCGGTGTAGCGTAGCCGGTTGGCGATGCCCCGTGCCCACGGCCATCCCTGACGCTCGTAGAGGGGAATGTCGAGGCGCGTCATCAGGTCGTGGTGGGAGGAAGGGGGGCGGCTGCCGCGAGCCGCAACGTCAGCCGGCAGCACCTCGACGAACAGCTGCAGCCAACGGGCATGAGTGGTGGAGAGGCGTCCGACGAGGAGCAGTTCGCTCACGGAGCGGATGGTTCCGTGGAGCGTGCGGTAGTCGATGACGGCATCGGCCTCATCGTCATCGAGAAAGGGTAAAGCGAGGAGGTCGTAGCGGCTGCAGCGATTGAGGTCCAAGGGGTTGTCATGCAAGGCGGCGAGTTCCTCCATCTGTGCCTGAAAGGCCTCGGCGGCATCATCGTCGGCCGCCGCATCGTCGTAGTCTTCCGCCAGGGCTTGCATGATGCGGTCCCATTCTTCATCGTGCTGTGCCATCGCCGGCAGAGAAAACGCCAGCAGGGCAACGAGCACAGCGGCCTTCAACAACGTGACTGACGGGAAAGGAAGGGACGGAGCATCCATTCGGCAAGGTAGAGGATGAGGGGAGCGCTGATGAGACCGGCAATGGCATCAACGAGATAATGAGCCTGGATATAAACGGTGGCGCAGCACAACAGCGCCCAGATGGGGAGCAGGACGATGATCAGCCACGGCGCATGACGGCGGGCGAGGAGCAGCAGGATGGTCGAGATGCCGATATGGCTGCTGGGGAAAGCTGCCGTGGGACGCTCGCCGGTGGCGTGGGCGTTATCAACGAGACGATGGAAGAGGCCGTCGGGGTCGCCAGGCAGCGTCACCAAATCGGTGTGGTCGCTGAAATAGAGGCCGAGATGGGGGAAATGGCCTTGCACAATCTCATCGACGCCTACGGCATGGAAGTAATATTGAGGTCCTGCCACGGGCAGAAAGATATAAATACAATAGTAGAGGAAAAAAGCGGTGATGATGGTGGCGGTAACACGCTTGAAGGTGGTGAAGTCGCCGCTGCGCCAGTCCTTGCACAACACGACCACGGACAGGAGGGCGATCATGGGGAAATAGCACCAATAACCCATGCAGAACGCCTCGGCCCAAGCGGTGCTGGGCACGAGCTGACTGAACAGCAACGAGGGCTGGCAGCCGAAAAGGCTCAAGTCGAACTGCGCGAAATGGTGGTCGAGGTTGGGGAAGCAGCGGTTGAACTCGTAGGTGTCGGGGTACCAGAGGATGAGCCACGCCAGCTGCGCCGCGGTGCGGAGGAAAGTGGAGAGTTGAAAGTGGAGAGTTCTTGAAGGGTCAAGCGAGCAAGCTCGAGCGGAAAGTTCTCCAAGTGTGGAGCGACCAGGGTCGAGCGGAGAGTTGCTGCGCGACGGGGCGAATTTTGAAGTGAGATAATGGGATAAGGCGGCTAAGGCCAGAGTCATGGCGAGCCAGGCGATGCGCATCAGCGCCATACGCTCGGGTTCGACCAAGCGCGGCATCATGATGACCATCAACACACTCGTGGCGGCGCAATACACGGCAGCCGCTTTCTCTATGGGTAGGAGTCTTAAAGCCATTTTTCCTTGATATACCATTTCACCGTTGCCTTGACGCCGCGTTCGAGGTTCCAATGGGGCTCGTAGCCCAGCTCCCTGCGTGCCGGCTCGATGTCGCAGTTCCAGTTGCGCTGGGCGAGGATGTGGTATTTGTCCATGTTCAATGTAGTGAGCTTGCCTAACCAGCGGTTGACGGTGCCGCTGACGGCGCAGACGATGTGGAGGAACCACAGCGGAGCCTTGATGTGGAGGACATAGCGTGTGCCTAACTCCTGCTGAAGAAGGTCGGAGAAGGCCCGGCTGTCGTAGCTCTCGCCATCGGAGAGGAAGTAAGCGTGGTGGAGGACGGCTTCGGCGGGCTGCTCGCAGCACAGGAAGGCGGCCTGCACGACATCGAGGACATAGACGAAGGTGATCTCCTGCGGCTTATAGCCCACGGCGAAATCCACATGCTGCTTGATGCTCTTCGCCATCAGGAAATAGTCGCGCTCGCGAGGCCCATAGACGCCAGTGGGACGGAGGATGATCCACGGGAAGTCGGTCTGCGTCTGCAGGAAGCGCTCTGCCGCGAGCTTGCTCTCACCATAGGCGGTGTTGGGCTCGGGGGTGTCGGCGGCGGTGATGGAGGGATAGATGGGCGGCATCGGATTCACAGGCTCCTCCTTGATGGCGCCGAAGATGCTCAGCGAGCTGATGAAAACAAAGCGCTGCGGCACCATATCCAGGGTGCGCAAGGCATTGACAAGGTTGCGCGTGCCGTCGGTGTTGGTCTTGAAGAAGCCTTCGCGATGAAGGCTCTTGGTGGCGCCGGCGGCATGGAAGATGAAATCCCAACCGCCGCCCATGGCGTCCTTGTAGCCTTGCAGCTGCTGAAGCAACCGCTCGGGGTCGCCCAAATCGAGTTCCGCAAAATGAATGCGCGGGTCGGTCAGGTACTGCTTGCTGCTGCTCTTGCGCATTCCAGCCCACATCTCGTAGCCCAGGTCAAGACCTGTGCTCACCATGAAGCTGCCGATGAAGCCTGAGGCTCCCGTAACTAATATTCGCATACGATAGTCTTTATTACGGTTCAATGCTCTTCCGCCAAGGCGAAGTCGAGTTGTTTCTTATCGAGATTGGCGCGGGCCACCTTCACGCGGACAGGATCGCCGAGCGTGTAGCGGCGATGGCGGCGGCGCCCGAGGAGCTGGTAGTTGCGCTCGTCGAAGTCGTAGTAGTCATCGTCGAGGTCGCGCAGGGGAACCATACCCTCGCATTTCGATTCGTTCAATTCCACGTAGAGGCCGAACTCCGTGATGCCGGAGATGATGCCGTCGAACTCCTGCCCAACCTTGTCGGCCATGAATTCGACCTGTTTGTACTTGATGCTGGCGCGTTCGGCGAGTGCCGCCGTCTGCTCCATGTCGGAGCTCTGTTCGCAGAGCGATTCGTACTTCTCCTGATTGGCCGAGCGTCCGCCACCGGCATAGCGCGTGAGCAGGCGGTGAACCATCAGGTCGGGATAGCGGCGGATGGGCGACGTGAAATGGGTGTAGTAGTCGAAGGCGAGGCCGTAGTGACCAATATTGACGGTGGAGTACTTGGCCTTCATCATGGCGCGCAAGGCCACCATCTCGACGAGGTTCTGTTCCTTCTGTCCCTGCACGTCGTGGAGCAGGCGGTTGATGTTCTTGCTGATTTCCTGCTTGGTGCCGGAAGTCTTGAGCTTGCGCCCGAATTTGGCGACGAACTGCGAGAGGTTCATCAGCTTGTCGGGGTCGGGCTGCTCGTGAATACGGTAAGGCAGCACCTTGGCCTTCGTGCCCTTAGGCACCCGTCCAATGCTCTCGGCTACCGTCCTGTTGGCCAGGAGCATGAACTCCTCGATGAGTTTGTTGGCGTCCTTTGCCTCCTTGATGTACGTGCTGAGGGGGTGTCCCTTCTCGTCGATGTCGAAGCGCACCTCGGGCCGTTCGAAGTCCACGGCTCCTGCGGCAAAGCGACGCTGTCTGAGCAGCTTAGCCAGACGGTTGAGCACGACGAGCGCCTCGTCAAATGGCGTGGGCTCCACGTGCTGAGGCTGGCGTCCCTTGTAGTCCTCGGGACTTGCCTCGCCTGCTGACTCGAGGATGGCCTGCGCCTCCTCGTAGGCGAAGCGCCGGTCACTGCGGATGACGGTGTGCGCCAGATGCCAACGCTTCACTTCGGCACGCTCGTTCATCTCGAAGACGACGCTGTAGCACAGCTTCTCCTCGTCGGGGCGCAGCGAACAGATGAAATTGCACAGTCGTTCGGGCAACATCGGAATCGTGCGATCAACGAGATAGACCGACGTGCCGCGCTTCACGGCTTCTTTGTCGATGATGGAACCTTCCTGGACGTAGTGGGAGACGTCGGCGATGTGAACGCCAACCTCGTATAGTGCCCCTTGCTTCAGGACTTTGAAGCTGAGCGCATCGTCGAAGTCCTTAGCATCGTGTGGATCGATGGTGAAGGTGAGGCGGTCGCGATAGTCCTCGCGCTCGGCGTAGTCGACAGCCGTGATGGTGGCATCAATGCGGTTGGCGGCGTCCTCGACAGCCTTGGGGTAAGTGTAAGGCAATCCGAACTCGGCGAGGATGGCGTGCATCTCGGTCTCGTGGTCGCCGGTGGAGCCAAGGACTTCAATGATTTCGCCGATGGGATTTTTCGCGCCCTCGGGCCACTCGATGATGCGGGCAACAGCCTTGTCGCCGGGCTGAGCCTTCATCATTTTGCCAATCGGGATAAAAATGTCGTATGGCATCGTCTTGTGGTTGGTGACGAGGAACGAAAAATTGTGGTTTTTTTCGATAGTGCCGACGAATGTGGTACGCGCACGTTTGACGATGCGGATTACCTCGCCCTCCTGAGAGCCGTTTTGGGTGTGGGCAAAGAGAGCCACCTCCACGCGGTCGCCGTGCAGGGCGTTGTGGAGGTTTTCGTTGGAGATTGCAACTTCGATGTCGCTGTCGTCGGGCAGCACAAAGGCGAGACCTTTCTTGCTGAGGTCGAGAGTGCCCATTATAACGCCCGTATTGACAACGGTGTGGTAGTCGCCGTTGGAATTTTTGGCGATGCGGCGGG
>JAEEGJ010017409.1_pt1 | contig 16266 bp, 13 predicted proteins | sample 8958761 | NCBI WGS metagenome assembly JAEEGJ01 (sample SAMN16246546, study PRJNA631951) | gut metagenome | biome: gut microbiome; feature: rumen; material: RS-attached | host: Bos | place: Iran: Karaj | collected 2018-10
GGGCTACATCGTGCACACGAAGCCAGGTGGCGCCCCTTTCCAGAGCGGCAAAATTCAAGACTTGCGTTGCGGGCATCGCTTCTTCGGGAGTGATGCCCAAAACTTTATAGGCCATACTCTTGCGGGAAACGCCCACCAGGATCTCCTGGGGGAAGGCTTCCTTGAGTTCGTTCATCCGCCGCATAAGCTCATAGTTCTGCTCAATGGTCTTGGCAAACCCAAAGCCCGGGTCCAGGATCCACTCCTTGATGCCGGCTTCCTCTGCCTTCTGGGCAAACTCCCGGAAATAAGCCTCAATATCTTTGACAATGTCCGTATAATCCGTGAACTGCTGCATATTCTCCGGCGTGCCCCGCATATGCATAGCCACATAGGGGAGACCCAGCCGTCCCACCGTCTCCAGCATCTCGGGATCCAGGTGCCCCGCACTGATGTCATTCACTAGAAAAGGGCCGATGGTATCGAATGTACGGCGCACAATCTCCGCCCGGAAGGTGTCTATGGAGATCCGTGGTCCGTGCACGGATTGGGGTGTTTTTGTGCACGGGGTGTCATTATTCAGGGTCCCGTGCACGGATTGGGGTGTTTTGGTGCACGGGAGGGCGCGAAGGGCAGGTAGGAGCCGTTTCCATTCTTCTTCCACGTCCGGTTGGGTGGAGCCGGGACGGGTGGAGCAGGCGCCCAGGTCTATGACGTCGGCCCCTTCTTCAAAGAGCCGGGCGGCGCGGGCCGCTACCTCGTTGGCCTTGGTGCGGCTGGCGGCAAAAAAGGAATCCTCGTTGAGGTTGAGGATGCCCATTATATGAATGTTACCTATCACAGTACTTCTACAATCTTTTCCAGCCAGAGGGCGTCGGTGGCGTCGAAGGTGGCGAGCTCTTTGCTGTCGATATCCAGGACGGAGGTCACGGTATCGCCGTCAAAGACGGGGACCACAATCTCGCTGCGGGAGAGGGAAGAGCAGGCAATGTGCCCCGGGAAGGCTTCTACGTCGGGAACCACCAGCGTGCGCTGTTCTTTCCAGGCGCTGCCGCAGACGCCTTTGCCAAAGCCTATGCGGAAGCAGGCTTCCGGGCCCTGGAAGGGTCCCAGTACCAGCTGTTCTCCCTGTACGCGGTAGAATCCGGTCCAGAAGAAATGCATACGCTCGTGAACCAGGGCCACCAGATTGGCCATACGGGCCACAGGGTCGGTCTCGTCTCCCAGGAAGAGCTTGATGTCCTGGTACAGACGCAGGTAGCGGAAGGTCTTGAGCGGAACGTGGCAATAGCCGTTAGGGTTCTTGTCCAGGTAGTCCTGGTGGCGTTCTTCGGCCAGATAGAAGTTGCGCAGCGGCTCCAGTTCCACCACCAGGGGAGCGCCCAGGCGCTTGGAGACGGCTTCAAAGACAGGCTGGGCTTGGGCCTTATCGGCCTCTTCCTTATAATATACGCCCGTGCGATAGCGCGTACCGATGTCTCCGCCCTGCTTGTTGAGGCTTAGCGGGTTAATGATAGTGAAGTAGAGCTCCGTGAGCTCCTTCACGCCAATGCGCTTGGGGTCGTAGGTTACGCGCACCGTCTCGGCAAAGCCGGTGGTGTCTGTATAGACCTCTTCATAGGAGGGATTCTCTCCGTTTCCGTTGGCATAACCCGCCACGGCTTCCTTCACGCCGTCCACGCCGGCAAAGAAATGCTGTGCTCCCCAGAAGCACCCTGCTGCAAAATAGATTTCCTTCATATCACTACCAAATTAACGCCCAAAGGTACAACTTTTTTCGTATCTTTGTACGATTTAAATAACTAGCATGCTCATCGTTTTGGAAGGGCTTGACGGGGCGGGGAAATCTACCCAGGTCAAGCGGCTCAAGGAATACTTACTGCAGCGCTGCGGATCGCTGGAATACATTCATTTTCCGCGCTATGAGGCCCCTGTGTACGGAGACCTCATCACCCGTTTCCTGAAAGGGGAGTTCGGGAGCATCGAGGCCGTGCATCCGCAGTTGGTGGCTCTCCTTTTTGCCGAAGACCGCCACGGTGCCGTACCCGTGATGCGGGAGGCGCTGGAGGCTGGAAAGACCGTGCTTCTGGACCGCTATGTGTATTCCAACATTGCCTACCAGTGCGCCAAGCTCAAGGATCCTAAGGAGCGGGAGAAGCTCCGCGACTGGATTTTCAACACCGAGTATGGAGATTTCAACCTGCCGGAACCGGACCTGAACCTTTTCCTGGATGTGCCCATCGGCTTTGTGGAGAAGAGCCTCTCGGCCCATCGCGAAGGGGATGACCGTAACTACCTGTCCGGAGCTCAGGACATCCACGAGGCGTCCATCGCCTTCCAGAAGGCCGTCCGGGATATGTATGTGGCCCAGACTGCCCTGGATCCCAAGTTCCGCCGCATAGACTGCTCCGGCGCTCAGGGAGAGATGCTCCCGCCGGATGCCATTTTTGACAAGGTGCGCGCCGCCGTAGATCCCTTCCTTCCGTAATGAAAGCTTCTTATCAGAACTTCCGCCGCCATACGGCCGCCATCCTGGGAGTGGTGCTGCTTGTCTCGGGCCTTCTCAAACTGTGTGACCCCGTGGGCACTATGCTCATCGTTACGGAGTATTTCAAGTTCCTGCACCTGAACTTCCTCATCCCGGCCGCCAAGGTCATAGGCGTCATCGTTTCGGCCACGGAATGTGCGGTGGGTATCGGCCTTATTACCGGCGTGATGAGAAAGACTTCGGCCATCCTCTGCTATGCGATGCTGGGTTTCTTTACCCTCCTTACGCTGGCTCTCTGGATCAAGAATCCCGCTATGGACTGCGGGTGCTTTGGCCAGGCCATCCACCTGACTCACGCCCAGAGTTTCTGGAAGAACGTGGTGCTGCTGGCCCTTTCGGTCATTGCCTTTACGCCTTTCAAGGAGTTTGGCCGGCCCAAGGGACATAAGCGCGTAGCCGCCGTCGTGGCCTTCCTGGCCATCGTGCTGGCCGCCGTCTATAGCAACAACCATCTGCCGGTGGTGGATTTCACCAGCTTCAACTGGGGGTCCCAGCTCTTTGCCTCGCTGGACGAGAGCGCCGAAGAAGCCGATTTCCGCCGCGCCCCCATCCTCAGTTTTTCGGATACCGCCGGTGTCTACTGCGACGAGCTGGCTGCCACCGGACGCGTGGTGGTCTTCTCCGTCTATGACGCCAAAAAGGCCGATTGGACCCGCCTGGAGCAGCAATACCGCCAGGCCCAGGCCTCCCAGGCCCGTCCGCTGCTGCTGGTTTCGGCCACGCCGGCTGAACTGAAAGCCTATCCCATTCCGGCAGACATAGAACCCTACTTCTCTGACTACAAGACGCTTATCACGCTCAACCGTTCCAACGGAGGCGGAACGTATTTCTATCACGGGGAAGTGGTGCACAAATGGAGCGCCGGGCATTTCCCCAGCACGTTTATGGATGATGTGGCCGATGATCCCGTGGCCATCTCTACCCGCCACGTTACGCGCCGCCGCCTCACGGCCCAGGGCTTCTGCGTGGGCCTGCTGGCCGTGCTTCTGCTGCTGTAGATTTGCATTTTACAAAAATAGTTCGTACATTTGCAGACGTGAACGAGATAGAGGACGCCGGTCCCCTATCTCGCTTTTTTAAAGCCTATGCAAAAAGAACAGATTATCCAGGCCATTGAGCCGGCCGTAAAAGAACGGGGTTGCTTCCTGGTGGAGGTGACCGTAAGTGCCGAGAACGACATCGAGGTAGTTATCGAGAAGGAAGAAGGCATCGTAGACTGGGAAGACTGCGCCGCTATTGACAAGGTAGTGCACGAGGCCTTTGACCAGGACGTGGAAGACTACGCCCTTACGGTATCTTCGGCCGGTCTGGACCGCCCCTTCAAGGTGCTGCGCCAGTATCAGAAGGCCCTGGGCTCCCAGGTGGACGTGAAGTTCAAGGGCGGCAAGCGCATCATCGCTACCCTTACTTCGGCCTCCGAAGAGAGCATTGGCTTGCAATATACCGCCCTGGAGGCTGTGGAAGGCAAGAAAAAGAAGGAGAAGGTGGAGCACAATGAGACTTTCCCCCTTGGCGAGATCAACTCCGTCACTCCCTACATTGATTTTAAATAATACTAACATAAACCATGGCAAAAGAAAAAGAGAAAGAAATCACCTTGATTGACGCTTTCAAGGATTTCAAGGAAGAGAAAAGCATCGACCGTCCCGTGATGCTGGGTGTTCTGAAGGATGTGTTCCTCACCCAGCTGGCCAAGACCTACGGCAGCGCCGACAACTTCGACGTCATTATCAACGTGGACAAGGGAGACTGCGAAATTTACCAGAACTTTGAGGTTGTGGAAGAGGTGGAAGACCCTGTGACCCAGATCACCGTAGACGAGATCAAGGAAGAAACCGGAGACGACGACTACGAGATTGGTGACACCTTTGCCCGCAAGCTTTCCCTGGCTTCCTTCGGCCGCCGCGGTATCCTGAACATCCGTCAGAACCTCCAGGGCCGCATTATGGATATTGAAAAGGCCAACGTCTTCAAGAAATACTCCGAGCGTGTGGGTGAGATTTTCACCGGCGAGGTATACCAGACCTGGAAGAACGAGGTCCTCATCCTGGACGAGGACGGCAACGAGCTCCGTATGCCCAAGAACGAGCAGATCCCCGGAGAGCGTTTCAAGAAGAGTGATTCCGTGCGCGCCATCATCAAGAGCGTGGAGATGAAGAACAACACCACGCCTTACATTGTGCTGTCCCGCACCTCCGAGAGCTTCCTGGAGAAACTCTTCGAAATGGAAGTACCCGAGATTTACGACGGCCTCATCACCGTCAAGAAGGTAGTCCGCATCCCCGGCGAGCGCGCCAAGGTGGCTGTGGAATCCTACGACGACCGCATCGATCCCATTGGCGCCTGCATCGGTGTCAAGGGTTCCCGTATTATGGGTATCGTCCGTGAGCTCCGCAACGAGAACATCGACGTGATCCAGTGGAGCAACAACCCTCAGCTTATGATCCAGCGTGCCCTCAATCCGGCCCGCATCTCCCGCATTGACCTGGGCACCGCTCCCGAAGACAAGATCAAGGTCTATATGCAGGCCGAAGAAGTCAAGAAGGGTATCGGCAAGGGCGGCGTGAACATCAAGCTGGCCGGTATGCTGGTAGGCCGTGAGATTGAAGTATGGCGTGAACTCCCGCAGAACGAAGAGGAGGAGGACGACGTACTGCTGAGCGAATTCACCGATGTCATCGATCCTTGGGTGATCGAGCGCCTGCAGGCCATCGGTTGCGACACCGCCCGCAGCGTTATGGCTCTGGCTCCCGCAGACATTGCTTCCCGTGCCGACCTCGAGGACGAGACCGTGGAAGAGGTACTGCGCATTCTGCACGAAGAGTTTGAAGATTAATTATTAGAAAAAAAAGGGGTTATTATATGGCAGAAATCAGATTATCGAAACTTATTAAACAATTCAACATCGGGCTTGACACCCTGGTGGAGTTCCTCAATTCCAAAGGCGCCGGCATTGAAGACGCCAACCCCAACCTGAAGGTATCGGAGGAGTTCCTTCCCGAACTGCACAAAAAGTTTGGCAAGGATATGGAACTGAAGGAACAGGCCGAAAAGGTGGACGTCAAGCTCACCGAGATTCTGGACAAAGCCTCCAAGAAACAGGACGAGGAAGAAGACGAGTTTGAACCCGAGCGCGTAACGGTGATCAAGAGCAACAATCTCTCCCGTAACGTGGAACCCGAGCCCGTGGCCGAGCCCGAGCCCGAACCCGAACCGGTGGCAGAACCCGAACCGGTAGTAGAGCCGGAACCCGAACCCGAACCGGAGCCGGTTGTGGAACCGGAACCCGTGGCCGAGCCCGAGCCCGAACCCGAACCGGAGCCTGTTGTAGAACCCGAACCGGAACCTGAACCGGAGCCCGAAGAAGAGGAAGTTTCCGAACCGACCCCTGCGGAAGCTGCCCCTGCCGCCGAAGAAGCCGCTCCTTTCAAGGTGCTGGGCAAGATTGACCTCTCCCAGTTTGACCCCAAGAAGGCCAAGAAGCGCGAGAGAATCAAGGCTTCCGGCTCCCAGAAGGTAGATGTTACTAAGGTACAGGCCGAAAAAGCCCCCAAGAAAAACGACAACAAGAAGCAGCAGCAGGGTGCTGCCGCTGCCCAGCAGGGCGGAAAGCGCAAGAAAGGCGACCGCTTCAAGCCGGCTATGACCGAGGCCGAGCAGGAAGAACTGCAGAAGGAGATCCAGAAGCAGGTGAAGGAAACCTACGCCAAGATGAACGAGAGCACCCGCAACAACTTTGGCGCCAAGCACCGCAAGGAGAAGAGAGAGATTGCCGCCATCCGTTCCCAGGAGGAAATGGAAGCCGCAGCAGCAGAAAACAAGGTGCTCAAGGTAACGGAGTTTGTGACCGTCAACGACCTCGCCACCCTTATGAATAACACGCCGGTGGTCAAGGTTATCGGTGCCTGTATGTCCCTGGGTATGATGGTGTCCATCAATCAGCGTCTGGACGCCGAGACCCTGGTCCTGGTGGCCGAAGAATTCGGATACAAGGTGGAATTCGTAACCGCCGAACTCACCGAAGAAATTCAGCAGCAGGAGCCCGACCGCGAAGAAGATCTGGTGGAGCGTCCTCCTGTGATTACCGTGATGGGTCACGTAGACCACGGTAAGACCTCCCTGCTGGATAACATCCGCAACTCCAACGTGATTGCCGGTGAGGCCGGTGGCATTACCCAGCACATTGGTGCTTACAGCGTAACGCTGGACAGCGGCCGTCACATCACCTTCCTGGATACCCCTGGTCACGAGGCCTTCACCGCTATGCGTGCCCGTGGTGCCCAGATGACCGACCTCGCTATTATTATTGTAGCGGCCGATGACGCCGTGATGCCCCAGACCAAGGAAGCCATTGCCCACGCACAGGCTGCCGGCGTTCCTATGGTCTTTGCCATCAACAAGATTGATAAGCCCGGTGCCAACCCCGACACCATCCGCCGTCAGCTCTCCGAGATGAACATCCTGGTGGAAGACTGGGGCGGTAAGTACCAGTGCCAGGAAATTTCGGCCAAGAAGGGCGTCAACGTGGACAAGCTCCTGGAGAAGGTACTCTTTGAGACCGACCTCCTGGAACTCAAGGCCAACCCCAACAAGCTGGGAAGCGGCGCCGTGATTGAAAGCTCCCTGGACAAGGGCCGCGGCTATCTGGCCACGGTGCTGGTGCAGGACGGTACGGTGAACGTAGGTGACGTGATCATCTCCGGCAGCTACTACGGCCGCGTCAAGGCTATGTACAACGAACGTGGCCAGAAGGTGGAAAGCGCCGGTCCGTCCACGCCCGTCTCGCTGCTGGGTCTCAACGGAGCCCCCGCCGCCGGTGAAAAGTTCAACATTATGGCCGATGAAAAAGAGGCCAAGTCCATAGCCCAGCGCCGCGAGCAGCTCATCCGCATCCAGGGCATCAAGACTCAGAAGCACCTGACCCTGGAAGAGATTGGCCGCCGTATCGCCATTGGCAACTTCAAGGAACTCAACGTCATTGTCAAGGGTGACGTGGACGGTTCCGTGGAAGCCCTCTCCGACTCCCTCATCAAGCTCTCCACCGAGGAGGTACGCGTGAATGTGATCCACAAGGCTGTGGGTGCCATCAGCGAGTCCGACGTACTGCTGGCCGAAGCCTCCGACGCCGTGATCATTGGCTTCCAGGTGCGTCCCAGCTCCGAGGCCCGTCGCGCCGCCGAGAAGGAAGGCATCGAAATCCGCCTCTACTCCGTGATCTACGACTGTATCAACGAAGTGAAGGAAGGTATCGAAGGTATGCTGGAGCCCGAGAAGAAGGAAGAAGTCACCGCCACCGCCGAGGTCAAGCAGACCTTCAAGATTTCCAAGGTGGGTACCATCGCCGGCTGTCTGGTGAAGGAAGGCAAACTGGTGAACAAAGCCCAGGTGCGCCTCATCCGAGACGGCATTGTGGTGTACACCGGCGAGCTCTCCTCCCTCCAGAGAGGCAAGGACAACGCCAAGGAAGTGGTTTCCGGTATGGAATGCGGCTGCGGCCTTGAAAAGTACAACGACATCCACCCTGGAGACATCATCGAAGCCTTCCAGATTGTGGAAATCAAGAGAAGCCTCTAAAGCTTCTTTAACCAGTCAATGCTGTCTGGGCCTTCGTTAAAGAGAAGGTCCAGACAGCTTAGTTTTTGGGTGAACCCGCCCATACGGTCCTGGAAAACCTGATAGTAAGGCTGGTCCAGTCCTAGCACTTCCAGAACGGTATCGGGGCGTTTGGGATGCAGGGAATAGCGATAGTCATCGGCCTGCGTATCGGGAGCCACGAAGGCCTTGGTGGGCTCCAGCGTGCAGGCTACGCCGGTTTTCTCCAGCAGAAAATGAAGGGCCTTGAGGTTGAGCGCCCAAAGGGTTTCCGGCTGGGCATCCAGCAGGGCAAAAAGGTCGTCCCTATAATACTCATAGTAGGCTGCCGTCTCGTAGGCGGTGTCCAGGGCCCGCTGTGTGCGCACTACCCAGGGCGTGGAATAGTCCACGCGAACGTCCGTAATGAGCCACGAATCTCCGTGCACCACCGGAACCTGCAGCATCTGCACGCCGTCTCCGGCCAGGATGTAGCAGCGGTTGCGGTAACTCTGTTTCTGGTAATTCTCGCACGCTTCCAGGGAGACCTGAGACGGCAAAACCCTGTCGGGGGACAGGGTCATCTCTCTTGCCAGCAGGGCCAGATAGCTTACCGGCGGAAAGTATGCGGTAGAAAGGAGCACTAGCGCAGGCGGATCTTGGGAATGATGCCGCGCTGAGAGCTGCGGATGAAGCCCAGGATGGTATCCCGGTACTCGGAAGCCGGGAAGTTGGCTTCTATATACTCCAGGGCCTGGGTGGTGTTCATCCCTTTAAAGTAGATGCAGTCGTAAATATCCTTGATCTGGTTCACCTGTTCTTCGGTGAAACCGCGGCGCAACAGACCCACGCGGTTGACGCCTTCGAAGGCAAGGGGCTCGCGGCCGGCCAGGATATACGGCGGTACGTCCTTGGTAATCTTGCAGCGGGCGGCCACGAAGGAGTGTGTACCCACGCGGCAGAACTGGTGGGAGCCGGACTGGCCGCCTACCACGCTCCAGTCTTCCATCTCCGTTTCTCCGGCTAGGCCGGAATAGCTGACCAGGATGCAGTGGTTGCCCACCTGGCAGTCGTGTGCAACGTGTGCATAAGACATAATCAGAGTGTCGCTCCCAATGCGGGTGAGGGCCTTGCCGCTGGCTTTGGTTCCACGGTTGATGGTGGCGCACTCGCGGATGTTCACGCGGTCTCCAATCTCTACCCAGGATTCCTCACCTTCAAACTTGAGGTCCTGCGGGATGGCGCCTACCACGGCGCCGGGGAATACGGTGCAGTGCTTGCCCATCTTTACGTGATTGTAAATGGTGGCTCCGTTCTGAATACGGCAACCGTCACCAATCTCTACGTTGGCGTCAATGAAGGCGAAGGGTCCTACCTCAATATTGTCTCCCAGTTTGGCCTCGGGGCTTACACAGGCGAGGGGATGAATCTTGTTCATAAGCAATTATTTAAGCAAGGCGCGGATGGCCTTGGCCGCTTTTGTGTTGATGGGATGGCCGGGTTTGAAGGCCGTGATGCGGGCGTTCATATAGCCGCCGGCCAGACGGAAATCTCCCAGCAGGTCCAGCAGCTTGTGGCGGCCGCACTCGTCCGGGAAATGAAGGACGGGGTTGTCCATATAGCCGGTGTCGGTGACAACCAGCGCGTTGGAAAGGTCTCCACCCTTGATGAGACCGCCCTTGAGCATAGGCTCAATCTCTTTGTAGAAGCAGAAGGTGCGGCAAGGTGCAATCTCGCTGGCATAGTCTGTCTGCTCGTCCCAATGGGCCTGCTGGATGCCCAGCACCGGAGAATTGAAATCCACGGAGATATGGGCCGAAGGAGCCTCGGCCGGCTCAATCTTTACCCAGGAACCCGTTTTAGGGTCGCTCACTTCGATGGCGAGGGGGAGGGTAATGTACTGGCGGGGGACACCCTGGTCTTCCAGGCCATCGGCCTTGAAAGCCTCTACGTAAGGTTCTGCGCTGCCGTTGAGGATGGGCACTTCCTGGTTGTCCAGTTCAATGCGGGCATTGTCCACGCCCAGGCCCGTGAGGGCGCTCATAATGTGCTCAATGGTCACAACCTTGGCTTCACCCACGCTGATGGTGGTGCTGCGGGAGGTGTTGCTCACATTTTCGGCCACGGCCCTTACCTCCGGCTGGTTCTCCAAATCCATACGGTAAAAGCGGATGCCGGTGTCCGCGGCGGCGGGCATCACTTTCATATGAGCATACGTTCCGGTATGCAGTCCCTTTCCTTCGAAACTATAAGTATTATTAAGCGTCTTCTGCGTCATTCCTTATTCTTCTGCTGCACGTTTGAAGAGGGCGTAGGCTTTGATATACTGTTTGGCGTCAATCACCGGCGATCCCAGCAGCGTCTGGCCTTCCTTGCGGATGTTGCCCATAACGCCTCCCTGGGCCAGGATGGTGGTATGGTCTGCAATCTTGGCGTGGCCGGCAATACCTACCTGACCGGCAAAGATGCAGTATTTGCCCACCTCGGTGGAACCGGCTATGCCCGTCTGGGCAGCCATAACGGTATGGTCTCCAATGACCACGTTGTGGGCAATCATACAGAGGTTGTCAATGCGAACACCCTTGCCAATGATGGTGGATTCCATCTGGGCACGGTCTACCGTGGTATTGCAGCCAATCTCTACGTCGTCTCCAATGATTACGTTGCCCAGGTGCTCAATCTTTTCCCAACTGCCGTCCGGACGCGGGGCGTTGCCAAAGCCGTCACCGCCGATGATGCAACCTGCGTGCAGGATCACATTATTTCCAATAATCATTCCAGGATAGATGACTACGCCCGGATAAATGATGCAATTCTTTCCAATGACGGTATTGTCACCAATGGTCACGCGCTCGTGGATGACGGTATTGTCACCAATGGTCACGTGGCGGCCCACATAGCTGTAGGCTCCCAGATAGACCTTCTTGCCAAAGTGCGTGGAGAAGTGCCAGCGGGCCAGCAGGCTGCGGTGCCTTTTGGCCTTCTGTTTCTGGGCCGAAACATATTTGAGCAGGTCTGCAATGGAAGAGTAGGCGTTGTCTACGCGCACCAGGGTGGGCTTCACGGGCTGTTTGGGCTCGAAGGTCTTGTCCACAATGAGGATGGAAGCCTGGCTGGTGTATACGTACTCTTCGTATTTGGGGTTGGCAAAAAAGCTAAGGGTACCGGGCTTGCCGTGTTCAATCTTGGCAAATTTGGTAGCCTTGGCGTTTTCGTCGCCCTCTACGGTGCCCTTCAGAAGCTGGGCTAAGAATTTGGCGGTAAGTTCCATTCCTTAGATGAGAGGTTCGGCCGTCATAGCAGCAGGCTGAGGGATGCCCATCAGCTTGAGGATGGTAGGGGCCACGTTGCAAAGGGCGCCGTCCTTGACGGTCTTAACCTCGTCACCGGCGTTGATGACCACAAACTGAACGATGTTCAGGGAGTGGGCGGTGTTGGGGGTACCGTCGGGGTTCACTTCAAAGTCTGCGTTGCCGTGGTCGGCGGTGAGGAGCACCACATAGTCGTGCTCGATGGCCTCATTCACTACCTCGCCCACCAGTCTGTCAATGCAGGCGACGGCCTGGGTAACGGCGGGATAAATACCGGTATGGCCCACCATATCACCGTTGGCGAAGTTGAGGATAATCATATCCTGCTTCTCGCTGCGGATCTGGGCGATGAGCTTTTCGGCCACTTCGGGGGCGCTCATCTGGGGCAGGATGTCGTAGGTGGGAACCTTGGGGCTGTTTACCAGAATACGCTCTTCGTTCTCGAACACGGTCTCGCGGCCGCCGTTGAAGAAGAAGGTAACGTGGGCGTATTTCTCGGTTTCGGCAATGCGGAGCTGGTGCTTGCCGGCCTTGGATACGGTTTCTCCCAGGGTGTCCTGCACCAGCTCTTTGTCAAAGAGGATGTGAAGACCCTTGAAGGAGGCGTCGTAGGGAGTGAGGCAGCAGTAGTACAGCGGAATGGTGTGCATACCCTCTTCCGGCATATCCTGCTGGGTGAGGACGGCGGTGAGCTCACGGGCGCGGTCGTTGCGGAAGTTGTAGAAGATGATGGCATCTCCTTCCTCAATGGTGGCCACGGGCTTGCCGTTCTCCGTAACTACGATGGGCTTGATGAATTCGTCGGTTATGTCTGCATCATAGCTGGCCTGGATACCGGCCTGGGCGCTCTCAAATTCGTTGCCCTTGCCCTCTACCAGGAGGTCGTAGGCTTCCTTCACGCGGCCCCAGCGCTTGTCACGGTCCATAGCATAGAAGCGGCCGCAGACGGTAGCCACCTTACCGGTGGTCTCGGCCATCTTTTCTTCCAGCTCTTTCACAAAGCCCAGACCGCTGTGAGGATCCGTGTCACGGCCGTCCATAAAGGCGTGCACGTACACTTTGTCCAGACCCTCTTCCTTGGCCACGCGCAGGAATTCGTACACGTGATCCAGGGAGCTGTGAACGCCACCGTGGGAGGTGAGGCCCATCAGGTGCAGCTTCTTGCCGCTCTTCTTTACATACTCGTAGGCAGCCTTGATTTCTGCATTCTCCAGAAGCTTGTGCTCACGGCAGGCGATATTGATCTTCACCAGATCCTGGTATACCACGCGGCCGGCGCCCAGGTTCATATGACCTACCTCGGAGTTGCCCATCTGGCCGTCCGGAAGACCTACGTACTCGCCGCAGGCCTGCAGATGACCAAAAGGATACTTGGCGCGGAGAGCGTCAATGTTGGGCGTACCCTGGGTCCAGATGGCGTTGGAATAGTCGTGGCGGCCTTCACCCCAGCCGTCCAGAATCATAAGAAGTACTTTACGGTTCATATTGTCGATTGTTCTGATTAATCTATGTATATGCGTACGCTTCGCGCGTGCGCGTTAAGTCTACAAAGTTACGACTTTTTTTCTGAAATCCGAAGAATTCGGCGGGTGGAGGAGGTTACGCGGACCGAGTGGTCAATGCACCGTCCGGCAATGGCCAGCACGTGGTGCGGGTCCCTGGCGCTTTTGTACAGAGTGACAAAGGGCTTTTCGTCTGCCGGGATGTGGTGGTCCGTAAACCAGTCCTGCAGTTTTTTCTTGCCCGGAGCTCCCAGGGGCCGAATCCAATCTCCGGTCTCCCAATGTCCCTCCGTCAACTCTCCGGCCTTGTCTGCATCCAGAATGAGCATCCCTTCCGGCTGCTTCACTTCCTTACTTCCATCCCACACCTCTTCTGTAAGGACATAATCGGCCCTCCCTACGGGGATATACCTTCCGGAACCCTCCGCTTCGCTTCGTCCCTCCCACTGTCTGGCTCGTCCGCTTTGCGAACGGCCAGCCAGCGGGCCCCTCCCCCTTATCGCCGGGGGTGGCGAAGGTTCCGGAAGGTACATCCCCTCCGAAAGGGCATTGGAGAAGCTCTCCATATCCCGGTTCAGGGTCTGGATGAAGGAAGGGTTGATCTCTTTGAAGAGGGGGAAGACCTGGTTGCGGATCTTGTTGCGTTTGAAGTCGTTGCAGGCGTTGGTGCGGTCTTCTCTCCAGGAGAGTCCGTGCTCGGCGGCGAAGGCTTCAATCTCCTCGCGGGTCATCCCCAGCAGGGGTCTCAGCAGGGGAATGTCGGTGAAGTCCGGGTCGGGAACCGTTCCCTGGGCCTTCATACCGGTGATGCCTTTGGGACCGGTTCCCCTCAGGAGATTCAGGATGAGGGTCTCGGCGTTGTCGTTGGCATTGTGGGCCACGGCCACGGCTTCGTAACCGTGTTCCCGGCACAGCTCTCCAAACCAGTGATAGCGCAGGCGGCGGGCGGCCATCTCAATGCTGATACCCTCCCGGGCGGCGCAGGCCTCCGTTTCAAAGCGCTTGATGTGGATGGGGATTTCATATTTTTGGGCCCATTCTTTTACAAAAGCTTCATCTCCGTCGCTTTCTTCTCCTCTAAGGCCGAAGTTGCAGTGCGCAATGGCGAAAGGCCCGCCTTCCAGACGGACCTTTTCTGCCAGGCACATAGAATCGATGCCTCCGCTGACTGCAACGAGGAGCATCGGCCTAGTGCTTACGGGTGATGGTATAGGTGAAACCTAACTCACAGTATTCCTTGAACTGAACGCCCTTGGCCTCCGGTCCGGGTGTAGTCTTGTCCGTGTCGCGTACCAGCACACGCGGGTCGTAGATGAGGTTGGTGCTCAGGTTGATGGCAAAGAACTTGACTACCTTCCAGGAAATCTTGTTATCCCAGGTGATACGGGGTTCCATCTTGGGAGTAAGATAGTTGTAGAAGGCGGTCACCTGGGTGGAGTAGGAGAAGACGTCGTTGACCACCCACGCCATATCCACCTTGATCTGGGCGCCGAATTCTGCGCGGAAGTTGGTGTATTCCGTCTCACTGCCTTCCCGGAGATCCATACCGTACGTCTTTCTGAGTTCGGGAATGGTCACCAGCACACCACCGCCGGAGAGCGGGGCTACGTTGAGGGAAATCCAGGGTGCCGGGGTCCAGAGGGCACCCACACCGATATTGAGGTAGGCGGGTGCAAGGAAGCCGGACTTGAGGGTACGGGCAATGAGCCAGTCCTCCCGGGTGGGCTCGTCTCCCTGGTATTCCTTGGGGGTTCCGTAGGTGTAGTTCTTGCCGAACTGCGTCTTGAAGTCGATGCTGGCGGAATAAGCCAGATTCTTCACCGAAGTCTGATAACCCCACTTGGACTCCAGGTAGATACGGTCTTTGGTCTTCTGGAAGATGGGCTTGTCGGCCGAGTACAGCTGGCCGTACTCCAGCTGGATGCGGGAGTTGCCCAGGGCCTTGCCCTTGGCGAACTTGGCTACGGCGTCCACGTTGGCGGTGACGCTGATGTTGTTGAAACCGCCGGCCACCCACTGGCTCAGATAAGTCTGGCCAAAGTTGAGGTTGGCATTAAAGGTGTTGGTCCAGTACTTGGGCTTTTCTTCCTTCACGGGAACATCCTCTGCAGCGCTGAGGGCAGCGGCAGCGGCGGCGGCCGCCTCCTGGGTGTTCTGACCCCAGGCCACCGTGGCGGCAGCCAGGAGGGAGAGGGTGAGAAGAATACGTTTCATATCAAGTTTAGTAAGAACGGGCAAAGAGAACTCTCTGGTGAGAAGGCTTGCCGGTGTAGATGCACTTGCCTTCTTCCATACAGACAGCGCTGTCCACGGGGATGCAGCGGATGGTAGCCTTGGTCTCTTCCTGAATCTTGGCCTCGGTTTCGGCCGTGCCGTCCCAGTGGCAGAGGAGGAAACCGCCCTTCTCAATTTCTTCCTTGAACTGCTCCCAGGTATCTACCTTGCGGATGGAAGCGTCGCGGAAAGCGAGGGCCTTGTTGTAGATGTTCTTCTGGATATCGTCCAGCAGGCCGATGATGCGGTCTTCCAGACCTTCCAGGGGTTCGGAAATCTTTTCCAGGGTATCTCTGCGGGCCACTTCCACGGTGCCGTTCTGGAGGTCGCGGGGACCCATTGCCAGACGCACGGGAACGCCCTTGAGCTCCCACTCGGCAAACTTGAAGCCGGGGCGGAGGGTGTCTCTGTCGTCAATTTCTACGCTGTGGCCCTTGGCTTCCAGGGCCTTCTTGAGCTCGTACATCTTGTCCAGGACGGCGTTGCGCTCGTCGTCGCTCTTGTAGATGGGAACCATCACCACCTGGATAGGAGCCAGGGCGGGAGGAAGGACCAGACCGTTGTCGTCTCCGTGGGCCATAATGAGGGCGCCCATCAGACGGGTGCTCACGCCCCAGGAAGTGGCCCAGACAAAGTCCTGCTTGCCTTCTGCGTTGGTGAACTGAACGTCAAAGCTCTTGGCAAAGTTCTGGCCCAGGAAGTGGGAGGTACCGGCCTGCAGGGCCTTGCCGTCCTGCATCAGGGCCTCGATGGTCATAGTATCCAGGGCACCGGCAAAACGCTCGCCGGGGCTCTTGTGACCCACTACCACGGGCAGGGCCATAACCTCACGGGCAAACTTGGCGTATACGTTTACCATCTGCTCCTTGCGGGCTTCGGCCTCCTCGGCGGTAGCGTGGGCGGTGTGGCCCTCCTGCCAGAGGAATTCGGCCGTGCGGAGGAACAGGCGGGTACGCATTTCCCAGCGTACCACGTTGCACCACTGGTTGCACAGGATGGGGAGGTCTCTCCAGGAGTGGACCCAGCCCTTGTAGGTGTTCCAGATAATGGTCTCGGAGGTAGGACGCACAATGAGTTCCTC
>JAEEGJ010017412.1_pt1 | contig 16263 bp, 11 predicted proteins | sample 8958761 | NCBI WGS metagenome assembly JAEEGJ01 (sample SAMN16246546, study PRJNA631951) | gut metagenome | biome: gut microbiome; feature: rumen; material: RS-attached | host: Bos | place: Iran: Karaj | collected 2018-10
GGCGTGCTGGTCAATTTCCTGCTGGCGCTGTTCATCTATGCCATGGTGCTCTTTGTCTGGGGCGAGACTTATGTACCTATGGCAAGCATGAAACAGGGCATGGCCTTCAGCGAACAGGCCAAGGCTCTGGGCTTCCGCGACGGCGACATCCTGCTGGGCGTGGACGACAAGACGTTCCGCAGCTTTGACAACACAACCCTGCAGAACATCTACCGCGATCTCTCCAACGGTCAGACGGCCCATGTCATCCGCGCCGGCCGCAAGATGGACATCGCCTTGCCCGCCGAAGGCATGAATATGCTCGACATGTTCCGCTCCGTTCCGCCCTTCGTCATGCCATATATTCCTTCGCGCATCGACAGTGTGATGCCGGGGGGCGCCGCCGGCAAGGCCGGCATCCGCAAGGGTGACCATCTCGTCGGATTCAACGGCACGGCGCTGAAGTCGTGGAACGAATACAATGTACTCATGGCCCGTCTCCACGAGAGTCTCAAGGACGCCCCGACCGACGACAGCCTGGCTGCCCGCCACGTCACGCTGTGGGTGGAGCGTGCCGCCACGGGACAGGTTGACACCGTTCCCCTCATGCTCAATTCCGCCCTGCTCATGGGCATCGGCCAGGCCAACGCCTATGCGCTCTATCCTCATGCCACCAAGAAGTATGGGGTGCTCGAGGCCATCCCCGCCGGCATACGCTATGGCTGGAAAGTCTTCGCGGGTTATGTGAACGACCTCAAGTATCTCTTCACCAAGGACGGGGCAAAGAGCATCGGCTCGTTCGGTACCATCGGCAGCATGTTTCCTAACGTGTGGAGTTGGAAACGTTTTTGGGAACTCACCGCATTCATCAGCCTCATTCTGGCCTTCATGAACATTCTGCCCATTCCCGCACTTGACGGCGGCTACGTGCTGTTCCTGCTGGTTGAGGTGGTAACCGGAAAGAAGCCGGGTGACAAGTTCCTTGAGGTGGCCAATACCATCGGTATGATAATCCTGTTTGGATTACTCATATTTGCCAACCTTAACGATATATTAAGACTGTTCTGATGGCACACAAGCCCCGCGAAACATTCGGCAGCCGTATGGGCATGCTTCTGGCTATGGCAGGATCCGCCATAGGCCTGGGTAATATCTGGCGTTTTCCCTACATGATGGGAAAGAACGGCGGGGCCGCATTCATACTTCTGTATGTCATTATGCTGGTTGTGCTCTGTCTGCCCGTAATGGTATCGGAGTATCTGATAGGCCGACGCGGTGCATCCAATCCGTTCAGCAGTTTTGACCGTCTGGCTCCCGGATCCAAATGGCGCTGGATAGGTTTTCTGGCAGTGTTGGCATCGGCCTGCATCCTCTCTTTCTACTGCGTTGTGGGAGGCTGGTCCGTCAAGTATCTGGCCGACTCATGCATCCTTGCTTTCTCTGACGCTCAGGGTGACTATGCGCTCAGTTTCAGCTCATTCATAAGCAACCCGTGGAAACCTCTGGCCTATACCCTCATTTTCCTTGGGCTGACTGGAGCAATCATAGTATTTGGTGTGCGCAAGGGCATTGAGCGAATGTCAAAGGTCATGATAACCATGCTGTTTGTCATCATAGTGATGGTGGTAGTCCGCTCACTTACCCTGCCGGGTGCCATGGACGGCGTCAAGTATATGTTCGTACCTGATTTCAGCAAGGTTACGGCCGATACCTGTATCGCGGCTATGGGACAGGCGTTCTTCTCGCTCAGCATAGGCTGCGGAACGATCCTTACCTATGCATCGTACGTAAAGAAGGATGAGAACATTCTGGCGTCATCGGCCTGGATATCATTCTTTGATACGACATTTGCCATCATTGCCGGACTGGCCATCATTCCGGCGGTTTATGCAATAGCCTATATGAACGGCGTTGAGCCCGATGTAAGCGCAGGTCCCGGTCTGGTGTTCATCACGCTTCCGGGTGTGTTCAGTCAGATGCCTCTGGGTAATGTGGCTGCAATATTGTTCTTCCTGGCATTGTTGCTGGCTGCGGTAACATCGGCCATATCACTTATGGAGGTTGTAGTGGCATTCATTATAGAGGAGATGCACAGTTCGCGCAAGAGGGCAGTTGCCTTGTGCTTTGCCGTGTGTGGCGTGGTGGGAGCGTTCTGCTCGCTCTCTTTCGGCCCGCTTTCGGGGTTCAAACTGTTCTCTCTGAGTGTGTTTGATTTCTTTGACTACATCACATCCAACATAATGCTTCCTATAGGAGGCCTGCTGCTGGCTGTCTTTGCCGGCTGGCGTCTGAGACGTGCCAACTTCCTGGATGAACTTACCAACAGCGGAAAACTCAGGATTCCGCGCTGGCTCAGTCTTACGTTATATTATCTGGTGAAACTGGTAGCGCCTATAGGCATACTACTTATCTTCCTGAACACCTTCTTCAGCTGATTCATCCTTCATCTTGGAGCGGATGAACATAAGGTGACGCTGTGCCTCGTCACGCAGGTTCTTGTGCTCGTTGAGCGACAGCAGCACCTGTGACAGTTCATACAGACTTGCTATCGCGTATCGGTCATCCTTATTCAACTTTAGGTTACGGTATACCGGACGGCTTTCCTCCTGACCGGCCTTGCGGTACAGAGTGTATCGGATATCGGCATCCTTGTTGGCGTTTATGAAAGCGGCGGCACCTCCGTCATTGCCGTTAATAAAACTCAGCCACTCATAATAAACACCCAGGTCAGTGAATTCATGACGGTCTTTTGACTCCGGTGTATCCACATAGACCTCACCCACGCTCAGCTTAAGCCAGTCATGATGTATGTATGAACTTCCGCGATAGGATGAGATAAGTGTCATGCGTCCCAGTTCATCCACCTGTGCACGTATGTACGTGCGGTCTGTATTACGTTGGGGTGCCTGGCTCTTTATGGTGTAAAGACCTATGTCCTGATAACGCTCATCCTTCTCAAAAGCATAACCGGCCTTGATCTTGTCAAACGCAGCCTGAGCCACGGCAATCATGCTGTCCTCATATTCAATGATACGCATCTGCTCGGCCTCCTCAATCTGCTGCATCAGCCTGATGCCCTGCCTGCGAGCCTCAAATGCCTTTGGGTAGAGAATCTTTATGCTGTCAATCTCCTGCTTTGCCACATTGTAATTACCAATGCTGAACGCCTCCTTTGCATTATCCAGATGGTGTCCCGCCTTCTGCTCAATACTCTCCCCGCAGGATATGACAAGTGTGCTTATTACCAGTAAACCAAGTATCTTCTTCATCTTAATTAGCCTTTATGTGGTGCAAAATTACTCAGTTTCCCGATAATAAAAAAGGAATGCCCTTTCGTACCCGCCCGTTTGTGGCCGTGAAACTTTGTACGCCTTCTCGCAACAAGTATGGCCAATATATCAGAGTGTACCTACTGCTGTGAAGTACTGGTCCTCGGGGATGGTGAACTGAGCCTGGCAGCGGATATCCTGTGAGGATGCTGCAAAGTCTGCCTTGTAGTCACCCTTTACGGTCTGCCAGTAAGAAACCTCCTGATTGAATGCGGCCAGATCATACTCGGAGAGTTTGAACTCCAGAGTCTCGCTTTCACCCGGCTGGAGCAGAGCGGTCTTGCCGTAGGCCTTGAGTTCCTTGGTCAGTTTGTTCAGACCTCCCTTGGGAGCCTCAATGTATACCTGAACAGCCTCCTTACCTGAAACAGCGCCGGTGTTGGTAACCTTGATTGAAAGGCTGATTACGCCTTCTTCAACAGTTGCCTGGGGCTCACTGTACTGGAATGTGGTGTAGCTTAGACCGAATCCGAACGGATATGAAACCTGCTCGGGATGACGGTCATAGTAGCGGTAGCCTATGTCCAGACGCTCCTTGTACTCTGTGTAGTCATACAGTGAGACGGGCTTGGCGTCGGGATTGCCGCGGTTGGCGCGGGCCTTTGACTGCAGGTCACGTGCATTGACCGGGAAGTTTGCGGTCGAAGGCATCTTGTTTAAGTCAACAACATATGTGTCAACCAGCTTGCCTGAAGGATTGACAGCACCCTTCAGAACGTCAGTGATGGCATGACCGGCCTCCTGTCCGGGCAGTCCGGCCAGAAGGATTGCATCGGGCTGTGATTTCCAGCTGGCAGTTTCAATGGGAGCGCCGATATTCAGGATAACCACAACCTTCTTGCCTTTTGAATGGAATGCATCGCAAACGTCCTTGATAAGACCCTGCTCAATGTCGGTAAGGGTATAATCACCTTCAATACCACGGTCGGCAGACTCACCGCAACTGCGGCCTATGGTGATGACTGCAATGTCACTTGCTATGGCATCGGCACGGTACTGGTAGGGCTTGCGGACCAGAGACTGCGGAATGACATGGTTGGTCAGACCTGTGCGCATATAGTTCTGTGCACTTACTCGTCGGTTGTTCTCCTGAACGTATTTGGTATAGGCCGATGAAACCGACGGCTCCAGTTTGTATCCGGCTGCTGTAAGGCCCTCGTTCAGGCCTACTGCATGCTCGTAGTTCACGCTGCCGCTACCGGTACCCACAACGTACATATCATATGAGCTGGTTCCGTACAGGGCTATCATCCGGCAGTTCTTGGCAAAAGGCAGGGCACCGTTATTCTTGAGCAGGACTATACCCTCGGTAGCGCTTGAACGTGATACCTGGGCATGAGCCTTAAGGTCGGGATCATTCTGGAACTCATAACCCTGCATCTTGGGCGAGCGGGCAATGAACTCCAGGATTCTGGTTACGTTACGGTCTATTATCTTCTCATCAAGGATACCGCTACGGACAGCCTCTATGATGCTGTTTATCTGATTTGCGCTACCAGGCATGAGCAGGTCGTTTCCGGCATTGACGGTGGCAACTGCATCGCGTCCGCCGCCCCAGTCGGTCATAACCATACCCTCAAATCCCCACTCCTCACGAAGTATGCCTTCAATCAGAGTTTCGTTCTCTGGTGCGTAAGTACCGTTTATCTTATTGTATGATGTCATAACAGCCCAAGGCTGTGACTCACGTACTGCAATCTCAAAACCTTTGAGATAGATTTCACGTGATGTCTGCTGGTCAACCTGTGCGTCATTGGCCATACGGTTGGTCTCCTGGTTGTTTAGGGCAAAGTGCTTTATGGTTGCACCTACACCGTTTGTCTGCACGCCACGTACCATTGCGGCTGCGGTCTTACCCGATATGACAGGATCCTCTGAATAGTACTCAAAGTTACGTCCCAGAAGAGGGTTACGGTGAATGTTAAGTGCTGGAGCAAGCAGGCAGTCGGCACCGTAGCGCTTAACCTCATCACCTATGGCTACACCCACCTCCTCTACAAGCTGCTGGTTCCAGGTCTGGGCAAGCATGGTTGCTACAGGGAATGATGTACAGTAATATGTCTTATCCTCACCCTGACGTGTGGGGTTGATCCTGAGTCCGCCGGGGCCGTCAGGCAACATTACAGAAGGAATCCCCAGACGTGGTATAGGATAGGTCTGACCGGCACAACCGGGAATAAGGTTCTTTGCATCCTGAATCTCCTGAGCAATGTCACCTCCGTTCCAGGCACCTACGCCGATGAGCAGGTTAACCTTCTCCTCAAGAGTCATGGCAGCCACCACCTTCTTTACAGGTGACTTGCCCAACTTAGCCTCACGGCTACATGATACAAATCCTATTGCTACTACAGCAGCAATGGCAACGGAAATAATTGCATTTCTAGTCATAATTGGATTAGTATTTAGTTTGGCAATTCCTTATTTCGGTTCCAATCCTCGTTTACGCGCCTCACTTATCAGGAAATCGTAAGCGGCATCATGTTCATTGGGAATGACTCCGTCCAGGATGGCATCCTTTATTGAGGATTTGAGTTCACCGACTATTGCAGTGGGCTCAAGTCCAAAGATGCGCATGATCTCCAGTCCGTCAACAGGGGGCTGGAAATTGCGGATGCGGTCCTTCTCCTCAAGGTCAACCATCTTCTGACGTACCAGTTTGAAGTTCTCCAGATGGCGTTTCTTTTTCTGCTCGTTCTTGGAGGTGATATCGGCCTCACACAGGGTCATCAGGTCATCTATGTCATCACCGGCATCAAAGAGCAGACGGCGAACGGCTGAGTCTGTCACCTCATCATCGACGATTGCAATGGGACGCATATGCAGTTCAACCATCTTCTGCACATACTTCATCTTCTCGTTCTTGGGCAGTTTCATGCGCTCAAATATGCCGGGAATCATCTTCATGCCCACATAGTTGTGGTTATAGAAGGTCCAGCCGTGCGCAGGCTCCCACTTCTTGGTGCGGGGCTTGCCTATGTCATGCAACAACGCAGCCCAGCGCAACCACAGGTCGCTGCTGTTTCGGGCCACATTATCAAGTACCTCAAGGGTATGGAAGAAGACATCCTTGTGTCCGCGGCCGTTGACCGTCTCCACGCCCTGCAGTGCGGCAAGTTCCGGGAATATCAACTGGAGCAGTCCGCATCGGTCCAGATCAATGAATCCCTTGGACGGAACGGGTGCCAGGAGAATCTTGTTGAGTTCTTCCGATATGCGCTCCTTGGAGATGATGCCTATGCGTTCGCGGTTCTTCTCGAGTGATGCGAATGTCTCATCATCAATATAGAAGTTGAGTTGCGTGGCAAACCTTATGCAGCGCATCATGCGCAACGGGTCGTCACTGAAGGTGATCTCGGGATCAAGGGGAGTACGGATAATGCGGTCCTGCAGGTCATCAATTCCGCCGAACGGGTCAACCAGTTGACCGAACCGGTCTGCGTTCAGGCAGATGGCCATTGCGTTTATGGTAAAGTCACGACGGTTCTGGTCATCCTCAAGAGTGCCGTCCTCAACAATCGGATTTCTTGATTCGCGATGATAAGACTCCTTGCGCGCTCCCACAAACTCCACCTCCAGGTCACCGCGCTTTACCTGTGCCGTACCGAAGTTCTTGAACAGGCTCACATGAGCGCCGCGACCCAACGCCTTGCCGTAAGCCTTGGCCATCTCCAGGCCGCTGCCCACAACCACCACATCAATATCCTTGCTGGGGCGCTCCAAAAACAGGTCACGCACATATCCGCCCACCACATAGCACTCCAGCCCCAGACTGTCGGCAGTCTGAGAGAGCAGCCTGAACTCCTTACGGTCAAGCAGTTTGGCCAGTTCCTCGTCACTGTATATCTTCATATTAGACACAAAGATAGCAAATAGCACAATAGGGACGTTTCCTTCTGTGTCATTTTATAATTTGGCCATACTTGTTGCGAGAAGGCTTACAGAGCCTCTTTTCTGCAAGTATGGCCATTATTTTGCCCTTTTTGGCCGTTTTTGATGCCATACTTGCGGGAAATCCGCATTACAGGGCTTGTGGTAACAGGTATGGCCACAAACGGGCGTGCACGAAAGGACATTCCTTTTTTATTATCAGGAAACTGAGTATTTTTGCACCACATAAAGGCAAATTAAAATGAAGAAGATACTTGGTTTACTGGTAATAAGCACACTTATCATATCCTGTGGGGAGAACATTGAGAAGAAGGCGGGACACCATTTGGATAATGCAAAGGAGGCATTCAGCATCGGCAACTACAATGTGGCAAAGCAGGAGATTGACAGCATAAAGATTCTCTACCCAAAGGCATTTGAGGCACGCAGGCAGGGCATCAGACTGATGCAGCAGATTGAGGAGGCCGAGCAGATGCGCATAGTTGAGTATGAGGACAGCATGATTGCCGTAGCTCAGGCTGCGTTTGACAAGATCAAGGGTAACTACGCTTTTGAGAAGGATGAGCGCTATCATGATATAGGCCTGTACACCGTAAAGAGTCAGGCTCCGCAGCGCAACACTGACCGCACTTATATCCGCGCTCAGGTGGATGAGTTGGGCCGAATGACACTGATTTCATCCTATCGCGGAAGTTCATACATACATCATGACTGGCTCAAACTGAGCGTGGGTGAGGTCTACGTGGATACACCGGAGTCAAAAGACCGTCATGAATTCACTGACCTGGGTGTTTATTACGAGTGGCTGAGTTTTATAAACGGCAATGACGGAGGTGCCGCCGCATTCATAAGCGCCAACAAAGATGCCGATATCCGATACACTCTCTACCGCAAGGCCGGTCAGGAGGAGAGCCGTCCGGTATACCGTAACCTCAAGTTGAATAAGGATGACCGATACGCGATAGCAAGTCTGTATGATCTGTCACAGGTGCTGCTGTCGCTCAACGAGCACAAGAACCTGCGTGACGATGCTGAGCGTCACCTTATGTTCATCCGTTCCAAGATGAAGGATGAATCAACTGAAGAAGGTGTTCAGGAAGATAAGTAGTATGCCTATCGGCGCTACCAGTTTTACCAGATAATATAACGTAAGGCTTATCCAGCGGGGAATCTTGAGTTTTCCGCTGTTGGTAAGTTCATCCAGGAAGTTGGCACGTCTCAGACGCCAGCCGGCAAATACCGCAAGCAGCAGGCCGCCTATGGGCAGCATTATGTTTGATGTGATATAATCAAAGAAATCAAACACGCTCAGTCCGAACAGTTTGAAACCGGCAAGCGGACCGAATGACAGCGAGCAGAACGCTCCCACCACACCGCACACTGCAAAACAGAGAGCCACCGCCCTCTTGCGTGAACGGTGCATCTCCTCAATTATGAATGCCACAACCACCTCCATAAGGGATATGGCCGATGTCACCGCAGCCAGCAGCAATGCCAGGAAGAACAGTATGGCGGCCAAACCTCCCAGAGGCATCTGACTGAAAACACCCGGCAGGGTGATGAACACCAGCCCCGGGCCTGCGCTTACATCGGGCTCCACACCGTTCATATAGGCTATTGCATATACGGCAGGTATGATAGCCAGACCGGCAATGATGGCAAATGTGGTATCAAAGAATGATATCCAGCCCGATGACGCCAGAATATTCTCATCCTTCTTGACGTACGATGCATAAGTCAGAATGGTTCCGCAGCCTATGCTGAGCGAGAAGAAAGCCTGTCCCATGGCCGCGATACAGGTATCGGCCGTAACCTTGCTGAAATCAGGCACGAACATATACTTGACACCCTCCATGGCACCCGGCAGGGTAAGTGAACGGACAACCACCATCACTATGATGACGAACAGCATGGTAATCATTACCTTTGACATTCGCTCAATGCCCTTGCGCACACCAAATACTATGATGGCACCCGTAAGGCCAAGGAAAATAAGGGTGTAAAGCAATGGTTTCCACGGGTTGCTTATGAATGAGCTGAAGCTGAGCGCATAATCGCCCTGCGCATCCGAGAACGCCAGGATGCAGCTGTCTGCCAGATACTTGACTGACCAACCGCCCACAACGCAGTAGAATGAAAGTATGCAGGCCGATGCCAGAACGGCCAGAAAACCTATCCAGCGCCATTTGGAGCCGGGTGCAAGACGGTCAAAACTGCTGAAAGGATTGGACTCGCCGCGACGGCCTATCAGGTACTCGGAGACCATGACCGGCAGGCAGAGAAAAACCAGCATTATCACATACAGAAGTATGAATGCGGCACCTCCGTTCTTACCCATCATATAGGGGAAACGCCATATGTTACCCAGGCCGATGGCAGAACCTGCCATAGCAAGAAGCATACCCATACGGCTTCCGAATGTCTCGCGGGGTTTACGTGTCATCAGAACAGTCTTAATATGTCGTTAAGGTTGGCAAATATGAGCAGTCCGAACAGGATTATCATTCCAACGGTATTGGCCACTTCCAGGAACTTGTCACCGGGTTTCTTTCCGGTTACCACCTCAACCAGCAGGAACAGCACGTAACCGCCGTCCAGTGCGGGTATGGGCAGGATGTTCATGAATGCCAGGATGATTGACAGGAAGGCGGTCATAAGCCAGAATGCATGCCAGTTCCACTTCTCGGGGAATATGCTGCCTATGGTGCCGAATCCACCAAGGCTCTTTGCACCCTCCTTGGTGAAGACGTAACGGAAATCACCTACATAACTCTTCAGGGTGTTCCAGCCGTAACTGATACCGGCAGGGATTGAGCTGAAGAATTCGTACTCTATATCAACCGGCTCATACTCATCGGAATAATGTACTATTCCAATACGGAAGTTATCATCGGCTTCCACAGTGAGAGTGTCACGTCCTGCTCCGGGACGGCCTATCACCAATGAGAGGTTACGGTCAACATAACTCTCCTCGGCACGGGTCCGGCAATCATTGAGTATGGTCTGGAACTGTGTCCATGTGGATGAGTTCTGTCCGTTTACGCAAAGGATGGTATCACCGGCCATAAGTCCTGCGGCGTATGCGCCACCGGTACCGGCAACAACGCTGTCAACGGTCATCGGACTCAGTATCGAGACAAAAGGAACGGTGCGTGTAAAGTCAAAGAGTGAAAGTTCCTCGGGCATGGCCAGGTCAACCTTTTGGCCGTCACGCAGAACGGTTACCTGCTTGGCCTTGGCTATGGCGCGGTAAAGGTCACCGTCAAACTCACGGGTGGGTTTGCCGTCAGTTGCGATGATGACATCTCCGTCACGGAATCCCAGAGACTCGGCGTGCTCATTGAACTCCATTCCGTGCTTGAGCCCCTGTGCGGGGATATAACTGTCACCCCACTTGCAGAGTACCATTGAGTAGATGAAGAAGGCAAGTATGAGGTTGAACAGTACGCCGCCTACCATTATGAGCAGACGCTGTCCGGCAGACTTGGTGCGGAACTCCCAGGGCTTGGGTTCCTGCTTCATGGCAGCTACGTCCATTGACTCGTCAATCATACCTGCTATCTTGCAGTAACCGCCAAAGGGTACCCAGCCCACACCGAACTCAGTGTTCTCGGGTGAACGGCGCCAGTCATCCTCGGGCAGTGACTCAATATCTATGGGTTTGTAGGTTATTTCCTCTTTTCCTTCATAATTGAAGTGCTTCTCCTCCTCGTAGCTTTCGGGCACGTTGGGAGCAAAGAACCTGACACGGATCTTACCGTTAACGCGCTTGATTCTGAAAAGTGAGAAACGGGGATTGAAGAATGCGTAGAATTTCTCCACCCTCACGCCGAACAGACGGGAGAACAGGAAATGTCCGAATTCATGGAATACTACAAGAATGGTAAGAGAAAGAACTAGTTGGATAAATCTGATCCAGAAAGTTGACATATTGATTAGTTTTAATTGTTCATTTTATCAATGATGCTGCCAGGCGGCGTGCCTGGGCATCGGTTTCTATATACTCGTCAAGCGTTGACTTGCTGCGGAACTCGGCACGTTCCATAGTCTCGGCTATTACATCACTCATCTCAAGGAAGCCTATGCGGTCCTGCAGGAAAGCCGCCACACAGACCTCATTGGCTGCATTCAGTATGCAGGGCATGTTGCCGCCGCGCTCAATGGCCCTGTATGCCAGTGCCAGATTGCGGAAACGCGTTGTATCCGGCTCCTCAAATGTGAGCGTTCCCAGAGTGGTGAAATCAACACGCGGGAAATCGGCCTGCAGACGGCGCGGATATGAGAACGCATACTGTATGGGCAGACGCATATCGGGAGCGCCCAACTGAGCCTTCACTGCACCGTCGGCAAACTGCACCATGGAATGTATTACTGACTGCGGGTGTACCACAACCTGTATCTTGCTGTACGGCACACCGAAAAGCCACTTGGCCTCAATCACCTCAAAGCCCTTGTTCATCATAGTGGCCGAGTCAATGGTGATCTTGGCGCCCATATCCCAGTTGGGATGTTTCAGGGCCTGCGCCTTGGTTACGGTCTTGAGTTGGTCCATGCCCAGAATGCGGAACGGGCCGCCGCTGGCGGTAAGAAGTATCTTCTCGACAGGGTTCATGGTCTCGCCGCTAAGGCACTGGAATATTGCTGAATGCTCTGAATCGACAGGCAGTATGGGAGTCTTGTACTCAAGCGCGAGTGACGTGATAAGTTCACCAGCCACCACCATGGTCTCCTTGTTGGCCAGAGCAATGGTCTTGCCTGCCTTGATGGCCTCAATCGTGGGGCACAGGCCGGCAAATCCAACCATTGATGCCAGCACTATGTCTATGGGAGAGGCCGTCACAATCTGGTTGATGGCATCGGCCCCGGCATAGACCTTTATGGGCTGTCCGGAAAGTGCTTCCTTTAGTTTTGAATAATGCTGCTCGTTCGCTATCACCACCGCCTCGGGTTTAAACCTGAGAGCCTGCTCAATCAGCAGATCGACGCTGTTATTGGCAGTCAGGGCATAAACCTCATATTCATCGGGATGGGAGGCAATGACGTCAAGCGCCTGCTTCCCTATAGAGCCTGTTGAACCTAGAATGGCTATCTGTTTCACTGGAACAATATATATTTTTCGGGATCAAGGGGCTGGCCCTGATACCACAATTCAAAATGAAGATGCGAGCCCTGGAGCGCACGGTCGGTTCCGCGGCCCACCAATGCAACCACATCGCCCTGTTTTACACGGTCACCTGTCTTCTTGAGCAGTGACTCGCAATGCTTGTAGACCGATATGAGTTCGCCCGGATGGACTATGCAGATGGTATAACCCATGTCCGATGTGTAGGTAGCCATGAGTACCGTTCCGTCAAGTACCGAGACCACACTTTGGTTTGGGCTGGCGGCTATATCCACACCCAGATGATCATCAAGGGCATCATAACTCTTGGTAACCAGACCTGCGGTAGGCCGGAACATGGTTATGCTGAGCACATCGCTTACGGGCTGGGACTGCGAGGTTATGTTATATCGCTCGGCCTCCTCATACTGGCGCATGAAAGACTCCTCACGTTCTGAACGCTCCATAAGAAGTTCCGTGCGGACCCGTGCCAGGGAATCGACCGAATAGACTGTATCAAGGTCTATGGAACCTGATATGATCTCCTGAAGCACTGTGACATATCTGTTCTGCATCTCAAAGACCTGCTCCAGGGAGTCTATGCGCAGGGCCTCGTTAACGATGGCCTGACGTATACGGTAATCCTCAAGAGTGGTACCTTTCTGTTTGGGAAGACTGCGGAAAACGGCAATGCCGCCCCATGCACCGAGTGCTGCAATAAGGATAATGACCAATGTAAGGATAAAGTGTGATATCTTCATCCTGAACACACGGCGCTGCTCATCCTCATTGACTACAGTGAGTCTGTACAGATAGACGAATCTGCGTAACAGGCTCTTGCGGCCAACCTCCTTGCGTTTCTGACGGATACTCTTCATAATTACAGTTCTGCAAGTCCTTCGGGAAGGTTATACATCAATGTTCTGTTCTTTCGGTCCACCTTGGTAATCCATTCGGGGTTGGCCGGTATGATACGCTCGCGCTCACCGTCCCGCACCTGAAACAGGATATTGGGAGTGCTGTCATCAACGGCGTTGACCAAGCCCAGCAGTCCGGCTTTTGAATCAACCACCTTCCAGTCCAGGAATGTGCTCCATGTGGGTTCTTCGTCATCGGCCTCTGCAAGATACTTGAGTGGCATATAGACGGTAACTCCCATAAAACGGGCCGTTGATTCGACCGTGTCATATCCTTCAAACTTAACCAGAATGGTTGTATTGCTCTTGGGACGTATGGACTCCAGGAAGAACGGTACCAGTATGCCGTCAAGCGAGCATACCAGACAGTCAATATCATCGGTCCAGTCGAGTGATGCGGGTACGGTGACAGCCATCTCGCCACCTACTCCGTGCGGCTTGACTATCTGTCCTATCCTCTGTACCTCGCCTGGCTCTATCATATCAATCCTCTCTTGTTATGTGTGCGCCAAGTGCATTCAGGCGGCCGTCAATATTCTGGTAACCACGGTCAATCTGGCCGATGTTATCGATGCGGCTGGTACCCTTGGCACTCATGGCCGCAATAAGCAGTGCGATACCGGCACGGATATCGGGCGATGACATGCGGCGGGCGGTCAGCGGGAACTGACGGTCATGGCCGATGACAACGACGCGATGCGGGTCACAGAGTATCACCTGGGCACCCATGTCAATGAGCTTGTCCACAAAGAACAGGCGGCTCTCAAACATCTTCTGATGTATGAGTACGCTGCCCTTGGCCTGGGTGGCGGTTACCAGCAGCACGCTCAGAAGGTCCGGGGTAAGTCCCGGCCATGGTGCATCGGCCAATGTCATGATGGAACCGTCAATAAATGAATCTATCTGGTAGTGTTCCTGTGCAGGTATGAATATATCATCTCCGCGCTGCTCCATCATGATTCCCAGACGGGCAAAACTCTCGGGGATTATGCCCAGGTTCTGGTATGATACATCCTTGATGGTTATCTCGCTCTGGGTCATGGCGGCCATACCTATGAAACTGCCCACCTCGATCATATCGGGCAGGACCTTATGCTGAGTCCCGTGAAGTTCCTTTACGCCGGTGATGGTCAGGAGGTTACTTCCGATGCCCTCAATACGGGCACCCATGCGTACCAGCATGCGGCACAACTGCTGCACGTAGGGCTCGCAGGCGGCGTTGTAGATGGTGGTTACGCCATCGGCCAATACTGCGGCCATGATTATGTTGGCGGTACCTGTTACCGATGCCTCATCAAGAAGCATGTAGGTACCTTTAAGCTTATCTGCCTTTAGTTCAAAGTATCCACGCTCCTCGTTAAGTACGAATGTGGCGCCCAGTGCCTGGAAACCCTTGATGTGGGTATCCACACGGCGGCGGCCTATCTTGTCACCTCCGGGTTTGCTTACGGTGGCGTGTCCCAGACGTGCCAACAACGGGCCAAGCAGCATTACCGAGCCGCGCAATCCTGCGCTCTTGGCAACAAAGTCCATGCTCTCGGCGTAACTGCGGTCAATGTTTTCGGCCTTGAATGTCCAGCATCCGGGAGCGGTGTTATTGACCTTGACACCCAGATTGGCCAGCATGTCAATCAGGTTCCTTACATCCAGGATGTCCGGAACGTTCTGTACCGTCACCTCATCCGGAGTGAGCAGTACGGCACAAAGAATCTGCAGGACCTCGTTCTTGGCGCCCTGCGGACAGATGGTCCCCTTAAGTCTGTGACCTCCCTCTACAAGAAATGACGGCATAGCGTTATATCAATATCTGCGTTTGTTCTTTTTCTTTCCGTGCTGCTGGGCGCGCTGCTGAGGCGGTGCCTGAGCAAACTGTACGTCCAGGTCTCCATCCTGGAGCATAAGACGGCCGCGTGAGAAATAGGCAAAGTCATCGGCTATGCGCTCATCGCTTACCATCTCCTTGTTCCATGTCATCAGGTCCTTTTTCATCTGCACTGCGAGCAGGCGAACCAGCTGGCTGCGCTCCGGACCCTCGGGCATATTCACGGCCTCTTTAATGAGCGAGGGCAGTATATGTCCGTAATGACGGTAGCGTATATCGCCGGCCGGATAGTCAATATGTTCCGGTTTCTGCTGGGTCTTTTCCAGACGGGTTATCTCAAACGGATAGTCTATGTCCAGTTTATAGTCCGACATGAATGCCAGATGATCCCACAGCTTGCCCTGGAAATCAGGCACGTCACGCAGTGTGGGGAACATACTGCCCATGATGTTGATGATGGTGTTGGCGCAACGCTGACGCTCGGCGCGGTCAGGGATTGTCACGGCATACTCAACCATCTCCTGTACGGCACGTCCGTACTCGGGCATCGGCATCTTTTCTCGTTGGGTATTGTAGTTCATCAAACCAGTTTTTTAGGTTTAACAGCAATAAAATCTTTCAGATAGTAGGGCTCAAAATAGGCCACGTCACGGAACTCCTCCCTGTTGAACGACTGCTCGGCCAGCGGGAACATCCAGCGGGCCTCGGGGTTGATGTCATCCAGAAAATGGGCGTTGGGATGATTAATAGTATCCTTGCACTTGGCGGCGCCGTTGCCCATGAACCATACCGGATGCTTGTCAAGGAACTCCTTGTAGGTATCGGCATCTACTATATCGGCGCGGATCTCACGGACCTCATTCAAGGCACGGTCATAGATGGCGCTATAGACCTCCATGCGGCGGGCATCAATCATCGGACATAAAAGAGCGTCATCGGGAAGTTCCAGACTCAGGAGCGGCTGCACGCACAGCAGTTTGAGGGTTGAGACCGATATCAGCTTGATTCCACGTCCGTAGCATACGCCTTTGGCCATCGATACGCCAATGCGCAATCCGGTATATGAACCCGGGCCCTCACTGACAGCCACGGCATCCAACTTAAGCCCACGGCTGTCCACCAGAGACAAAGCCTCATCGACCAGGACTCCAAGCGATACGGCGTTGTTATGACCTTCACGGTCGGCCTTGTCAAACACCAGGTGTCCCTCATCACTCACTGCAACCG